>Ga0308396_1000146_pt1 | contig 52387 bp, 39 predicted proteins | sample Hotspr2SamplePe2_FD_202359 | JGI IMG/M metagenome (GOLD analysis project Ga0308396, IMG submission 202359) | Hot spring phototrophic mat microbial communities from Mushroom Spring, Yellowstone National Park, Wyoming, United States - 20050930_Pe2 ... | reverse complement strand
TAATATATTACAAGTTTAATGAATACAATGAGCGAGCACATGTTAGGAAGAGGATAAAATTAGACAAATTTAGTAAAAAATCAATAAATATTTCTAAACCAATTTACACACAAATATTGACATGACCGTTAATAATTTTTAATCATAATCAAAAATCGCTAATTTTTAGGGGATAACTATGAAATTTAAAAAAAGTAATTTAGAAAATTCAAATTCTTCTTTATTAAAGGAGGAACATAAGTGAGGGAAAATTTTGATTTATTTTATGTAAAAATATGAAACGTATTTTCTAAGAAACTGCAAAGTTTAGGTTAGTGAATAAGAGATTTATTTTCCAAAAAGATTTCAGAATTGATGTTTCTAAATGTAAAAACCATGAATTTTTTATTTTTCAGTTTTTGCCTTAATTAATCCCTCTCTCAATTTATTTTTTTATGAACACTCTGAGTATCCACAATCATGACATGTTGGGCCAGAGCATCCACTTTCAAAACTTATATTTGATGAGTAGCATTTTGGACAATACTGAACCTTTGATGACTGCCATAATTGGAGATTTGAATCATCCCCATTTTCACCAAGCATATTCCTTTTCTTTAAATGATTTTTAAGTGCTATTGCTATTGCATGAGGTATTGAGTTAACTCTATTTTCTCCAAAACCATATGGCTTATCCCCTTTTATAGAGTTAAGATGTTTTAATATTCTTACAGGATCACCACCGTTTTCAAGATATTTAGAGAGAAGTATACCAACAAGCGCTGTAAGACCACTTATTTCAGTCCCAAGAGGTGGTAAATTGGTAAATATCTGAAATGGACCGCCGTCCTCAGTATAGTTTATATGTATATGAAGTGGTCCATATCCTGTTTGAATTTGATAATATTCTGATGCAACACCAAAGGTAATATTTTTTTTCTTCTTTGTTTTGTCCTGCTTTGTGTTTGTATTTAGAACTTGGAAGTCCTTGCACCCATCCCTATATACGGTAATTCCTTTACATCCAAGTTTGTATGCAAGTAAGTATGAATTTCTTACATCATCAACTTTTGCTGAATTTGGCATATTTATTGTCTTAGATACAGCATTATCAGTGTATTCTTGAAATGCTGCCTGCATTTTTATGTGATACTCATAAGAAACATCATGTGCTGTTGGAAAGATATCTTGGATTTTCTGAGGAATTTCTTTTATCCCTCTAACTGCTTTATGGTTTTCCTCAATTTTTTTCCAAAGTTCTTCTTTTGTCATCCCAAAATAATTATAATCTTCTGCTATTTGTTTGAAATAAGGATTTATCTCAAAAAAAGAATCTTTTGGATCTGGAGTTTTCCCATTTTTTATTGCTTCAAGTGCTTTTGCGGTGTATCTTGTATATGCTATTGCAAAGAATGGCTCTATTCCGCTTCCTTGAAGACCTGCTGCTATTGATATTGTTCCAGTTGGCGCTATTGTTGTTCTTGATGCGTTTCTAAGATAAGCAAATCTTCCTCTAAAATATTTGCTTTCTTTATCATAAATTGATCCTTTCCAATTATAAAAGCATCCTCTTTCTTTTGCAAGTTCCTCTGATGCTTCAAATGCTTTTTCAGATATGAATTTCATTATTTCTTTTGCTTTTTTAACTCCTTCTTCACTATCATATCTTATCCCAAGTTTAACACAGGTCTCAGCCCATCCCATAACACCAAGCCCTATTTTTCTATTTCCTTTGGCAATCTCTTCTATTTCTGGGAGTGGATAGTTATTAACCTCAATTACATTGTCAAGAAATCTTACAGATGTTTTTACTACATTTTCAAGTTTTCCCCAGTTTATCTTTCCTTTCATTAACTCACCATCTACAAACTTAGAAAGATTTATTGAACCAAGATTACATGCCTCCCATCCAAGAAGCGGCTGCTCTCCACACGGGTTGGTCGCCTCTATTTCTCCAAGATGTGGAGTTGGATTTGAGTTTGTATTATTTATTCTATCTATAAATATTATTCCAGGGTCTCCTGTTGCCCATGCAGATTCAACAAGTTTGTTAAACAATTTTCTTGCATTTAGTTTTGATACAACCTCTTTTGATCTTGGGTTTATTAACTCTATATCTTCATTGTTTTCGACTGCTTTCATAAACTTATCATCTATTGCAACAGAAATATTAAAATTCTCCATTACAACGGGTTTTGATTTAAGTGTTATAAACTCTTCTATCTCAGGATGCCAGTATGGAAGTATTCCCATATTTGCACCGCGTCTTGTTCCACCTTGTTTTACAACATCTGTCATCTTATCAAAAAGTTGCATAAAAGAAATTGCACCTGATGCAACACCGCTTGTTTTCTTAACTATATCTCCTTTAGGTCTAAGCCTTCCAAAAGAAAATCCTGTTCCACCACCTGATTTTTGGATTAAACTCTGTGCGGATAATGCCTTAGATATCCCTTCCATTGAATCTTCAACAGGAATTACATAGCATGCAGATAATTGTCCAAGTTCTTTCCCTGCATTCATAAGTGTAGGTGAGTTTGGAAGAAATTCAAATCTTGCTATTAAATTATAAAATTCTTCAGTCCATTTATCAACCATCTCTTTTAGTTGTGAGTCATTTTCGTAAATTTTTTTGAGATTTTTCATAAATTTTTGAAAATTTTCTTCTCGCTTTGAATACCCATTTATGTTTTTATGTAGTAGAAGAAGTCTTGATGGTGTCCCATTATAATTGTAGTTTATAATTTGATTAGAAACTCCATCAAGAATATCATTTATTTTATCGGTAAAAAGTATTTCACTAAGAGCGATGCTATGGGCAACTCTAAAAAACATATCTTCAACACTTTTATCACCTCTTAAGTATTTATCTTTGATTACTTTTTCTTGATTAGGGGTTAAATAGATTTTTTCTCTGGTCATAGCATTCATTTTTTCTCCTTTTTAATTTTTTCCTCTTTTGAGGGATTTTTATATAAGTAAATGATAAAAAAATACTTGATTGTTTGTCAAATTTTCATAGATAAAATGATAAAATACATTTTAAAAAAATTTAACAAATATGAAACACCTTTTTCTTAAAATATAATAGAATTTAATATAAGAATTTTTAGGAGATTTTTATGAAAGATCTAAATTTTAACGAAAATGACTTAAATGTAGAGGCGATAAGCGATATTGAAACTGCAAGAAATGCACTTTCTTGGGCGCTTTCAAAAATAAGAGCACTTTCAGAAGATCTTTTAAGGGTTAAACAGGAACTACATGATAAAAATTCTCAGATAAATTTCCTTGAAAAACAACTTGAATCTAAAAACCTTGAGATCGCAAGAATAATAAAGACCAATGAGGAAGAAATAAACTCAAGGAGAAACTCCCTTGAGATGGAGTTTAAATCTAAACTTGAAAGGATTTCACAAAGAGAAAAAGAACTTGAAGAAAAGATAGCAAAATATGAAGAAATATATAGACAAAAAGAGCAAAAACTTCTTGAGGATTATAATCAAAGAACAGAAGAACTTAAGAATAGATGGGCTCAGATAGAAGCAGAACTATGGCAGGCAAAACAAGAGCAGTTAATAAAACAACAGGAGTTTGACAAAATTTATGCCATAAAGATACAACAAGAAAGGGAAAAGATGCAAAAAGAGTTTGAGATAATGAAAGAGGAATATGAAAAAACATATAACCAAAGATTAAAAGAGTTTGAAAAAAGACAGACAGAAATTGAGGAAGAGTTTAAGAAAAAAGAGGCATTGATAAAATGGGCAAAGGATAGCTTTCAAAAAGAACTTGAAGAAAAAGAAAGAAAATTAAAACTCAAAGAGGATGAACTAAATACAAAAATTATTGAAAAAGATAAAGAAATAGAAGCACTTAAACTTAGAATAAATGAGTATGAGGCAAAGATACTTGAAAAAGATGGAGTTTTAAAGACAAGGGATGATGAGATTAAGAAATACAAGGAACTTATTTTTCAGTTTGAAGAATCATTAAAAGCAATAAACCTTGAAAAGGATATGATAAGAGAGGAGAAAAATAAAGAGATAGCAGAACTTAAAGCAAAACTTGAAGAAGAGAAAAAAAGAGTTAAGAGTATTGAGGATGAGTTTGCTTCTAAATTTAAAGTAGCACTTGAATATGAAAGAAATAAGATAATACAAAATTTCAAAAAAGAACTTGAACTAAAAAATGAAGAGATATCACTTCTTTCAAAAAATATTTCAATGCTTGAAAATAATCTCAAGGTTTTAGATGATGAAAAAAATAAACTTTCCGAAGATCTTAACAAAACACAAGAGATACTTAAATCGAAAATAAATGAGTATGAGTTTAAAATAAATCAGATAAAAGATGAGTATGATATAAAATTGAAACTTGAAAGAGAAAATGCTCAACTTGAGTTAAAGAATCGTATTGAAGAAATTGAAAGGAAGTTTAATGAAAAGATAGAAGAAAAAGAACAAGAGATTAAGAAACTTGTTGAGGAAAAGAAAAAACTTGGAGTTTATAATGACGAGTTTATAAAAGAGATTTCTATTTTAAATGAAAAGATAAATCAGATGAGAATTTCATTTGAGAAAGAGAAAAATCAAGTTATTGAAAATTTAAGAAAAGAAATTAGTCAAAATTATGATGAGAGAATTAAGGTAGTTAAAGAAGAATATGAAAAAAATCTTGAAAGGCTTGAAAATATGTATAGAGAAAAACTTTTTGCAATAGAGAAGATAGTTTATGAAAAAGATGAAATAATTAAAGAGTTGAAGGCAAAAATTAAAGATGTTGAAGATGAAAAGAGAGAACTTTCATTGGTTTTTGAGGAAAATTTAAATAAAGAATTATCTTTAATGGAAGAAAATTACTCAAAGATTATTTCATCATATGAAGAGAGAATAAAATCATTTAATGAAATTATTGAAAAGATAAGAGTAGAGTTTAATGATAGATTAGAAAAGGAAAGAGAAACTTTAAGAAAAGAGTTTGAAGTAAAAGAAGCAGGGTATATATCAAAGATTGCTTATTTAGAAGGTGAGAAAAATGAACTTATTAAAAAATTGGAGGATAATTCTTTGTTAATAAAAGATTATGAAAATAAGATTTCAGAACTTTCTAAAGAATCGCTTCTTGTTAAACTATCAACATTTGAGAAAAAATATGAACTTGTAAACAATGAACTTACAAAAAAAATAGAAGAAATTAAAGAAAAGGAAGAAATAATTAAAGGTTATATTAAAGAGATTTCTGAAAGAGATTCTGTCATACAAAATTATATGAATGAAATAAATGAACTTAAAAAAGAAATACTAAATTATCAAACAAAATATCCTTACTTAAAAGAAGAACTTATAAATAAAGAAAAAGAGCTTAAAGAAAGGGAAGAGAAATATAGACAATACATTGATGCTTTACAAAATAACCTTGAAAAAATTATTCATACTTATCGAGAAAAAGAAAATGAAATAAGGGAATTAAATTTAAAAATAGAGAATTTAAGAGCAGAATATGAACAAAAACTAAGCGAAAAAGAGAAAGAATATAGGATTGAAGTAGAAAAGGTTATAGAGAATAATAGGATAATTTTAAATGAGATAAAGGTTAAAAATGAGGGCAAAGTTAACAGGCTTAAGGAGTTAATATCAGAAAGAGAAAAGGATCTTAAAGATCTTAAGGAGGAATATGAGAAAAAGATTCAAGAGATTGATAATGAAAGAAATGCACTTATTGTTGAGATAGAAAGATTAAAAAGAGATACTGAAAATTACTCTAAAGAGGTCTCTAAGAGGGAAGAAGAAAATAAGAAATTAAATGAAATGATTCAAAAAAAAGAGGAAGAGATAAGGAAAATATCAATTATAGTTAAGGAACTTGAAGGGGAGGTTCAAAATTATATTGAGAAGGAAAAGACATATCTTTTAATGATTGAGGAGTTAAAAAAGGAGAAAGAGAGTGAGATTGCTAAATATATTGATGAGATAAAAGTTGTTAGAAGTGAAAATGAGAAGATTATTACAACGAACAATGATCTTTTGGAAGAGATAAAGAGAAAGGATGAAAAGATAGAAGAATTAAAATCAACGATAGAGAATTACTTGGTTAAGATGAATGATCTTAAGGATACTTATGTGAGTGAGATAACAGGGATTAAAGAAGAGAAGGCAAAACTTGAAGAAGCTAACAATAGACTGAATAAGGAGATTGATAAAATTGTAGTAAGGATTAAAGACATGGAGAAAGTAGTTAAAGAGAAAGAAGATGAGATAAAGGTTCTTGAAAAAGAGATTGAAAGAGTTAAGGCAGAAAAGATTGAACTTGAAAATGAAGTTAAAAGCTTTGAAGAGGAAAAAGCAAAGATTGAAGAAAAAATAATAGAGAGAGAAAAAGAAATTGAAAAAATGAGAATTGAGGTTGAAAAACTTACAAAAGAGAAGAAGGAAATTATTGATGGATTTTCAAAAGAATTTCAAGAGATGAAAATCTCATATGAAAAGAGGATCGAGGAAATAGAAAAAAGATATAAAGAAAGACAAATTTAAGTTTTAATGCGAAAGAATAAAATCTATTTTAAAATCTATAATTTAACATCCATAATCTATAATTAATCAATATAAAGGTAGTTCAGTGTAAATAGATTTTTCGTAAAGTTCAAAGATGTATTTCAATTTGTTTTTTCTATAATCAAATGATAATACCTTAAACTCTGGTGGGATTATAGTTTTTAATATCTCGTTAGGATTTTGCGATGATGTTATTATTATCTTTGATGGTGTATATAAAACGATTTTATCATCTATGTCACACCCTATATATTCTGCTTGTTTTAATTGTTCAGAAAGAATATATCTATTTATCTCTGTTATTTCATCGTTATTTAGTGATTTTATTAAATAACCGTCTGTAAGTATCCATATATATGCACCATCAAAACATATGTCCTTTATATTTTCTTTAGTTTTTTTAGTGGATAATATTTTTAGGTCCTTCTTATTAATTTTTTTAATCTCATTTTCGTCATTTACAGCAAAAAAATAACTCTCACTGCTATCTTTAATTAGTTTTAAAATATCCTTTGTAATAAAAATTTTTATACTTAAATCTTTTTTTTCATCAAATATATAAAATGATTGGATAAGCCAGTCGTATATGTAGAGTTTATTTTCATTATAAAAAAAACCAGATATATTTTTTGAAGGAATTGCTATCTTTAATATATCTGTTTTGTTTTTCTCTTTTTGAGTTTTTCCTGTGATGTATATACCAAGTCCTGTCAATAAAAAAAACAGAATTAAAATAGGTAGAAAATATTTTGTATATAGTTTTTTTTCTTTTTCAATGACCTTTTCTTCTTTTTTCTCATCAATTGTTCTAATTATGTTTATGAGACCAATCTCTGTATGTGGAAAATCCATGACATATAGACCTTCGGAAAGATATTTTTCTTTTTTTACAATATCTTTTGCTTTAAGTGCAACTATTATTGGTATATCATTAAAGTATCTTTTAATTTCACTTATATAAATATCTATAGGTGGCCAGATGTTTTCTGAAATAATTAATGCAAATGGTTTGTATTCGTTTATCTTATTAAGAGCTTCATTTAGGGATTTCACAAAGGAATAGGAAAAATCAGTTAATGAAAATATTGTTTCAAATCTTTTTTTCTCTTCTTCTTTTTGAACTATTACAATTATGAATTTTTTTTCTATCATTTTTTTGGTGGCGGAATTACAAGAATTTCTCCTTCCCTTGGTAGCCCTTTAAATATCTTTGATTGATTTTCATCATATATCAATTTCCACATATCAGGTGTCCCATAGTATTTTGATGATATGGATCTAAGAGTTTCACCGTTTTCAACTTTGTGTAGTTTAGGCCATTTCTCTTCTTTTTTTATCGGTTCAATATTTTTTTTCTCCTGTGGGTTTTCTTTAACCTTTTGTTTTGAAAACTCAAGGTCTATGAGTTTTATCTCTTCTTCTTTTACTTTTTCTTTTAGTTCAATGTATTTTGTATTTAGAAGTGTTATTTCTGATTCAAGAATTCCTTTTTGTGTTTCATATCTAAGTTTATAGTTTTCAAGATTTTTTATCTCCTCTTTTAGAGTTTCTGCTTTTGAGTTTAATTCTTTGACTTTCTGAGATACATCATCAAACATTCTTTCTTTATATGTTGGACCAGTAAATTTATATGTTAGAGCAAATCCGTAATGTCCAGCATTAGATTGAAATCCTTTCCAAGGATATGAAAATGAAAGATCAATTATTAATGGATCAAAGTTAAGTCCTGCTCCAAAAACTATATAGTCTTTTCCATCAAGATTTATTCCTTTACCTGCTCTAAATCTTAAAAGGTCATCAAAAAATTTTCTCTCAACTCCAGGTAAAAATTCAGAGTATCCTCCTCTTATTCTAAGATCCATAACAAAGGTTGTATCTAAGTATCTATAAGAGTTTCCAATTGTTATTGTTGTAAGAGATGATGAGCCCATGCCTGTTGTTAGATTTGAAATCACTACTGATGTTCTATAATTTTCAATAGAACTTAATATTATTCCTCCATCAACTCCAAGACCGAGATGGGATATCCCATCGCTTGAGTATCTTAAACTTATTATCTTAAGATTTGCTCCATATATTATTGGTAGTTGAAAGTATTTTACTGTTGTTTTGTTTGAGTATCCAAGAGTGTATGTGTCCATTCTTCCCTTAACTGATTGCCTTACTCCATTATAGCCAAATCCAACTGTTATATCTTTTGTATCTGGGACTGGTCTTATGTATGATAGAGACATATCAAGAAGGTTTTTATCTGAAAGTTTTCTGTTTATTGAAGTCCCGACCATCCAATCTTTTATTTGTGTAAGACCTGCTGGATTATAAAATATAGCAAAAGCATCATCACCTAAACTGGAAAAGGAACTTCCCATTGAGTTTGCTCTTGTTGATGGATATGTGTATGTAAAATCTTTTGAGAAAAGGTTTGAAATTAATAATAAAATCAAAATTGAAAATGTTTTCATACTCTTATAATTTTATTATAATATTTTTATGTTAAATTTCTGTTTCGCATCTGTTAAAGAAGAATAAGATGAACGGAATAATTTTTTTGTTAAGTTTTTTTATATACTCGCAGAACATGGAAACTATTAATATAAATTCGTCTACTACTTCGGTTTTAAACTCTTCTGCTCCCGTTATAAATATAGTTTATCCATGGGAAGGTAAAGATATTGGTGGTGTTAATAAGGAATTTATATTTGGAAATGTCGTTCCATATATCCCTACTATAACTGTAAATGGGAATATAGTTAATGTTTATAAAAATGGTAGTTTTCTTGCTTATATTCCTGTAGAGATAGGTGAGTTTAAATTTGTTGTTTGTGCTGAGAATAATTATGGTATAAACTGCACAACAAGAAAAGTTGTAAATGGAAGGAAAACTGATACTGGCTCTTTGTTTGAGATTGTTGGTCCCACACCAATTTATATTATGAAAGGTGACAATTTTTTTATAAATCTAAAAGCGATACCATCATCAACAATCTATTATAAAATTGATGATATCTGTGATGGGTATATGGATGGTGGGGTGAATGGTTATTATTATACTTCTTGTACAATTCCATATACGGTAAAAAATAAAAGTTTTGATCTTTTCTTTAAATACAAAAGCGGTAAATACAATAATGAAAAGATTGTTTTCAAAAATTTTATAAATATAATAGATAAAAAATATCTTCTTGAAACATCAACAGACAATGTAGTTATTAAAAATGATACAGGTGGATATATTCTTTTTTTACCGGAAGGTGTTAAACTTTTATCAGATAGAAAAGAAGGAAATAGATATAGAGTTGACCTTGGTGAGATAAAACTTTGGGTTGATGATGATAAAGTTATATTAAAAGGATATATGAATAAAAAGTTTAGAAATGAAACAGGAACACTTAAGTTTATTAAACAGTATAATTCAAAGACCATTGCAAGATTATATGTTTCTGATAAAGTTCCATACAGAGTTTATGAGGAGGATGGAAAAATCTATCTTAAACTCTTTTATACAAATCTTAGAACAAACTGGGTTGTTTATGATTCAAGTGATACTCATATTGATAATGTTGTATTTAGACAGGAAGAAACAGATGGTGTTTTGTTTGTTTTTAAGTTTAAGGACCCTCAAAATTTATGGGGTTATGATATAACATATTCAACTGATAATTATATGAATATTTCTTTTAAGTTTAAGCCAAATATACAATTAAATTCACTTCAACCATTAAAAGGTTTGAAAGTTGTTCTTGACCCAGGTCATTCATATAAAATTAATCCACCATATGATGGTGCTGTTGGACCAAGTGGAAGTTATGAATGGGATGTAAACTTAAAGATTGCTCTTAAACTGAAAGAAAAACTTTTAAATCTTGGTGCTGATGTTTTTATGACAAGATATACAAACGATGAAAAAGAGCAAGTTTCCCTTTCAGAAAGGCCTAAGATTGCAAAAAGATTTGATGGAGATATTTTTATAAGTATTCATAACAATGCAATCCCAGATGGGGAGGACCCTTTTTCAAAACCAAGAGGGTTTCAAATATATTATTACCATCCTCATTCAAAAAAACTTGCTGATTATGTGCATAAAGAGTATGTGAAAAATATTTCTCTTTTTGATGAAGGTGTTAGATTTGGCGATTATCATGTTTTAAGAATTACCTCAATGCCTGCAATTCTTATTGAAAATGCTTATATGATAATACCAGAGCAAGAAGAACTACTTCTTGATGAAAATTTTAGAGATTTGCTTGCAAAATCTATTGCTCAAGGATTGGTTGGATTTATTTATGATAGATAAGATAAATGATTTTGTATTAAAATTGAGTTCCATTAAAGAGGAAAGAGAAATAATTGAGTTTACTCTTGATTATGTAATGGAAATTTTAAAATCTGAAAGTGCAACTTACTTTAGTGCTAATGATAATAAGAAGATACTTACATTTGAAATTGTAAGAGGACCAAATAACGATATCCTTTTGGGAGTTAGTTTTAGTTATGAGGGTGTTGTTGGATGGTGTGCAAGGCATAAAAAAAATATAATTGTAAAAAATGTAGATGAAAATCCTGAATTTACAAAAAAGGTGGATTATGTAACGAAGAATAAAACTAAATCTATAATATCTTTAGTTTTGATAAATGGTGAAAAATTAAAAGGTGTCTTTGAATTTATAAATTCAAAAGATAAGGATTTTTTTACTGATGAGGATTTTAAAATTGCTGAAACTCTTGTAAATATTTCTTCTTTAAAAATTGGTTGGAATTAATCTCAATTATTGATAAAATAAGTTTTATGAGAATAATTGTAGCGGAAGATGATGATATAAATAGAGAGCTTATATTAGAAGTTTTAAGCGATGAGGGATATGAAGTTATAGGTGCATCAGATGGTATTGAACTTATTAAATATGCTCTTGAAAAAAAACCTGATTTAATAATGACTGATATCCAGATGCCTAATATGAGTGGTGATACAACAGTTTCAATGATTGAGTCATATAATGATCTTGCTTCAGTTCCTATAATAATAATGACAGGTATGAGTAGACAGGATTTTAATAAACTTGGAATTTCAAGAGATATAAAGGTCTTATTTAAACCACTTGATTTATCAGAATTAAAAAATTTAGTAAAGAGTTATTTAAGTAAATGAGAGGTGGCTTATGAAAGTAAAGGTAAAAAAACTAGTTGAAAATGCCCATTTACCAGAAAGAGCATATGATAATGATGCAGGTGCAGATCTTTTTGCAATAGAAGAGGTACATATTCATCCTCATTCACCAGCACAGATTAGAACAGGTATAGCAATATCTCTTCCAAGAAAAACTTGTGGCATGATATGGGGAAAAAGTTCAATAGAATCAAAAGGGCTTATAATAACAGCCGGGCTTATAGATGAGGGATACAGAGGTGAAATAATAGTTTGTGTTTTTAATTTAACAGATAAAATACAGGTTGTTGAAAAAGATCAAAAAATTGCACAACTTATTATTCTTCCAGTTTATTATCCAAAATTTAAAGAGGTAAAGGAACTTGATAAATCAAAAAGAGGAATATTTGGATTTGGAAGTACAGGGCTTAAAAAAGAAAATCTTAAAATAACTCCACCCACAACTGATCTATGAAATTAAGTGCTCTTGAAAAAATAAAGATATTTCTTATGGATGTTGATGGGGTACTTACGGATGGGAAGATGTTTTATTTTACTGATACAAATGGTGTTGATCATGAGTTTAAGGCTTTTAACTCACAAGATGGTATAGGATTGATAATTTTAAATAAGTTTGGAATAATAACTGGGATTATTACGGGAAGAGAATCAGAAAGTGTTTTTCAAAGAGCATCTCTTCTTAAGATGAGATTTGTTTATCAAGGTTTTTTAACAAAGATTTGGGCATGTGATGAGATTTTAAAAAAAGCAAATTTAAGTTACGAAAACCTTTGTTATATGGGAGATGATCTACCAGATATACCTATTTTAAAAAGAGCTGGTTTTGCAGTTTGTCCTAATAATGCAGTTAAAGAAGTTAAAAAAGTTTGTCATTATGTTACAAAAAAACAAGGTGGTGATGGTGCAGTTAGAGAGGTTTGTGATCTTATAATAAAGGCTAAAAAACTTAGTGATGATGTAAAGAAAGGATTTGAGGAAGGAATTTGGCCAAAGAATAATATTTCAGGTATTGAAAATGTTTTATACTCTAAGTGGAAGAAGGATAGAGTGTGAAAGAGTATATTTTGTCATTTACAAGTGGTTTTTTTAGTTTTATATCACCATGTGTTCTCCCACTTATACCAGGTTATCTTTCTTTAATTTCTGGGCTTGGCGCAAAGGAAATTCGTGATGGAAATTTCGAAAAAAATTCACTTCTTTTTTATTCTTTTTCATTTGTTATAGGTTTTTCTATTGTATTTACTTTACTGGGAATATTTTCTTCTATTGCAGGAAGCTTTTTAATAAAAAATAGAACTCTTTTCCAAAATATATCTGGAATTTTTCTTTTTATTATAGGGCTTCATATATCAGGGGTTATAAATATATCATTTTTAAATTTTGAGAAGAGAAGTATTTATAAAACATCTAAAGTAAGTTTCTTTACAAGTTTTTTTACTGGAGTGAGTTTTGCATTTGGCTGGTCGCCTTGTATTGGTCCTTTTCTTGCAAGTATTCTTACTATTGCTGCAAGTAAAAGTATTTTAAAAGCAGGTGTAATGCTTTTTATATACTCAGTTGGATTTGGGATTCCTTTTATTATAGCTGGATTGTTTTCTCAAAAAATTTTTTCATTTATTAATAAAAACAGAAGATTTTTTTATTACCTTGAAAAGATCGGTGGTATTCTTATATCAATAATAGGTATTTTAATTTTTTTTGATAAGTTTTCACTTGAGTGAATAATATGGAGATAATAGTTGCACTTGATTGTGATATTGATAGAGCAAAGTTTGTTGTAGAGAAAATTGGTAATGAAGTTGATATCTTTAAGGTTGGACCAGTTATCTTTTTAAAATATGGTAAAGATATTATTGATTTTTTAAATAAAAAGAATAAAAAGATTTTTCTTGATTTAAAGTTTTTTGATATTCCAAATACTGTTAAAAAAACAATTGAAAATCTTTCAAAACTAAATATTTATTCGCTTTCACTTCATATCTCTGGTGGACCTTCTATGCTTAATGCTGCAAAAGAAGTAGCAGGCGATATAAAATTATGGGGAGTTACTATCCTTACAAGTATAGACAAATTAGAATATGCAAAGCTTGGATATAGATACTCTCTTGAACATCAAGTCCTACACTACGCAAGAATTGCAAAAGAATGTTTACTTGATGCAATTGTTTCTTCACCAAGAGAACTTCCATATCTTAAAAAAAGAATATCTGGTTTAAAGTTTGTAACACCATCAATACGACTTGAAGAAAGAAATGATGATCAAAAAAGGTTTGTAACTCCATATGAGGCAAAAAAGTTAGGTTCAAATTATATTGTTGTTGGAAGACCTATTATTGAAAGCAAAGATCCTCTTAGTGTTGTTAAAAAAATAAAAGAGATGGTTTATGAATGAAAAAGAAGTGCTTGATATATTTTATAAAACTGGTGGAGTACTAAAGGGGCATTTTCTTTTATCAAGTGGACTTCACTCTGATACATATATTCAGTGTGCTCGTGTATTAATGTATCCTTGTTATGTTTCTCTCTTTTCGGAGATAATTTATAAAAAAACCAAAGAACTTTTTCCAACGCTTATTATCTCACCTGCTCTTGGTGGGCTTATAATAGGATTTGGAGTTGCACAAAAGTTTAATCTTCCTTTCATATTTACTGAAAGAGAAGATAAAGTAATGAAACTTAGAAGAGGTTTTGAAATTGAAAAGAACGAAAGAGTACTTATAATTGAGGATGTTTTTACCACAGGAAAATCTACTCTTGAGGTAAAAAAAATTGTTGATGAATACAAAGCTAATGTTGTTGGGGCTGCATCCATATTAAAAAGGGGAGATCTTGGTTTTGATTTTCCATATTTTTATGTTATAGAATTAGAGCTAAATACCTACTCTAAAGATGAGTGTCCTCTTTGTGTTAGAAATATTCCTTTGGTAAAACCTGGCTCAAATAAGTTTTGAATTTTTTAATTAAAAAGTTATAATAATTTGAGAAGAGTATAAGGGAGGTTTTATGAATAATACAATATTTAGATTAGATGAACCACAAAATGAACCAGTTTTAAGTTATTCTCCAAATAGTCCTGAAAAAAAAGAATTAAAAGAAAAATTAAAGAAAATGTCTAGCGAGGTAATAGATATACCTTTAATAATTGGCGGGAAAGAAATAAGAACAGGAAAAACATTTGATGTTGTAATGCCGCATAATAATAAAAAAGTTATTGCAAAATGCCATAAAGCAACTCATAAGGAGGTTGAACTTGCAATATCTGAAGCACTTAAAGCAAGAAAAGAGTGGGCATCAATGAGATGGGAAGAAAGAGTAAAAATATTTCTTAAAGCAGCAGAACTTTTAAGTGGTCCTTATAGACAGATTTTAAATTCAGCAACAATGCTTGGACAATCAAAAAATCCATTTCAAGCAGAAATTGATTCTGCATGTGAACTTATAGATTTTTTTAGGTTTAATTCATATTTTGCAACAAAAATCTATTCATCGCAACCATATTCTCCAAAACCGACATTGAATTATATGGATTTTAGACCTCTTGAGGGATTTGTTTTTGCAGTAACTCCATTTAACTTTACTTCAATTGCAGGAAATCTTCCAACATCTCCTGCGATAATGGGAAATGTTGTGGTGTGGAAGCCAGCATCAACAGCGGTCTATTCAGCATATTATATAATGAAGCTTTTAAAAGAAGCAGGGCTTCCTGATGGTGTTATAAATATGGTGCATGGAAGCGGGGCTGAGGTTGGAAATCCAGTTATAGATAATGAAAATTTTGCAGGGCTTCATTTTACTGGTTCAACTGATGTCTTTAGGTTTATGTGGGAGAGAGCATCTAAGAATTTATCTAAGTATAAATCATATCCAAGAATTGTTGGAGAAACCGGTGGAAAAGATTTTCTATTTGCACATACTTCAGCTGATAAAAAAGTTTTAATAACTGCTTTAGTTAGAGGGGCATTTGAGTATCAAGGTCAAAAGTGTTCTGCAGCATCAAGAGCATATATACCTAAATCTTTATGGAATGAGATGAGGGATGAGTTTATTTCTGAGATAAAATCCATAAAGATGGGCGATGTTATGGATTTTACAAATTTTATGAATGCTGTTATAGATAAAGCGGCATTTGAAAATATAAAAGGGTATATAGAATATGCAAAGAATTCATCTTCTGCAAAAATAATTGTTGGTGGTAAGTGTGATGATAGTATTGGTTATTTTATTGAACCAACTGTAATTCTTACAGAGGATCCTCAGTTTAAGACAATGGTTGAAGAAATATTTGGTCCAGTTCTAACTGTATATGTTTATGATGATAATAAATTTGAAGAGACACTTGAACTTTGCGATAAAACATCACCTTATGGTCTTACTGGCTCAATTATAGCTGAGGATAGAAAAGCAATAATTAAGGCAACAGAAACCCTTGTAAATGCTGCTGGTAATTTTTACATAAATGACAAGCCAACAGGTGCTGTTGTAAATCAACAACCGTTTGGTGGTGCAAGAGCAAGTGGAACCAATGATAAAGCAGGCTCTTGGTTGAATTTAATAAGATGGACAAGCCCAAGAGCAATAAAAGAAAATTTTGTTCCACCAAAGGATTGGAAGTATCCATTTATGCTTGAAAGTTGATTAGTATTTTTTGGATTTATAAAAAAGTGTTTTTATGAATCTAGAAGAAAAGGGTCTTCTTGTTGATTTTTTAAAATCATTTATAAGAAGTATTGTTTATTCAAATCTTTATTCTTCTGATCATCCTCAGGTAGAATCGCAATGCAGTGAAAGTATAAATAAACTAAATTTTTTTTTAGATAAAATAAACTCCAATAAAATTGAGATGTCTTTTTACAATGGAAAGTTTTTTGTAAATAGTGAGTTTATAATGTCTAGTGAAAAAATGCCACAAACGCTTATAAATCTTTATACAAAAACACATATTACTTCATTTGAAATATATCGTAGTGTTGAGATAAAAGAATTAATTATCTTTTCAAAAATATTATCGCTTAAAGTAGATCCTCAAAAATATCTTGAGGAAAATGGAATTAAGAATATAAAAATATCAAAAGAAAAATATATAAGACCAAACGAAACAAAAAAAGAAGATGCAACTCAAACCCAAATTAATCTTGATGATATTTCTTCTACAGATTTTGTCGAGAGTTTGAGAATTATTGTTTCAAAAGTAGTTGATGATAAAAATATTCAAGATGCAATAATAGCAAAACTAATGGAAAAATTTAAAGAAGAAGTTCAAAAAGCGATTGATAATGCAATAGGAGAAATAAAACTTGAAAAAAATAAAATTGAAAATGATTATATAAGAGTAGAGAGTGTTTTTTCAAATATAACTGGCAGTGAGATTATTATTGATAAAAATGGTAATGTTATAATGGCAACTCCTGATGCTTCAAAACTAACTGGTAAGGACCTTAAAGAAATTGCTGGTAAAAAGTTGCTTGATATTGCTGAGCCAGATAAAGAATTTATAAATATTTTTGAAGAAATAAAGTCTATTTCTGATAAAAAAATAGAACCAAAGATTATTACCAAAGGAAGGGAAGATGTTGTTGATACAATTAAAAAATCAACAGCGGTTATAAAAAATGAGGATGGGAAAATTGTTGGAACCATTTTAATTCCACCAGAAATTGCAAAGCTTAAGGAAGTAGAACAATTGAAAAGTGATTTTATATCAACTATGACGCATGAACTAAGAAGCCCACTTACTTCGATAAAAATGGCTCTTGATATAATTTCAAGGGAAAATATTACAAATCCTCAAACAAAAATGATGTTAAATACTGCAATAAGAAATACTGAAAGATTAAATTCATTAATAAACGATATCCTTGATTTTTCAAAACTTCAGTCTGGAAAAATGATTTTTAATCTTGATAATTATTCTCCTTATGAGATAGCAAAAAATGCAGCTGATGCAATGAGTGCCTGGGCAAAATCAAAAAATATTAATCTGACTCTTGAAGCAGATGAAAATCTACCTAATATTTATGTGGATAAGAAAAGAACTGAACAAATATTAATAAATCTTCTTTCAAATGCTCTTAAATTTACTCCTGAGAATGGAAAAATTACTGTAATTATAAATAATTCTTTGGAAAAACCAGGTTATGTATGTTTCTCTGTAAAAGATACCGGTTGTGGTATAAAAAAAGAAGATCAGGAGAAAATTTTTGAAAAATTTGTTCAACTTGCAAGTGGTAAGGCTGTTGGTGGAACCGGCCTTGGTCTTGCTATAACAAAAGCAATGGTTGTTATGCAACAAGGTACAATTACTCTTGAGAGCGAAGAAGGTAAGGGATCTACTTTTAAAGTTTATATGCCTATCTATAAAGGACAAGGAAGAATTGAAATATCAGAATCTCAAAAAGAAGAAAAGAAACCTTGGTGGAAGCGAATTCTTGGAATCTAAAATTCAATTTAAATTTTCCCTAATTTTACTGATGTAAAGTCTTGGAAAAATAAAAAGCAGAATTTGAATTTTTAATAATTGAAATATTTTTATGGGATAATTTTAAACTATTCACTTTTTATTTAGAAACGAAAATTAATTTTAGTTTTGTTAAGTTTATTAAATTATTGAAATATCGTATTTTTTATTTTTTCAATCTTTTCTTCTATATTTTCAAGATAAGCGTTTGTTACTTCTGTTTTTTCTTTTTTTCCATCACAATCGGTAATCTCAATTAAGTATCTTCCTTTTAAAGGAAGTTTTAAATTTATTGTTTTGCTATAAGGAAATGAATTTGTCTCAAGATCAATTTTTTTATTTTCAAATTCTTTACCATTATAATGACTTATTCTATATTCTACAAATTGGCATCTATTTTCATATATATTAAAACTCAATATGTCATCTTTTATTCTTATATCCCTAATTAAAGGTGGAAGTGATTTTGATGCCGATTTTAAAAGTTTCATAGTAGCAACAGCAGATATAGCAAGTTGTCTTCTTCTTATCTTGGGGCTTTTTGGAAAAAATCTACATTCATTTTCACCGTAAATATTTTGTGTGCACTCATATTTTCCAAAATGATCTTTTTCACCGCCATAACTTCCGTGTGGTCCATAGGTTGCATCTTTTCCTAATGGTGGTGCGTCTTTGGATTCAACCCAATACAGTTCACCTGTTTGTGGATCCTTCCATTGTCTTGCATTTTTTCTTGTATCATCACAAACCCATTGGTAATACTCCCAAGGATTTAGATTATCTGGAATATAAGATTCATCTATCACAGATGGATCTACTTCATCAAATTCTTTATCAAAGTAATATCTTTCAAACTGATCCCAGTAAGGATGTAAAATATTTAGCGCATGTGGTGGTACTGCTTGATCTTGTGTGAGATGAACAATAACTCCTATATTTTCATATGCCTCATTAAAATTCATTTTTTGATAATTTCTTAAAACAGAAATGCTTCTTTTAATGTTATTATTGCTATCATAAATTATTTTTGAAGAAAACCATATAGAATATACATCGCCGCCACAATGCTCTGGAGTTGGATGTCCATTTTCATCAGAAGACCCATCGATTATATCATTTTTAAAATAAAATATATCTGGGAATTCATTTTTATATTTTTCTAACATTTCAAATGCTTTTTTTGTTATTTTTTTATGTACGCTTGCGAAAAAAATGCTCCACCACTTATTAGAAGTATTTAAATCTTGAGGATAAATTTTATTGCTATTTTCTTGTGAAACTAAGAGATGAGATGTAAATATGATTGTTATTATTAACAAAAAAACTTCTTTTTCATCTTACTATATTTTATAAAACACTTTTAAAATAAGGTAGCATCTAAAAGCCTGTTTTTAAATAGAACTAAAGTCCTATTTTGATATAGGACCTTTGACTTTGTTTAATTGTTTTTTTCTGTTAAAAATATAGTATAAATATTATTAGGTTTAATTGCAATTATATTTGCAAATTCAGTAAATGCTTCTGATTATACTGAAAAAAATGCAGTAAATCAGATATCAGAATATTTCAATAAAACCGATTTGTCTTTGATACCCAAGCCAAAAGATATAAGTATTTCTATAGATATAACAGTTAAAGATTCTGGTGAAAGGTGTAAATATCAAAACCAGTATTTAAATTATGGGAATGATGTTTATCCAAAGATTTCAGATCCAAAAAGGGTTAAAGCAATTGTTGAATTGATTACAAATATAATTAATTGTGACCAACTTCCTTTTAAAGAAGATGGGCAAACTTTTTTAAATAAAGAGGGAAAACTTTCGCCAATGCCAAAAGGATATTATCAGGAATATACTTTAATACTTCCAAAAGATGCAGCAAAGGATTTTTATATTGGAGATACTCATTTTACAGCATATCCAAGTTATGGAGCAAGAGGTCCAGAGAGAACGTAATAGGTGGAGGAAAAACAATATATTATACTCCGACACATTACGATAGTTTTGTTGAAATTAAACTGATAAACTCAAAGAGTGATAGTAATAGATAACATAGAGAATTTTTTAAAAGAAGTATCTAGTTCTTATTATCTTTTTACATTCAAATTTAGAAATCCACAAAAAAATTTTTTTGTAGAAACGCTTTCAAAAGAATTTACTAAAAATAAATACACTACCTCAAATTGGGATTCTCTTATTGATATTATGAGGGAGTTTCATAAATTTGAAGCTCAAAATATTGTAATAGTAGTTGAAACAAATAATATTGATAGTAAAGTTTTTAAAGATTTTGATGAGGTTGTTGATTTTGTAAACGAATTTCTTAAAAATTTTTCTAAAAAGATAATTTTTGTTTTAAAACCTATTTAAAATAAGGATAAATAAAATTTTGTAAAATAAAACTATGGCTAAAAAAATATCTGTTATAACTACTGATCTTGTTTTAAGCGAAAAGATAATCAAATCACTTGGGAATGATTTTCTTGTAAAGTTTTTTAAATATGATGAGAATATAATTTCTCTTCTTCTAGATTTCGATCCTGATCTTATAATAATAGATATGATATCTATTGGTGGAAATTATTTAGATATTGTAAATGAAATAAATAGCTCGCTTCTTTCAAGTAAAAAAGTTCTTGTTTTATCACAGAATAAAAAAATTGAAAATGTATATGGGCCATCTCCAAAGATTAGAAATTATATAACAAAACCTGTTGATTTTGATAACTTAAAAAGAGTTATTGAAAGTATTGATATTAATAAAGATGATCTTATTGTTGTTGCAGATGATGATGCTGAATTTTTGGAGTTGATGAGGATTTTCCTTGAATCAAATGGATATAAAACAAGATGTGTAAATGATTCAAGAAGGGTGATTGGTACTGTAAGATCAATTTCTCCATCTCTTCTTATTCTTGATCTTGTTATGCCAAATAAAGACGGTTTTGAGATAATATCTGAGATGATGGAGGATGAAAATCTTAGAGAAATTCCTATTATTGTTGTATCTGGTGTTGAGTTTAATAAATTTGTTGAAAAAGGTTTTCCAGTTGGATATCCTCACTACATCTCCAGAGATATTGATGAGTCATTTATAAAAGATATTGTTGAAAATATACTTAATTACGGTTATACTGATGATTCAGAAAAAACAAAAGTTTTAATTGCTGATGACCAAATTGAACTTCTTCTTCTTATGAAGGAGTTTCTTGAGAAGAAAGGTTTTATTGTATTTAGTGCTGTTGATGGGAGAGAGGCTCTTGAAAAGATTTATGAATTAAATCCAGATGTGGTTGTTCTTGATTATAATATGCCATTTAAAAATGGAATAGAAGTTGCTTTGGAACTAAAGAAAAATCCAGTTTATTCTCATATTCCTGTTATAATTATTACTGCTCGTGGAGATAAAGAGACTAAGATAAAAGGTCTTCTTATGGGGATAGATGATTATATAACAAAGCCAGTTGATAATGATGAACTTGTTGCGAGGATAAAAATGATTGTAAAAAGAAATAAACATGTTCTTGACTCAAATCCCTTATCTAAGCTTCCTGGAAATCCTACTATACAAGCAAGAATAGAAAAAGCCATAGAAAAAAAAGAAAAATTTGCTGTTTTATATATTGATTTGAATAATTTTAAGGCATATAATGATGTTTATGGTTTTGAAGCGGGAGATAATGTTATAAAAACGCTTGCAAAAATACTTGTTGATGTGGTTATGAAAAACGCTTTACCAGGGGATTTTATAGGACATATAGGAGGAGATGATTTTATTGTTATAACAAATCCAAATAGAGCCGAAGAGATTGCTAAAAAAATAATATCAAATTTTAATCAAATTGTTCCTTCCTTCTATAATAAAGAAGATAGAGAAAGAGGTTATATAATTTCAAAAGATAGGCAAGGTAATGAGGTTAAGTTTCCATTTCTTGGTGTTGCAATAGGAATTGTTCATAATATGTATCGCGATCTAAAATCATATGCTCAGGTAAGTCATATAGGAAGTGAGCTAAAAAAAGCATGTAAATTAAATCCTCAAAGTTCATATCTTATAGACAGAAGAAAAGATTAAGTAATTTTTCAAAATTTTTAAATATTATTTTTAGTTTTTGATATTTAATTCAGGAAAATTTTCTTTGAAAAGTTCTATTGTTTTTTCAAGATCTGAGACATTAAGAAGTAATCTTGAAGGAACTGAAGATGCGGTTCCATATATGCCTGTAATATTTATTCCATTTTCAGCAAGGAGTTTTGTTATTTTTACAAGTTGACCTGGTTTGTCAGGAAGAATTACAGAAAGCATTGTAGTTTCAAGTGTTGTAAATCCATTTCTTGTAAGAAGATAACTAATTTTTTCATTTGTTTCAACACATATTCTTACAATCCCTGAATCGTCATGTATTTCTGATGAGATTCCTATTATATTTATTCCTTCCTTTGCAAATATTTCTATAAATGAATGAAGTGCTCCGGGTTTATTTGGAAGAAAAACAGTATATTGCTTTACAAGCGATATCATAAAAATATTTTACCAAATTTTTAAAAAATGCTAAAATAATAATCTAATTATATATAATTTGTAAGAGGTGGTTTATGAGTTCTGAACTTAAAATAAAATTTGGAACAGATGGATTTAGATCAATAATATGTGATTCTTTAACATATGAAAATATAAGAATTATTGCTCAAGGGTTTTGTGAATGGCTTGCATATAATGGATATAAAAAATCTTCCACAAGAATTTTTGTAGGTTATGATAGAAGATTTTTTTCTGATAGATTTGCAAGAGAATTTGCAACTGTTCTTATAAACAATGATTTTGATTGTGTTCTTTCAAAGGCTGCGGTAACTACACCAATGGTTAGTTATCTTACAACTCAAAATTTTACATTTGGTATAATGATTACCGCAAGCCATAATCACTATCTATATAATGGAGTAAAAATTAAATATCAAGGAAGAAGTGTTTTACCTCGTATGACAGCGGAAATGGAGATATATATAGATAAAATTAAAAAATCTTATATATCAAGAATCCCTAAAAAAGAAATATTTGAAGAAGATTTAAGAAATGAGTATATAAAGTATCTTACAGAAAAGTTTAAAATAAATGATATCCTAAAAAAGATTAATGGAAAGGTTGTCTTTGATTTTATGTATGGAACTGGTGCTGATATATATGGGCTTCTTTTTAACTCAAAAAAAATTGTTGCAATAAATACAGAGATTGATCCGCTTTTTGGGGAGATAAACTCTCCAGAGCCTGTTGAAAGCAAACTTTCTAAATTAAAAGAAGTTGTAAAAAAAGAGAAAGCTATATGTGGTTTTGCCCTTGATGGTGATGGAGATAGATTTGCGCTTGTTGATGAAAAAGGGAATTATTTTACCCCACAAAAAGCTGCACCTATGATTTTAAATTATCTTGTGGAAAAAAAGAATATGAAAGGAAAAGTAGTTCAGGCGGTTTCGCTTGGATATCTTACTCAAAGGATTGCAAGAGAGAAAAATTTTATATTTGAATTTACTCCTGTTGGGTTTAAATATATTGCTGATAGAATTTCTATGGGAGATACAATTTTTGGAGCGGAAGAATCAGGTGGTTATTGCTGGAAGGGAAATATACCAGAGAGAGATGGGTTTATGACATCATTAACTTTTCTGGAGATGATTTCAGAGATGGGTTTAAGTATAACAAAAATCTATGAAAATATAAAAAATAAATATGGTGATTCTTATTTTATCAGAGAGGATTTACATGTTGAAAAGATCCCTTTTTCAAAGTACTCTTATGCTGTTAAAATAAAATCTAAGCTTCCTAAAACTATTCTTAATAAAAATATAAAGGAAGTTTTAACTCTTGATGGAATTAAAGTTATACTTGAAAATGATTGGTGGTTTTTAATAAGACCCAGTGGAACTGAGCCACTTATTAGAATTTATGCTGAGGCAGAAAATGAAAAATCAGTAAAAGATCTTATAAAATTTGCAAAAGAAATATCAGTGATATAAAAGGAGGAAAGATGAAAGAGAGAATAACACTTGTTACATCTGAATCAGTTGGGGAAGGACATCCAGATAAGGTATGTGATCAGATTTCAGATGCTGTTCTTGATGAAATACTTATCAAGGATAAAAATAAAGAAAAAGCAAGAGTTGCTTGTGAGACATTTATTACAAGAGGTATGGTTATAGTTGGTGGTGAGATTACAACAAATGCTTGGATTGATATTGAAGAACTTGTAAGAAGAATAATTAAAGAAATAGGATATATTGATAATAGATATGGCTTTAATTATGAAAACTGTGCTGTTTTAAATTGTATAGGAAGGCAATCACCAGATATAGCACAGGGAGTAGACAAAGGTGGAGCAGGTGATCAGGGGCTTATGGTTGGATATGCTTGTGATGAGACACCTGAGTATATGCCTCTTCCAATAATGCTTGCACATAAACTTGTTATGAGATTAAAAGAGGTTAGAAATAACAAAATTCTTGATTATCTTGGGCCTGATTGTAAATCGCAAGTTACAGTTGAATATAGGGATGGGTTGCCAAAGAGAATTGATACTGTTGTTCTTTCAACTCAGCATCTTGATACAATTTTAGATTCAACTGGTAAGCAAATTGCAAAGAAAGCATTGAATGAAATAAAAGAAGCAGTCATAGATAGTGTTCTTGGTCAAACACAAATGATGGATAAAAAAACAAAGATTTATATAAATCCAACTGGTAAGTTTGTGATTGGTGGTCCTCAATCAGATACTGGGATGACTGGAAGAAAAATAATAGTTGATACATATGGTGGAGTTGCTCCTCATGGTGGTGGAGCATTTAGCGGAAAAGATCCAACAAAGGTTGATAGATCTGCTGCTTATATGGCAAGATATATAGCAAAAAATATTGTTGCAAGCGGTATTGCAAAAAGAGTTACTGTTCAGATAGCATATGCCATAGGAGTGCCAGAGCCAGTTGGACTTTATGTTGATACTCATGGCACCGGAAAAATAAGTGATAATGAGATTGTAGAAAAGATTAGAGAAAATTTTGATCTTACACCAAGAGGAATAATAAAAACTCTTGATCTTTTAAAACCAATTTATAGAAAAACCGCAGCATATGGGCACTTTGGAAGAAATGAATTTAGATGGGAAAAGCTTGATAAAAAACATATTTTTAGTGGAGTTAAACAAAAAAATGTTTGTTGTCATTGAGAGGTTATATGATTAAAACTGCTGATTATGATATAAAAGATATTTCTATTTATAAAGAAGGGCGAAAAAAAATTGAGTGGGCATTTAGAGATATGCCAGTTTTGGCTTTAATCTCTGAAAGGTTTGAGAAAGAAAAACCTTTTAAAGGAATAAGAATCTCTGCATGTCTTCATGTGACAACTGAGACAGCAAATCTTATGATTGCTTTAAAAAAAGGTGGAGCTGATGTTTGTCTGTGTGCTTCTAATCCCCTTTCTACGCAGGATGATGTTGCGGCAAGCTTGGTTAAGGATTTTGGGATAAAGGTTTTTGCAATAAAAGGGGAAGATAATAAGAAATATTATTCGCATATAAACTCTGCAATAGAACACAAACCAAATATAACAATGGATGATGGTGCTGATGTAATATCTACTATTCATAAAAAATGGGATCAGATAGATTTTCAAATACTTGGGGGAACTGAAGAAACAACAACTGGAGTCATAAGATTAAGAGCTATGGTTAAAGATGGTGAGATTAAATATCCAGTTATTGCTGTAAATGATTCAATGACTAAACATATGTTTGATAATAGATATGGTACAGGTCAATCTACGATTGATGGAATACTTAGAGCAACAAATATACTTCTTTGTGGTAAAAAAGTAGTTGTTTGTGGATATGGATGGTGTGGAAGAGGAGTTGCTGCAAGAGCAAAAGGGATGGGTGCAGATGTTATAGTTTGTGAGGTTGATGAGATTAAAGCCCTTGAAGCTGTTATGGATGGATATAGAGTTATGAGTGTGAATGAAGCAGCAAGAATTGGGGATCTTTTTATTACTGTTACTGGTGATATAAATGTTATAGATAAAAAACATTTTATGTTAATGAAGGATGGTGCAATTCTTTCAAATAGTGGCCATTTTAATGTTGAGATTAATTTAAAAGAGCTTGAAAAAATAGCGAAAACAAAGCGAAATGTAAGACCTTTTGTTGATGAGTATATTGTTAATGGTAAGAGAATTTATGTGCTTGCCCAAGGAAGATTGATAAATCTTAGTGCTGCTGAAGGACATCCTGCTTCTGTTATGGATATGTCTTTTGCAAATCAAGCCTTAAGTGCAGAATATATTTTGAAAAATCATGATAAACTTGAAAATAAAGTTTATGTTATTCCTGAAAATATAGATAGAGAAATTGCAAAACTTAAACTCAAAAGTATGGGGATAAAAATAGATAAACTTACTCAAGAGCAAAAAAAATATCTTTCAAGTTGGAAGGAGGGCACATAATAAAGGAGGGGGGATGAATATTCTATTAATAGAAGATAATTCTTATACTCGTCTTACAATAAAGGTTGCTATTGAAAAAATGGGACATAAAGTTATAGCTGAGGCAGAAAACTTTGAAGAAGCTATTGAAAAGATAAATAATTCTGATTATGATATCATACTTCTTGATATACTTATTCCTGGTGGAAATGGAATTGATATAATAAAACATTTTGGAAATATAAATAAAAAAATAATTGCAATTACCGCACTTGAGCAGGATCTTATTGATAAGGAATTAAAAAAATTAGGTGTTAAGAGTATTCTTAGAAAACCTTTTTCATATGATGAACTTGAAAAGGCAATAAAAGAAGTTTAATTATGGAAAGAAAAACACAAGTAGAAGAAGTTTTTATAAAAGGAATAAATAAATCATTTGAAAGAATAAATAAAGTATCCTCATCAAAGTGGTTTTTAAAAAATTTTTCTACTGGCATTAAAGGTGGAGATTTTGAGAGTGTTTCTGTATATCTTATTTCAGATAAAAAAGATGTTGCTATTGTTTTTGTTATAAAAAAAGATGATGTTTATGAACTGGTAAAATTTTTTGTTGGGAGAAATATTGATAATATTTTTTCTTCTTCAAAGTTTTATGAGTTTGTTGTTTGTGAGATTGGAAATATTATATTAAATTCTATAATTAGTGAGATTGCAAATTATATTGGTGTTAAGATAATACCAAATGTACCGGCTGTTTTAAATGGATATAAAAATTTTATTCTTGAAAATCTATCTTTGATGATTGAAGAAAATTTAAATAAAACAATTTTTCTGCTTGATATTGTTTCAAATGTTGAAAACAAAAATATTGAGATGGAAGTATATGTTATGCTTTCCCCTGAAATAGTTAAAAAACTATGATTTTTATTTCTTTATTATATTTTTTTTCTAACTTTGTTTTTTCTCAAAATGTTGATGCAGTGCTTGAAGAAAATGTTATTGGTATAAAAAAAAGTTTTACATATATAAAAGGTAATGATGTTAAATTTGGCAATGATTTAAGAAAGAAATACCGTATAAAATTTGTAATTAAAAATGATACAGATACTGATATAACTGCTGTTGTTTTTAGATATTCACTTAAAATAGGAATAAAGAAAGAAGGTAATACTTTTTATACCATTCCTTTTTTCTCATCATCCTTTAGAGTTTCAAAATTAAAAAAATCATCTGTTAAAAATGTTTATGTTTATGAAATAAATAATCTTATTAATGAGATAAAAAAATATGTTAATCTTGGATATGCTCCATCGTCAATTAATGTGGATCTTATGAGAGAACCAAAAAAGAATCAAGATTTTTATTTCTATTCAAAGGAATTCCCTGTCTATCAGATAAAATAAGGAGAATTTATGATAGATTTAAAGATTTTGAGAAATAATCCGGAAGTTATAAAAAATTCAATAATTGCAAGAGGAGGTAGATATCTTTCTTATTTTGAGGAGATTATAACAAAGAATATTAAATATAGGAGTATTTTAAAAGAAGTTGAAGATTTAAGAAATAAAAGAAATGAGATTGCCAAAAAAATTGGTGATTATAGAAGTAAGAAGGAAAATCCTCCAGTTGAATTTGAAGAACAAGCAAAGAAAATAAAAACAACAATTGCTGAGAAAGAAGATGAACTTAAAAAACTTGAAGTAGAGATTAAGGATCTTCTTTTATCTATTCCTAATATAATTGATGAAAGTGTTCCAAAAGGAAAAAGTGAAGATGATAATGTTGTTGTCTATGAGGATATCGAGAATAGAAAAGAGTTTAAATTTAAACCTCTTTCTCATTATGAAATAGGTGAGAATCTTAAAATACTTGATTTTGAAACAGCATCAAAACTAAGTGGATCAAGATTTTCTATTTTTGTTGGGAAAGGTGCAAAACTTGAGAGAGCATTAATTCAGTTTATGCTTGATCTTCATGTAGAAAATGGTTATAAAGAAATATTTCCACCTTTTCTTGTAAATAGAAAAACAATGACTGGAACAGGACAACTTCCAAAGTTTGAGGAAGATCTTTATAAAATAAGTGGAGAAGAAGATCTCTTTCTTATTCCAACTGCTGAGGTTCCCCTTACAAATATGTATGCTGATAGCGTTATAGATGAAAAAGATCTTCCTATTCAAATGACAGCATATACAGCATGTTTTAGAAGAGAAGCTGGTAGTTATGGAAAGGATACAAAGGGCCTAATAAGAAATCATCAATTTGATAAAGTGGAACTTGTATGGATAACTACACCACAAAATTCCATGGAGATGCTTGAAAGAATGAGAAGAGATGCTGAAAGGGTTTTAAAACTATTAAAACTTCCATATAGAGTTGTTGAACTTTGTAGTTATGATTTAGGATTTTCTTCATCTAAAACATATGATCTTGAAGTCTGGATGCCATCTGAAAATAGATTTAGAGAAATATCTTCTTGTTCAAATTGTAAAGATTTTCAAGCAAGAAGAATGAATACAAGATATAGAAGACTTGATGGCAAATTAGATTATGTACATACTCTTAATGGATCTGGCCTTGCTGTTGGTAGAACATTGGCAGCAATACTTGAGAATTATCAAAATGAAGATGGATCAGTAACAATTCCTGAAGTTCTTGTTAAATACACAGGTTTTGATAAAATATGAAATATTTTGTTATTTTATTTATTTTTTTTTCAAATATTTACTCACAGTTTATAACCTCTCAAAATGAAGAGGTTATGGACCTTGCTTATGAGGGGATAAATTATATTTATAAGGTTAAACCACAAAAAGCCAGAGAGAAATTTGAAGAGCTTATAAAGAAATATCCAGATCACCCTTTTGGACATTTTGGGCTTGCAATGAGTAAATGGGCAGATCTCGAGTATCTTGAAGAAGGATCATCTCCAAAACTTTATGAAGAGTATCATAAATTAAGTGAAAAAGCAATTGAAGTTGGAGAAAAATGGGTTTCAAAAAATCCAAAAGATGCAAATGCTTGGATGTGTATCGGTGGAACATATGGGCTTTTAGCAAGGCTTTATGTTGTTCAGCATAAATGGATAAAGGCATATTTTGCTGGTAGAAAAGCAATAAAGAATATGAGAAAATCTCTTGAGATTGATCCAAATACATATGATTCTTATCTTGGACTTGGACTTTGGGAGTATTCTGCTGGAACTCTTCCATCTGTTGTTAAAATTCTTGGTTCTTTTCTTATTAGAGGAAGTCCTGAAAAAGGAATTGAGTATTTAAAATTGTGCGCTAATAAAGGATACTTTAATCGTATCGCTGCAAAGCTCCTTTTAATAGAAATATACACACAAACAGATAGCAAGTATTCAAATCCAAAAGAAGCAGTAATAATGTCAAGAGAACTTATAAAAGAATATCCTAATCTTGCTCAGATGCATTTTGTTTTGATAGTTTCTCTTTATGAAGCAAAGATGTATGATGAGGCAGAGAAAGAGATGCTTTCATATTTAAAAAAAATAGAGGATGGGGTTGATAGTTATTATCCAAAGTATTATCCAAGAATTTATACATCTCTTGGAACGCTTTATATGATGAAAGGAGATTATGAAAAAGCTCTTTCATATTTTAATAAAGCATATGATTATATAAAGTTTGAGGAGCATCCATCAAGATGGGCTGTTTGGGGAGTAGTGAGAATTGGTAATATATATGATCTTAAGGGAATAAGAGAAAAGGCTATAGAGTTTTATAAAAAAGCAATGTCTTATCATGATCAGTGGGGATTTAAAGAATATATTGAGGAGTATATAAAAAAGCCTTTCAATTTTTCAATGTATCTTGCAACACAGTTGCCACCACCATAAGTTTTATGACAAGTGAAACTTGGATATATCTTATAATTGCTGTTATTTCATGGGGATTGGGTTCTATATTTGATAAGATTACGCTTAAGTATCTTGATGCAACATCATCTTTTTATGGAAGAATTTTTGTTATGCTTATTTTTTTTGTTATTTTACTTTCAACAAGATTTTCAAAAACATTTTTTGCTATAAAAAATTCACCTAAATCTTTGATATATATTAGTTTAAGTGTTTTGGTTACTATGCTTGGAGTTTTCGCTTATCTTAAAGCAATGAGTTATGATGAAGCATCACGAATTGTTCCATTGTCATCAACATACCCACTTATAACTTTTATAGTTGCTGTATTTTTTCTTGGAGAAAGTTTTACAATCTCAAAGTTTTTAGGAACTATTCTTGTTATTATAGGTATTTATTTTATTTCAAAATGATATGGCAAAAGTAATTTCAAATTTTTATTACGACTCTTACAAAACTTATTGCAATAGTTAGTTTTACAATAGGTGCTTTCATAAATTATTTGTGAAATATTTTATCAAATTAAAATTCGTTATAGAGGTGTTATTATGAAGTCTCATACAGCTTATATAACAATGAACACAAAAAAAAGGTATGAAATAGTAAACATAACTGAGATTGTAGAAGATGAAGTTAGAAAATCCGGTATAAAAGAAGGAATATGTCTCGTAAATGCAATGCATATAACTGCAAGTGTTTTTATAAATGATAATGAAGGCGGGCTTCATAAAGATTTTCTAAATTGGCTTGAAAAACTTGCTCCATATTCAAAAACAGGTTATTATCATAATCTTACAGGTGAGGATAATGGTGATGCTCATCTTAAAAGAACCATTATGGGAAGAGAGGTTGTAGTGGCAGTTACAAATGGAAAATTAGATTTTGGACCTTGGGAGCAGATTTTCTATGGTGAGTTTGATGGACAGAGACCTAAAAGAATACTCATAAAAATAATTGGTGAATAATATAATTGGTGAATAATATTTAAAGTAGGATGTAGGCAAAGAAATTGAAAAATAATGGGGTAATGTAAGAGTTGTTAAAAATGTTGAATTATAAATTATGGATTTTAGATTATGATTGATAAATCAATTTAATGGATGTTAGATAATAAATGGGATGGAGAGTACCCCGGATTCTGTTTTAGGCAATCATTTATCTTTGCGGACTACCCTGCCTCTGCTGGTAACTTACCAGCTGCCCGGGAAAGGCATAAGGCATGCTTGTCCTTGCTCCCTGTGGGGATTGCCACGGTAAATGTTGCCATTTACCGGGTGAGCTCTTACCTCGCCTTTTCACCCTTATTCCGACATAACGTCGGAACGGTATCTTTTCTGTGGCTCTTTCCGTCATAAGAAGATTTCGCTTCTTATGCCCATTCTTGCGAATGGCACAGCTCCCTATGGAGTCCGGAGGTTCCTCTCTCCAAAGAGTGGAGAGTGATTGCCCTTCCATCCCATTATTTATATTTTAAATGAAAAAAATAATAATTTCAACAATTTATTTGTTTTTAAAATCTTTTTCTCTTTCCTTTTGAAGTTTTATCTGATCATTCTTTGAAAGTTTTTTTGATTTTAAAAGTTCTTTTAAAAATTTATCAGCCACTTTGTTTTTTTCTCTTGGAATATATTTTAATTCAAACGTTTTAAATTTCTTTTTTTCTTTCATTACTATATCATAAAGTTTTTTTAATTTAGGATCTTTTACTTCGTATTCCCCATTTATTTGCTTAACTATAAGTTCAGAATCTGAAAAAACTTTAAGATTTTCTGTTTTATATTTTTTTGCGATGTCAATTGCAAGTTTTAACCCTGAGTATTCAGCAAAATTATTTGTACATCTTCCAAGAACAAGTCCTTCTTCTGCAATTATATTATCTTTTTCATCATAAAATATAGCAACACATGCCCCTTCTCCAGGATTTCCCCTTGAAGCCCCATCTATGTATACTGTAAGATTTTTATATACTGGTTTTATTCTACACTCAGCCATGCTCCCTCCACTTTTAAATATATATCATACGCGAGCAGTTTTGGCATATTACAAAAGTATTTGTTTTTTTTATTGAATTTACATCACTTGCATTTAGTTTCATTTTGCATCCGCTACAATAATATTCTGTTTTTGTTACGTTTTGTATAACATCTGCTTTAACTATAGCAAGTCCATTTTTATTTTTTAAAAGTTCTTTTACCTTATTTTTTAGATTATTATCGGGAATAGAGTTTTCTATTTCTTTTTTTTCGCTTTCAAGTAATTCAATTTTGCTTTTTCTTACTTCGATTTCTTTTTCAACCAATTTTAAAGTTTCTTCTTTAATTTTTTTGTTTTCTAAAACTTCTTTTCTCTTTTCCGAGATTTTTGAGTTTTTATTTTCAATTTCATCAATTAAAATTATTATTTTTGTTTCTATTTCGTCTTTTCTTTTTTGATCGTTTTCAATTTCTAAATTTAAAGCTTTATATACTTCCTCTTTTTTTGCCTGATTAAATTCTGCTTGGTGTTTTTTTATTTTTTCTTCAATTTCTAAAAGTATAATTTCATTTTCTTTTTTTTGTATCATTAAATTTTTCATTTCATTTTCAAGTTCTAATAATTCATTTGAAATTTCATTGAATTTATCTTCAACTGATTTTCTTTTTTCTTCTAAACTTAAGATTTCTTTTTTTTCTTTAAGTATATTTGTTTCAATTTCTTGTATTTTTATTACCTTCTCAAAATATGGGGTGCTTAGTTCCATAGAGAATATTATACAAATTTGTAAGAAGATTTTTGTAAATTTTTGACTTGAAATGCATTAAAAATTTTGTTAAAATCATCTTATAAGTTAAATTGTTCTCTCTCTTTAACTTTTTAAAAAAAACAAAAAAACTTGACATAGATAAAAAATTTTGCTAAAATTATCTTATCAACTAAAGTTCTCTACTAACTATTAAATTATCAAGTTGGAGTTAGGACTTGACAACCGTCGTATAAAATTAGTAAAATTTAAATTGTCATGTTGTATCGGACCTGTTATAAAAAACAGGAATGGTTAGTTCTCTTAAATCTTTAAATGAGTGTGTATGAGCAGGCACCCTCTAACTTCCTTAAAGGAAGAAAGAATGGGTTTTTAACCTTGTTTTTCAATGGTGCTTATTAGCGAGCTTAAAATCAAATTCTCCAGATTTTGAATTGGAGAGTTTGATCCTGGCTCAGAGTGAACGCTGGCGGCGTGCCTAACACATGCAAGTCGAGCGGTCTCACATGTCGTTTCGTGAGATAGCGGCAAACGGGTGAGTAACACGTAAGCAACCTGCCCCTAAGAGGGGGATAACCCCGAGAAATCGGGGCTAATACCCCATATAATCACGGAGAGGCATCTCTCCGGGATGAAAGACGCAAGTCGCTTAGGGAGGGGCTTGCGGCCTATCAGCTAGTTGGTGAGGTAACGGCTCACCAAGGCTATGACGGGTAGCTGGTCTGAAAGGACGGCCAGCCACAGGGGCACTGAGACACGGGTCCCACTCCTACGGGAGGCAGCAGTGGGGAATATTGGACAATGGGCGAAAGCCTGATCCAGCGACGCCGCGTGGAGGATGAAGGTCTTCGGATTGTAAACTCCTTTTGCAGGGGACGAATTCTGACGGTACCCTGCGAATAAGCACCGGCTAACTACGTGCCAGCAGCCGCGGTAATACGTAGGGTGCAAGCGTTACTCGGATTTACTAGGCGTAAAGCGCGTGTAGGCGGAGTTTTAAGTCCATCGTGAAATCTCCCCGCCCAACGGGGAAGGGTCGATGGATACTGAAACTCTTGAGTGAGGCAGGGGGAACCGGAATTCCCGGTGTAGCGGTGAAATGCGTAGATATCGGGAGGAACGCCGAAGGCGAAAGCGGGTTCCTGGGCCTATACTGACGCTGAGACGCGAAAGCTAGGGGAGCAAACAGGATTAGATACCCTGGTAGTCCTAGCCGTAAACGATGTAGACTAGGCGTGGGAGGTATCGACCCCTTCCGTGCTGCAGCTAACGCATTAAGTCTACCGCCTGGGGAGTACGGCCGCAAGGTTAAAACTCAAAGGAATTGACGGGGGCCTGCACAAGCGGTGGATCATGTGGTTTAATTCGACGCTACACGAAGAACCTTACCTGGGCTCGAACGGCTGGTGTTGTACCCCGACGGAAACGTCGGGAGACCCGATGAGGGACCTAGTTGAGGTGCTGCATGGTTGTCGTCAGCTCGTGTCGTGAGATGTTGGGTTAAGTCCCGCAACGAGCGCAACCCCCGCCCTATGTTGCCACTCCGACGTTACGTCGGAGGCACTCTTAGGGGACTGCCGGCGACAAGTCGGAGGAAGGAGGGGATGACGTCAAATCATCATGGCCTTTATGTCCAGGGCTACACACGTGATACAATGGCGTAGACAGCGGGAAGCAATGGGGTGACCCGGAGCAAATCCCTTAAACTACGCCTCAGTTCAGATTGTAGGCTGCAACTCGCCTACATGAAGGCGGAATCGCTAGTAATCGCGCATCAGCACCGGCGCGGTGAATACGTTCCCAGGCCTTGTACACACCGCCCGTCACACCACGAAAGCCAGTTGCAACAGAAGCACACTGGCCATCAGGGTACCAAGTTGTGACTGGTGATTGGGGTGAAGTCGTAACAAGGTAGCCGTACGAGAACGTGCGGCTGGATCACCTCCTTTAAATAACTTCCTTTTTAAAAGAAGGAAGTTATAGGTCGGTCCCATTCTTTGAGCCTAACGCTCTTAGAGGGTGACTGTTCATACACACAAATGTCCCGCTCTTTTGTCCATTTAAGGACAAGAGGGGCTCATAGCTCAGTTGGTTAGAGCGTACCCCTGATAAGGGTAAGGTCGGTGGTTCGACTCCACCTGGGCCCATTGGAGGGGCAGTAGCTCAGCTGGGAGAGCGCCTGCTTTGCAAGCAGGAGGTCGCCGGTTCGAACCCGGTCTGCTCCATAAGGTAATAAGTAAATAAAAATTAAAAAAGATTTTCTTGTTTTTAAAATATTTGTTCTCTTACATCAATAAGCGTCTTCAATATAAAGTAACGATGTAGAATCGTAGAATAAGGCCAGGCTTTTAAGGGTGTACGGTGGATGCCTTGGCACCAGAAGTCGATGAAGGACGTGGTAAGCTGCGATAAGCTCGGGGGAGGAGCAAACATCCTGTGATCCCGAGATCTCCGAATGGGGAAACCCCCCGACGTAACGTCGGGGATCTTAAAGCAAAGACCCTAGCGTAGGCTGGGGGGATAGCTTTAAGAGGACAACCCGGGGAACTGAAACATCTTAGTACCCGGAGGAAAAGAAATCAAATGAGATTCCGTAAGTAGTGGCGAGCGAAAGCGGAACAGCCTAAACTCCGACGGCTTGCTGTCGGAGGGTTGTAGGGCAGCTCTGGTTCAAAGCCAGAAGATTTCATTTCGTTAGCCGAATTTCCCTGGAAAGGGGAGCCATAGAAGGTGATAGCCCTGTAGGCAAAAACGAAATAAAACTTCGAGCTGTTCCTGAGTACCACGAGTCACGTGAAATCTCGTGGGAATCTGGGGGGACCACCCTCCAAGGCTAAATACTCTCTGGTGACCGATAGTGAACTAGTACCGTGAGGGAAAGGCGAAAAGAACCCCGGTTAGGGGAGTGAAATAGAACCTGAAACCGTACATCTACAAGCTGTCGAAGCGCTATGCTCCCCCGACGTCACGTCGGGGGAGAATGCGCGACGGCGTGCCTGTTGAAGAATGATCCAGCGAGTTACTGGTACCAGCGAGGTTAAGTCCGGTTAAAATTGGACGAAGCCGTAGCGAAAGCGAGTCCTAAATGGGCGATTAGTTGGTATCAGTAGACCCGAATCCAAGTGATCTATCCCTGGGCAGGGTGAAGGTAGGGTAAAACCTACTGAAGGCCCGAAGGGTTTAACGTTGAAAAGTTACTCCATGACCTGGGGATAGGGGTGAAAGGCCAATCGAACTTGGTGATAGCTGGTTCTCCCCGAAATAGCTTTAGGGCTAGCGTCCGAAGTTAACCTATGGGGGTAGAGCACTGGATGATGTAGGCCCTGCGACCCAGGGTCCGAATTCAACCAAACTCCGAATACCATAGGGTATTTTCGGGCAGTCAGTTCGTGAGGGATAAGCTTCACGTGCGAGAGGGGAACATCCCAGACCGCCGACTAAGGTCCTCAAATTTGTGCTAAGTGGAAAAGGAAGTGGGTTTGCTAAAACAGCTAGGAGGTTGGCTTAGAAGCAGCCATCCTTTAAAGAGTGCGTAACAGCTCACTAGTCTAGCAGACCTGCGCCGAAAATGACTCGGGGCTCAAGCACAGTACCGAAGTCGCGGACCAGCACTTAATGATGAATTGAGTGCTGGTAGTAGGGGAGCGTTCTTAGCGCGGTGAAGGTGTACCGTAAGGAGCACTGGAGCGCTAAGAAGTGAGGATGCTGGAATAAGTAGCGATAAGTCCGATGAGAATTCGGACCGCCGTAAGCCTAAGGTTTCCTGGGCAATGTTCGTCAACTCAGGGTTAGTCGGTCCTAAGCCGAGGCCGAGAGGCGTAGGCGATGGGCATCCGGTTAATATTCCGGAACTACGATAGATGCGTCATAACCCAAGGGGTGACGCAGGAGGGTAAGCCTACCGGGAAAGGGATTTCTCGGGGAAAGACCGTAGGGAGGATCGATAGGCAAATCCGTCGGTCCGTTGAACTGAAAGTCGAGATTAGTGCGGGCAACCGCGCAAAGTGGCCCAACCACACTGCCAAGAAAAACCTCGTGGGGAGTGTCTATCGTAACCGTACCTCAAACCGACACAGGTAGGCGGGCAGAATATGCTAAGGCGCGCGAGATAACCTACGCTAAGGAACTAGGCAAACTGGCCCCGTAACTTCGGGAGAAGGGGTGCCTAAGTAACACTCGTGGTTTTATAACTTCGGGTGTGAAAAGGTCGCAGTGAAAGGGGCTCCGTGACTGTTTAACAAAAACACAGGGCTCTGCTGAAATCGCAAGATGATGTATAGGGCCTGATGCCTGCCCGGTGCTGGAAGGTCAAGGTGAGGGGTTACTCCGACTTTACGTCGGGGGAAGCTCCGAACTTAAGCCCCAGTAAACGGCGGCGGTAACTATAACCGTCCTAAGGTAGCGAAATTCCTTGTCGGGTAAGTTCCGACCTGCACGAATGGCATAACAAAGGAGCCGCTGTCTCAGCGTAGGGCTCGGCGAAATTGTGGTGCAAGTGAAGACGCTTGCTACGCGCAGCAAGACGAAAAGACCCCGTGGAGCTTTACTGTATCTTGTTATTGAACTACGGTTTTAAATGCGTAGGATAGGTGGGAGCCGGTGAACTCCGGGTTTCGGCTCGGAGGGAGGCGACGGTGAAATACCACCCTTTTAAAATTGTGGTTCTAACTTAGAGCCGTTAATCCGGCCTAAGGACAGTGGCAGGTGGGCAGTTTGACTGGGGCGGTCGCCTCCTAAAAGGTAACGGAGGCGTTCAAAGGTTCCCTCAGGGCGTATAGAAATCGCCTGTTGAGTGCAAGGGCAGAAGGGAGCTTGACTGCAAGGTCGACGGACCGAGCAAGCCGACGTAAGTCGGCTTCCCCGACGTTACGTCGGGGAGGTGCGAAAGCAGGACCTAGTGATCCGGTGGTTCCGAGTGGAAGGGCCATCGCTCAACGAATAAAAGCTACCCCGGGGATAACAGGCTAGTCGGGTCCAAGAGTCCACATCGACGACCCGGTTCGGCACCTCGATGTCGGCTCATCGCATCCTCCCGCTGAAGCAGGTGGGAAGGGTTGGACTGTTCGTCCATTAAAGCGGTACGTGAGCTGGGTTCAGTACGTCGTGAGACAGTACGGTCTCTATCTGCTGCGCGCGTTGGGAACTTGAGGGGAGCTGGCCACAGTACGAGAGGACCTGGCTGGACGAACCTCCTGTATACCAGCTGTCCTGCCAAGGGCATAAGCTGGGTAGCGGATGTTCGGAAGGGATAAGCGCTGAAAGCATCTAAGTGCGAAACCCACCCCAAGATAAGGTTCCCCATCCTTTAAGGAGTAAGGACCCTCCAAGACTAGGAGGTTGATAGGGCGGAGGTGTAAGCAGGGTAACCTGTTGAGCCAACCGCTACTAATCGTCCGAGGGCCTGGCCTTATTTTACGATTCTACATAAAAGATTTAAGACCGGTGGCTATTCCGGCGAGGCAACACCCGTTCCCATTCCGAACACGGAAGTTAAGGGCGCCAGGGCCGATGGTAGTAGCACCCAACCCGGTGCTGCAAGAGTAGGTCGCTGCCGGTCTTGTAAGTTTTTTTTATTTTTTAAAAAAATTGGTCAGTACGGAGAAATTAAATGGCTAATTTGACAAAAGCAAAAAAAATAGAAATATCAAAAAAGATAAAAGATGAATTTTTAAATAATGATATTATTTTACTTTCTTTTGAAAGTGTTGGTTTTTCTAAATTACAGGAATTAAGAGATAAATTAAAGCCTCTTGGTGCAAAAATGGTTGTTATGAGAAACTCTATTGTTTATTTTGCATCAAAAGAGGCAGGATTACTTAAGGATGAAAAGAAACCATCGCTTTTAAAAGGACCAACTGCTGTTGTTTTTATAAAAAATCAAGATGAGATTTCAACTATTTCTAAGATTCTTATCGAATTTTCTAAAGAAAATCCACAATCAAGATTAAAAGGTGGATTTCTTTCCAAAGAACAGATCACGCCTGAGATAATTAAGCAGATTTCCAGTGTTGGTTCCAAGAAAGAATTACTTGGGAAATTGGTTGGTGCACTATATGCTTCTCTCTATAATATGAGAAGTGTAGTGGAAGCACCAATTAGAGATCTTGTCTACGTGCTTGAAGCACTTAAAGAAAAGAAAGAAAAAGGGAATTAACACTGGAAAATCCTTGGTAGTCCTTGTACCTGCAAAATTATCGCAAATTTTGTTGCAGGGAAGGGGTAAACTTCGGTATAAACCGAAGGCTACTCAAATAAAAAGGAGATAATATGAGTGAGAAACTTACAAAAGAACAAATAGTTGATGCAATAGCAAATCTGAGTGTTATGGAACTCAGTGATCTTATAAAAGCAATAGAGGAAAAGTTTGGAGTAAAAGCACAAGCAGTTGCTCCTGTTGCAGTTGCTGCTCCACAGGGAGCTGCTCAGGCTCAAACACAATCTGAAGAAAAAACTGAGTTTACCGTTGTGCTTAAGGCAGTTCCTGATGCAACAAAGAAAATTAGCGTTATAAAAGTTGTTAGAGAAATTACCGGTCTTGGTTTAGCAGAATCTAAAGCACTTGTCGAAGGTGCTCCAAAAGATGTAAAAGCACATGTTGATAAAAAGACAGCAGAAGAGATAAAGAAGAAACTTGAGGAAGCCGGAGCACAAGTAGAGATTAAATAAAATTGAAAAAAATATTCATCAAAGGAAAATCTTTGGCAACGTCTTCCTTTAAGTGGGAAGACGTTGTGTTTAATAGATGCATCTAATCCGATTATTTATAAAAAGTTGTAGGCAAAAGAAAAAAAAAGGATAGTTATTTTATTTTTGAAAATAACAGGAGAGATTTATGAAAACCGTACTATTTGAAAAACAGCATAATTTTTCAAAGATAGGGAAAATAATAGAGCTTCCTGATCTTCTTCATATGCAGAAACAATCTTTTAAAGATTTTCTTCAAATTGATGTTCCACAAGAAAAAAAAGAAATAAAAGGTCTTCAAGCTGCTTTTATGGATGTTTTTCCGATTGAATCGGGAAATGCTGTTCTTGATTTTGTTAAATATGATATAGGTAAGCCAACGTATCTTTCTCCAGAAGAAGCGATACTTAGAGATGGTACATATGCTGTTCCACTTAAAGCAACATTTAAACTTGTTATTAAGAATAAAAACGGTGATGTTAAAAAAGCAATAGAGCAAGAAGTAAATCTTTGTGATATACCGCTAATGACAGAAAATGGATCTTTTATTTTTAATGGAGCAGAGAGAGTAGTTGTAAGCCAATTACATAGATCTCCTGGAATAATATTTGAAGAGGATGAAGAAAAGAAACAATCAACAATAGGAAGACCATTGTTTTATGGAAGAATAATTCCTTATAGGGGCGCTTGGATTGAATTTGAGTTTGATCAAGAAAATATTCTTTGGGCAAGACTTGATAGAAAGAAGAAGGTTCTTGCTACAACACTTTTAAGAGCCTGTGGAATAGAAACAAATGCTGAAATGATAGATCTTTTCTATGAAACCGAAGAAGTTGAACTTTCAGAAGAAAAAATAGTTGATATAAAAGGAAGATATCCTGCTGAGGATATTTTTGATAAATCAAGTGGTGAGGTTCTTTGGAGTCTTGATGAGAAAATTGGGAAACCACTTGGAGAAAAAGAGTTACTTGATTTTATAAAAAGAGGTATAAAAAAGATAAAACTGATTAAAGATAATCCTCAAAAAGTAAATCCTGCAATTTTTTATACACTTCAAAAAAATCAACCAAAGACATCTTTTGATGCAAAAAATGAAATTTATAAAAAAATGAGAGCTCAAGAATATGAACCACCAAAAGAATATATAGAAAATTTTCTTAATGAGATATTTTTTAAAAGCATAAGGAGATATGATTTTTCTGTTGTTGGTAGGTATAAAGCTCTTAGAAAGCTTGGTTCATTATATCATAGGCTAGACGAGAAGAATAAAAAATATAAAATTCCTGATGAGAAAAATAGGCATCTTACTGTTGAGGATATAATTGTTACAATACAGTATATTCTTAAACTCAATGATGGAATAGAAAAAGAAGTTTTCAAAGTTGATAATAGTTGGGATAAATCTCTTATAAAGATTATAGAAAGAAACACAAGGGATTATAATGCAGAGAAAAAGGAAATAGATTATAAATATGAAATCGATGATATAGATCATCTTGGAAACAGGCGAGTAAGATCAGTTGGAGAGCTTCTTGAAAATCAAGTAAGGCTTGGACTTGTTCAGATGGCAAGATATATTAGAGATAAGATGGCAAGACAAGAACCAAATATGCAGCCTAAGAATATAATAAATTCTGCTCCGCTTGTTGCAATAATTAGAAAGTTTTTTGGAACATCTCAATTATCACAGTTTATGGATCAGATTAATCCTCTTGCTGAAATGACTCATAAAAGAAGGCTTTCTGCACTTGGTCCAGGAGGACTTAATAGAAAAAGAGCAGGATTTGAAGTTAGAGACGTTCATCATACACATTATGGAAGAGTTTGTCCGATAGAAACACCTGAAGGTGCAAACATAGGTCTTATTGTTTCCCTTTCTTCTTATGCAAAGGTTAATGAGTATGGTCTTATCGAAACACCATATAGAGTAGTTAAAAATACAAGAGTTACCAATGAAGTTGTTTATATGGATGCAAATGCTGAGGATGGAATATTTGTTGCTCAAGCAAATACACCGGTTGAAAATGGTAAGATAGCGGTAGATTTGGTTTATGGAAGACTTGCTGATAGTTATATATATGTTTCAAAAGATGAAGTAAAATATATGGATATTTCTCCACTCCAAGTTTTTTCTGTTTCTGCCTCATTAATTCCTTTCCTTGAAAATGATGATGCAAACAGAGCATTGATGGGTTCAAACATGCAAAGACAGGCTGTGCCTCTTGTAAAAACAGAACCACCACTTGTTGCAACTGGTATGGAACCATATGTTGCTAAGGATTCAATGGCATGTATTGTTGCAAAAAGAAGTGGTAATGTTATATATGTTTCTGCAAATATTATTGCAATAAAACCGGATGATTCAAATGAACCAGATATATATCATTTGATAAAGTTTAAGAGAACAAACCAGGATACTTGTATAAATCAGAAACCAATAGTAAATACAGGTGATTATGTTAAAAAAGGGCAAGTGATAGCAGATGGGCATTCAATTTCAAATGGGCAGTTGGCTCTTGGAAAAAATCTTCTTGTTGCTTTTATGAGCTGGGAAGGTTATAACTTCGAAGATGCTATTCTTGTTTCTGAGAGATTAATTGAGGATGATGTTTTTACATCAATATTCATTCAAGAGTATGAAATTGAAGCAAGGGATACGAAGTTAGGTCCAGAAGAAATAACAAGAGATATTCCAAATGTAAGTTCTGAGATGCTTGCTCATCTTGATGAGGATGGAATAGTTGTTCCATCAACGATGGTAAAACCAGGTGATATACTTGTAGGTAAGGTTTCACCAAAAGGTGAACAGGCGATGACTCCTGAGGAAAGACTTCTTAAGGTTATATTTGGAAAAAAAGCAGATGAGGTTCAAGATACATCACTTAGAGTTCCTCCAGCAGTATATGGTAAGGTTATAGGAACAAGGGTCTTTGTAAGAAGAGAAAAGATTTCAAAAGAAGAAGAGATAAAGAGAACTCAAGAACTTAAAGAAGAGATGGAAAAACATATGCAGGTTTTAAAGGAGTTTAGAAAAGAATCTCTTAAAGATTCAGAGAAAAATGCTGAAATTGAGAATTTTTATAAATTGATGGAGAAAAAGATAAAAGATAAGTATACAAGAGAGATTGAGTTAATAAAAAAGACAGGAGAACTCCCAGTTACAGTAAATAAAGTTGTTAAGGTTTATATAGCACTTAAAAGAAGATTGCAAGCAGGTGATAAACTTTCAGGAAGGCATGGAAATAAAGGTGTTGTTTCAAAGGTTATGAAGAAAGAGGATATGCCATTTTTACCAGATGGAACTCCTGTAGATGTTGTTCTTTCGCCTCTTGGCGTTCCTTCAAGAATGAATATTGGACAAATACTTGAAACAATGCTTGGATGGGCAGCGTATCATTTAAAGACGCAGATGATATGTCCAGTTTTTGATGGACCAAAAGAAAAGGATGTTATTGAACAAGTAAGAAAGGCAAAAGAATATTTAAGGTCAAAAGGAGTTCCTGAGGAATATCTCCCTGATGATTACTGCAGAATAACGCTTTATGATGGAAGAACTGGGGAACCATTTGCTGAAAAAGTTACTATTGGATATATGTATATTCTAAAGCTTATACACCTTGTTGAAGATAAAGTTCATGCAAGATCCATTGGTCCTTATAGTTTAATTACAAGGCAGCCACTTGGTGGAAAAGCGCTTTTTGGAGGTCAGAGATTTGGAGAAATGGAAGTTTGGGCTCTTGAAGGCTATGGTGCAAGCTATACTCTCCAAGAAATGCTCACAGTTAAGTCAGATGATTTTACTGGAAGAAATAAGCTATATGAGAGCATAATAAAAGGTGAGTTTCCAAAAAGCCCCGGAGTTCCAGAATCATTTAAGGTGTTAACAAAGGAACTTGCAGGTCTTGCTTTAAATGTTGAACTTTTAAAAAATCTTGAAATAGAAAAGCAAGAATCTGAAAAGTCAAAGAAATCTTCAAAAAAATCAAAGATTACAAAATAAAAGGGAGAGTTTATGGAAGAAAAAATAAATAATTTAACTGCTGCAAAAATATCAAGTTTCCTTGGAATTAACAAAAAAAAGACGGTAAATGAAAAAGTAACCAATTATGAGGATTTTGATTGGATTAGGATAGGTCTTGCAAGCCCACAAAAAATTAAGGCATGGTCATATGGTGAGGTTAAAAAGGCTGAAACTATAAACTATAGAACTTTAAAGCCAGAAAAAGATGGCTTGCTATGTCAGAGAATATTTGGACCTATAAAAGATTATGAGTGTGAATGTGGTAAATATAGATGGGTTAAATATAGAAATGTTGTTTGTGATAGGTGTGGTGTTGAGGTTACAGAATCAAAGGTTAGAAGAGAAAGAATGGGACATATTGAACTTGCAGCACCACTAGTTCATATATGGTATTTGAGAAAATCTCCTTCAAAGATTGGTATAGTTCTTGATATGAAACCATCCGATCTTGAGAAAGTTGTCTATTATGCTGCCTATATTATTACTGAGGATGTTGTTGATCCAATAACAAACAAAGTAGAGTATAGAAGAGGTGATATTCTTTTTGAAGAACAACTTGAAAGTGTAAGAAAGCATTTTCCAAATGTAAAAGCAAACATTGGGGCATATGCCATAAAAGAACTTCTTGAAACGCTTGAACTTGAAAAAGAAATAAATAACTTAAATGAAAAGTTAAAAAATGAGAAAAATGTTGAAGAGAAAAATAAGATAATAAAAAGGCTTACGATACTTCAAAGTTTTTATGAAAACCAGATAAGGCCAGAATGGATGGTTTTAACTGTTCTTCCAGTAATACCACCAGATTTAAGGCCACTTGTTCCACTTGATGGAGGAAGATTTGCAAGTTCAGATTTGAATGATTTGTATAGAAGAATTATAAATAGAAATAACAGATTAAAACATATAGAAGCATTGAGAGCACCAAAAGTAATGATATTTAACGAAAAAAGATTGTTACAAGAAGCTGTTGATGCTTTAATAGAAAATGGCGCAAGAGGAAGAGTTGTAACATCATCTAATGGAAGACCTTTAAAATCTCTTTCAGATGTTCTTAAAGGAAAACAAGGTAGATTTAGACAAAATCTACTTGGTAAAAGAGTTGATTATTCTGGTCGTTCAGTTATTGTTGTTGGACCAAATTTAAAACTTCATCAATGTGGTCTTCCAAAGACAATGGCTCTTGAGCTTTTTAAACCTTTTGTTTTAGCTGAGTTGATAAAGAAAGAAAATATAACTCTTAAAGTTGCAAGAAGAAAAATAGAAGTTCCAGATGATGAAGTTTGGGATATACTTGAAAAAGTTACAAAAAATCATCCAGTTCTTTTAAACCGTGCTCCAACTCTTCATAGAATATCAATCCAAGCTTTTGAACCTGTTTTAATTGAGGGTCTTGCAATACAGCTTCATCCTCTTGTCTGTGCAGCGTTTAATGCTGACTTTGATGGAGACCAGATGGCTGTTCATGTTCCTCTTTCTCCGCATGCTCAAATGGAGGCAAGAGTTTTGATGATGTCAACAAATAATATACTTTCTCCTGCAAATGGTAAGCCGCTTGCAGTTCCATCACATGATATGATACTTGGAATAAACTATCTTACAAAAGTTAAATATGGAGAAAAAGGAAGCGGTAAGTTTTTCTCAAGTTTTGATGATGCAATGGCTGCGTATCAAAGAGGGCTTGTTGATTTACATGCTCCAATAAAAATTAAAGGGTTTAATGAACTTATTGAGAAAGATAATAAGGATTTTAAGGTCGATAATCCAAAAACATGGAAGGATTATACAACTATCGGAAGAATTATATTTTTTGAAGTTCTTCCTGAAAATATTAACATTAAAGATTATAACAGAGCACTTGCAAAGAAAGATATTGTTGAACTTGTTGATTATTGTTATAAGTCAGATAAAATCGGACCTTATAAAACTGTTCAGTTACTTGATAAATTGGTTGAATTTGGTTTCCATTATGCAACATTAAGTGGCTTGAGTATATCTATTGCAGATATGAAAATACCTTCTATTAAAAAAGAAATAGTTGAGAAAGCTGAAAAAGAAGTTAAAAAGATAGATGAATTAGTAAAGGAAGGAATAATTACGGATGTTGAGAGATATAATCAGATAATAAATAAATGGACTGATGTTACTGAAAAAATTTCAAAAGCAGTTTTTGAAGAGATGGCAAAGTATGAAAAAGAGGATTACTCTCCTAATAAGCCAAGATTTAATAGTGTTTATATGATGGCTGAATCTGGAGCAAGAGGGTCAAGGCAGCAAGTAAGGCAGTTGTGTGGTATGAGGGGTTTGATGGCAAAACCACAGAAGAAACTTACTGGTGGAAAAGGTGAGATTATTGAAAATCCGATTATATCCAACTTTAGAGAAGGTCTTAGTGTACTTGAATATTTTATATCAACGCATGGAGGAAGAAAAGGTCTTTCTGATACCGCATTAAAAACTGCTGATGCTGGATATCTTACAAGAAGACTTGTTGATGTTGCGCATAATGTTGTTGTAACAATTGATGATTGCAAAACATCAAACGGTGTTTATGTAGAAGAACTTAGAATTGGTGATGATGTCATAGAAACTCTTGAAGAAAGAATTATAGGAAGGATTGCTCAGGAAGATGTTAAAGACAGTAATGACAATATAATAGTTAAAAGAGGCGAGTATATAACAAAGGATATTGCAAAAAAAATAAAAGATGCTGAAATAAGCAAAGTTTATGTAAGAAGTGTTTTAACATGTGAGGCTGAGGATGGGGTTTGTGCAAAATGTTTTGGAATAAACCTTGCAACAAACAAAGAGGTTGAGATAGGTGAAGCAGTTGGAATTATTGCAGCACAATCTATTGGTGAACCTGGAACACAGTTAACACTTAGAACATTCCATATAGGTGGAACTGCTGCTTTTGAAACATCAAGATCTGAAATAAAAGCGGATCTTGATGGAAAAATTGTTTTTGAAAATCTTGAAACAGTAGTAAATAGAAATGGAGATATAGTTTGTGTTTCAAGAAATGCTGTTGCAAGAATTAAAGGTGATAATAAAAAAGAAAGTGAGATTAAAATTCCATATGGTTCTGTTATAGTTAAAGATATAAAAGATAAAGAGGTTAAAAAAGGTGAGGTTATTGCAAAGACTGATCCTCATACAATGCCTATAATTGCAAAGAAAGGTGGAGTCGTAAAATGGGTCAACATTGAAGAAGGAAAAACTCTTCATAGAGAAAGAAATAAGGTTACAGGTATAATAGAAAATAGAATTATAGAACATAAGGGAGCAAAGAAACTTAATCCTATGATTGAGATAGTTTATGGAGATAAAGGAGATAAAAAGGATTCTTATTTTCTACCTGTTAACTGTATAATAGTTGTTGAAGATGGTGAAAAAGTTGAAGATGGTGATATTATTGCTAAAATGGAAAAAACCTCAATTAAAACAAAAGATATAACTGGAGGTCTTCCAAGAGTTGCTGAACTTTTTGAGGTTAGAAGACCTCAGAATCCTGCAATAATAGCAAAGATAGATGGTATTGTAACTTTAAAGCAAAGTAGTAAAGGACATATAATTGTTGAAGTTAGAAATGAGGAAACAGGACAGGTTGAAAGTTATGATATACCTTTTGGAAAACATCTTATGGTTTATGATGGAGATAAGGTAATGGTTGGTGAGGCATTAACAGATGGTTCCATTGATATATATGACCTTCTTGAAGTTAAAGGTATAAATGAGGTTCAAACATATCTTGTAAATGCTATTCAAGAGGTATACAGAAGCCAAGGTGTAAGTATAAATGATAAATTTATTGAGATAATTGTAAGACAAATGATGTCAAATGTAAGAATTACAAATCCTGGTGCTTCAACATTTTTAAGTGGAGAGATTGTTGCAAAATCAATAGTTAGAGATGAAAATAAGAAACTTAGGGAAAAGGGACTTGAGGAAGCATCATATGAACCTGTTCTTCTTGGAATAAGCAAAGCATCACTTTCAAGTGAGTCGTTTATATCTGCTGCAAGCTTCCAAGAAACCACAAGGGTTTTAACAGATGCCGCTGTTTTAAATAAGATTGACTATTTGAAAGGTCTTAAAGAAAATGTTATAATAGGACATTTAGTACCATGTGGTACCGGTTTTATTACCAGACAATTGAAACTAAAGGAGGATTAAGAGAAAATACTCTTAATAAAAGGCTATGGCAACGATAAATCAGTTGATAAGATTAGGAAGAACAAAAAAGAAAAGAAAAAGTAAATCACCCGCGCTTCTTGGCTGTCCTCAAAGAAGAGGTGTTTGTACAAGGGTTTATACAACTACTCCCAAGAAGCCAAATTCGGCTCTTAGAAAAGTAGCACGTGTTAAATTAAGTTCAAAGATAGAAGTGACAGCATATATTGGTGGAGAAGGGCATAATCTTCAGGAACATTCGATTGTTCTTGTTAGAGGAGGAAGGGTTAAGGATTTGCCAGGTGTAAGGTATCATATTGTGAGAGGTGCCTTAGATTGTGCAGGTGTTGAAAATAGAAGACAAGGAAGATCCTTATATGGTGCAAAGAAGCCAAAACAGCAACAATCTGCTGCAAAGAAATAATTAAAAGGAGGAAGTTGTGCCGAGAAAAGCTTTAAAACCACATGAAAGAAGACCACTTCCGCCACCGGATATAAAATATAATTCTGTTTTGGTGGCAAGATTTATTAATAAAATAAATTATCGTGGTAAGAAATCACTTGCGGAGAGAATTGTTTATTCTGCTTTTGATATTATAAAACAGAAAACAAATGAAGATCCTTTAAAAGTTTTTACACAATCAATTGAAAATGCAAGACCACTTCTTGAAGTAAAACCAAGAAGGGTTGGTGGAGCAACTTATCAAGTCCCAGTTGAGGTTCCTAATATGAGAGGAACAACTCTTGCAATGAGATGGCTTATAGAGGCAGCAAGAAATTCTAGAGGTTCAAGAAGTTTTTATGAGAGTCTTGCTGATGAGATAATACTTGCTTATAAAAAAGAAGGAAGTATTATAAAGAAAAGAGAAGATGTCCATAAGATGGCTGAAGCAAACAGAGCTTTTGCTCATTATAGATGGTAAAATTTTTTATTAAATAAAAGGGAGTGAAAAATGGCTGATATAAATCTTTATAAGTTAAGAAACATAGGTATAATAGCTCATATAGATGCTGGAAAAACTACAACAACAGAAAGAATACTTTATTATACAGGAAAGATTCATAAAATTGGTGAGGTTCATGAAGGAGACACAGTTACTGACTGGATGCCACAAGAGAGAGAAAGAGGTATTACAATAACTGCTGCTGCAATATCTACAGAATGGAAGGGTTACTCAATAAATATAATAGATACCCCTGGACATGTTGATTTTACAGCAGAAGTTGAAAGAAGTTTAAGAGTACTTGATGGTGCTATAGTTGTTTTTGATGGTGTTCAAGGTGTTGAGCCACAATCAGAAACAGTCTGGAGACAGGCTGATAGATACAATGTTCCAAGAATCGCATATATAAATAAAATGGATAGAACAGGTGCGGATTTTTATATGTCTTATAAATCTATAATAGAAAAACTTGGAGCAAATGCATGGCCAATTCAACTCCCTATTGGAAAGGAGGATAAATATATTGGGCTTGTTGATTTAGTTGAGATGAAGGCATATAGATGGACTGGAGATGAATTAGGGGCACATTTTGATGTTGATGATAATATACCTGAAGATATGATAGATGAGGTTAAAGAATATAGAGAAAAACTGATTGAAAAGATATGTGATTTTGATGATAAACTTATGGAAAGATATTTAAATGGGGATACAAATTTTACTTCCGAAGAAATAAGAGCAGCAATAAGAAAGGGTGTTATAGCATGTAAATTTTTCCCAGTTCATTGTGGTTCATCATATAAAAATAAAGGTGTTCAACCACTTCTTGATTCAGTTACCTATTATCTCCCATCTCCATTAGATATTGCTGCTGTAAAAGGAAGAGATCCAAATACAGGAGAGGAGATAACAAGAGAGACAAGTAATAAAGCACCATTTTGTGCTTTGATGTTTAAAATTCAAGCAGATCCATTTGTTGGGAAATTAACATATGTGAGAGTTTATTCAGGTGTTTTAAGAACAGGTGATATAGTTTATTTTGCAAAGAAAAGAACAACTGAAAGAATAGGAAGAATGGTTAGAATGTTTGCTGATAAGAGGGAAGAGATAAAAGAGATTCAAGCAGGTGATATAGCAGCAGTGGTTGGTGTAAAAAATGCAAGTGTTGGTGAAACTATATGTGTTCCAAATGCTCCAATAGAACTTGAAGGTATGAAATTCCCAGAGCCGGTTATCTCAATTGCTATTGAACCAAAAACAAAAGATGAAGAAGAAAAACTCTCGCTTTCTCTTTCGAGACTTGCAGAAGAGGATCAGACATTTAGGGTTAAAACGGATGAAGAAACTGGACAGACAATACTTTCAGGAATGGGAGAATTGCATCTTGATATTATTGTTGATAGATTGAAAAGAGAATTTAAAGTAAATGTTAATGTTGGACAGCCACAGGTTGCATATAGAGAAACAATAAAGAGTGTTGTTGAAGAAGAAGGTAAGTTCATTAGACAATCAGGTGGTAGAGGTCAGTATGGACATGTTTGGCTTAAGATTGAGCCACTTGAAAGAGGAAAGGGATTTGAGTTTGTTAATGCTATAACTCAAGGAAGAATTCCAAAAGAATATATTCCAGCTGTTGAGAAAGGATGTGAGGAGGCACTTGGTAGTGGTGTTCTTGCTGGATATCCTTTAGTTGACTTGAAGGTTACTCTTTTTGATGGTTCTTTTCACGAGGTTGATTCATCTGAGATAGCATTTAAAATAGCAGCTGCTATTGCCTTAAAAAATGGATGTAAAAAAGCAAATCCATATCTTCTTGAACCAATAATGAAGTTTGAAGTGATTTGTCCAGAGGAAAATATTGGTGATATAATAGGAGATCTTAATTCAAGAAGAGCAAGAATTAACGAGATGGGTAATAGAGGAAACGCAAGATATGTTAGAGGGTTTGTCCCTCTAGCCGAGATGTTTGGTTATGCAACAGTAGTGAGATCTTTGTCTCAAGGTAGAGCATCATTTAACCTTGAGCCATCTCATTATGAAGAAATACCTGGAAATATTGCAAAAAGTATAATAGAAAAAAGAGCAGTTGCAGCAAAGTAGTGATTTAAATTAAATTTAAAAAAGGAGGTTTTATATGTCGAAAGCTAAATTTGAGAGGACTAAGCCACATGTGAATGTGGGGACTATTGGGCATGTGGATCATGGTAAGACGACACTTACAGCATCGATAACGAAGGTATTATCGAAGAAGGGAAAAGCGAAGGAGATGCAGTATGCTGAGATAGCGAAGGGAGGAGTAGTAAGGGACTCATCAAAGATTTTGACAGTGGCAGTAAGCCATGTTGAGTATGAGACAGACAATAGGCATTATGCGCATATAGATTGTCCGGGTCATGCGGATTACATAAAGAACATGATCACAGGTGCAGCACAGATGGATGGAGCGATATTAGTAGTTAGTGCAGCAGATGGGCCGATGCCACAGACGAGGGAGCATGTATTGTTAGCAAGGCAGGTTAATGTTCCAAATCTTGTAGTGTTTTTGAATAAGGCGGATTTAGTAGATGATAAAGAGTTGTTGGATTTAGTTGAAGTAGAGGTAAGGGATTTACTAAAGAAATATGAGTTTGATGGAGACAATATACCAGTTATAAGAGGTAGCGCATTAAAAGCGTTAGAAGGGGATCAAGGTGAGTATGGAGAGCCAGCGATATATAAATTGTTAGAGGCATTGGATAAGCATATACCAGAGCCGAAGAGGGATATAGATAAACCATTTTTGCTGGCAGTGGAAGATGTATTTTCGATAACAGGAAGAGGGACAGTTGCGACGGGTAGAGTAGAGAGAGGGAAGATAAAGGTAGGGGATGCAGTGGAGATAATAGGATTTGGTAAGGTATTGCAGAGTGTAGCGACAGGTCTTGAGATGTTTAGGAAGATTCTTGATGAGGCGATAGCGGGTGACAATATAGGTATTTTGTTGAGAGGTATAGAGAAGGATCAGGTAGAGAGAGGGATGGTAATAGCGGCACCAAAGAGTGTAACACCGCATAAGAAATTTAAGGGAGAGGTATATGTGTTGAAAGAGGAAGAAGGAGGAAGGAAGACACCATTTTTCAAGGGGTATAAGCCACAATTTTATTTTAGGACTACAGATGTGACAGGTACGATAGATTTAAAGCCAGGTGTAGAGATGGTGACGCCTGGGGATCATACAGAGATAACAGTTGAGTTGATAACTCCTATAGCGATGGAGAAGGGATTAAGGTTTGCAATCAGAGAGGGAGGAAGAACTATAGGAGCTGGTATCGTTACGGAAATTATTGAGTAA
>Ga0308396_1000143_pt1 | contig 52508 bp, 50 predicted proteins | sample Hotspr2SamplePe2_FD_202359 | JGI IMG/M metagenome (GOLD analysis project Ga0308396, IMG submission 202359) | Hot spring phototrophic mat microbial communities from Mushroom Spring, Yellowstone National Park, Wyoming, United States - 20050930_Pe2 ... | reverse complement strand
AATGAATATAATGAGCGAGCACATGTTAGGAAGAGGATAAAATTAGACAAATTTAGTAAAAAATCAATAAATATTTCTAAACCAATTTACACACAAATATTGACATGACCTAGCAGATTAGCAGTCTTTTGTCAAGAGTGCTAATTATAAAATTTCGCCTTTAACATTGCTAATTTTAAAAACAATTTTAAATTTGTTGTATAATTTAAATAATGGTTCAAAAAAAAATAAAAAGATACAAACCTAAAAAAAGATTTAAAACAAATGTAATAAAGACAATAAGAAGAAAGAATTTTTTAATTTTTATTTCCTTTATGGCTTTTGCAGCATTTACTTTCTTTATTATAAACACAAAAACTCCTATATTATCAAAAAAAATTAAAAATCTTTCTGTTTTTTCAAATACAATACAAAAAATCTTAATAAACTCTGATAGTTTAAAAGTAAAAAGAGAAGCAATGTTTTTATTTTCTAAATATCTAGGAAAGGAATTTGATAAAAGAATTGAAGATGAAATAAAAGAAACTTTAAAAAATAACTTTCCATATGTGTCAGATATAAAAACAAATTTTAATTTTGTTCTCTCAAAACTTAACATAAATATAGAGACTGAAAAAGCCATAGCATATCTTACCCCTATAAACAAATATCTTCTTGAAAGTGGAAGATTTTCAGAAAAATCAGAAAATGATGATTTTATAACGATAGAGTGCAATGAGTGTATCATCGATAAAAAAAATTTAAAAATCATTAACAAATTTAGAGAGACAAAAGAATTTCCACTTCCAGATTGTAAAATAATTATTGAAAAACAAACATTTAATTTGGTTTGTGGAAATATTGTTATAGAATGGGGAGATGAAAAATACTTTGAAAATAAACTTGAAAAACTAAAATATGTTATTGAGGATGCAAGAAACAAGTTTGGAGACTATTTTAAAATTGATCTAAAGTTTTTTTCGAATGGCAAAATAATAGTTTCAAAAATAAAAGCAAATGAATCAAAATAATTTTTTATTTAAAGAATTAAAAAATTTAGTAAAATAAATAATAACCAAAAATTTCCTGGAGAAATTTTTTATGGAAAAAGATCATCTCATAACTGCAATAGATATTGGAAGCAACCAAGTGTTATGTGGTACAGGAAAACTGCTTGAAAATGGTTCCGTAGAATTACTTTTTGCATCATCAAAAAGTTTAAAAAATGGACTTAAAGCTGGTATTGTTACAAGCATACAATTTCTTTCTAAAGCAATAAAAGATTGTATTGAAGAAAATGAAAAAGAACTTGGAATTCAAATTTCAGAAATCTATGCAGGAATAAGAGGATCTCATATAGAATCTCTTAATAACCATGGAGTTAAAACCATATCTCGCTCCGATAAAGAGATATCAGAAGATGATGTTTATGATGTTATAGATAACGCAAAAGCTGTCCATCTACAAAATGATAGAGAAATAATTCATATAATACCACAAGATTTTTCAGTTGATAAAGAAAAAGGATTTGAAAACCCTGTTGGGATGGAAGGAAACATTCTTGAAACAACAGTTCATATAATTACAGCAAATATATCCCATTTAAACAATATATCTAAGACAATATCGCATGCTGGATTTTCAGTAAAAGAATTCGTTTATCATTCTTATCCACTTGCAGAAGTTGTTTTAAGCGATGAAGAAAAAAATATTGGTGCTGCTGTAGTAGATATTGGAGATATGGTAACATCAGTTGTTATATATCAAGATGGTAAAATAAAGTTTTCAAAAGATAGAGAAATAGGAAGTTATCTTATAACAAAAGATATTGCGTATCTACTTCACACTTCCTATGAAGAGGCCAAAAAAATAAAGGAAAATCATCTTTATGCAATGCATTCAGTTATGGAAAATGATGAAGAAATTATGGTTACTGTAAATAATGAAAAAAAGAAAATAATGCTTTCAGAAATAATAACTTATTCAAAACCAAGAGTTGAGGAAATAATACTTACAATAGGAAATATCATAAAGTCAGCAAAAATAGATATAAATAACATTGTATTATGTGGTGGTGGATCAATGCTTAAGGGATTTGATAAAGCTTTTCAAAAAATTTTTAAAGATACAAATGTAAGATATGGATATATTCCAGATGATATAGTTAAAATAAAGGATAAAAAATACACTAATCAGAAATATATAACAGCAATATCGCTTCTTGCTTATCCAACAATAATAAAACCAAGGATAGAGATGTTTTCAGAAATTGAAACTAAATCAAACTTTTTTGGTTTTAGTAAAAAAATTCTTGATTTTATAAAAAATATCTTTTCTTAAGAAATATGGAAATTTTAGGAAACAATACAAATAACGAAAAAGATCAGTTTATGAATGATAAATCAAATTTTTATCCTAAAGAAGCAAAAATAAAAATAATAGGGGTTGGTGGAGCAGGTGGAAATATTGTAAAAACTGCAACCTATCATTTTAATAATCATTTAACACTAAAATATCAACATATTGATATAATTGCAGCAAACACTGATGCACAAGCATTAAAATATAATCATACAAACTACAAAATTAAGATTGGTGGAGAAAGAAATAGAGGGCTTGGGGCAGGTGGAAATCCGGAAGAAGGGAAAAAAGCAGCCCTTGAATCATGGGATGAGATAGAAAAATATTTACTTCCATCTGATCTTGTTATTATAACAGGTGGTATGGGTGGTGGTACAGGAACAGGAGCAATACCTGTTATAGCAGAAAAACTCAAACAAGTCAAGCCAAAACCACCTATAACACTTGCGGTTGTTACAAAACCTTTTACTTCAGAAGGCGAAGAAAAAGCAAGAATTGCTGAAGAAGGTATAAAAGAAATAAAAAAACATATAGACGCAATAATAACAATTCCAAATGATAGAATTCTTAAATTAGATCCAAGCATAACATCAAGGGAAGCATACAAAAAAGTTGATGAAGTTCTTGTTGATGTAATAACTGGTATAACTGATGTAATAGCGACACCATCAGATATAAATGTTGATTTTGCTGATATAGAGTCAATTCTTACACGATCTGGAACAGCACTTGTCGGAATTGGAAGAGGAAAAGGAGAAAACAAACATATAAAAGCAATTAAAAGCGCAATTGAAGCTCCATTAATAGAAAATGTGAATATACAAAACTCAAAAGGAATAATAGTATATTTTAAATGCAATCCAAATATAAAAGCAATTGAAGAAAATGAAGTTAAAGATTATATTCAGAAAAAAGTTGCAAACCCAAGAGTTAAATTCAAATATGGTACATATTATACTGATCAAATTCCAGAAGACGAAATAACAATAGTTTTAATAGCAACTGGTTTTGGATTTGAAAATGATGAATTCATCTTTAAGATTAGAGGGAATTCAACAATCCTTGATGAAAACATAAATATAGAAGAGACTGAAGAAATAGGACTAATTGATGAAAAAATTGATATTTCAAAACCCGCATATTTAAGAAAAAAAGGAAAAGTAAGTTATCTTGATTAATTATGATAGATATAAATGTCTTTCTTAAAATAATGGTTCAAAATTCTGCAAGTGATCTTCATATAAGAGGGAATTCTATTGTTTATTTAAGAATAAATGGCGAACTTTTCCCAATAAAGGATTCATATTTAAAACCGGAAGATGTTATAAATCTAATAAATCCTCTTTTAAATGACCGTTTAAAAAAAATATTTTTAGAAAATCATGAGGTTGATTTTTCATATGAGATAGAAAATATTGGAAGATTTAGGTTTAATTATTATCTTCAAAAAGGAAAACCAGCAGTAGCAATCAGATATATACCTTTTAAAATTCCTACACTTGAAGAGCTAAAACTTCCAGTCGACCCAATAAAAAAATTATTAGCAAATGATAGAGGATTAATACTTGTTACTGGTGTCACTGGATCAGGAAAATCCTCAACACTTGCAAGTATGATAGAATATTTAAATAATACTTGGAACGCACATATAATTACTATAGAAGATCCAATTGAATTTGTGTTTACAGATAAAAAATCTATAATTAGTCAGAGAGAAATTGGCTCTGATACAAATAGCTTTGTTGATGCACTTAGAGTTGCATTAAGGCAGGATCCAGATGTTATAATGGTTGGTGAGATGAGGGACCTTGAAACAACAAAAGCAGCTATAACAGCGGCAGAGACAGGGCACCTGGTTATGTCAACAATGCATACACTTAATGCTGTTCAAACCATATCAAGAATAATAGATCTCTATCCACCGCATCAACAAACTCAAGTAAGGCTTCAATTATCTGAAACTCTTAAAGGTATAATCTCGCAAAGGCTTATACCATCAACAAAAGGAAATAGGATTGTTGCTGTAGAAATAATGATAAATACACCGCATATAAAGAAATTAATCGCAGAAAACAATCTTGAACAAATACAACATGCTATTGCAAAGGGATCATATTATGGAATGCAGACATTCAATCAATCCTTAGTTAATATTTACAAAAACAATCTTGCTACCCTTGAGGATGTTGTAAGTGCTGCATCAAATCCAGATGATGTACTTCTTGCAATAAAAGGTATAGAGCAAGAAGCAGGAAGACATCAAATAGAACCATAAAAAATGGAGGAGTTATGTTTGCAGAAGGATATATCGGAATTGCAGGAATAATAGGTGTTGGTAAATCAACACTTACTGTTCAGTTAGCAAAAGCGCTTAATTTTGAACCTGTTATGGAAGAAGTAGATGGCAATCCATATCTTGAAAAATTTTATAAAGATATGAAAAAATATGGGACAATAATGCAGATATGGCTTTTAAATCATAGATTTAGACAGCATAGAGAATTTATTGCAAGAATAAGTTTAGGGAAAATAAAAGGTGTCGTTCAGGATAGAACAATATGGGAAGATACTATCTTTGCAAGAATGCTTAATCAACATCCTGAAAAAATTATAAGCGATCTTGATTATAACACATATCTCGATCTATTTGATAATATGGTCCTAAGGGAGTTAGTATTTCCACAATTACTAATATTTCTTGATTGCAGGGTTGATACTGCAATGGAAAGAATAAAAATGAGAGGAAGAGAAATGGAGAAAACTATAACTAAGGATTATCTTAAATCTCTTCAGGAAAATTATTATCAGTTTATAGAAGAAATGGAAGATGCTGGGGTGAGAATACTAAGACTTGACTGGGAGACATTTAAACCCATAAATGAAGTGGTGAGACTTGTTCATGAGTACTCCTTAAAACCCTCAAGTTTCACAAAATGGGTGAGACCCTTAAGAAAACTTCCCGAAGAAACAAAAGAGATTGAAAAACAACCTGTATGAGAAAAAATGGAATTATAATAGCAATTGATGGACCTGCTGGAAGTGGAAAATCAAGCGTTGGAAGAGAAGTTGCGAAAGAGATTAATTACAAATTTATATCAACAGGGAAAATGTATAGAGCAATTGCATGGCTTTGTTTAAATAAAGGGATTGATATCACAAACGGAAACGAAGTCTTAAAAATAGCAATAGAAAATGAGATAAAATTTATAGATGAAATCCCCCCAGAGCCATCATTATATATTGCTGGAGTAAAACTTGAAAAAGAATTATATGATGAAGAGATTGCAAAAAAAACAAGCGATATAGCAAGAATGCTAGAAATAAGGAAATTTCTCGTAAAAAAACAACAAGAAATAGGAAAAGATGGTGGAATTGTAATGGAAGGAAGAGATATAACTACTAATGTTTTTCCCGATGCTGAATTAAAAATTTATCTTGATGCATCAGCTGAAGAGCGTGCAAAAAGAAGAATAAAACAACTTCAAGAAAAAGGAATAAAAGCAGATTACAATGAAATTTTAAAAATGGTAAAAACAAGAGATGAGCAAGATGCAAAAAGAAAATACAATCCATTAAAAATAACTTTTGATAGTTATTATATAGATACAACTGGACTTAAACAAGACGAAGTAAAAAAAATAATCCTTGAACTATACATCAAAACCATTTCAGGATGATAAAAAAATTTATTTTACTTTTAACAAGAATATTTTATAAGATTTTATTTAAAATTGAAATAAAAGGAATTGAAAATATTCCAGAAAAAGGCGCTCTTATAATTGCTTCAAATCATATATCAAATTATGACCCACCAGCAATAATTTCTTTTGCGTCTCTTAAAAGAAAAGATATATATGTAATTGCAAAAAAGGAACTCTTTAAAAATAAATTATTTGGATACTTTCTAAAAAAAATGGGAGCAATACCAATTGATAGAAAAAATCCACAAATATCATCAATTAAAAAATCAATAGAAATATTAAATTCTAAAAAATCTCTTCTTATCTTTCCTGAAGGAACAAGAAAAAAAGATCAACAAGAAATAAAGGCAAAGGATGGCATAGCATTTATAGCATATAAATCTGATGCAAAAATACTTCCTGTAAAAATAAATATTGCAAAAAACAACTCAAAATTAGGTAAAATAATTATTGTGTTCGATAAACCATTCGTCGTTGAGAGGTATGATTTTTGTGACAAACAAACTCTCAAAAAAATTTCAAAGGAAATAATGACAAAAATTTATTCCATAAATATATAATTCCAAGGAGAGGTCTATGATATCACAAGAAAACCAAAAAAACAATGAAATTGAAGCTAAAAACGAGAGCAAGAAAATTGAAATTCAAAACCAACAAGAACTACAAGATGATAATGAAATAACAATGGAGGAACTTCTAAATTTAGAAACTTCTAATATCTTGGAAAAATTATATACGAAAGAACCTGTTTATGTAAAGGTAGTTGCAATAAGTGATGGAAATATATATGTTGATATAGGAGAAAAAACAGAAGCGATAATCCCAACAAAAGATTTTGAAGGTTTTAAACTTCCAAACATAGGCACAAGAATTGTAGCAGCGTTTGAGAGAAAGGATAAAGAAGGAAACATCTATCTTTCATATAGAAAAGCAAAAGAAGAAATGACACTTAAATGGCTTGAAAAAGTTTTTTCGCAAAAACTAAGGATAAAAGGAAGAATAGAGGAACAAGTTAAAGGCGGATATATTGTTACTATAAATGGAATAAAGGCATTTATGCCACTCTCACTTTCTGAAATGGGTGGAGCACAAAGACATTATCTTCCAGTAAATGCAAAAGTTAAGTTTTATGTTGTTGAGTTTAATCCAAGGACAAGAAAAATAATAATATCAAGAAGAGATGTTCTTGAAGAAGATGAAAAGGCAAGAAGAGAGAAAGTTCTTGCTCAAACAAAAGAAAATGAAATTGTAAGAGCAGTAGTTTCAAAGGTTATAGATAAGGGAATTTTTGTAAGATATCAAGGAATAGAAGGATTTGTAAACCTTGATGATGTTGATTGGAAAGACCCAGCAAAGTCACTTTCAACTTACAAAAGAGGACAAAGAATAAAAGTAAAAGTTCTATCAATAGATAAAGAAAATCAAAAAATAATATTTGGAATAAAACAAACAAAACCAAACCCACTTGATCTTTTAAAAAGAAGATTCCCACAAAGAAGTTTTGTTAAAGGAAAGGTTGTTGAAATTGGTGATAATTTTGTAAAACTTCATATCGTTGATGATGTTTATGGAATAGTTGAAGAAAACGATTACAGTTTTGATGGAGCACCAGAAAAAGATTCTATTGTTGATTCTGTTGTTGTTGGTGTAAAACCTGAGACATTTGAACTAAAACTCTCTATAAAGAAATATGAGATAATAGAAAATAGAAAAAGAATTGAGCAGTATGCAAAACAAACTCCCAAAATAACACTTGGACAATTATTAAAAGACAATACGGAGAATCAAAACAAATAATTAAATGTGAGAATAATATTTTATACTTTTTTCATTACTTTGATGCTGCCAATAAATATTTTGTGTTCGACCTCAAAAACTTCAACTTTATGGGATGAAATATTAAAAAAGCAAGCAGAGATAAATTTAATAAGAGGACTTAGATATTTTTCACAAGAGGATTACTCAAAAGCATCAATAGAATTTCTAAAAGCAATAGAAAAAAATCCATCAGTTACTGCATATTCACTTTATGGAGCAAGCCTTTATTGGCTTGGCGATATTGATGGTTCGCTTGAAAATTATGAAAAAGCGATACAGATAGACAGCAATAATGAACTTCCCTGGCATTTAAAAGGAATATCACTTGCAAAAAAAGGTGAGATAACAAAAGCACTTGATTGTTTTAAAAAAGCAGAAAAAATAAATCCACAAAGAAGCGATCTTTTAATGAATATTGGTTCTATTTATTTTTCTATGGAAAGAATTGAGGATGCAATACTTTATTTAAAAAAAGCAATAGAAAATGATGAATCAAATCCACTTTACTATTTTCAATTAGGGCTTATTTATTTTTATAGCGAAGATTTTAAAAAAGCAGAAAAAAAGTTTCAAAAAGCTATATCATTAAAAAATGACTATGAAGAAGCGATTTTATGGCTTGCAATTTCTTTAGAAAAACAAAATGATATTAAAAATGCAATTAAGTATTACAAAAAAGCAATTTCCATAAAAGAAAAAGATTTCTTTGCAAGATATATGCTTTCAAGGATTGATAAAAAAGAAAATCTAAGAAAAAACCTATCAGAGTGTTTTGAACTTGTGCCTGATAATAATACTAAAACAATTGCTCTCTTAATTGCCTATACCAAAAACTCAAACACATCACCATCAAATTCTATAAAAGATACTCTTCTAAACATTGGTAAAAATGAAACCGCAGTAATAACTGTTGATATAATTGAGATTGAAAACCTTACAATGAACGTAGAAGGAGAACTTGCAAAAAAACTTTCACAAAAATACAAACCTCTTACTTATAAAACCATAACAAAAACATATAAATTAGATGGGAATTCACAAAACAAAGAAAAAGAAATTGATAAAATTTTAAATGATATAGAAAACCTCACCAAAAACAAAAATTATAGAATGAATATCTCTACAAAAATTGAAAAAAAATCTATAGAAAAAGAAGACAATGATCTTAAATACATTCCAAGAAATATTGGTAATGATATGGGATTATGGGTAATAGGAAATCCATGGATAGAAATAATTCAAGAAAATCTTGAAGCAGAAAAAAATCTTTCACCAGAAATAAATGCTGTTGGAAATCTTTTAATAGGAAACATAGAAGAAGCAAAAAATTTATTTTTAAAAGCAAACGACATTGTAATATCAAATCTTGGTCTTGGAGTAATCTCATATTTGAAAGGGAAAAAAAATGATTCTATAAAATATTTTAAAGAAGTTTTAAAAATTGACCCTAAAAATCAAACAGCATTAAAAAATATAAGGTGGATTGATGGAAATAAATAAACTTGCAATAGTATTTGAATCATATAAACAAAAAAATCATATCTTAACCAATATTATCCTTCCATATAAGAGCTTTATGGAAGGTTTTTTTTCTGTTGAGATAAGAGAAAAGAATAAACTTAAAGGATACAATATAGAATTTATTAATGGGCAAGTATTTGATTTTGCATCAAAAGAGTTTATTAGTGAATTATACTATAACAAATACGCAATTAAAAAAAATACTCTATCAGAGATATCAAAATCTCTTTCATATTACACTGAAATTAAAAATAAAATAATAATACTTGAAGTTGGAAGCATATTTATATCAGATCCTATTTATTCATCAAATTTTATAAAACTTCTTTCAAGCGATAAAAAAATAATAATATTTACTCCAAAACAAAAAGAAATAATATCCACTATAAGAAAGCTTGATGATCTTTTTTTATGCGAACTTTCAAAAAAAACATTAGAAGTTGTTAAAAAAATTATAGATAAATGGCTGGGTGAGACGGTCTCAAAAATAGAAATTATATAAATATGAAAAAAATATATTTTATAGGAATTGGTGGCATAGGAATGAGTGGACTTGCAATAGTTGCAAAGAAAAAAGGGTATTATGTAAGTGGATCTGATATATCTGAAAACTATATCACTGAAAAACTAAAAAAAGAAGGAATAAAAGTTTTTAATAAGCATTCTGCTAAAAACATAACAAAAGATATAGATCTTGTAGTAATTAGCTCAGCAATTAAAGATGATAATCCTGAACTTATAGAGGCATTAAAAAAGAATATAAAAGTTGTTAAAAGAGCGAAATTTCTTGCAATACTTTCGGAAAACTCAAAGGTAATTGCTGTTTCAGGAACACATGGGAAAACGACAACAACTGGAATGATTGCCTCAATATTTGAAAGTTCTTCTCTAAATTATACAGCAATAATTGGAGGAATATCAAAACATATAGGTACAAATGCAAAGTTTGAAAGCGGAGAGTATTTTGTAATTGAGGCTGATGAATCAGATGGAAGTTTTCTTTATTACTCCCCCCTTATTTCTGTTGTGACAAACATAGATACCGATCATCTTGATTTTTATAAAAATGTTGAAAATTTAAAAAACATATTTGTTGATTTTATAAATAAAATCCCATTCTATGGAAGAACCATATTATGCGGTGATGATAAAAATATTTTATCGATACTTGATAAAATTAAAAAGCCATATTATTTATATGGGCTTATGCCAACAAACCATTGGCAGACAAAAAATATAAAAAATTCTAAAAACGGTATCTCTTTTGATATATACTATAAAAACAAAAAAGAAGAAAATGTTTATCTAAATGTTTTTGGAACACATAACGCTATAAATGCAACAGCAGCATATGTAGCAGCAAGATACATAGGTATTGATAGAAAAAAAATAATAGAAGGGCTTTTTAATTTCAAAGGAATGAAAAGAAGGCTTGATCTAATAGGAAGCGTTGGAAATGTTCTATTTTATGATGACTATGCTCACCATCCAAAAGAGATAGAAACAACTTTAAAATCACTAAGAGAAAGATATCCCTTAAGATCAATAAAAGCAATATTTCAGCCTCATAGATATACAAGAACAGCACTTCTTTACAAAGATTTTGCAAATTCTTTTGATTTTGCAGATGAGACATATATAACGGATATATATCCTGCTTGCGAAAAACCAATAAAAAATGTAAGTTCAAAATTAATAATAGATTGGGCTCAAAAAAAAGGCAAAAAAATATATTCTTTCACAAATACTTTTGATTTTGCAAAAAAAATAAAAGAAAACGATATAATAATAGGACTTGGAGCAGGTGATATATACAAAATAATAAACGAAATAAAATTAAAATACGAAACACTTATAAAATGAGAAAATACAGTCAGGTCTTTCTAAAAAACCAGGATGTAGCAAAAAGAATTGTTGATAGATTTCTCTCATTAAAACCAGATAGAAAAATATGTGAAATAGGTCCTGGAAAAGGGATTTTAACTGAATTTCTTTATAGAATCTTTGGAGATGATCTAATTGTTGTTGACATAGACCCTTTAATGATAAAAGAAATTAAGACAAAATTTCCTTTATTAAAAACATTAAATTTTGATTTCCTAAAACTAAATCTTTATGAACTTGGAATCTCATATTTTATAGGAAATCTCCCATATCATATATCAACTGCGATAATAGAGAAACTAATAAAATATGAAAACTTTAAAGCAGGTGTTTTTATGCTACAAAGAGAAGTTGCAAGAAAACTTGTAAGTTCATATAATGATAGCGAATATGGTTATCTTTCTGCTTTTGTAAATATTATATGCAAAACTACTTATCTTTTTGATGTAAGAAAAGAAAACTTTTCTCCAGTCCCAAAGGTTGATTCAGCAGTTGTAATGATAGAAAAAACAAAAGAAATTTCATCAGATGAATTTGAAAAATATACAAAATTTATCGGATATGCTTTCAGACATAAGAGAAAAACTCTCTTAAACTCAATAAATCTCTCAACAGGATTAGAAAAAGAAAAAATGATAAAAATCTTAGAAGAAAAATCAATAAATCCTAATGCAAGAGCAGAAGAAATCCCTCCTGAAAAATTATTTGAGTTATCAAAAGTTATTATATAGGTGTTAGATCAAAAAATGTTCCTAAAAACTATACATAAACTTCTAACTCATCTAGTACTACTTTACCATCCCATTTTTATTCTATTTTAACCTCATAAATTGTGTATAATTTTTTGGTATGGATGGCAGCAGATTATCTTTGCCACCCACGTTTTGAGTTATATTTTTATTTTGATATACCTTTGATTTATTCATCTTTAACTCCTTTCTATTTATTTTATCTCTTCCATTTACTTTTCATCTCATCACTTAATTTTAATAATTACAATTTACACACTTTATTATACACTACCTCCAATGCGCTACCTTGATTTTAGATAATAAAAATTTATAAAATATTTATGGTTTACTAATAAAGGTGATGAGGTTCACCTTCCTCCCTTGTTGAGGAAAACCGCTCACAGCGAGCTGATAACCTCTATACTTTAACGTATGGAGGTTTTTTATGGAACATATGTATCTAACAGCTTCGCTGTGGTTGGGACTTGCTGTAATTTCCGCAATAATAGCATATCATCTAAAAATATCTATAGCTCTGATTGAAATATGTGTTGGTATTATTGCAGGCAATTTAATGGAAAAATATTTACCAGGGGGACTTGATAATAATGCTGACTGGATAAAATTTCTAGCAGGCAGTGGATCTATTTTTCTAACTTTTTTAGCTGGCGCAGAACTTGACAAAAAAACACTTTCTTTAAAATGGAAGGAAGTAACATTAATAGGTATTATTGGATTTCTCGCTCCATTTTTAGGTTGTTCTGCAATGATGTATTATCTTTTTAATTGGACACTAAACCAAAGCTTATTAGCGGGAATTGCGCTTTCTACTACTTCAATGGCTGTAGTTTATTCTGTAATGGTTGAAACAGGTCTTAATAGCACTGAGTTTGGAAAGGGTATACTTGGCTCCTGTTTTATAAATGACCTTGCTACAGTAATTGGTTTAGGACTTATTTTTGCGCCATTTACATATAAAACTCTTATATTTATAGGTGTGGCTTTTTTTGCCTTGCTTATGTTTCCTTATATAACAAATCATCTAACCAATATTTATGGCAATATAACAGCTGCTATAAGAGTTAAGTGGATTTCTTTTTTTCTATTTTCTTTAGGAGCACTGGCGCTATGGTCGGGCAGTGAGGCGGTATTGCCAGCTTATATAGCTGGAATGGCTCTGGCTGAATTTGCGTCTAAAAATAATCACTGGTTGAGGAGAATGAGAACTCTTACTGTGGGATTTCTTACTCCATTCTATTTTATACGGGCTGGTTCGCTCGTTTCCATTCCTGCTATTTTTTCTGCACCTTTAGTTTTACTTGCATTATTTTTAGGCAAAGTTATTACTAAAATATTTGGACTTTATCCAGCCATATCTATATTCCGAAAAGAAAAAAATGAAAGATGGTATTATACTCTTATGATGTCCACAGGGCTAACATTTGGAACAATATCTGCAATGTATGGATATAGTCATGGTATAATAAATAGTTCACAATATTCTTCGCTTGTAATAGCAGTAATAGCAAGCGCTGTAATACCTACAATGATTGCTGGTTTCAAGTTTATTCCTAAACACTTATTGCCATCGAAACACCATATAACTGAATTGAAAGAGGAAATAGGTGAGGAATAAAATAATTCAATGTAATCCGAAAAAGATAAGATTAATTATTATCAGGCATGGCGAGACGGAATGGAACAGAAAAGAAATATTTAGAGGAATTTCTGATATCTCTTTGAGTAAAAATGGAGAGTCACAGGTAAAAAAACTCGCTTTTATATTAAAATCAATTCCAATTTCATCCATTTATTCAAGTCGACTTTAGCGAGCATGGAAAACTGCACAAATTATATCAGAAAATCATAAGCCAAAAATAATTCCAAAACTTAATTAAAGCAGATTTAATTATTTTTTAAAAATGATATAATTCTAAAAGTAGGTGATAGTTAGGCAAGAAGCAATAATTATAAGGTGTAAGGAATGGAGGTTTTATGAATATACATCAAATAAGAACACAAGAACTTCAAAAAAAACTAAAAGAAAATAAAACAGAAGCATTAATAATAACATCTATTAAAGATCTTTTTTTTATAACAGGTTTTCATCATGATAGAACAATTCTTTTATTAACAAAAGATAAACTTTACTCATTTATTCCAAAGATGTTTTATGATCATTTCAAAGAAACAACACCATGGGCAGAGATAATTGTCTATGAAAATATATATGCAGAAATTGAAAATAAAATAAAAGAACTTAAACTAAAAGAAATTATATTTGAACCAACAGTAACCTTTTATGATGAAGCAAAAAAATTTATAGACATGGGAGCAAAACCAGTTCAAGGATTTATAAAAGAGTTTAGAATGATAAAAAAACTTGAAGAATTTGAAAATATTAAAAAGTCCTGTCAGATTGCAGCAAAAGCATTTAAAATTATAAAACCCAAAATAAAAGTAGGAGTGAAAGAAATAGAGATTGCAAGAGAACTTGAATATACTATGCAAAAGCTTGGAGCACAGACAAGATCTTTTGAAACAATAATTGCCTTTGGCCCAAATTCTGCACTCCCACATCATGAAACATCGGAAAGAAAACTCAAAAAAAATGAAGTTGTTCTTATGGATTTTGGATGCATTTATAAAAGATATTGTTCAGATATAACAAGAACATTCTTTTATGGAAAACCAACTGACGAGTTTTTAAAAGTTTACTCTATAGTTGAAAAAGCACAAAAAGAAGCAGTAAATTTTGCAAAAGAAGGCGTTCTTTCAAATGAAGTTGATAAAGTTGCAAGGGATATAATATCTGAAAATGGATATGGTCAGTATTTTACACATGGAACTGGACATGGGGTTGGACTTGAGATACATGAAGAACCTTATATAAATACAAGATCATCGGTAAAACTCAAAAAAGGAATGACCATAACAGTTGAGCCTGGAATATATCTTTACGGAAAATTTGGAGTAAGAATAGAAGACACAATTTACATAACAAAAAATAAACCATTAATTCTAACAACTGATTAAAAATATATTATTTTTTATTGATCTGTGATATATCAATACTAACAACACGATTATTAAGGATTGCTTTTACCAGATTTTTTCTGTACTCTAAAATTTCATCATACTGTGGTTTAACTATCTCATTTCCATTAAGATCAACTAATCCCCATTTTCCATTTAATTTGATTGGTGCAACTCCGTCATTAAATATATTTGTAAAAAGGCAGTGATCAACTTTCTTTTTACCAAGTCCTATATAATTTTGATAATAATCACAATCACCTATATCGTCATATTTTGGTTTTATAACTTCTTTTCCACTGTCATCTATTAGCCCATATTTTCCATCTATTCTTACTATTGCAAATCCATTAGAAAAACTACCTATATAATCATATTTTGGCTCAACAATAATATTTCCATTCCACCCTGCAATTCCATATTTATTATCTTTTTTAATAATTATCAAATCGTTTAGAAAAATTAAGTCATAATCAAAAGGAATAACAGTTTTGCCTTCTTTTAAAATAACACCCCATTTTTCATTAAGTTTTACAGCAAAAAGATCTTTTTTTGGACCAAAAACATTTTCATATTTTACTTCTATAATTTCTTTACCACTCCCATCTATAAAACCTGATTTCATATTGATACGAACAAGAGCAAATCCATCTCTAAAATCAAAAGCCTCATCATATTTTATTGGTGTAATCTCATTTCCATATCTATCAATAAAACCATATTTTCCATCTACCTCAACTCTTGCATAACCTTCAGAAAAATCAAAGCATCTTGTATATTTCTCTTTAATCATATAACTACCATCATAATAGCAAAAACCCATTTTTTTACTCCCACAAGGATGAGGAAGATAACTATTTGCATCATAAAAAAACTTATTTTTACCTACATTCCATCCATAAAGATCAAAGAATTTAAAAACACAAAGTGTTTTATCTTTTATTTTTGTTTTCTTATTATCAATTATCTTTTTAAGTGTTTCATAATCATCTGAAATAGATTTACCATTTAAATTGCTGCACAAATTTTCTAAATTTGAAACTTGAGCAAATGAAAATAGTGAGTTAAGTAAAAAGAAAGATAAAATAAATTTGCTCATAAATAGATTATACAAATTTTCAATTTTTTTTGTATAATTTTGAATAGGAGGTTAATATGACAATATTTTTGATAATAATTGCAATTTTGATTATATGGGTGATAATATCATTTAACAGACTTGTTACACTTAGAAACCAAGTTAAAAACGCTTTTACACAAATAGACATTCAATTAAAAAGAAGGCATGATCTAATTCCAAACCTTGTTGAGTCAGTAAAAGGAGCAATGAAATTTGAACAAGAAACATTAACTAAGGTTATGGAAGCAAGAGCAAAAGCAATAAATGCATTTCAAAGCGGAAATATCAAAGAAGGATTTCAAAATGAAAACATAATAACTCAAGCACTTGGAAGACTTTTTGCATTAAGAGAATCATATCCTGAGTTAAAATCAAACCAGCAGGTTTCTCAATTAATGGAAGAGCTTACAGCAACTGAAAATAAGATATCATTTGCAAGACAATTTTATAACGATATAACAACTAAATACAACACTGCAATTGAAGTTTTCCCAACAAACATAATTGCAAAAATGATGAATTTTACTCCATTTGATCTTTTTGAACTCCCAAAAGATTCACAAGAAAAAGAAGTTCCAAAGGTAAACTTGAGCATTTAATTGTAAATGAATATATACGAACAGCAGAAAAAAAATAAACGCCTAACAATTATAATTCTTATTGTATTTATACTTTTTTTCCTCGCTATTGGTTTAGGTTTTGATTATTTCTATTTAAATAGTTTTTTAATGGCATCTTATGATCCTTACAGTGGATCTCCACAACCTAAATTTGTACCAATAGGAACAATAGCATCGCTTATTATATCTTTGATTTTTGTGCTTATAGCATTTACAAATGGTATAAAAATGCTAATAAGTTCAACCGGCGCAAGAGTGCCAGATCCAAACAACTTAAAAGAAAGGCAATTATTAAATATTGTAGAAGAGATGGCACTTGCTGCAGGAATCCCAAGGCCAATTACATATATTGTTCCAGATAATGATCTAAATGCTTTTGCAACTGGTTTTTCACCTGAAAAATCATATATATTTGTCACACAGGGACTTATTGATAATCTTACAAGAGAAGAACTCCAAGCAGTAATAGGGCATGAGATAAGTCATATTAGATTTTATGATATAAGATTAATGACAGTAATAACTGTTTTAATAAATGCTATTGGAATTATATCAGATTTTATGTCAAGAAGCATGAGAAGAGGTTCTACTGGGTACCGTTCTTCATCATCAAGAAGAAATAATTCAAGCAGTATAATTTTTTTGATATGGATAATTTTTGTAATACTTGCACCAATAATTTCAAGAATTCTTGCAATGGCAATATCAAGACAAAGAGAATATTTAGCAGATGCAGGTAGCGCAGAACTTACAAGAAATCCTAAAGCATTAATTTCAGCACTTGAGAAAATAAGAATGGCTATTCAACCAACAAAATCGATGAGGGACTCTGTTGCCCATCTTTGTATTACAGATCCAAGAGGAAGTCTTATAGAAGAAAGAACAGATTTTTTTTCAAATCTATTTGCAACACACCCACCTATGGAAAAAAGAATACTTGCTTTAAAACTTATGGCATACGAATATGAAAAAAATAAACAAACTTAAAATTCTTCATATAAGTGAAGCATATGGTTGGTCAGGTGGAGCAAACCAAGCATTAAGTCTTGCAAAAAAACTAAATGAAAAGGGACATATAAACTATATAGCATCACCAGAAAATGGAGATCTATTTATAAAATCTAAGCAAGACTCAATAGAAACAATAAATTTTAATCCTAAATCAAAATCAGCCGTAATAGATGGTTTTAAACTTGCAAAAATAATAGATGAAATTGGCTTTGATATAATACATGCTCATCATCCAAAAGCACATAATGCAGCGGTAGTTGCAAAAATTTTTTCAAAATCAAAACCACTTTTATTTGTTTCAAGAAGAGTAACACATCAACTTCCTTCAAATATATTTGCAAAATTTAAATACAAAACAAAAAATGTTAATGCCTATATTGCTGTTTGCAAATATGTGGCAAATATGCTTATAGATTATGGGATAGAAAAAGAAAGAGTATTTGTTGTATATAGCGGAGTTGATAAAACAAAGTTTTTTAAAAGAGAAAAGGATATAGAATTTAAAAAATCTCTCGGAATTGATGAAAATGAAACTGTAATAACACTTATTGGAAATTTTAGTTATGATAAAGGTCAGCATATTTTAATAGAAGCGTTAAGTATTCTTGAAAAAAATGGATATAAGTTTAGTATTATTTTTGCAGGAAGAAATACAGACACTTTTCAAATCAAAGAAATGTTTTTTAGTAAAATATCAAAAAATAAAGGTATTTTTTTAGGACTAAGAAATGATGTTGATAAAATTCTAAACATCACTGATATAAGCATAAATGCTGCGATAAAAGGAGAAGCACTTAGTGGAAGCATAAGGGAATCCCTTGCAATGGGTGTTCCTTCCATTGCTTCAAATATCGGTGGAAACTCAGAAATAATAAAAAATGGTGAAAATGGATTTCTATTTACGCCAGGCAATTTTATTGAACTTTCTCAAAAAATTGAAAAAATATTAAATGATAAAGAACTTAGAGAAAAATTTTTAGAAAATGCAATAAAAACAATCGATGAAAATTTTACTATAGATACAATGGCACAAAAAACATTTGAGATATATATGAAATTTTTAAATATTGACAGGTCAAGTTAAATAAGTCCTAAAAGTCAATAAATCAAAAATACTTGCAATCATTAAATATTAAAACAAAAATATAGATGTATGAGAAAAATTAGTTTTTTAATTTTATTTTTTTTAAGCACATCTCTCAGCGCTCAATTTGAGGAATTTAACAAAATAAAAGAAAGCGTTGAGATTCCAAAAGTTCCACAAATAAAAAAATGGACTGTTGCAATATATATCAATGGAAGAAATAATGTTGATATGTTTGCATATAAGGATTTTAACCGTATAGAAACTATTGGTTCAAGCAATGATGTAAACATTGTTGCTGAACTTGGAAGGGCTCAAGGGTTTGCAGATGGAGAAAACACTCCGGAGATCTGGAGTGGAGTAAAAAGGTTTTATATTAAAAAAGATAGCGATACAAACAAAATAAATTCACCTGTAGTTGAAGATAGAAAAAATGCTGATATGGGAAGTTGGCAGGAAGCAGCAGATTTCTTGAGATGGGCAAAGAAAAATTATCCAGCAAGAAATTATATTTTTATAATTTGGGATCATGGATGGGGATGGATCGATCCAGTGAAAGGATTAAAAATAACAAAATCAATCTCACATGATTTTACTACAGGAAATTATATTAAAACAACTGAACTTAAAAAAATATTTCAAAAAGCAGGTCCAGTTGATATCTATATATCTATGGCATGCTTTATGCAGATGGCAGAGATTGTAACCGAAATAAAAGATTATTCAAAAATAATAATTGGCTCAGAAGAAGTAATTCAGTTGCCAAGCTTTAATTGGGAAGACTTTTTTGATTTTCTTGTAAAAAATCCAGACACAGACATAAGAAAATCATCAATATTTTTTGTGGAAAGTTTTAAAGAAATGTATCAAAGATCTGAGTACTTTGAATTGCTTGTTGAAGGCAAATACGGGACACAATTATCAGCAATAGATACAAGATATATGAATGAATTTTTATCGATAATGAAGAAAATGAGTGATGCAATACTTCTTCTTAATGATAAAAAAGCAATATCAATGGCAAAAAAAGATGTACTTAGATTTGAAGTAGGAGAAGTTGATACAGATCCTGATAAGTTAATATCATTTTATGCAGATCCATATCATTTCTTTGAACTGATAGATAAATACTATACAAACAAAGAGGAAAATTATTATCAATTTAAAAACATCTTTGAATCATTTAAAAATATTATAGACAAAAAACTAATAATAAAAAATGTTTATCTTAATAAAGATAGAACTGGAAAAGATTTTTCAAATACTCATGGGATATCTATGCATATTCCTGGAAAAGAAGGAAATCTTATAAATTACTATCCTACCTATAACGAACTTGATTTTGATAAGATAACTAATTGGTCTAAAGCAATAAATTTTATAAAATCTATAGAGTAAGTTTTATATAAATTAAAACATTTTCAAACGCTACAAAAGAGCGAAGTTTTTGGTTTAAATGGATTTAAATAATAATACATATCGCAAATCAAATTTTTCAACAGCATTTTTTTTCCTTGAAAAAAAAAGAAGAAAAGCACTTTCCATTTATTATAATTTTGCAAGATATGTTGATGATATTGCAGACTCAAATATACCAAAAGAGATAAAAATAAAAAAACTTTTAGAAATAAAAAATGAATTTGAAAAAAAATATTTAGGAGAAATCAAAAATATAGAAATAAATGAGGTTTATGAGATTATAAATTATTATCAAATCCCATCAAAATGTTTCCTTGAGTTAATAGATGGAATGTTATTTGATTGTGGTGATGTTGATATTAAAACAGAAAAAGAACTTGAAAATTATATGTATAAAGTTGCAGGTGTTGTTGGAATTGCAGTTTTAAAAATATGTGGGTATAATGATAAAAATATAGAAGAGATTGCAACTTATACTGGTTATGCAGTACAGTTAACAAATATAATAAGGGATTTTTATCAAGATTACGAAATTAAAAGAATTTATATTCCACAGACTCATAGAGTTAAGATACTTGGATCTGAAAAAATAGATATGAATAATCACTTAAAAATAAAAGAGCTTCTTGAGTATGAAAGAAATATAAATAGAAACTATTACAAAATTTCATCTGAAATTATTAAAAAAAATAGAAGTAATATACTTTTTGCAACTTCTATTATGAAAAATATATATTATGAGATCCTTGAAAACCTTAATTTTGAAAGCATTAAAAAAAATCATAAAATATCTAATTGGAAAAAAATAAAGAGTTTTATTAATTCTGTTAAAGAAATTTATTTTTAGGAGGATAAATGATTAAATCAGATAAATGGATAAGAGAAATGTGTCTTAAGCATAAAATGATAACACCATTTGTTGAAAATCTAATAACAAAAAATACCATTTCATATGGTCTTTCATCGTATGGATATGATATAAGAGTTGCTGATGAGTATAAAATATTTACTGATGTGTATAATACAGTTGTAGATCCAAAGGATTTTTCTACGAAATCCTTTGTAGATATAAAAGCACCTTATTGTGTAATTCCACCTAATTCATTTGCACTTGCAAGATCCATTGAGTATTTTAGAATACCAATAAATGTTCTTGGACTCTGCATTGGCAAAAGTACATATGCAAGATGTGGAATAATTGTAAATATTACACCTCTTGAACCTGAATGGGAAGGACATTTAACAATTGAAATTTCAAATACAACACCTATACCAGCAAAGATATACTCAAATGAAGGAATAGCACAGTTAATATTTCTTGAATCAGATGAAATATGTGAGATATCATATAAAGATAGAAAAGGAAAATATCAGGCACAAAAAGGAGTTACTCTACCAAAGGTTATAAAAAAATAAATTGATAAGATTTTTTATATGGGACATTTTCTTTTATTGATACTTATTAAACTTACAAACCCTTTTTATGGATGTATTACACCTCAAAGTAATGCAAATGATGTTATTGGATGTATAAATCTAATAGCATCACCAAAAGATATTAAAGAAACAGATATATCAATATGTTCTCAAATGGTAAAAGAAGAAAAATGGTATGGATATTTATGCCTCTGTAGAATAAATGGAGTTAAAGGAAACTTTGAACTTGCAAGAAAGACATGTCTTAAAGCAAAAGAAAAAAATCCTTTTTCTGAGGATGTGGCTTATGAAATAGCATATCTTTATATGAAAAACAACAAAATTGACGAAGCACTTATTGAAGCAAATTTTGCATATAGTATATCAACTCAAAATGTAAAAACAAATCTATTGCTTGCAAAAATATATGAAAAAAAAGAAATTTTTGACAAAGCATATACTCATTATGAAAACTCATTAAAACTATTGCAAAAAGATCCTCTAAATCTTATGGGCAAAAAAACTTTTATAGAATATAAACTCAAAGAACTTAAAAACAAAATAGAAAAAAATAAAAAAACAAAAATTGAGAAAGATTACAAAAAATGTATAGAAGAATATAGAAGTATTAAAGAAAATGATAAAGCACTTGAAAAACTTGAATCTTGTTTTAAGATAAAAAAGGAAAATGATCTAAAATTAAATATTGAGTACATAAACCTACTTTATGTAAATTCAAGATATGACGATTTTATAGAAAAAGCATATCCCCTTTTAAACCAAATAAAAGATGAAAAAGAAAAAAACAAAATATATTTAAAAATTGCAAAAAGTTATAGAAATATTCATAATAATAAAAAAGCATTGGAGTATTACAAAAAAATAGCAAATACGCTTGATATAAATGAACTTGAAGATTATGCAACATTGCTTGAAGAAGAAAATGATAAAATAAGCTCTCTTGAGATATACAAAAATTTATATTCCAAAACAGACAATAAAAAATATGAAGAAAAGATAGATGAACTTGAAACACTTTCAAAATCAAGTACTGATATTTTAAAAGAAATGAAAGATAGAGGATTTATAGAAAAAGATAAAATGATTCTTTCCCCAGAGGATAGAAAAAAGTTTTTTGCAGTAAAACTAATTGAAAAAAAAGGAGCAGTTGATTGGGTTAAAACAAATTATTCTGGATATGCAAATATTATAGGAACATTAAATGGAAAGGATGTTCTTTTACTCAATGGATATACTTTATTTCTAAGAAAAATATCACAAGAGATGATAAGAATCCTTGAAAAAAATAAAGTGTCACCGCATTATATATTTAAAATGCTTGATGAAAATGGAAATCCTATTTTTGATGAAAAAGGATATTTAACATATGAAGGAATAGTTGCATATTACAACCATAAAGAAACTGGTAAAAAAACTTGGTTTTATAAAACAGAAATAGATTCATTTAAAAAAGATGATAAAAAAGATTTAGATCAAAATATAGAAGAAACTATAAAAAAATTAACAAGAAATGGTTACGATGAAATTACTGAGGATGAGTATTCATTCCTTCAAAGAAAAACAACCTGTCCTGATGATATTCTTCTCTCTTATCCCTGTAATATCAAAAAAATCAAATATCAAAACAAATACAGATACTTCATATGTTCTTCATTAAAATGTGTTGAGGATGCATTCTATACTCCAATAAAACTATTTTCATATATAGTTTCATATAGAGAGGGAAGTTTAAAAGATGATGATGCAATGAGTAATTTTTTTGGAAAAGGAGCAAGAAAGAAAAGATTTTGTGAAAATGGAAAGATATGGAAGGGACCTGAGTTTTCAGATGAAAGTAAAAGAAATGAAGAACTTCAAAAAGAACTTGAAATGATACAAAAACATAAAGAAAAAATGATGAAAACAATCCAAAGTTATTCCCCAAAAATAGGAAAAACTAATAAATAATTAAAAGATTTTACTATCCTTCTGGAGAAATAAGACCTTTTTCTATTGCTTTTATCACCGCTTCAGTTCTATTTGTGACACCTAATTTGTTATATATACTATTTAAATGATTTTTTATAGTTTTTACGCTACATTTTAGTTCAGCAGCAATTTCTTTATTGGATTTACCTTTACCAAGGAGTGCCATAACTTTTATCTCTGTCTGCGTAAGAGATTCAGGAGAATCAGTTCTATTTACTCCTTGTCTAAGTCCACTTATTAGTTTATTCATTATCGGTTGTGGGATCATAACAGATTCAGATGTAAATGTCCTCAAAGCATTTACAAGTTCACTTGCAGGAAGCATCTTTGATAGATATCCATTTGCACCAGCACTTATCGCCTCAGTTACATGTGCCTCATCTTCATAACTTGAAAGTATTATAACATTTGTCTGTGGAAACTTCTCCCTTATAATCTTTGTAGCAGTTATTCCATCCATCTCAGGAATTTTTATATCCATAAGAACAACATCCGGCTTAAGTTTTCTTACCATCTCAATTGTTTCAGGTCCTGTTTTTGCTTCACCAACAACCTTTATTCCCTTTTCGTCTTCAAGAAGATCTTTTAAACCTTCTCTAAAAAGCGTTTGATCATCTGCTATTAAAACAGTTACAACTTTTGCCATAAATGCCCTCCTTATTGTTGTTGTCCATCTTTTACAAATGGTATTATAAATTTAAATGCAGAACCTTTTCCAACACCTTCAGACTCTACCCATATTCTTCCATTGTGAGCTTGTACTATTTCTTTTGATATTGAAAGTCCAAGTCCAAGTCTTCCATGCCCTGCTTTAGATCCTGGTGGTTGATAAAAACTCTGGAAAAGGTTAGAAAGAACATCTGGAGCAATACCCTCACCAGTATCAATAACACTAACACAAACCCCATCTTCGTCCTTTGCTTTTTCTACTCTAACTGTTATTTTTCCACCTCGTGGTGTGTGTCTTATAGCATTTTCTAATAGATTAAGTACAACCTGAGTTATTCTTCTTTTATCAGCCAAAACCATTTTAAGTCCTTCTTTTATTATCTCTGTTTTTATTTCTATATTTTTTTGAAGGGCTCTTGCTTTTGGACCATCTATTATTTCTTCAATAAGTTTATCCATTTCAAAGTAATTCTTTTCAAGCCTAAACTTACCTTGCTCTATTGATGCCCAATCAACAAGATCACCAACAAGTCTTCCTATCTGCTGAATTGATGTTGTAATAAAATTTATCTTTTTCTTTTGATCTTCTGTTGGTTCTTTTATAGATGAAACAAGCATCTCAAAACTAATCTGAAGCGTCATAAGAGCATTTGACAAGTCATGACTTGCCATAGATAAAAACTTGGATTTCATATTGTTTAATCTATCAAGTTCTTTATTCTGCTCTTGAAGAACATTTAAAAGTCTTTGATTTTCTTGTTCAAGTCTTAATTTATCCTCAGCCCTTCTTATTGCATTCTTGAGATAGCTGAAATCAACAGGCTTTATGAGAAAATCATAAACCGATTCCTGAATTGCTTTAACAGCAGTATCAAGTGATGCATGAGCTGTCATCATTAAAATCTGACTGTCTTTATTAAGTTTTCTTATATCTTTTATTACTTCAATTCCAGTTTTATCTGTAAGATTAAAATCCATAAGAATTATATGATAAAAATCAGAAGCAACCATATTCATTGCTTCCATTCCACTTGCAGCCTCATAAACTTCATAACCTTCCATTTCAAGAAGATCATGAAGAGTTTCTCTTAAATGAGCATCATCATCAACAATAAGTACTTTTGAAGCCATAGTTATATTCTATTAAAAATCCTTATAAATAGGAAACTTTAAAGTAAGTTCTTTAACTTTCTCTGAAACTGATTTAAGATAAGAATCATTATCTTTGTTTTTCAAAGCATCATCAATATATTGCGCTATAATTTCCATCTCCTTTTCTTTCATTCCTCTTGTTGTTATTGCTGGCGTTCCTATTCTTATACCACTAGTTACAAGTGGTGGCGCTGGATCATATGGTATAGTGTTTTTATTAACTGTTATTCCAGCTTTATCTAAGGCAATCTCTGCATCCTTTCCTGTGATATTCTTTGTTCTAAGATCAACAGAAAACAAATGACAATCAGTTCCACCTGCAACAATCCTATATCCTCTAAGTTCCATCTCTTTTGCAAGTTTTTGAGCATTTTTTACAACTTGTTTTTGATACTCAACAAAATCATTTTTTAGTGCCTCTCCAAAACATACTGCTTTTGCAGCAATTACATGCATAAGTGGCCCACCTTGATTCCCAGGGAAATTTGTCCTATCTATTGTTTTTGCATAGACCTTTTTTGATAAAATAAGCCCTCCTCTTGGTCCTCTTAACGTTTTATGTGTAGTTGTTGTCACCACATCAGCATACTCAACAGGGGAAGGATAAACTCCGGCGGCAATAAGCCCTGCATAATGAGCAATATCGCAAACAAGATAACACTTCCAATTATCAGCTATCTGCTTTATCCTTTTCCAATCCCAAATTCTTGAATAATTTGATGCACCAGCCATAATCAATTTTGGTCTCTCTTTTTCAACAATTTTTTCCATTTCATCATAATCAATTAGTTCTGTATCCTTATTAACATTGATATTTACTATTTTAAAATACCTTCCAGAAAAATTTAAAGGATGTCCATGCGAAAGATGTCCACCATGAGAAAGATTTAATCCCATAACAGTATCGCCTGGCTCTATAAGTGAAAGATATGCAGTAATATTTGCTTGAGTACCACTATGCGGCTGAACATTTGCATGCTCTGCTTTAAAAAGTTCTTTTGCTCTTTTTATTGTAATATTTTCAACTACATCAACCCACTCACAACCACCATAATATCTCTTACCAGGATATCCCTCTGCATATTTATTTGTAAGAACACTTCCAAGTGCTTCAAGAACTGCTTTTGAGGTATAGTTTTCTGAGGCAATTAACTCAAGTTTATTTTGCTGTCTTTGAAGTTCCCCTCTTATAGCTTCATAAATCTCAGGATCAAACTTTTTAATCTCTTCATACATCATAAAAACCTCCAAAAAAATTTTCTAATAAATCTACCTCCAACTATTTTAACTATTTTTTAACAATAACTCAACCTTTTGTAAGCGTCCTTTTTCCTAACAAATATTAGGACCTTTACCACCTAAAAATGAAAATTAAAATCCTAAACTGATATTTTTTATCTTATTTGATATTTCAGAATCATTCAGATCCATTTCAGAATATACTTTAATTAACCTTTCTTTTGAAAAATTAAAACTTCCCTGATTTATAAGAATCTCATGACTATAAATATTTTTTTCAAAATCCTTCATACCAAAACTAAAAATTTTAACACTCACCCCTACATTTCCTTCAACTCCCCCATACAAACCCCAGTTAATCTTTACCGATTTATAACTCAGCATATCCGCCTTCGCCTTCAGGAAACCAAAACCTTCAATATATGGTCCAAAAGTATTATAAAAATTCAGTTTTAATTTAGGTCCTATATATCCCTTTAACCAGCCATCTGTACCAATAAAACTTAAAAAACCTTTAAATGACTTATCATTTACATTAGTTATTCCTTTCCACTCTCCATTTATATAATGAGCTCCATATTTAGCAGAAATACTTTGACTTATATTAACCATAACCTTACCCGCAACACCAACATTAAACCCAGCAATAAGACTGATTATTGGTGTAAATACAACAGGCCCAATAGTAACAGGCATAAACTCATAATCTGCAAGAACAAACTCTTTTGAAAAAGGAATAGGAATTCTAACAGGTGTGCTTATGTTTATTTTAAAATCAGATTTCTGATTAACACCATTTATAAATTTCAACTCTTTAATTGAATGCTCATCAACATTAATGTTCCATTCTATATCACTAAACAAATCTATTACTCCATCCGAAGTTATTCTATCATCTTTTGTTTTATCATCCCCATCATAATCATATAAAACAACATTATCAAGTTTAATTTTAAAAATTTTTGAGTTTCTATCATAAATATTTTTAACCCCATTGTAATAATAATTTATAGTTTTTAAATTTTTTGTATCTAATTCTTGGAAGTATCTAACATCAAGTTTTTCAAATGCCTCTTCAATTGTTGCCGGCTCCAAATTAATCTCTTCATTTTTAATAGAAACAATCTTTGAAATTTTCCCACCATCATCAAGTGAAACTATTATATCGCCTTCTTTAAAATCTTTTGGATTTATATCTTTAACTGAAGAAATTATTTTTGTATTTGAACCAAGTTTATAACTGATATTAAAATCAGAAGAATTAAGAAAATTTCCATAAACCAAAAACAACAAAAAAATCATAATTTTCATCTTATACCTCCAATTTTATTATACAAGTTATTTATAAATTAATCAATAAATTGTAAGCGTCCATAACATATTGGACTTTTTAGAATTGTTGATAACTTCTTCAAGATAATATTTTAATGGCGGTTTGTTATTCCAAGACCTATGCACCTTCTTCGTTTTATACCATATCAAATATCCCATCATACTTCTATTAAAACTTTCTATATCTCCTATCTCATCTAAATTATTATACACAAATTGCTCCTTTATTGTCCGGTTAAATCTCTCAACACATCCATTTTATTATTAATTTATTAATACCTTCAGTTTGACTAAATTATAAATTATTTATGCATCTCAATCCTTACAAAAATATTTAAAAATATATTTGCTTTTACAATATTATCAACAATTCTATCTTACTTAATTTTTGCCTTATTTACCCTGTGGATAATTGTCCAATATGTTTCTGAACTTCTTCACCTAATTAAAAATTTTGCCGAAATATATCTTGTTGGATAAAAAAAATGTCGCCGAAAGACCTCTTAATATAAACTAATATTAGAAGATATTTATGAGTGAGTTATGTGAGATGCAATTATTATCTAATGCTTATACTGCTCTTAAACCTCTTTCTTTTGCCCAGTTTCTTATAAATGTAAATTCATCTTTTTTTAAAATAGATAATGGTGTTATTTTCTTAATCTCAGAGATTATTACGTCTTCTGTTATTTTGATTGAAGATGCGTAAATAGAGTTTATTAAAACTTGCTCTATCTCTGAACCAGAAAATCCTTCTGTATTTAAAGCAAATTTTTTAATATTGAAAGAAGTATAATCTATATTTCTTTTTCTCATATGAATCTTAAATATCTCTTCTCTTTGATTTAGATCGGGAAGGTCTGCAAAAAATATCTCATCAAATCTTCCTTTTCTTATAAACTCAGGTGGTAGTTTTGAAACATCATTTGATGTTGCAACAATAAATGTTTGATCCTTTCGCTCCCCCATCCATACAAGAAACATTGAAAATATCCTTCTTGAAACACCACCATCAACAGATGAATCATCCATAACAAATATTTTTTCAATCTCATCTATCCACAAAACAATAGGTGATATCTTTTCAACAGTATCAAAAACTTTTCTTGTATTTTCTTCTGACTCGCCTATATATTTTGAATAAAGTGACGATGGATCAAATCTATAAAGAGGATATCCAAGTATATTAGAAATAACCTTTGCGCTTAAACTCTTTCCACAGCCAGGAATTCCGCAAATAAGTATTCCTTTTGGAAAATCAACACCACTTATTTTTGAATCCAAAACTTTTTTCCTATCCAAAATCCACTTCTTTAAATTATCAAAACCAGCAATATTTTCAACACTCTCTCCGTCAAAATACTCAAGAAACCCACCTTTATCAAAAATCTCTTTTTTTACCTTTTCAATTTTCTTTATATCATTTAAATCAAGAGTATTATCATCAACAAGACATCTAAGAATAATATTTCTTATTTGCTTCTCTGTAAGTCCTTTAAATGCGTTTATCATTCTTAGTATTTCTTCTTTTGATATGTTTATTTCAATTTTGGTATTTTTTGAATAGTTTGAAACCTCAGAGTTTATTACTTTTATTATCTCATCTTCAGATGGAAGAGCACCAGTAATTCTTACAACATAATTATCAAAATCTTTAATGTTTAAAGGATTTGGGGATATCACAATAATCGTGATTGAATTATCTGTTATCTTTGAAAGTACATCCTTTAAAAGCCTTACAACAAGAGGTTTATCAAAGTATCTGTCTATATCATAAAGTATAAATACACCCTTATCAATAGATGATGCAATATCTCCTATAAGTTTAATTGCCTTAACAGGATCTGTTGAGTCATATATTCCATCATTACTCTGATTAATATAAATACCCTTTGTTTGAGACCAGAAATATATTTTGTAATTTGACGAAAGTGCTTCAAGAATATTTTTTACTGTATAATCCTCATCAATTGTTTCAATCCATATAAGAGAGTATCTTGATTTTACAAGAAGAAGAATTTCTTCCCCAAATTTCATGATTATCTTAGTTTTACTGAAAATTTTTTCTCAAGTACCCCAAAAATTTCTTCTATTTTTTTATTTAGTTCCTCATCTGTAAATGTTTTCTCATATGATGAGAAATAAAATCTAAAGGTAAAACTCTTTTTATCCTTTCCTATTTTTTTATCCTCATAAACATCTATTAATCTTATCTCAACAATATCATCAAAATTTTTGATAACATTGTATATCTCTTGATATGTATGTTTCTTATCAACTATAAATGAAAGGTCTCTTATCCCAAATGGAAATGGAGATAACATTTTTGGCTTCTTTATGCTTGAAATAAAATCCGTTTTATAAACTGATGAAAGTATATCCATATCAATGTTAAAATAAAAAAGATTATCGATCTTTGATATATCATAAATTTTTAAAAAATCAGGATTTACCATTCCGAAAAATCCAATATCTTTCCCATAAGCTGAGATAGCCATAAAAAGATCATCAACCATATAAATCTTAGAAGAGTTAGATTTTATAAAAACTGGATTTAAAAAACCAAGTATGTAGTTAATAAATGACTTAACATAAAAGAAATCTATTTTTTCCTCTTTTATATTCCAGTTTAAAATCTCCTCCTTTAGGCCACACATTATCCCTGCAAGTTTTCTTTTTTCAAGCGGTTTTGATTGGGATTTCGTAAACTCGGTTCCAAACTCAATCATTTTCAAACTTTTAACACCTCTATTTACATTATGCCTTACATTCTTTAAAAGCGATATAATTATATCAGGTCTTAAATACTCAAACTCTTTTGAAAGAGGATTTTCAAGTTTTATGCAATCAGAAATATTATAACCAGTTAAATTCAAATCATTTTCCGAAACTAAATCATAATTTATAACCTCATTTACACCAAAAACCTTTAAGTTTGAAATTATCCTTTCTTTTAAAACTGAGTAAGGATCTCTATTTGAATTCATTATCTCTTTAATTGGTTTTGATTGGATAACATCATAAGCAAGATATCTTGCAATCTCTTCTGAAATGTCCCATATATTTTCAATATCTCTTCTATATGATGGAACGGTAAAAATTTTCCCATCATAAGAAGAATCTATTTTCTTTAAAACCTCATCAATATTTTCTTTTGGAAGCGATGTCCCAAGTATGAGATTTATTTTATCATGATCAACTTTTATGCTCTTTTTTGAGTGATCAGTGTTCCATATATCCTTAAAAATTGAAACCTCAATATCAGGACTGTTTATTTTTATTAAATCTATCATTCTTTTTGCTGCAAAATCGCAAAGTTCTATGTCAACCCCTCTCTCAAATCTATATGATGAATCAGTTTTTATATTAAGATATTTTGATGATTTTCTAATAGCTTCGGGTTTAAAATTTGCAACTTCAATAAAAATATCTCTTGTATCTGGATTTATAGAGCTCCACCAACCACCAATAACCCCAGCAATTGCAACTGGCTTTTCAAAATCACTTATAACCATTATATCCTTTGAAAGTTTATAATCATTCCCATCAAGCGCTTTTATTACCTCTCCCTCAAAAGCCATTCTTATACGAACACCACCTAATAAATTCTTCAAATCAAAACAATGTGTCGGCTGTCCTATTTCAAACATAACATAATTTGAAACATCTATTAAAATGTTATCCTTTGGATTTAATCCAACCTTTTTTAATCTCTCATAGATAAAAGAAGGAGTCTTTAGATTTTTTATTCCCTTTATAATAACACCAGTGTATCTATAGCAGTTTTCAGTTTCAACCTTTATTGGGAAATCAGATATATTTTTTAAAGTTACTTCCGAAACTTTTATTTCATTTAAACTATAACCATAAAAAATTGATAATTCTCTTGCAAGTGCATAATGAGAAAGGCAATACCCAAGATTTGGTGTTATCTCAAGCTCAAAAACATAATCCAAGGGAAAAATTTGTTTTATATCAATACCAAGCGGGGTATCATCAGGAAGCACTAAAATGCCTTCAGATTTTTCCTCAATACCTATTTCACTTCCAGAACATATCATTCCCTTTGACTCAACACCTCTTATCTTTGCCTTTTTAAGTGTTATATCTTTTAATCTTGCACCAACCCTTGCAAAGCAAACAACCTGCCCTTCGCCAACATTAGGGGCACCACACACCACTGTATAATTTGTTTTTCCATCAAAAACCTCACAAACTGATAATCTATCAGCATTTGGATGTTTTTCTTTTTTTAAAACCTTTGCAGTAACAACATCATCTGTATCTGCCCCAACTACTGATACATCATCAATAGAAAATCCAATTCTTGAAAGATCAGAAACAAGTTTATTAAAATCTGGTTTCTCTTTTAGATACTCACAAAGCCATTTATAACTTATCTTCACAATCTCACCTCATTAATAAATCTGCCTTAAAATTCTTAAATCATTATCATAAAGCACTCTCATATCATCTATTCCAAAAATAAGCATTGCAAATCTCTCTATTCCTGCACCAAAAGCAAACCCACTCCACTTATCTGGATCATAATTACAATTTTTAAGAACATTTGGATGTATGACCCCTGCACCAAGCATCTCAATCCAACCGCTTCCATGACAAACTTTACAATTTTTATCCTTTCCACCACAAAAAACACAACTTACCTCTACTTGAGCACCTGGCTCAACAAATGGAAAATATGATGGAGAAAATCTTATTGAAGCAGAATTCCCAAATATATCTTTTATAAAAAATTCAAGAGCCCATTTTAATTCAGCCATAGAAACATTTTTATCAACATAAAATCCTTCTAATTGATGAAAAACAAAAGAATGAGTTGCATCAATAGCTTCAGATCTAAAAACCTTTCCAAAAGAAATAACTCTAAGTGGTGGTTTGTATTTAAGCATTGTTCTTATCTGAACACTTGAAGTATGTGTTCTTAAAAGATAATTTTTACCTTTATCATCTTTTAATTCGGTATAAAAAGTATCTTGCATATCCCTTGCAGGATGATATGGTGGAAAATTAAGAGCCTCAAAGTTATAAAAATCCTCTTCAATTAATGGCCCCCACTCAATTGAAAAACCAAGTTTTATAAAACTTTCTGCAATTTTATTCATTGTTATTGTTATAGGATGAAGAAGTGATTGATTAAGAAGTTGAGGAGGAAGAGTAGTATCAATATCAAAAGAATATTTTTTAAGTGAAAAAGAAGAACTCTTTTTTGATTCTAAAAATGATAATATTTTTTCTTTTATAAGATTTCCTTTTTTGCCAAGTTCTTTTCTATCCTCAACAGAAAAGTTTCCAAGTTCTCTTAACAAAATAGTGAGTTTCCCTTTTTTTGACAGGAAAATCTCTTGTATCTGCGCACAATCTGATTTTTCTTTTAAACTTTCAAACTCTTTTTCTATCTCTAAGAGCTTTGAAAGCCATTCTGATTGAGTCATTTTAATTGGCTGGCATATTTTTCTTTGCAAGTTCTATAAGTTCTTTAAAAGATGCAGGATCTTTTACAGCAATTTCTGAAAGCATCTTTCTATTAAGTTCAATATTTGCTTTTTTAAGAGCACCTATAAACTTGCTATAGCTAAGCCCATATTCCCTTACTGCAGCATTAAGTCTTACAATCCAGAGAGATCTCATATCTCTCTTTTTCTTTCTTCTATCAATATATGCTCTTGTTAAAGATTTCTTTACTTGCTGGGTTGCCATCCTTAATCTTCTGGATTTATCTCCATAATACCCTTTGGCAAGTTTAAATATTCTCTTTTTTCTTCTATTTCTTGCTACTGAATATTTTATTCTCATAACAACTCCTTAAAAGTTTATTTAGTTTTATTTATTCGTAAGGTAAATATCTTTTTAAAGTTTTAGCATTTGTAGAACTTGCTTCAACTATTTTTGGTTTTCTTAAATTTCTTCTTCTTTTTGCTGACATTGGAGTTAAAAGATGCATAAGACCTGATTTTTTCCATTTGAGTTTCCCGCTCTTTGTTATCTTAAATCTTTTTTTTGCTCCGCTATGTGTTTTCATCTTAGGCATAAAATCTCCTTCTCAGTTAAAAATGAAAACTATAGTATATTATACATAATTTAAAGTTTTTTTAGAACCTTAGATAATCTCTTGCGTTTCTAAAAAATTCATAACCAATGTAGTATTTTTTATCGTAAAAACCCGGTTTTAAAATTCCAAAGAATGCTCTTTCAGGATGTGGCATCAATCCAAGAACATTTCCATACTCATTTGTAATTCCTGCTATATCATTGATGGAACCATTTGGATTTTCAATATATTTAATAGCATCCATATTATTTTTTGAGATATAATCAAGGATATTTTTTGGAGCAATAAATTTTCCTTCGCCATGAGCAACTGGAAGATAAAAATCACAATCAATTTTTTGTGTCCATATACATTTAGATTTTTTGTTTATTCTCATTTTAACCCATTTGCATACAAAATGTCCACAATCATTCAAATAAAGTGTTGCCCTTTGTCTATAAGATGGATCTTCGGGAAGAAATCCAGTTTTAACAAGAACCTGAAAGCCATTACATATCCCAATAAGAGGTCTTTTGTCTTCAATAAACTTTTTAAAATCTTCTTTTAAACTTTTTATCCTTATTGCAAATATCTTTCCAGCAGATATATCATCACCATAAGAAAAACCACCAGGTATTGCAATAGCATCATAATCAAGAATACTTTTTTTTCTACTTATAAACTCATTTATATGAACTATCTCAGAGTGAAAGCCCACAATATCAAAAGCATTCTTTGTTTCAAGATCACAATTTGTACCACTCGCTCTTAAAATTAATGCTTTAGGCCTTTTAATTCCCATAAATCTCTAACCTCTTCGATGCTAACATCAAAAATATCATTAAAAACTATTCTATCTTTAATCGTATATCCAATTTTAACAAATGGAATTCCTTTAAATAAATTTTCAAAATCTTTTTGAAAATTTTTATCAACCTCAACAATTATTTTTGACCCGCACTCACCAAAAAGCACCTCAATATCGCTAACATTATATTTTTTGACAATATCGTCAATTTTAACATTAAAACCTATACCACCAAAACTCATCTCAGAGATAGCACAAACAAACCCACCATCGGATACATCATGTGCTGAAATTATATAACCTAAATCCATTGCTTTTTTTACTCTTTCATATACTTTAAGATTTTGAGAAACATCAATCGAAGTTATAAAATTATTTCTTTTTTCAAAAATATATGAATAAATACTTCCACCAAGCCCTTTTAAAAATCTCCCAATAACATAAATAGGATTATTTTCTGATTTAAAATCGGATGTTATAATCTTTCTAACATTCTCTATTGGTGCAATCATTGAAATTAAAAGTGTGGTTGGAATTGAGTACTCCTTTCTACCTATTCGTGTTTGATTATAAAAACTATCCTTACCTGATATAAATGGAATTGAATACTTAATTGCCAAATCCCTTGCTCCAAGTGCTGCCATTACAAACTCACCCATAATAGTTTTTTTGTTTGGATTTGCAGAACAAAAATTATCAAGCATTGCTGCCCTTTTAATATCAGCACCAACACAAATAATATTTCTAACTGCCTCATCAATACAATAAAAAGCCATATCATAAGGAGAGATTTTTGCAATCCTTGGATTTATACCATGCGAAACAGCAAAACCTTTCTCAAGATTAAAATCACCAATACACTGACTAGGCCATATAACGCAGGCATCTGTTGGAACAGATTGATTTTTAGAGCAGAAAGGTTTTAAAACACTCTGCCCTATAACCTCATGATCATATTGTTCTATAATCCATCTTTTAGATGCAACATTTAAATCTGAAATAACAGATTTAAATCTATCATATATATCTGATTTCTTGATTTTTTTAAAAGAATTTTTCATCGATGGATATTTGTATATCGCTTTTCTTTTTATTTTTATTATCCCTTTATGAAGAAATTCCATATCAATATCACAAACAGTATAATTATTGTATTTAACTGTTAGTTTCCCATCGTTTGTAAATTCTCCTATTATATAATAATTACAATCATTCTTTTTGCATATCTCAATAAGTCTATCAATGTTTTTTGGAGGAACAACAAGAACCATTCTTTCCTGCGATTCACTAAGCCATATCTGCCAAGGTTTTATTTCTTTATCTTTTAAAAGAACCTTCTCAAGATTTACACAAACACCACAATCTTTTGCAAGCTCACCAACTGCACTTGAAAACCCACCTGCCCCACAATCAGTTATTGCTGTATATAGTTTTTCATCTCTTGCCTCAAGTATAACATCTATTACTTTTTTCTCAACAATAGCATTCCCTATTTGAACATGTGATGAGGATGTATCTTCTGTTATATCTGCAGATGAAAATGTTGCTCCACCTATCCCATCCTTTCCAGTAAGCCCACCTATTACAAATACAAAAGACCCAGGTTCAACTTTTTTCTCTATACAATCCTTTGGGATTATTCCAACACATCCAACATAAACAAGTGGGTTATAAAAATAACAATCATCAAAACTCACACTTCCACAAACTGTAGGTATACCAACTTTATTTCCATAATCTCTAACACCTTCAACAACACCATTTACAATCTTATGAGGAGTAAGAAAGCTCTTTTTCAGATTATATTTTTTATTAGGATATGCAAAGCAAAAATTATCTGTATTTAAAATTGGTTTTGCCCCAAGCCCAACACCTAAAATATCTCTTATCACACCACCAACGCCTGTTTCAGCTCCACCGTATGGTTCTATTGCTGATGGATGATTATGAGTTTCAACTTTAAAACAAAGTCCATAATTTTTATCAAACTCAATTATCCCTGCGTTATCCTTAAAAACACTAAGACAATATTTTTTATTCAGTTTTTCTGTTGCATAAACTATAGTTTCTTTAAAAAGATTTTTAAATCTAATAATTTTTCTTTTTCCATTTTTTATTAAAGAAAGTTCAACAGGTGAATTAAATGTTTTATGCTTACAGTGTTCTGACCATGTTTGTGCGATAGTTTCAATCTCTGTTCTTGTAGGATTTCTTTTCAAATTAGAAAAGTATTTTTTAATCTCATTAAGTTCATATTTATTTAATGACCAACCATATTTTTTATTAAGTTTTAAAAGTTCATTTAAAGAGGAGTTAATAAAATCAATTGTTTCCTCAATAAAATTGTCGCCTATAAGCCCTCCTTTAAAATTTCTTTAAATCAACTTTATGTATAAGTTCATTTGCATAGTTTTCCATAATAAAAGAAAGTGCTTTTTTATCAGGTTTAAAAAAATAAAATCTCTTCGCAGTTCTAACATCCTCAACCCTCCCTATCCCTGCGTCCTTTATAGCAAGCTTTACACTCTCACCACATATATCTGTAACGCTTTCTTTAAACCATATATCTATAATAATGGGAGTTTTAAAATCACTTAATTTTGTTTCATCAAATATCCTATAGTTTTCAACAATCTCATCAACTAAAACATCCTCTGCTATTTTTTTAAAATAAGATAAATTATTTTTAGAAACTATACGATAGAGTTTTGTAAATTTTATATTGCTACTACCACCATAATTTCTAAATGCCTCAGTTATATTAATGTTTTCTCTATCAAATTCATCAAGAGTAAAAATCTCAATTACCATAAACTATAAATCATTTTAAGTATCTCAAGATATTTTTCTTTTGTTTTTTCAATAACATCAAAAGGAAGTGCTGGTGGCAGAGATTTCCTATCCCAGTTTGTTTGAAGAAGATAATTTCTTACAAATTGTTTATCAAAACTCTCTGGCTCTTTTGGAGGATTATAACTTGAAGAATCCCAAAATCTTGAACTGTCGGGAGTTAATAGTTCATCTATAAGTATCAACTCACCATCATATATACCAAACTCAAATTTAGTATCTGCAAGAATTATTCCTTTTTTAAGAAGAAGAGCATGGGCATAATTATAAATCTGAATAGATATATCTCTTATCTTAAATGAAATATCATCACCTACAATCTTTCTCATATAATCAAAGTCCACATTTTCATCATGTCCAAAATCAGATTTTGTTGTAGGTGTAAAGATTGGTTCGGGTAATTTCTGGGCATAGATTAGACCCAAAGGAAGTTTTATACCACATATACTTTGAGTCCTTTCATACTCCTTCCAAGCATTTCCAACTATATATCCTCTTACAATACACTCAAAATCTATTCTTTTTGCCTTAACACAAAGCATTGTTCTTTTTTCATACCATTCTCCAAGAGTAATACCTGTAAGATTTTTTATCTTATTTATATCTGCTGTTATTAGATGGTTTCTTATTATGCTTTTAGTTTTTTCAAACCAAAAAAGAGAGATTTGATTTAAAACCTTTCCCTTTCCTGGTATTTCATTAGGTAGTACAAAATCAAAAGCAGATATTCTATCAGTAGAAACTATTAGAAGTTTATCATCAATAAAATAAACATCTCTTACTTTCCCACGATATTTTTTATAATTTTCAAGTGTCATATTCACTCCCACTCTATTGTCGATGGTGGCTTTGATGTTATATCATAAACAACTCTATTTATCCCTCTAACCTCACCAACAATCCTTGATGATATTCTTGAAAGAAGTTCATTTGGAAGTTTCGACCAATCTGCAGTCATACCATCAACACTATCAACACATCTAACTGCACAAACATTCTCATAACTTCTCTCATCACCCATAACTCCAACAGATTTTACAGGAAGTAAAACACAAAATGCCTGCCAAACTTTATCATAATAACCAGATTTTAAAAGTTCTTCCCTCATTATTCTATCTGCTTCTCTTAAAATATCAATCTTTTCTTTTGTAACCTCTCCTATTATTCTTATTGCAAGCCCTGGTCCTGGGAAAGGATGTTCTTTTAAAATCTCATCATCTATTGAAAGTTTTCTACCTATTTCTCTTACATCATCTTTAAAAAGAAATTTTAAAGGTTCTATCAATTTAAAACCAAGTTTTTTAGGTAAACCACCAACATTATGATGACTCTTGATGAGCGAAGAAGGACCTTTTACAGAGATTGATTCTATTATATCGGTATAAAGCGTTCCTTGGACAAGAAATTTTGCATTCTTAATTTTCTTTGCAGAATCTTTAAAAACATCTATAAATGTTTTACCTATTATCTTTCTTTTTTTCTCAGGATCAACTAATCCTTTTAATTTTTTTAAAAATATTGATGAGGCATCAACTATTTCTATATTAAAATCAAATTTCTTTTTAAAAATTTTTTCTATTCTTTCCTTATCCCCATATCTTAAAAGTCCTGTATCAACAAATATACACTTAAGTTTTTTACCTATTGCCTTATGTGCAAGAAATGCACTTACGCTTGAATCAACACCACCACTTAACGCACATATTGCAATATTTTCTCCAACCTCTCTTTTTATATCTTCAATAGTTTTTGATATAAAATCATCGGGTTCAAAAAGTCTTTTTACACCACATATTCTAAAAGCAAAATTAGAAATTATCTTTCTTCCTTCTTCAGTATGTATTACCTCAGGATGAAACTGAATAGCATAAATATTTTTTTCCTCAGATTCAAAACCACTTATAACCCCATTATCGCTTTCTGAATTAATATTAAAACCAGGTGGAACTCCTTTTACCTCATCACCATGGCTCATCCAAACAATGGTTTTCCTATTAACCCCTTCAAAAAGAGGTGAGTTTCTTATAATATTTATTGATGTTCTTCCATACTCTCTTACCTTCCCCTTAGATGTTTTTCCACCATATACAACTGCAATAAGCTGCATCCCATAACATATACCAAGAACAGGAACACCAAATAAATCTATAGAGTATGAAAGTTTTGGTGAGTTTTTTTCATATACACTTTGAGGCCCACCTGAAAGTATTATACCCTTCGGCTCTCTTTTTTTTATCTCATCAAGAGTAACATTATATGGAAGTATTTCGCAAAAAACCTTCATCCTCCTTAAGTTTTTTGCAATTAGTTGTGTATACTGACTTCCAAAATCAAGTATAATTATTGTATCGTAATTTCTAAAATCCATAGTTTATCCCTCAGTCATTAGAATTATTAGTTGCTGGCCGCTCGTTACTGCTGGTATTTGCACCTGACCAAGGTCAGGACTCCATAATCCATAATCCAAAATTTTTATATTCCACTAATCACTTCTCACGTTTCTCACTTTTTCACCTTTTTCACCTCTGTCTTCCCATTCCAACAACCTGAGTTTTTTGAAGAAGTTTCCCTTCGGTTTTTATTGCAGGTGCAATTATTATCTGTGTCATCTGCATTTCTTTTATATTTCTTGCACCAACAGATCCCATTGATGTTTTTAGTGCACCAACAAGGTTTTGAGTTCCATCATCGGTTCTTGCTGGACCTAAAAGTATCTCTTCAATCGTTCCTGTGGTTCCAACATAAACTCTTGTTCCTCTTGGCAGATATGCATGTGGTGTTGCCATTCCCCAATGATACCCCTTACCAGGGGCTTCTTTTGCTTTTGCAAACGGAGAGCCAATCATTACAGCATCAGCACCACTTGCAATTGCTTTGCAAACATCACCACCTGTAATCATACCTCCATCACAGATTATTGTAACATATCTACCAGTTTTTTTGAAATAAACATCCCTTGCTGCTGCGCAATCAACAGTTGCTGTAACCTGCGGAACTCCTATACCAAGAACACCTCTTGTTGTACATGCTGCGCCAGGTCCAACACCAACAAGAACTGCCGCCGCACCAACCTCCATAATCTCAAGTGCAACTCTATATGTAACACAATTACCAAGAACAACAGGTATCTTCATCTCTTTTATGAATTTTTCAAGGTTTAGAGGTTTTATTTTTGATGAATAGTAATTTACAGTAAGAACTGTTGCCTGTACGAAATATATATCCGCACCGGCTTCTCTTGCAATTGGACCAAAGGTTTGGGCTGTATGTGGAATTGAACTAACAGCACAATAAACTCTATTCTTTTTTATCTCCTCAATTCTTTTTGCTATAAGTTTTGGCTTAACTGGTTCTTTATAGATCTTTTGAAAAACCTCAGTTGCTTTGTCATTATCAGCATTTATAAGCTCATTTATTGGCTCTTCGGGATTTTCATATCTTGTATTTAAACCATCAAGATTTAATACAGCAAGACCACCAAGTTTATTAAAACTAACAGCCATCTTAACATCAACAACACCATCCATTGCTGATGCAAGAAAAGGTATCTTTAACCTCAAACCTCCTATCTCAACACTCACATCAACATCCTCAGGGTCAATTGTAATATTACTAGGAACAAGTGCTATATCATCAAAACCATAAGCGTATCTCGCTTCCCTGTTTCTTCCTATAAAATATGCCATTGTACCTCCACATATCATACACTAAAGTATAATTAAATTATATTAAATCAAAAAAAAGAAAAAAATTTTATCAAAACCAACTAAAAAATAACTCTAAAAAGTCTGGATAAATATTTTATTAAGAGAGCAATTTTTTAGATAATAAAAACTTATTAATTAACGATATTTTTCAAATTTATCTAAAATTCCTATATCTTTTCTAAAATGAATACCTTTAAAATTTATTTTTCCTATATTATCATAAACTTTTTTTCTTGCTTTCTCAAAATCACTATTACAACCAACAACATTTAAAACTCGTCCACCATCAGTATAATATTTTCCATTCTCATACTTTGCACCAGCAAAAAATAAAATTATATCATCATCAATTTTATCAAGACCAGTTATTTCATCACCAGTTCTTGGGGAAAAAGGATATCCTTCAGATGAGGCAACAACACAAACACAGTATTCTTTTCTAATATTTAAATGATCAATCTTTAATTCTCCTCTTGCAACAGAATAAAGAACTTCAAGTATATCGTCATCAATTAATGGAAGTATTGATTGTGTTTCTGGATCACCAAATCTGACATTAAATTCAAGAACCTTTGGACCATCATTTGTCATCATTAGACCAAAGTATATCACTCCACGGTAATCTATCTTCTCCCTTATTATTGCCTCCATAAATCTCCATATAATTTCTTCTTCAATCTTTTTAAGATCATTTTCACCAATACTAAAAGGACATACTGCTCCCATACCACCTGTATTAGGTCCTTTATCACCATCAAGTAATTTTTTATGATCCTTTGCAAGTGGAAGCATTAAATATCTTTTACTATCAACAAGACACAAAACACTAACTTCTCTTCCGCTTAAATACTCCTCAACTATAATCTTTGATGATGAATTTCCAAATATTTTCTTTACCATAAAATCCTCAACACAATTCATTGCATCTTTTTCATCTTCAACAATTCTAACACCTTTACCAGCACAAAGTCCATCCGCTTTTATTACAATAGGATACTTATCAATTTTTTTTAGATACTCTTTTGCATACTCTGGATCTGTAAAAACTTTAAAATCTGCAGTTGGTATATAATTTCTCTGCATAAATTCTTTTGCTACCTGCTTAGATGATTCAAGAATAGCACCTTGAATTTTTGGACCAAAAACAGATATTTTATAATTTGAAAGATAATCACTTATTCCCTTTGAAAGATAATCTTCCGGTCCAACAACAACCATTTCTATATTTTTTTCAAGACAAAAATCCTTTACTCTTTCAAAATCAAAAGGATTTATATCAAAATTCTCACTAAATTTTCCAAAAATGGTATTCTTAGGTATGGTATAAAGTTTTTTAAGAGAATTACTTTTTAAAATCTTCCAGCAAAGAGCATTTTCTCTACCACCTTTTCCAATAACAAGAATATTCACAATATCCTCCTATCTCAAAAATATTCTAAAGAACAGGATACTTTCTATTAAAACAAGCCGTACAGAAGTTTCCCTCGTCTCCACAACCTTTAATAAGAGAAGAAAGAGTAAGATAATAAAGGACATCAACACCTATAAATTTTTTAATCTCATCTAAACTCATTTTATTTGCTATAAGTTCATCATTTCTTGGTGTATCTATTCCATAATAACAAGGAGCTTTTATGGGAGGGCTTGCTATAAGAAGAGCAATTTTTTTAACACCACATGCTCTAAGTTTTGATATTATCTTTTTTGATGTAGTTCCTCTGACAAGCGAATCATCTATAAGAATAATTCTTTTTCCTTTTATAAAATCTTTTATAGGTGCAAGTTTTAATTCTGCTACAAATTCTCTAAGTGTTTGATTTGGTTGAATAAATGAACGTGGCGAGTAATGATTTTTCATAAAAACATTTATAAACTTTATTCCACTTTGATGAGAAAAACCAATAGCATAATTTATACCAGAATCAGGAACACCACTTACATAATCATAATCTCGATCTAAAAACTCATCTGCAAGAAGTTTTCCTATCTCATATCTTGTATTAGCAATACTTTTCCCTAACACAAAAGAATCCGGTCTTGCAAAGTACACTTGTTCAAATATACACATATAAAATTTTTTAACTTCAATATACTTATTTCTTTTTAGAACCCCATTACTTACCCATACAATTTCGCCAGGCATAACCTCATCATAATACTCATATCCTATACTATCAAGTGCACAGGTCTCAGATGAAAAAGCCCAGGATTTCCCCTTCTTACCTATTACCAATGGTCTAAAACCCCATCTATCTCTGGCCGCAATAATTATAGGTTCTTTTTTAGTAGCATACATAAAAATAAAAGAGAAAGCACCTTTTAGTTTTAAAAGTCCATCAAGAAGAGCATCTATAAAATCACTCTTTTTTGAACGAGAAATAAGATGAGCTATTATTTCACTATCAGTTGTTGTTTTAAAGATTGCTCCAGAAGCAGAAAGATTTTCTTTTAGTTTTTTAGAATTTGTTATATTTCCATTATGAGCAACACAAAACTTACCATACTTTGTATTAAAAACAAGTGGTTGAGAATTTATTATATTTGAAAACCCAGTAGTTGAGTATCTTACATGTCCAACAGCATATCTTCCGTTAAGTCCATCAAGAATCTCTTTATTAAAACTTTCTTGGACAAGCCCCATTGAGTTATAATATTTAAAATCTTTATCATAAACTGCTATACCACAAGACTCCTGCCCTCTATGTTGAAGGGAATACAAAGCCATATAAGTAAAAAAACTTGCTTTATCACAATCATATATTCCAAATATTCCACACATAAATCGCTTATCAAAATCATTATATAAAAATAAAAAAACATCAAAAACAATTTTTAACTAATAAAATGATAGAATAATTTTATGAGTGAAAATATTGAATTTAAAGATGCGGAAAATAAAATAAAGGAAATTGAAAGAATATATTCTGAAATTGGAACCATATATAATATTGAAGAAAACAAAAAGAAAATGAAAGAAATTGAAGAATTAAGTAACTCACAAAATTTTTGGAATGATCAAAAAACAGCACAAAAACTTGTTCGTGAAATGAATGACATAAAAAGCAAAGTTGAAATAATAGAAAAAGCAAAAAAAGAAATCGAAGACTATAAAATCCATTTTGATCTTACAAAGGAAGCAAATGATATAGAAGAACTAAAACTTTTATTTTCAGAACTAAAAGATCTTGAAAAGAAATTGAAAGCTCTTGATTTTGAATTAAAACTTTCTGATCCTCTTGACAAAAACAATGCAATAATATCAATCCATGCAGGAGCTGGAGGGACAGAAGCATGCGATTGGGCAGCAATGCTTATGAGAATGTATATGAAATGGGCTTCATCAAAAGGATTTGAGTTTATTATAACTGATATGCTTAGTGGAGATGAGGCTGGAATAAAAAGTGTAACAGCATTCGTAAAAGGAAATTATGCTTACGGTTATCTTAAAAGTGAAATAGGAGTTCATAGACTTGTGAGAATCTCTCCCTTTGATGCAAATAAAAGAAGACATACATCATTTGCAAGCGTTGATGTTCTTGCAGATATTGAAGATGATATAGAAATAAAAATTGAAGAAAAAGATATAGAAATAGAAACATATCGTTCTGGTGGACATGGCGGGCAAAATGTCAATAAGGTTGAAACAGCAGTTAGAATAAGACACATACCAACAGGAATTGTAGTTAGTTGTCAATCAGAAAGGTCTCAGTTTCAAAATAGGGTTAATGCAATGAAAATGCTTAAAGCAAAACTTTATGAAATGGAACTTGATAAAAAAAGATCACAAATGGAAAAAAGATATGACGAAAAAGGTGATATAGGTTGGGGATATCAGATAAGATCATATGTCTTTATGCCATATCAACTTGTAAAGGATTTAAGAACTGGTTATGAAACATCACAAGTTGAAGATGTTCTTAACGGAAAACTTGATGATTTTATGCATTCATATCTTAGTTGGATAGCTAAACAAAAAAAATGATAGATTCACATCTTCACCTCTCAGATGAAAAATTTGATAATGATAGGGACAATATAATAAAAATTTCGATAGAAAATAAAATTAATACTTTCTTTGAAATTTTATGTATGCCAAATGAATGGGAGAGAACTAAATATTTTGAAAAATATAGTAAAAATTTTTATTTTTCACTTGGAATTCATCCACACTATTTTAAAAATTACTCAGATGATGATATTAAAAACCTTGAAGAATTAATACAAAAAAATAAACAAATAATTGGGGTTGGAGAAACTGGAATAGATTTATGGTATTACCCACAAAATATCTCAGAGCAAATTGAATTAATGCTAAAACAAATAGATATTGCAAATAAACACAAAAAAATACTTGTCTTTCATATAAGAAACTCAAAAGAAAACTCAAAAGCATATGAAGAGTTTTTTAATGTAACAAAAAATAAAATAAAAACAAAAACCATAATACACTCATTTTCTGGTAATTATGAAAATGCAAAAAAAGCAATAGATAGTGGTTTTTATATTGGAATAAATGCAACTATAACATATCCAAAAAATATAAATTTAAGAGAAATAATAAAAAAAATAGATCTCACTAATATCCTTACAGAAACAGATTCCCCTTATCTCCCACCCCAAAGAATAAGAGGAAAAAGGAATGATCCATTAAGCATAAAAGATATAATTGAATCTATTTCAGAAATTACAAACACAAATCCTATAAAAGTTGAGGAAAAGATTGAAGAAAATTTTCAAAATCTAATTATGGATTTAAATAAAAACTAATTAGAAGTGAAAGAGTATTTGAAGGTCCAAGATCAAAATTTTTTCCATTTATATTAAAAAGATGATTAAATTCAAGACAACCACCATAAAAAATTTTTCTATACTCTTTTTTAAAACCTACACCAACCCTAAAACCACCTTCATCACCTGATGTTGAAGAATAGGTTGATGTTTTTGGTTGTGTCCAATGATATAAGCCAGGACCAAAATAAAAATATTTTGTTCTTTGATTATCTATCCATCCAAGAATTGATGGAGTAAAAGAAAAAATCTTAAATTTTATATCAATTTTTCTATTTTTATAATATGAACTTTGTGATACTATAAAACCATATGAAACAAGATCATCATAATTTTTAAAAACTCCAATATTAAAACCATAACTTTTTTTAAAACCGATATCTCCATCGCCAAAATCTCCAAAAACAGGAAAATTTAAACCAGTTGAAAAAACATAACTCATATTTCTATTAGAAGCATTAATATTTAAAGCAAAAACTAAAACTAACAATATAAATCTCATATACTTTTATCCTCAATTTTTTTCCTTGCTGAAAGCATTATCAAAACAAGCATTAAAAAAATTAAAATGGCTTCAAAAAATGAAAAAAAACTATCAACCAAAAAATCATTTATCACTATTCTGATAGCAATTATACCAAGTATTGTATTAAGTATAACCACAAAAAAAACTGCAGTTCTAACTGAAAATCCTATATCAATTAAACGATGATGAAGATGATCTTTTCCAGTGTATTCAACCCATTCTTTTAAATTTTTTACACGTCCATTTTTAATTCTTGAAATCGTGATATATATCATATCAAATATAAGAATTCCACATATTATAACTGGAGCAAAAAATGATACAAACGGATTGTTATAAGCCCAACTAACATAAATTCCAACTACTGCTATTATAAAACCAAGAAAATTTGATCCACCATCCCCCATAAATATTTTTGCAGGATGAAAATTATAAATTAAAAATCCAAAAACACTTCCACATACAGCTGATGTTATAAACATCACATAATATTGAGAAGTATTTACAACTATGAAAAGATATATCAAACTTATAATTAATGAAATAGATGCAGCAAATCCATCTATTCCATCAAGAAAATTAAAAGCATTCGTAATTCCAACAATCCAAAAAATTGTAACAATTGATGATAAGATTTCTTTTAAGAAAACATTTTTTATTGGTAGTGTTACTTTTACATCAAAAACTATACAAATAAGGGCTGCAAGTATTTGAAATAATAAGCGTTTTGATGCACTTATAGTTTTTATATCATCAATAAAGCCAGACATAAAAATAAGTGTTGATGATATAAGAATTCCAATAATTTCTTTTGGAAATTGAAAATTTCTTATCACTGTAAAAACAAATGAAAGATATATTGCAAGCCCACCTATTCTTGGAATTGGTTTTGTGTGCATTTTTCTTTGATTTGGTATATCAAAAGCATTTATTTTATATGCGAGTTTTATTATCAATGGATATAAAAGATTAAACATCAAAAATGAAACTATAAAAAGATAAAACCAGCGAAGCCCACTTTCAAAACTCCAAGATGAAAAACCACCTGGTGGAATTATGTAAAGAAATATAATTAAAGCAATAAATATTGCTATCCTTTTAAACATAAAATGTTTAGTAACAATCTTTCGCTATCAAATCCTTCGGCATATTTTACTCGTGCTTGATAACCTCTAAATATTGCAGTACTTTTAGCGCTTTCGGTAATTAAAAGATTTTTTACTCTTGTTTTATTTAACTGTGAAGAATGTGTTTTTAAAAGAACAATCTTTTTATTCATAACATCGCCAATATCTACAAAAATTTTAGGATAAAAATTTCTTGATGTTGGAGTTTCATAAAAAAGAAGATTATTTATATATCTTGCTGCTGTTATAGTTGCCTTTGAAAGTGAAACATGATCTTGGTGTGTATCATCATAAAAATTTACAAATATAAAATCTGGAACAACTTTTTTTATAACATTTTCTATCTCATCTATTAGTTCTTTAGTATTTAAAAGTTTTGTATCAAAAAAACTTCCCCATAAAAGTTCCGCTCCTATAATTTCTGCCGATTTTTGTTGCTCTTTTACTCTGATACTTGGATCACCACCAACATCACCTTTTGTTGCAATATACATTGTTATCAAAAACTTTCTCTTTGCAAGTTCAAGCAATGTGCCCCCACATCCAAACTCAATATCATCCGGATGCGCTCCTATAACAAGGATTTTTTTCAAACCTCCCCCTTTATAGTTGAGTATGCTTCTTTTATTACATAAGAATTTACCGTTGAAAGATTTTTTGTAAATGCTGTTAAAAGTGAAACAGAACATATATTATTTATCCATCTTGCAATACCACCGCTTAATTCATATAAAATATCAAAGCAACTTTCCTCAAAAATCTTCTCATTACCTGCAACCTTTAATCTATGAATAACATATTCTCTGGTCTCATCTCTATTAAATGGTTTTAATTCATAACTGAGAAATACTCTTTGTAAAAACTGCTTATTTGATGAAATTTTATTTGAAAGTTCACTTTGCCCTGCCATAATCATAGTTATTACAGGTTTTGAGTTTATCTCAAAATTTAAAAGCATCCTAAGTTCCTCAAAAACTTTTTCACTTTCAATATTTTGTGCCTCATCAATTATGACTACACAATGTTTTCCGTCCCTGTGAGTATCTTTCAAAAACTTTTCAAGAGATATCAAAATATCAGCCTTATTGTCAGGAATCTTAAAGTTAACAAAGTTATATGTTATTATTTTTAAAATTCCGACTTCATCAAGTGAAGGATTTGGTAAATATGAAAATATATAATTCTTTTTTGAATAATCATTTTCAATTACTTTTAAAATAAATGTTTTGCCTGTTCCATAAGGTCCATATAAAACACAAAGAGGCTTTTTTGATTCGATTATAAATGATATTCTTGAGTATGCTTCTCTGTGATTTTCTGATTCAAAAAAAAACTCTTTTTCACAGAGATTTTCAAAAGGCATCTTTTTAAATCCAAAATGTTCAAGATACATATTAACTATTATACAATAATTGAAAGAAATCGAGGTGTTAGCGCATTAGATAATGCATGGATGTGATGATAAAGTTAAAGAGTAGATGAAAAGAATAATGGACTTTTTGCATAGAATTCCGGCGACAGATTTTTTATCTGATATAATACTAGGTGTTAGATCAAAATTCTATATCCCTAAAGTAATAATCGTTATATCAAAAAAAAATGTCCCCGAAATTTATGCATAAACTCTTATCAATTTTAATATTTTCTTTTACTCTAATAAGTTTTTCTATAAATTTTTTTCCTGTAGATAAAATAAAAACAAATAGAAATCCCCCTATTTAAAATCCCTCTACATCCCCCTTTATCAAAGGGGGAAGAAAATGAGGGGGATTTAGTATTTTGAATAATTGAAATATTTTTAGGGACACAATTTTGAACTATCCATTTTATCTTCAGGGACAAAAATTATGATCCAATGCGTACTATTTGGAAAACATTGACTTTTTTATATAATGCTTGCATTCGCTGGATAAATCCCTGTAATTCACCATTTGTCAAATGGGGATTTTAGTTCTCAACTATTCATATCCAAGTTATTTATTTTTTCATCCATAAATTATACCAAAGACAAAAATCGATATACTAAATTTTATAGAATATTATAATGAAAATACTTGAGATAATTTTAATAGCCATCAGTTTATCAATGGATTGTTTTGCTGTAAGCATATCAAGTGGTGGGACAATGAAATTTTTGAACATTCCAAATATGATAAAGATGGCTTTTATGTTTGGTTTTTTTCAAGGGATAATGCCTTTGATAGGATATTTTGCCGGAGTAAAAACAATAAAATACATTGAGAGTTTTGACCACTGGATTGCATTTTTAATTCTTTTAATACTTGGCATAAAAATGATATATGAAAGTTATAAACTTGATGAACTAAACTGCGATACTAATAGAACCTGCCCTTTTGGTTTTAAAACACTTATAATCTTATCAGTTGCAACAAGTATAGATGCTTTAAGCATCGGCTTTACCTTTTCAATAATAAAAACACCGCTTATTATTTCTGTAACACTTATTGCTTTAATATCTTTTTTAATGAGCATTATTGGAATAAACATAGGTTATAAAGGAAAGCATTTTTTTGAAAACAAAATAGAGAAAATCGCTGGATTTATTTTAATACTTCTTGGATTGAAAATACTTTTAAGCAATATCTAAAAAACAAAATTTAATAGGTAAGCAACTGAGGTATGATCAAACTAAAGTAAAAAATTACAATCCTTTATGTTAGATTTTAAATTATGAATACAAAAGTTGAAAGTTTTCTTCCTCGCGAATTAGAAATAACTCTATCTAATAATTGTTTTTTAAAATGCAAATACTGTTTTTTTAATTATTTTCAATCAAATAAAACAATTACCGCTAACTTCGAAAAAATCTGTGAAGGAATAGAACAGTATATAAAAAAGGCAAAAAAAGAAAATGTAAAAGTAGAGAGAATAGGTTTTGTCGATTATCCAGATCCATTACCTTACTATGAAATTTTAAAAAAATTAATAATTTACATAAGAAAAAAGCATACAGACTTAAAAATAGAAGTCCAAACTAACGGAATATTACTTGATGAAAATAAATTAAAATTTTTATTTGATAATAACGTGCTTGTAGTTCTTAAATTTGATGGTACAAAACAATCAACAGATTTTCTTAAAAAATATAGAAATATTTCAAATTCTATATTTGATAAAGTAATAGAAAATTTAAAAAAACTACCAAATGAATACATTAAGAAAATAAACGTCGCTCCGACATTTACGCCGGATACAATACATAATCTTGTGTCAGATATAAACTTTTTATCAGATATTGGATTTTGTGAAATTCAACTAAAAAACATGGGGATACCAATGATATGGAGCAAAAACAATTTAGAAAAACTTGAAATTGAATTAAAAAAATTAAAACTTTTTTACTTAAAAACTCTTTTTAAAAACATTAAAAACAAAAAACATCAACTCGTTATTCATTTTTCCTCACTTTTTAATGAAGATATACCTAAAACTTTTAATGAATTCTTATTAGAAAGTAACGGTAGTTTTTATACAGCTTACTATCCCTTTTATGCAAAAGATTCTATAAATTTTAAAGTGGGATACCATAAAACAGGAATTAATCTAAATAAGATAAAAAAAACAAAAGAAAAAATAATGAAATACCTAAATAGTAAAATTTCAAATTCGTCCGATATAATATACATACCAAATCCAGCACTTCTTTATACAACAATAAAACTCTTAAAAGTACCAAATTCATTATCATTAATTGAATCTACAATTAAATTCGGTAAAATAGTAAATAAAGTACTTTATGATATTAATAAGTTAAAAAAAATTTAAATTTCAATGTTGGAACTAAAGAATATATCTTTTTCATATAAAACGATTATACCTTTTAAAAAAAATAAAGTTATTGATAATCTAAGTTTAAAATTTGACAATGGTCTATATTCTATAATTGCTCAAAATGGCTGGGGAAAAACAACACTTTTAAAAATAATAAAAGGATTTTTAATACCTGATTGTGGAGAGATAATTATAAATGGAGTTAAAACCAAGTTTAAAAATTACCCATCAGATTATTTTTCATTATTTTCAAATCCTATTAAAAATTTTTATCCTCAACTTACTGTAATTGAAAATATAAAACTTTTTCTAACTCTTGAAGATTTAAAAATAGATTTAGAAAAGATAAATCAATTTTCAAAAATGCTTGGAATAGAAAATTATCTAAATAAAAAAATTCAAGAACTATCCACAGGAAGTATAGCAAAGGCAATTTTCTTAAAAATATTCATTGAAGATAAAAACGTCATTCTTTTTGACGAACCATTCTCAAATATTGATGAAAAATCAATAGAAATAATAAAAAGTTATCTAACAAAAATATCTGCACAAAAAACTATAATAATTGCAACATCAAAGAAAAATGAAATAAAAGGTTTTGTAAATGAAAAAAATATTATATCTTATTAGAAAAAATTTTCTAATTGAACGCATTGGATCATAAGTTTTGTCCCTGAAGAAAATGTGGATAGATCAAAATTATGTCCCTGGAGAAAATACCTCTTTTATTTGGTTTAATAAACCATATAAAGGAGGTAATTATGTTAAAGGAGTTT
>Ga0308396_1000140_pt1 | contig 53331 bp, 67 predicted proteins | sample Hotspr2SamplePe2_FD_202359 | JGI IMG/M metagenome (GOLD analysis project Ga0308396, IMG submission 202359) | Hot spring phototrophic mat microbial communities from Mushroom Spring, Yellowstone National Park, Wyoming, United States - 20050930_Pe2 ... | reverse complement strand
TGATTAAAAATTAAAATATAATCAGAAAAATTGGTCATTTATCTTCTAAAGACATAACTACTAATCCCAAAGGCATCTTTTTATCATTAAATAATACTTTATACTTTGTTTTTGTTTCTTTTTCTATATATTTTGTTTTTGTTTCTTTTTCTACTAAAATCGTTTTTTTAGGTTGATAATCTCTTTTTTTTACTATATAAGAGTCTCTGCCAACACCAAATCCTAGTAGAAAGAAAATTTTATTTTGGCTTATTTTATCAATATAATCATTTATCTCTTTATTCTCTTTAAAAAGAATATCAAAGTATTTTTTGTTATTATTTTTTACATAATAAAAAATCTTTCGATAATCAAAAAACAATCTATTTTCATCTAAAACTTTTATTTCCCCAATAAATCTAGTTCCAGGGACAAATGCCTCAATTAGATTTTTAGGCCCTCTATAGCTTAATTTAAGATAATGATACCTTTGTGCCTCCATGATCTCAGTTCTTTCCTCTTCATTTTCTTGATAAAAATCAGAGACTAAAAGTTTTTCTGCATCTTCTTTGCTAAGCTGAAAAATCTCACCTAAAACTCCCTTAATCGATGAACCAGGAAGATAGGGAATGTATTTTCCCTTTTCAAAATCAAAGTAACGAATATGAAACTTTAGATTTCGATGAAAGGAGGTAATTTCTTTGTTTAGGCCTTTGTTGATTTTAATCCTTTCTGTAATCAGATTGTTTTTAATTATCTCTTCTTTATATCTTTCAATAAACTCATTCTTATAGTAATTAAACCACTCTTCCTCATTATCAAACTGTTTATCCAAAATTAACTTTAAATTATCAAAAAGAGTCTTGTGCCTAAAAACTTTTACCCAATCAATCACATAAAGATAGCCCTCCTTTTGAAAAAAGGAAAAATAATCAAAATCAAAAACACCGATATGAACTGGAGTGACAACCTCAATGGTGGCTTTGTAAATTTTACTCATTTGTTTCTAACAACTCAACTTGTACCCGCCCATAACCTCGCGAACCCGAACCACCAAGATAGTCTTCGTTTAAAAGAGAAATTCCTTCTTTAAAAAGCTCAACCAGCTGACTTTCTTTTTGCTTGGCCTCTTCGTCAAAAAATCGAAAAACTACTTCCCCTTCAAAACTATATCCTTTTGGTACTCTTTCTGATGGCCGTGGACTTGTTTTTTTACTTCTTTCTCTTTTATTTGTTTGTTTATTATAATGATGTAAAGAAACCTCCATTTTTTCTTCGGTGATAGCTTTTCCTTGTTGTTTTAGTTTTTTAATATTTTCCTCGGTTTTCTTATCAACAAATAAATCACGAATTAAAACAACAGTATAGTTAAAACTGCTCTTTTGGTCCTTATTCTCCTCCGCTGGCTTACCAAACAATGTCTCAATCAAATTTAGCTTTTCTTGATCATTCTCATACTTAATTTCAAGTAGACTCCTTAACTTTCCCTTTAACGATGATCCAGGAACATAGGGATAACCTGTTTCAAAATCTTTAACCACCGGATTATCCATCCCCCCAATCTCAAAATCACCTCCCTTGCCCGCCCCAATGTGAAGACCGGTTAAAACCTTGATTTTGATTGTGTATCTTTGGATTTTCATTTTGACTTTTTTCTAAACTTTTAACGATAATAAGATCCAAAAGATTTTTATATACTTTTATCAATGCACCTATTTTATCGTCGCTTAGATTGTTTAAATCTGATAAGAATTTTTCAGTAATTTCCTTAAAAAAATCAATTAATTTAGTATTTTTTTTAAGTCTTTCGTCTTTTAAAAGTTGATACAAAACTCTTTTTTGAGATAGCTTTACTTGATAATATAAAATGTTTTTATCATTAGATTCTTCAGATTCAACAGCATTTTTTAAGATATCAACAATCTTTCTTGTTTGAGTTTTTTCTGGTAATAAATACGAATTTAACTCCTCAACTTTATCAAATATATTTTTGCTTGGTTTATAGTTATCATCAAGGTAAAACATAAAACTTTTGCTTCACCCCCTTTCTCGCCTTGATAAAATTATAATCTCCATTAAAGTCTTCAAATTTTTTCTTAAAAAATCAATTTCATCTTTTTCTTCCTCATCTTTATCCAAACCAAAAATTAGACGCAAAGTTTTTTTAAGACTATCAAAATCATCTTTTTTTTCTTCTTTTATATTTTTTTCATAACTCTCAAAATTTCTTAAGAAAAAGTAGCGCATCATATTAATTGATAAATTATTCTTATACTCATCTTCTTCACCCAAACCATCAGCCAGTTGATATATTTTATAGTAAAAAGAGGTTGGGATATCATCACCAAAAACTTTAAATTGAGAAGATAAATCATAAATTTTTCGCCAATCATCAATGGTTAAAACAGAATCTAGAAAAGCCGCCCGATTTTTAAAAATCTTTGCTTTTTTTAATTTTTCTTCTGCTTTTTCAACCACTTTAATCAAAGGCCCATGATCTTTAAAAAGCGATATTCCAACTGAAAAACTCATCTGTTCATTATTGCAAGTTAATTTCTTAAATTTTTCATTAAGCTGAAAGATAAAATCAAAAACATTACTCCAATGGGTCACCAAAACAAAGTCATCACCGCCTGAGTAAATCATGTAATAAGCCTTGTCTTTATTATTTTGAAACTCTTTTTCAATAAGCTTTGGTAAATAAGCTTGAAAGAAAAGGTTGGTTTTTCTGGCAAAGCCTAAATATTGGGCAATTTTTTGTTTACTTTTATTAGTCTCCAAAAGAGAATATTTTGACTCAAAAATACTTTTAACAATCTCCCCCATATTATCAACATCGCCTTTAATAAGCGCCAAAAGATTAGCGCCTTCACCTTTTTTACTTAATTTTTCAAAATCAATTGTCTTTCCATCTTCTTCAGTTGGCACAAAGATATCGTAAAAGACTGTTTTTGAGGGGTAAGAGTAAAATAATGTCTCTTTTTTATTTTGAGATTTTTTGATAATCTTTTCATAAGGTTTAAGAGAAAAAACTGCATTTTTTAAACCTTTATCAAAACCAAGATAATAATCGCCAAAAAGAGGAAAAACATCATTTTCTTTCCAACCATCTTTCTTTTCATAAACCAAAACATCTCTTTCTTCTTTAAAATGAAAAGAAAGATTTTTGAAAAAATCGCATTGATAACATATGTTTTCTCCATCCTCGTTTTTAGTCCCTTTATAGGTTAAACAATAATCACAGATCTCTGAGTCCAAAAACATGTACTCATCTTTATTTAAAGCTTCTATCTCAAAAACAAGATCGTCATGAGGTTTAACTGGTTGAAAAAGAGCGTTAAGAAAATCTTTTTTAAAGTAATTGGGGTTATTAATATTATTAATACTTAAAACAGAAAGGTTAAATCGCAAGGTCAAGCCAAAATTTTTTAATAAGTCCAAGGTTAGACCCTTAATAATTGATAACAAAACTTCCTTATTTATTTGGTCAGTTTTTGGTAGCAAAAAAACAGTATTGCCACCAAAGTTTATCAGTTGGTTTTGTGGTAAGACCACTCTTTTTAAGTTTTTATGATTTAAAAGATAAAAGGTAATCAAATCATTTAAAAGTTGTAGAAATAGTGATCTTCCTCGCAAAATCTTTGCTGCGTTTTTTGTTTTAGTTTTGTAAATAAACTTTTGAATACCAGCAATGTCAAACTTAAGATAAATGATTGATTTACTTTCAAAGTAAAAACTTTGGGTAAAAATAGTGGTAAGCTTGGAATGATCATAAAGATTAGAAAAGTAATACAAATCACGCCTATCCTCAGGAATAGAAGTAAGTAAAAAGTAAAAAACCTCATCCAAAAAACTCATTAGATTTAAAAAATCAAAATCAATTTTTTCTAGTGGTTCTTTTATCAAAAACCCAAGATTTTCCTTGGATAAAAGACTACGATAATCTCTTTCATTTTCGTGGGATAAAAAATCTTCTTTCTTTTTAGCAAAAAAATATTCATCTTCTAAGTTGTATATTGAAGAAACCTTATAGAAATAATCAATAGGTAATTTACTGCTGCCGTTGTCTTTCTTTTTAATATAAGGGAAAATACTTCTTATGTTTACTTCGGTTGGTTTTTGATTACTTTCTATTGTCTCCCTTTCAATTTTTGAGGCAAAAGCATCAGCTTTTTTTAAAACTTTGGTAAGATAATCATCGCTTTCTTGATGACTTTTTTCAATAATTTCCTCTGCTCTTTTAAAATCAATCTCTTTTTCCAACGTCCTATTTTTTATATTTAATATTGAAGTAAAGATAGAAGAAAGTTCCTCATGACTTATGCCAGGAAAAGAATAAGAACGAGCACGTTGGATAAACTTTCCAAAATCATGAAGAAAAGAAGCAAAAATCAGTGTTTGATAGTCTTTTTGATTAAAATTCATTATCTTTAATTTAAAAGATTGATAATGATTTTAATAAACCTATTATACAATTTTTAAATTAAACAACATAATATAATGAATAATCTCATAAAAAAAATTAAATCTTATTTACAAAAATATTTTGATTGGGTATAAAATAAGAATATGCAAAATATTTTAAGCTAAAAATTATCAAGAACATATTTCAAAGAAAAAAATGAAAAAAACTAATTTTAAGAAAGAATGGGATTTTATTATTAAAGAAATTCATAAAAAAACAAGAATAAGGAAAAACATCACAAAAAGAGAAATTTTATTTGCTTTACAAATCTTTCTTTCTCGTTATGAATTTGATATTTATTTCAAATTAAAAAGAATTTATTTAAATTTTTCTTAAAAATAAACCCCCTTGCCTTTTCCCCTTTTTTGTTATAACATATTTGTTATAACCTAGTTATAACATAGTTATAACATTAAAAGTTCTTTTAATCCTATGATCCAAAGGTTTGTTAAAAAAATTATTAAAGTAGGCAATTCAGCGGCGGTGATGTTGCCAGCATCTTTTGTCAAGGAAGGCAATTTAAAAATTGGTGATGAAGTGATTGTTGAGACAATGGCTCGTTATCAAACGGCAATGATAAAACCAAAAACCAATACCTACAAAAATAGTATTACCCCAGAGTTTAAAGAATGGCTTGATCGCTTTACTAAAAGATATGATCGCTTATTAAAAAAATTAGCCAGAACTCCGTAGTATGATCTATTATTTAGAAATTGATGAAGTTTTATTCATCCACGAGATAATAATTCTTCTATACGGTGGCCGAAGTGATGTTCACGATTTTACAATGCTTCATTCTGCAGTAGAACGACCTAAAGCTACTTTTAGTGGTAAAGATTTATACCCAACTATTTTTGAAAAAGGCGCGGCTTTAATCCAATCTTTAATTTTAAATCATCCTTTTGATGATGGTAATAAAAGAACTGCTATCACTGCTACCGCGCGCTTTTTTTACATCAATGGCTATCAGTTAAAACTGCCCTTAAAAGAAGCAATTCAGTTTACCCTCAATATTGACTCCCACAAAATATCTTTTGAAGAAATTGTTTCTTGGTTAAAAAAACACACAAAAAAACTAAAATAATTATGCTATCATTAATCTATGAAATTCCAAAAAAATGTCGGGGAGACTGATAAAAAAATAAGGATTATTTTGGGAGTGGTTTTTGTATTTTTGGCTACTCAAATTGGTGCCTGGCCAAGATGGGTTCTTTTAATTTTAGGCATTGCCCTTATCTTAACCGGCCTTTTCCAATTTTGTGGTCTTTATACTCTTTTTGGGATAAACACTTGTCAAAGAAAATAATTCCTACTTCCCTTCTTTTCTTATCACTCTCATTCCTCCAATATCCTCAAAAGCTCCTTTTTCGGTCATAAAACGAGGGGCAACAGTTATTTTTGTAACTAAAATTTCACCGTTATCGCCAATCTCATATTCTTCTATCATCCATGATAAAGAGGTTTGATTGGGGAAGGTAAATTTAATATTTTTCCAATCATCGGCTGGATCAGCAATTTGATTTTCAATCATTAAAACTAAACTTTCTGCTACAATTGAATCAACACCATAAAAACGAGCTACTCTATCAACAAATGCATTTTTTTCTTCATTAGTCATTGATTTTAATCTTTTTCGTCTTTTTTCATATTTATTCTTTAATCAAGAAATTCTGTCTCTTAAACTTTCATCGATATTTTCATCTTTCTCCCAATTTGTAAGTTGTTGATAAGTAGGTCTAAAAGAAAAAGTCATATCAACCAAACTATCAATTTGTCGATCAAACATTTCTACATTTCTAACTCCAATTTGTCTTAATCTTTCAACTAAAGAACGTTTTAATTCCCTAATCATTTCTGTTTTTTTATTTTCATTACCAATATTTTTCCAATAATTTTCAAATCCCTGCTTTAAATCCTCATAAATTTGATCATAAAAACCTACTATTTTAGCAATAAATTCTAATGCCTCGTTTAATTGAAGAGGTTTTTCATAAAAATTTAGTTTCAACCCCTCATAGATGGAAATTTGATTTTTGGAAGAAACGTGTTTTAATTCCCAATAAACGCTTAAATTAGGGATATTAAAAATAAGACCGGTTATTTGACTAAAAAAATCACCAAAGTTATTCATTAAAATTGTATCCATAACTCCGGTGTGTTTCAAAAAATCGGCCGCGTTAATTCCTTTTTTTTCTACTTGTTTTCTATATTTATCATATGGATGAAAACAGATATTAATATGTCCTTCTGGATTACTTTGTGCACCTCTTGATAAACCACTATTTTTTCTTTCTTCTTCATTGGCATGACCGACTAAACCATATATTTCTAAAACTTGGTCTGGTTTGTTTTTATATTCTTCTGGTAAGTTATCATATAAAAACTGGAATGCGATTTTAATATTTTCTCCAATTAAAGAAAAAAATTTTTTTCTCTCTTCTTCTTTCATTCTTGAAAGAGATAAAAAATCTATTCTTTCTCCAACTTTACCCCACCAAACAATTAAATGAGCTGGAATTTCAACCTCTTGGTCATTTAAGTTAATCTTTATCATTTCCGTTGTATGAGGGGAGGCGGGTGGAGTAATTAAAGAAAAAACGTTGCCATCTCTTATTATTTGTGATTTAAATCCATATCTTTCTGCCTCTTCAAAAAGATTTTTAATAAATTCATCTCTTCCTTTTCCCTCTCCTCTTGGACCAAAAGGAGAAACAGTTAAAGTAGGCAGTCCTTCTATAAAATAAGGATAAACATTTTGTAAAGATGTTAATAATTCTTTCATTGCATTCATACGCAGTATATTATACTATAAGATATTTAAAATATGGCTTGATTAAAAACTAAAATAATACTCCTCAAAAATTTTTCGAAGAAGAAAAAGGGAGGAAAGAGGGACTTTCTCATAAATAGTATGGGCGTTAATATTACCATTGGCGATATTGATGGTTTTTATTCCCCACTCATTTAAAATACTAAAATCACCAACCGAATAACTTCTTATTGGCTCAAATTTAATTTTTAATTTTTGAAAGACTTTTTTTATGGTTGAAAGATCTTTGTCTTTTAATTTATATCCCAGACAATAAGGATAAAGCTCAAGTTGACTTTGAGTATTAAACTTCTTATCTAAAATCGGCGTTAACGTCTTTATCTTTTTAAAAAAATTCTCATAGGTCTTTTTATTATAAGTTCTTATCTCGCCAGAAAAATACAACAAAGAAGGAATACTATTAAAACTTTCACCCATTTTGACTTTTGAAATATTAACAATGGTATCTTTGTTTATTTTTCCAAAAGGGATTTTTTTAACAAAATTAATAAGAAAGTTTAATGGATGAGTAATGTTGTCTTCCAAAAGTCTAACATGACCACCAGAAAAAGAAACATTTATCGCATATCCTCCAACATAAGAACCAGAGGTCATCACTTTACCAATCGGCAAAGATAAATCAGCAACTAAAGCATGTTTTGCTTGAATTTTTTCTTTGGGAAAATGTCTTAACCCACCCTCTGTTTCTTATTTAAGGGAAAAAATCACTTCCAAATTATTAAAAGCTTTTTTTCTATCGAAGTTTTCAATAAAATCCAAAATTACAGAAACGGCTACTTTATTATCTCCCCCCAAAACATACTTTCCCTCTCCTTTTATAAAGTCTTTTTCAACAAAAATTTTTTGCTTACCCGCTGGTTCAACCGTATCTAAATGAGCGCAATAAAGAAGAAATTTTCTATTTTTACCTAAAATCTTTAAATAAATATTACCCACCTTATCAACAAAAACTTCATCGACTTTATCTTTTACTCTAGTTAAAACAAAATCAACAATCTCTTTTTCTTTTCCCGATGGGCTTGGGATTGAGCAAAGTTGGATAAAGGTTTTGATTAAAGAGTTATTTTTCATTTTTTAGTAATTTGTTTCTGCCACCTGAAAACATACCAATCCTATTTCTCTCCACATTTTAACTACACTGTTTCTATCTTCTAAAACAAAGTCTATTTGGTATTTATCTTTTATCTTTGTTTGGTAAAAAAATTTTTTATTCTCCGCATCTGGTAAACCCTCTCTATCAACTAAAAAAAGCTTATCAAAAGGAATTTTGTTTTTTTTAAGCCAAAAAAGACTTTGTTGGTAAACATTTTTAGTGTTGGGGCGACCCGAAATTACAATAATTTTTCTCTTCCTATCATACTTTTTATACATTATTAAAACTTCTTTAACTACCTCATTTACCTTGTCTTTTGTGACATCACTAAAATCCAAACCATTTCTTACTCCTTCAAATATCGCTAAAGTACCATCCAAATCCACAATCAATGCCCGTGTTTTTTTTCTCATTTTATTTTAAAAGTAATAAGATTTTAAATTTTATTAAAAAAATATTTATCAAATAAGGGCTTTTTCCAAATCCTCAATCAAATCCTCAACCTCCTCCAATCCAACCGAAAGCCGAACTAAGCCCTCTTCAATCCCCGCCTTTTTTCGCTCATTGGGGGTTAACTCAGAATGAGTCATCGAGGCTGGATGTTCAATAAGACTCTCAACCGCCCCCAAAGAAACTGCTAAGTTAATTATCTTTACCCGATTAACCAAACTTTCGGCCTTTTTATAGCCTCCTTTTACCACAAACGACAAAACTCCACCAAAAGCGGTCATCTGTTTTTTTGCTAAATGATAATTGGGGTAACTTTTTAAACCTGGGTAGTAAACTTTTTCAATTTTGGGATGTTTTTCTAAAAAAGAGGCGATTTTTAAAGCATTTTCTGATTGTTTTTTGACTCTTACCTCAAGGGTAGTTAATCCCCGCAAAGCAAGATAAGAAGAAAAGGGAGAAAGAGTTGGACCAAAAAAGATAAAGCTTTTTTGAAAAAGAGGCTCAAGATATTTTTTTCCCCCAATAATTGCTCCACCAATTAAATCAGAATGACCACCAATATATTTAGTTAAACTATGAACAACAATATCAACTCCCAGTTTTAGAGGGTACTGAAGCGGTGGTGGCGCAAAAGTGTTGTCAAAAACAGTCATTAATCCTTTTTTCTTAGAAAAAGAAGCTATCTTTTTTATATCTAAAACCTCAAGTAAAGGATTGGTTGGGCTTTCAAAGTATAAAATCTTGGTGTTTTTTTGGATAAAGTTTTCAATTTCTTTCTCGTAAGAAAAATCACAAAAAGAAACCTCAATCCCAAATCTTGGCAAAATCCGACTAATAAACTCAAAAGTACCCCCATAAATCACTTTATGAGCCAAAATATGATCGCCTTTTTTTAAAAAATGAAGAAGAACTAAAGAAATTGCCGCCATCCCAGAAGCTGTAACAATTGCCTCCTCTCCTTCTTCCAAAGCCGAAAGTCTTTTTGCCAGTAAATCAACAGTTGGGTTGGTAAAACGAGAGTAAATCATCCCTTTTTCTTTTCCTAAAAAACGAGCCGCTCCTTGGGCCGCGTTTTTAAAACGATAGGTGGAGGTGGTAAAAATAGGAGGGGTAACTGAGCCAAAAACCGGATCAATTTCCTCAAGACCAAGATGGATATTTTTAGTCGACAGCTTCATTAAAAATGAATTATATCATAATTTCACTCACAACAAGGATCCTTAAAACCACAGTTTTGGCAGATAGCATCGCGCGTCCCAGGAAGGGCCGAGATTTTTTCCCCACATAAAGGACAGTTTTGAAGGGGGATAAAACATTTTCTTTCTTGATTTTCTTGATCTTCTTTTAGTTTGTTATTCATTTTTAATTGAAAAATTTTTTATATCCTCCAACACCTCTTTAGCATGAGTTTCTGGTTTTACCTTATCGTATTTTTTAACAACTTCACCTTGAGGATTAATTAAAAAACTAATCCGTAAAATCCCCTCAAACTCCCTCCCCATAAACTTTTTCTTACCAAAAACACCATAGGCTTTGATGACTTCTTTTTTTTCATCAGACAAAAGAGGAAAATTAAGATTATATTTTTGGCTAAATTTTTGATGGGAGGAAACTGAGTCGGCCGAAACTCCCAAAACAACCACATTATGTTTCTTTAACTCATTTAAACTATCGCGAAAACCACAGGCTTCTTTGGTACACCCAGGAGTGTCGTCTTTTGGATAAAAGTACAAAAGCACCCAACTTCCTCTATATGAGGAAAGTTTATGAACTTTTCCATTTTGATCGGTTAAGGAAAAATCAATTGTTTTCATAGAAAAATTTATTTATAATTTATAACTATTACAAATTAAGTATAAGTTATCACTTATGAAAACTCAAGCGATAATTGATCTAAGAAAATATAAAAGTGAAAAAAATGTCTCAGATTTTTTTCTTTCCCGTTTTAGTCCAAGAGTTTTTTCCAACGAAGAAGTACCAAATAATAATCTTGAAATAATTTTAGAAGCCGCTCGTTTTTCACCCTCATCCTACAATCGTCAACCTTGGTTTTTTTATGTAGCAAAAAAAGGTTCTTCTTTTTTTGAAAAGTTATCAGAGACTTTAGTTGAGGGTAATTTTTGGGCAAAAGAAGCGCCAGTTTTAATTTTGGCTTGTTATATTGATGAAGATAAATATGGAAAAAACGCTTATGCTCAGTATGATTTAGGTCAAGCAGTTTCTGCCTTAGTTTATCAAGCGCAAATTTTGGGTTATTATACCCATCAAATGGCTGGTTTTGATAGAGAAAAAGCCAAAAAATTCGTTGATAAAAATTACAATCCTTTTGTTTTAATTGCTTTGGGAAAAATTGGTGACTATGAAAAAGCTGACCCAAAAATTGTTGAAATGGATAAGGCAAAAAAAGAAAGAAAGGAAAGGTGGTATCACTTAATTTAAAAAGATAAATAGACCTCTTTAATAATCTTCTAAGAATTTAAAAGAAATTTTAAATTAATAGTTGAAACATTAGGTATTTTTATCAAAAAGGACTAAGATGGTTAAGAAAGTTTTAATTAATTTACTTTGGATATCATTTTAAAAACCTTTCAAAATATAAAAACTTTTTATACATATAACAACTTGAGGTTTTTTTATAGATATTTTGGGAAGCTAGGTCGGAAAAATAAGTGGCGGCATCAGAAAGGCAAGAAAAACAAATCCAGGAATATAAATTATCATCCTTTTTTATCTTATTTTTAGCTTCTTGATTATAACTCTCTAAAAAAGTATTAAATACATCCTCAAAATGTTTTTCTGCTCCATCAGGATAGGACCATTCAACTAAGGCCAAGGATAAATCTTTAACTGATGGCCCCATACATGACCAATCAAAATCAAGAATCGCTGATACTTGGCCGTTATCAAAAAAAACATTACCCGCTCGGTAGTCGTTGTGGATTAAATAATAATTATTGGTATTTTTTTCCGCAAAGTTTTTATAAAAATTAATTTTTTCAATAAACTCTTTTCCCCCCTCTTGATATTTGATTAATTTTTCAGCTATTGCCAAAGCTCGATCAACTTCAGTAAAAATATTTCTTTTTCTTGAAAGATTAAACTTTATCCCAAAAGATAAATTATGAATTTTTGCTAAAGATATGGCCGCTTTGGCAACTAAATCTAAGTTTGGTTTTTTATCTTTTTCAATTTTTATTGGAAAACCTTTGACATATTTAAAAACTACCCCTACTTTTCCCTCATCATCAATAAAAAAAATCTTTTCCCTCTTTTGTTTTTATAATTTCTGGTACTGGTAGACATTTTTTGTGAAAATAAGAAAGCCATTGAAGCTCAAAAATTACATCATCTCCAAGATCTCTTTTCCCCATTCGAAAAACAGCCATTTTATTATCTTTTTCATCTTTTATTAAAAAGACATCATTATCCGGTCCTTCTCTTAATAATTCAATCTTGGGTTTTTCGCAAAAAGAATAGTGTTTTAGAAAAGTTGATTTGATAGTCATTTAAATTATTTTAAATTTTTATATCAATTATTATATCAATTATTTTCTTAATATAATCTAAAACTTTTTTTTGCTCTTTTTTAAAGATATTAATCACTCGATTTCTTAAGGTTGAAGGAAGAGTATAAGATGAGTAAATTCCAAAATAAGTCTCAATTAACTTTTCTTTTCTTTTTTCCACCTCATCTAAATAATTTTTTTTAAAAAGCTCGATCAGCTCTCCTTTGACCCCATTTTTATAAGCCAAGTAAAAAGCCAAAAGTTGTTCATCTTTACCAAGACCCGATCCTCCATAGGAACTTAGATCGTTTTCTTCATTAAAAATTACATATAAATTCTTCTTTTTTAAAGAAAGCATATCGTTTTGGTAAAAACCAACTCTTTCTGGAGAGATATTTAAGGCTTTTAAAAAAATATAAATTCGAGCACACTTTTCACAAACTCCACACCAACGTCTTTTTCGTGCTTCTTCCCTTTCAGAAAAACAGGACATCTGAAACTTGCCAATCTCAGAATAGCGATGGTGAAGAATATATAAAGCAAAAATCTCATGAATCGGTTCAATTAAACTTCCAATATGAGTGTTGATAAAAAAAAGTTTTGGAATATCAGCTAAATGTTTCATCGCCAAAACACTTTGCTCAAAAACGGGATTGATAAAATACCCCTCTTTGTCTTTTAGATAAAAATTACAACTTTGCTCATTACCAAAAAAAAGATAACGGGCTTGATGATAAAAATAAAAAGGAAGAAGAACAAACGCATATTGGGAAAGAATAATATCCCATCCCCAAAAAAAACCAGTGGTTTGACGCAATCTGCCAAAGGATAACGGGAAAAATAAAACTTCATTTTCAAATTTTTCATAAAAACGATAAGCTAGCTTTTTTTTATGGGTATTTTCAAAAGACGACTGTGGTTCGCGCATAAAAATTGGGATAACATCAACTCCAAGCTCATCTAAAAGTCCATAAGTTAAAAGCGACTCTTTGCCAAAAGAAAAAAGAAGCAGAGCCTTGTTTTTAAGTTGCCGTTTAACTTTTTTACCACTATAAGAATAATTTACTCCTTTAAAATAGGTTTGAAAAAACGCGTTATAAAAGTTTTTTAAAATCTCACTAGTTTTTAGACTTTTATTTTCAAAAATATTCATCGGCAGTGAATAAGCCAAGATCTTAAAAAAAACCGACTCAATCGGCGGATGAGGGAAATGATAAATTACTGGTTTTTTTTCAACCAAAGGTAAATGCCAGGTGGCAATATATGTTAGAGAGTCGGCAAAAATTTTATGCAAAGATTTAGGAAATTTATCCCACACATAAGAGGGATAATTAGTTAGATATTTTTTATTTTTTATTTTAATTTCTACTCCGTTTTTAACAATCTTTCGAAAAATATGAACTCCGTTTTTAACCATGATAAAAATGTTTAATTTTCAATATTATATACTATTTAAAAAGAAGCTTAAAATTTCTCAAAAAAAATAGCAGATTGAGGAATATTTTTTTTCAGTAAAAATTGGCGCAAAGACTCAACAACACCCCTTCCTCCACAAAGATAAAACTCAAAATCAAAAATTGTCTCTTTTATCTTTGGGAATAACTCTTTTTCAAAAACGTAATCGACATGACCCAAAGAAAAAAAATCACTCTCAACTTTTGATAAACTTGTTTCTTTCGATAAACAAATTTTAAATTCAAAATTTTTATCTTCTTCTTTTATTTTCTTAAACTCCTCCAAAAAATAGACATCCTCTTTTTTTCTAAGACCCCAAAAAAGAAATTTTTGACTTTTATCCTCCAAATCGAAGGGTGACTTTTGACTTTCCATAATCATACTTCTTATTGGAGCAATTCCGGTACCGGTGGCAAAAAAGACTTTGTTTTTAGAATTTTCTTTTAAAATAAACATACCCGCTGGTCCTTTAAACAAAACCTTATCGCCTATTTTTAGGTTTTTTAAATAAGTTGAGCCCACACCCTCATCAAAAAACTCAACCACTAATTCAAACGAATTTTTTTGCCATGGTGGGGAAGCAATCGAATACAATCGAGAAATAGTCTCACCCTTAGATGGTATCAATAAAATCAAATACTGACCCGCTAAAAAACTAATTTCTTTTGGCTCAATTAAAGAAAATTCAAATAAATAAACGTTTGAGGCTAAATTAGTTTTTTTAATCAATTGGGTTTGGTATGAGATAAGCATGATAAAAAATGCAAAATTTTTATTTAAAGTCTTGCTCTTTGGGCAATCTCTGCCTCAACTAACTCTTTTGGTTTTCCATATTTTAATCTTGATAATTGAACAATTGCTTGAGCCAGTTTATCATTAGCTTCTTTTTTAATTTTCTCAATATCTTTGGTCATATCAACCGAAAAAGGAGGCACTGGTTCGTTGTTGACAATTGTTTTCATATAAGCATGAAATCTTTCTACATTAATTAAATCTGACTCCGTAAAAACCGGTTGAAACTCCCGCTGAACATAAGAGGCATCGGTGACTCCCAAACGAAAAGCAATTAAAGTACCAACATTACCAAAAACAGCATTTTTTACCTCCTCCTCCATTTGTCCAATAAATTGATTGGCAACAGTTAAACCCAAATGATATTTTCTTGCCTCAGATAAAATAACGGCAAAGTCAGGGGTGGCAAAGTTTTGAAACTCATCAACATATAAATAAAAATCGCGTCTTTGCTCTTCAGGAATCTCCTGTCGACTCATGGCAGCAACAAGAATTTTGGGAATTAAAACCAAACCTAAAAATGAAGAGTTTTCTTCACCTAATTTTCCTTTTGAGAGATTAATTAAAAGAATTTTCCCCTCATCCATTACTTTTCGAAAATCAAAAGCGCTTTTTGACTGACCAATAATATTTCTCATGGTTTTGTTGGTAACAAATCGACCAAATTTAGAAACGATATAATCCAAAACTTCTGATTTATGAAAGTCTGAGGTTTGGGCAATCTGATCGGTCCAATAACGTCTTACAATTGGATCTTGAACTTTTGGTAAAAGCTCTTGAACATACTTTGGGTCAGTTAAACAACGAACAACCTCAACAAAAGTCGTTCCCGGTTCACTCATTACGGTTAACATCGCATTTCTTACTGCATGTTCAAACCGTGGACCAATAATTCCCGTTCTTTGGGGATCATAAAGTTTGTACATTAAGTTGATAATTGAAGTGGTAATAAAATGTTTCTGCTCTTCATTATATGCCTCCAAAAGATTTAGACCCATTGGCCGTTGCGTGTCTGATGGATCAAAGTAAATAACATCTTCAGCCCTTTCTGGTGGAATATAACGCAAAACATCTTCAACCAAATCACCATGCGGATCAATAACACAAACTCCATAACCAGCCTTAATATCTTGTTTAATCATTTCTTTTAAAAGTTCCGACTTTCCCACACCAGTTTTTCCAATAATATAAGTATGGCGCATTCTATCTTTTGGCAAAATATAAACTGGTCGTTTAATCCCTCGATAATAACCAATACCGATAAACGTCCCACCACTGGTTGGAACTTCGGCCGAAACGGGAGCAGTTTTTGCTTTCAGCCATTGAATATGAGGTGTTTCAATTGTTTTATTGGGAAAGTGAAAAATGGTTGCTAATTCCTCAGAAGATAAAGTGGAGATTGACTTAAAAAAAGGCAAATCAATAATGGGAAAAAATTTATAAATAAAATTAATCATAAAGCCACCGGCAAACAAAATTCTTGTTCCCTTAAATCCATTTAAATCAGAATTAAATTGGGAAAAAGCGGTTTTTAAGTTTCTAAGATGGGTGTTGGCTAAGTCTTTATTTTTAGCCGAAACCACAAACCGAATCGTCACCTCAAATTGTGGTTTTGAAGCTTTATCTTCAATTTTTTCCAAAATTTTTGGGTCGGTTTTAAAAGTAGCTTTTTGTGGATCGGCCTCCTGTTTTTTGGTTGAGGAAACATAAGCTTTCCCCATTTTTTTTACTTTTCCGCTGGCTGGACGAATAAGAATTTGAACCATCGCTCCCTCCCCTTCTCCCATTTTTGACAAAGCCGAAGTAATTGCCGCCAAAGGATCGGTGGGTAGCTCTTTGTAAACTTTGATTGGATAATAATGGACGTCTTTTAAAACCAATCCCGCAAAAGAGACTTTACCATCTTCAGAAAAAATATTGGGCTCATCAACTTTTTTAATATCAGCTTGGGGATAAAAACCATAAATATTTTTCTCAACCAGATCAATCAAACGCGACGGGGCTGAAACATAAAACCGAATATCCGCTTCCTTACCCACAATCTCAAACGCCAAAACATCATCCACTTCTAAAAACGAAAAAAAGCCTGATTTTTTTAAGGAAGAAAAAGAAGAAAACATCTGTTCTGCCGCATCAATTTTAATCTCATTCTCTTTTGGTAGTTTTACTTCAAGGGTAACCATTTCCAAAGAGATCTGTTCTCTTTTTTTGATTCGAAAGTACAAAACAATAAAATAAAAAACCAAAAGAGTAAGAAGACCAGCGATTAAAGCTGCCGCCAACGCTAAAAAAACTGTTATTAAGCGATCAACAAAAATTTGATAATCTAAAGAAGGACTCATATAAAAATTATAACCGCAAAAATTTTTTTTGTTAGAATAAAATATACCAATGAAAGTTAAAAATAAAAAAAATAATTTTGACTCTTTTTTGAAAATTTTTACATTTTCTTTTGTTTTTATTTTCTTAATCATTAACATTTATTTCTCTCAAAACATCTCTTCTTTATATCAAGAAATAATAAATAACGAAAAAGAAGCAGTGATTTCTTATTTAAAAAAAATAAAAAAACAGCCGTTTTTCAAAAGTGAGTTAAAAAAATTTAATCAAATATTTAACCAATCAATTGCCAAAGAGGTTTTTTTTGAAGATGAACAAAGAAAAATAAAGATTAAAAAACTAAAAGAAGCTTTGAAAAAAAATCCCAAAAGTCGTGATATTTTGACCAATTTAGCCATTCTTTATCAGGAAGATGGTAATGATAAACTGGCGCAAGAATATTTTAATAAAGCAAAAGAGGTTGATCCCAATTTAACTATTTCTATAAAATAAAAAATAAAATATAATTTTTAATTTTTATATGATAAAACAGGTTCATCTTTATATAAAGGGTGATGTTATTGGGGTTGGTTTTCGAGCATGGACAAAAATTCAAGCCAAAATTTTGGGCGTTTCTGGTTGGGTAAGAAATGTTTATGATAAACCAGAAATTTTTGGAGTTTATGGGGGGGTAGAAGCCGTAATTCAAGGTAATGAAGAAGAAGTAGAAAAAATGATTGAGCTTTTAAAACAAGGCCCGCCAGTCTCACACGTTTCTGAAGTAGAAATCTTTTGGGAAACACCAAAGGAAAACTTTGATGGGTTTGAAATTATAAAGTGAATTTTTTCTTAAAAAATGACACTTCGCCTTAGGGCTTTGGACCAAATACTTCTTAGATTTATTAATAAATATTCTCTCTTTCTAAAAAATGGTTTACCCATGTAAAGTTTCTAACAAAATATGACCTGGCACTCGAAGTAAATCATCGATAAGCAAAGTATTGCCTGCCACGCAAAGCCCCGCCGAATTGGGCGGGATAGAGTTTGAACTATCAAAAACGAAGTTTACAACTTTTTTAGTGAAGGGAAAGAAAGATTGTTTTTATTATTTTAATACTTCTTGAAATATTAACAAACCTATGGTATAATTACGCATATGAGAAGAGAACTATCTCCTCAATCACCTGAAGAATATTTAAGAAACACAGTTGAGGCTTTTAATACTTGTGTTAATTTTTTAAGAAATCCTAATTCTTTCCCAAATCAACAAATTAACAAACTGGTTACTCTTCTTTGGCAATTAATAGAAAATAAAGAAATTCATTTAGTTTTAGATATTCGGCGGAGATTTCGCGAGCTAAGTTTTTATTATGAAAGAAGCGGATATCTTACAACAAGTTCTTTATTTTTACCGCTAGATTTTTTAAAACAAGCATATGAAAATCCTATCTATCAGTTTGGTTCTATAGTCTTTAATGCTAGTAAAGTAAGAGATTATTATACAGGTAAAATAACAGAAAAAAACGAACCTGAAATAGAAAGACGAGCTAGAGGTTATGAAGCAGAGGCTTTACTAACTTTACAAAAGATGGCTAAAGAAAGAGGAGGAACTATAGAATGGACCCCGTATCAAGAAAATGTATTACGAGAATATCCTCAAGGAATCGCTAGTCTCCCTCGCCACTTAGTTTACTCCACCCCTGTTTGGCAACCACCAAGATATGGTTAATTTTACCCCACCCTTAACTCCATTATTTTTTATAAACATTGCTTAGAGACTTTTAAAGAAAATCTTTAAAAATGCTCACACTAATTTTCTAGTATAATGATTTTTATATGAATACCTACAAAAAAATATTTATTTTAATAATTTTACTGGCTACTATTAGTGTTATTAGTTACCAATTTGGAAAACAAAAAGGTATTTCTTTTATTAAGAATAAACCTGCTCAACAAAAAGAAAAACTAACTTGTCCTTATAAAATAAAAGGAAATAAATTTACCTACCAACATAAATTAACCCAAGACGCATTGGTTACCGAAGAACCGCAGTTAATAGAAAATCCAAAGATTGTTAAGATGAATGAGCCTTTTGATTTAACTGAATTTGAAAAAAACCTATACAAACTATCAACAGATAAAGGTTGGAGCGAACGAAAATTTGATGTAGATAACGATGGAAAAGAAGAACGAATAATAAACGCCAACACAGCAATGAATCATACTCCCCATATAGCGCTAATTTTGAAAGATGGCCGTATTATATTTAAAGCAGAAGGAGTTAACGTATGGATTGATAGAGATCATCAAGGAAGAGGATTTACGCTAAGTAAAACCATAGATTGGAACATTGGCGAAAAGGAGATTATTAGATATCTTCCAAAAGATGGTGGTTTTATACCTATCTGGAAACAAAAATCTTGCTGGGTTAGTTTTGAGTAATAATTTCTTAAAAAAAATACTTTATAGAGGACGAAGAGAGTTGGCTTCACAGTCATATAAACCAGTATTTCTTATTTCTTTACAATTATTATTTTTCTGTGTAGGTAATGTTGGTAGTCTTATATTTTTTAATTCTTTTAATTCATTATATAAATAAGAAAAATCATGGGTTGGATGTGGTTCGGGGGTTGGGAATTTATAAGTTGGTAAAGGCGCTAAAGTTGGTAAAGGTTCTAAAGTTGGTATTTGATAATTTAATATATCATTTTGTGAAGAATTATTATAGTAGATAATGTTTGTTTGATTTATTTTTTCTTTCCAAAAATTTATTTGAGCCTGTCTACATTCTGCTTCATTAGGATAGATTATCCAGGTTTTATTAATCTCACAATTAACTACTTTATTAGAGTTAGTTATTTGTTGATTATTTTTGTTTGTTGAAATATTATTTTTCTCTTGTTCGATTTGTTCTTGTATTTTTTTATTATTTTTATTTAAACAGTTATCCTTTTCAGTAGGTGTTATAAATAATTCAGGTGTATTTTTATCTTTAGGAATAAATTCTCTCGTTCCGTTCTTATCGATAACCTTATATTTATAATTATTAAAGGTGATTGTATTTTCGTTCCAAAAATCATCAATTGAATATTTTTCTGTTAAAGTAGAAAAACAAAGTTCATTAGTAGTATAAACTTTTCTCAAAAAGACTTTTTTATTATTACTTGATTGAGATTTATTAAAAAACTTGTTACCACCAAAAATAATTGTAACCACAATAATAAATGGAATAAGTAGATGCATTTTTTTAAAATAAATTGTCTGCTTTTATTTTTAAAATAATTTTTATAGGTTTTTATTTATTATTTTTTTAACTTATTTGTATTTCTAATATTATTTCTAATATTATTGTATATAAAAAAAACTATAAACAGAGGAATAATTGATTTTAAAGAAGCTTCCACAAACCAAACGACTAAAACTTGAATTAAATTTTTTGGAGGACTAACTAGATAAATACCATAAACAGTTCCAAGATATACAAATAAAAATATAGTTTTAAAAAGGTTTCTTGTCAAAAAATAAAAATATAATGTAAATGAAAAAAAAGGGACCCCCCAACGATACAAGTCAAACCATATTAAAATAAATAAAATCAATATTTTAAAAACTTTATTGCTATACATTTTCATAGCTATTACTTTGCCATATTGTACATTTTTAAAATATAAATATCAATATAAAATACTTTTCGTAATTTAATAAATTACTTATCTTCTCTCTGCTATTTTCCCCCAAAAATCCATTGCCAAAAAGTTTTTTGGTTTTTTTGTCTTTTTTGTTATTTTTATTTTGTTTTTTACTATTTTTGTTGGTTCTAAAGTAATGATTAAGGTTTGTGTTGGAGTCAAAGTTGGAGTTAAAGTTGGCGTTGATGAGGGAGTAGAAGTTGGGATTGGGGAAATAATTTGTTAAGAATCTATCGCAATAGTGAACCAAAGGAAAGAATATGGTTTACAAAAGCAATGATAGATATTAACCTAGAAATTTTACAAATATATATAGATATAAAAAATATTAAAAAAAGATTTTTCTCTTTAATGGATGCTAAAAAAAATAAATATCCCGGAAGGTGTTATTTTTAACATAGTAGAAGACAATAATTATATTTACCTAAATTATAATAATGTCAAAACGAAGTTTAGGAAACATCTTAAAGACAAAATAAGTGATATTTATAAAGTTTTAAGCTTCTTAAATAAAAACAATGTGACTAAAAAAAACTTAACCGATTTATACGACCTTGTTTTTGGTACATATCCTATTAAGTTTCTTTTATGTTATTTGTTACGATTTTTTTTTGATTGTGACCAAAAATATATAGAGCCTATTAAAAATAAAATAAAAAAAGACTTTATAAAAGTAAATAAAACAGCTACTAATAATAATCCATTTTTACCGAGAAGCAAATAAAAAAGATTACTGGATATATAACAAATAATTCCACATTCTTCAGGAATATTAGTAAAGAATTGAGACACAGTTCTTTCAGTTATAAACTCCATTAATCCAATAAAAGTAAGAATATAAAATATATTAGCTTTGATTTTAAAAAACCTATTGTTCATCTTAAATAATCATAACTTACGGTTAATAAAAAAGCAATAGATTTAGCCTCATAATTTTTCCTTTTACGTTATGTTAATTTGAATACCCTTGGTAATTAGTTGATTTTGTAACCAATCAATCTTAGGATTAGATTGTAGATATGAGATAAATCAACTATCAAAAACGTCTGATAGTCTTTTTTGGCTGGTAGAAAGTGTGTTTTCTGCGGTTCTCGTAAGGTTTATATTACTAAAAAGAGGTATGTTAAATGTCTTAAATGTTTAAAGCAAAAATCTCTTTGAAGACTTAGATTTGAAATTGAAGTAATCATTGCTTTCGTTCATCAGAGACCTGCTTATCAGTTAGCAGTTGAATATGGCGTTAGTTATCCATCAATCCATAATATTTTTAGGACAATAAGGGAAATCTTGTTTCATCAAACAGAACTTGAAGGTAAAAAGCTATAAGGTCAAATTGAAATTGATGAAGCTTATTTTGGAGGACGAAAGAAAGGAAATATTGGTCGAAGAGTCTGGAGTAAATAAGTTGTTTTTGGACTTCTGGAGCGTGATGGTAGGGTTTACACTAGGGTTGTTGACAAATTAATCGCACAAAACCTTATGGGCTATCACGAACGAAGTTTGCAACTTTTGTAGGGAAGGGAAAGAAAGGTTGTTTTTAGTAAATTTTTAAAAAATGTTATAATCTATTTTAATTATTTATTAATTTAATTATGGACTCACAAGAGGCTATTTTGTTTCAAATAGATCCGCTTTGGTTACACTATGCCCCAACAATAAGAGAAATAAGACAACAATTATCATCTCCTTTAACAAGAGAGGGTGAAAGAATTACTCAAGAAGTATTTAATAATCCAGTCTTTGTTGTATATAATCGCCTGCAGTCGATTTTTGCCGGATTAGTTAGTCTAATTGAAGCTGATGAAATTTTAAAAGAAGATTCTAATAATCCCCTTCAAGATCCTACGACGCAAAGATTAATTTTAAGAGCTTTTAGTTTATTGGTTGAAGATCAAATAAAGTATCCCTATGATGAAGCTGAGGTAAAAAAATATGAAGATTACAAAAGCTTTTTTGCAAAACTTTTATCAGAAATTAGAGCGTTTGATCAACAAATAGAACTAGGAAACTATCCTAAAAATTTTATAAACTCTTTAGTTATAAGATTAGCTCAAAAGGTAAATGATGATCTTGCCGGTGTTGAAAATTTTTCAATAAATACAGAAAAAATTAGAAAAAGAATACAATCTTATATGCCACAACTGAGACAAATTGATGGCGGAAATATTTTTCAAGAAATAAAAAGCCGTTGGCAAGAAGCTTTAGTTCCTTAAAAAATGAAATAACTCAATTACCCCGCCCCTGAATCCATTATTTTTATTAAAAAACTATCGACAATACCTATCTAATAAACTTCTCCAACTATTACTATAATTACTAGCAGTGTCATAACAAAGTTTATTACTAAAACTTAAATCATTTCGACACTTATTAAGGCATTCTTCATTATTTGAACAATTATAAACACACATACTTAATAATTCATCATTTTTTCTTAAACACTCCCTTAATTTTCTTTCTGATTCTATTAGTAAATTTGATGCATTAATTATTTGATCTTTAATTGATGGATCACAATAAAAAGTTAATCCATTATGGGGCATCACTATTGGAATTTTATTATTACTTTGATTTTTTTCACTAAAAGCATTTTGCGATCTTATACATTCATCGAGTGTTTTTACTGGGATATAATTACCCCCAACTTCACAGCAATAACTATAAGAAAGACATTCACTTTTTCTTATTTTCATAGGACCACATTTTGTTCCTATAGTACAATCTATGATTGGATCTTCATTGCTTTGAGAATAATCATAGTTTGGTTGATTATTATTTGAATAATTATTAGGCGTATATTTTGGTATTAAATTTAAGTAATAATTCTTGTCTTTATCTCCATAAACTTCATTAAATTTATCTAAAGTTTGTTGATCTAGTTCACCATTTTGAGGTAAACTGTATTTTTGTTGAAAATTAATAACTGCTTGTTTGGTTAAGTCTCCATAATAACCACTAATAATACCTGAAGGATATATTGATTTATCAGTAGATAGTACTGCTTGAAGTAGTTTTACATCTTCTCCAGATGAACCTAATTTTAAAGGTGAAGAAATTAAGATATTTTTTGAGGCTTCGGTTGGTTTGACTATTTCTTTGTTTTTATTAAAAAAAACAAGCGGGGTTATTATTAATCCTATCCCAAAAATAACAAAAATAATAAAAGATAAAGAAGAAAATATACTTGCTTTGATTTTTGGATATTTTTCATGATAAAGTTTTTCTAAAGAAAGAATAAAAATAATAAAACTTATGACTCCGCCAACAATAGTTAAAAGTAAAAAAATAGTTTCAATTGAGGTTAGGCTTTCACTATCTTTTTTCAAAAAGATAATCAAATCAAATAAAAAAATAGAAAAAAGCCAAGAAAAAAATGAAATGATGATTTTTTTGCTTTTAAAGACAGCCAACATATTAAATTAGAAAATTATTTTCTTGCTTTAATTCTACCAACTTTTTAATTTCCTCTGGTAATTTTATTTAAATTCTTTTTTAAAGCCAATTTCAATTGTTTTCTACCAAAACCACTTTTTAAAAATTTTTCTCTTACTTTAGATTTTTTTTATTAGTAAAGTATTCATAATAAATCATTAAAAAAGGACGACGAGATTTTGTTGCCTTTGATAATCCTTTAGAGTGTTTTTTTAAGTCTTTTTTTAAAATCTGTAGTAAAACCAGTGTAAATTTTTTTGTCTTTTAAACTAAAAAGAGTATAAACGTAGAATTTTTTATTTAACCAAGTCATTCTTGGTATTAGAAAGATTGTTTTTAAACAAAACGTCAGACGTTTTTTTTAAAAAATCTTAAATATATATTTTTGGTGTCGAGTCAAACTCGACAACCTCGTCTAACTCAAAAACCAAGTCAGACTCGGTGGAGATGCCGGGATTTGAACCCGGGTCCAAAAAAGGCCTTTTAAAAATGTTTAGTTGGGGATAGGTTATTTTAAAACTTAAAGCTTTTTGGTAAAATAACCAAAACCCAAAAAACTTGTTGGTTTATAATTTAAAGTCTCCCAAAAGCCAACCAAAAACTCTTTTGGGGACTGCCTGGTTGGTTTTCCCCTCTTTAAGTTAAACCAGGCAAAACTTAAAGAAGGGAAGGCTTTATCGCTTAGGCAGCATATGCATATTGATATGCATAGCTTCGAGCGACAAAAGCCTCAGCTGCTTCTTTTTCTTCAGCAGTTATTTTTTTTCTATTTGACGCATAGATGCGCCCCAACCATTTTTAAAAGTGCCTCTCTTGTCGAAACCAATTCATCCCCTCGTCGCTTCGCTCCTCGGGGTAAACCCCCTTTTTTTTAATGATGCAAACCTCAAAACGAACACGAGCGAAGAAGGACTAATAAATTTTAATATTTTTCCGTCTTCATCCACTCCTTTAACTCCTTCTCTTTCTCCCTTTCTATCTCCCGTCTTTTTTCAAGCTTTCTTTTTTCAATCTCTTTTCTTCCTCTTGCCAAAGCAATCTCAAGCTTTAAAAGATTTCCTTTATTATAACACGAAACCGGCAACACAGTCAAGGATTTTGCCGACTTTAGCTTGGTTTTTAGTCTTATAATTTCCTTCTTATTCAAAAGCAACTTTCTTGATCTTTTGGGATCGTAATTTTGGTTTTGGGCAAAACGATAAGGTGGAATTTCGGCGTTTATAAGATAGGCTCCATTATCTAAAAACTTAACATATGAATCTTCAAGTCTTAATCTTCTCTCTCTTATTGATTTCACCTCTCCCCCCGTCAAAACTATCCCGGCCTCAAGACTTTCTATTTTTTCATAATCATGATGAAATTTTTTGTTAACAATTTTCATTTTTTAATTAATAAAATTTTTAATTTTAAATTGAGTTTTTTCATTTTTAATTTTATACCACTCCGCTTTATTTTTGTTTAATATAAAAATACCTCGTAATTAACAATATCATTGTCATTCCTGCGAAAGCAGGAATCTATATAATCATACCTTGAATAAAAAAAGAGGTTAAAAATTATATGGATTCCTGGTTGGAGCCAGGAATGACTTAGAGATTTCTGGTCAAACCCGCCCTCCGAATCGGAGGGCAAGAACCGACAAAAAGTTGTTATTAATCATGAATTTAAAAGCGAAGGGGTATATAATATCTCTATGTCAATTATTGCCGATTTACACCTTCACTCCAAATATTCTCGGGCCGTTTCCCAAAAAATGGACTTAAAAGAAATTGCTTTTTGGGCTAAGAAAAAAGGAATTAATCTTGTTTCAACCGCTGACTGGACGCATCCTTTGTGGTTCCGCGAAATTCAAGAAAAATTGACGGAAAAATCACCCGGTATTTTTAGATTAAAAGATGGCAGTTTTCCCGAAGTTTCTTTTATCCTTTCAACTGAAGTCTCATCAATCTATAATCAAGATGGCAAAACAAGAAGAATTCACAATCTTATCTTTTCTCCCTCCTTAAAAACCGCCGAAAAAGTGATAAAAAAACTCCAAGAAGAGAAAGTCAATCTTTTGGCTGATGGAAGACCAACAATGGGAATTTCTTCCAAAGATCTTTTAGAACTTCTTTTATCAATTGATGAAAATATCTTCTTAATCCCCTGTCATGTTTGGACTCCGTGGTTTTCTTTATATGGCTCAAAATCAGGCTTTGACTCAATCAAAGAAGCCTTTGGCGACTTAGAAAAATACATCTTTGCCATTGAAACCGGTCTTTCTTCTGATCCAATTATGAACTGGCAGATTGAGGAATTAGAAAATCGCTCAATTGTCTCTTTTTCCGATGCTCATTCTGGCCAAAAATTAGGCCGAGAAGCCACTGTTTTTATAAAAAATAGTAATCATTTTTCCGGTGATTTTTCCTATTTTGATATCATAGATGCTTTTAAACAAAAAAAGAATGGTCATTTAAAAATCGGCTACACGATTGAGTTTTTTCCAGAAGAAGGAAAATATCACTGGTCGGGTCATCGCCTTTGTGGTGTGAGATACTCTCCTTGCGATGTTTTAGAAAAAGGCGAAATCTGCCCGGTTTGCCAAAAACCTTTAACCATTGGGGTGGAAAATCGCGTGTTAAAACTTTCTAAAAAAGTTTTTAAAAACGAGGATCTTTTTTTGGCAAAAAATAAATTTGATGTCACTTTTGTTTATGACAAAGAAAAAAAGAAAACGCCTTTTGTTTCGCTGGTCCCGCTTTTGGAGATTTTGCAAGAAATCTATCAATCACCAAAAAAAGCTGAGGATGAGTACCAAAGGTTAACAGAAAATTTAGGGGCCGAATTTGAAATTTTGTTTAGAAAAAGTTATGAGGAAATTGAAAGAGTGGGGGGTAAAAAATTAAAAGAAGCAATTGAAATTGTAAGACAAAGAAAAGTTTTTGTTGATCCGGGATACGATGGGGTTTTTGGCGTGGTTAAAATTTTTAAACAAAAAGAAGAAAATGAATCATCAAAAAGCCAAGAAAAAGAACAACTCAATCTTTTCTCACCTTAAAAATTTTCTTCCCTATCTTTTTCTTTTCCTTTTACCCACCCAGTTGGGGAAACATTTCTTTTTTTCTTTTTCTTATCTTAATGGAGTAAGAGTTGATTATTTAGCCCCAACTTTATATCTTATTGATCTTGTCTTTTTTCTAATTTTCATCTTTAATTTTTCTTTATTTTTTTCTTTTTTAAGACAAAAAAAATTAATGTTTTTGTTTTTGATTTTAAGCCTTAATCTTTTGCTTTCTTTATCCAAACCAGTTGCTTTTTACTCAATCTTAAAATTTTTTCAGTTTATATTTATTTTTTATTTTTTTTACAAAACAAAAGTTAATGATTATCTTTTTCTTATTAGTTTTTTGCCAATAACCATCGTTGAGGTTTTCTTGGCTTTATATCAATTAAAATTTGGAAAGTCGTATGATGGCGTTTTTTATTTTTTGGGAGAAAGACATTTAAATCTCTCAACCCCAGGAATTGCCAAAACTTCCTTTTTTGGCCAAGAACTACTTCGCCCCTATGCCACTTTTTCTCATCCCAATTCTTTAGCTGGTTTTTATCTTCTTTTTTATGTTTTTATTTTAACTAATAAAAACTTTGCCCGATATTTTTGGTTAAAAAATGCTCTTCTTTTTTTATCCTCCCTTCTTATTCTTTTTTCTTTTTCCAAAGTGGCCATTATTGTTTTTTTAATAATTAATCTTGCTTTTTATTTTCCAAAAATAAGACTTTGTTGGCTTTGTTTTTTGGCAAGAGTCATTACCTTTTTTAGCATCTTTTTAATTTTTCTTTCTGCCAAAGGTGATATTTTCAGTTTAGAAAAAAGAAAGGAGTTAATTTTACAAAGCTTAAATATTATTAAAAACTATCCTCTTTTTGGAGTTGGTTTGGGGAATTATCTTTTAGGGCAAAAGAATTTTTCTTCCTCTTTTCCTTTGTTTTTCAACCAACCAGTCCATAACATCTTTTTGCTTTTGATGGCAGAATTGGGGCTTCCTTTCTTTACTTTCCTTCTTTTTTTTCTTATAGATTTTTTTAAAAAAAATTCAAAAAAACTCCCCTTTACTACTTACTACTTACTACTTACTACTATCCTCACTGGCTTCTTTGATCACTATTGGCTCACTTTAAAACAAAACTTTCTTCTTTTGGCGGTTGTCTTTGGTGTTTCTTTAAAAAGAAGTTAACTTTTTTTTAATCTCATCATTAATTTTTTTAATTTCCAAAAGATAAACATTTTGCCCTTGACTCACCTTTTTAAAAAAATCATCAATCACCTCAGCGTGTTTTTCATTGGCGGTTTTTATTTTTTCAATCAATTCTTTTGGGAAGCTTTGTCCTTGTTTTTTTGCTTGCTCCATTAAAAAAGGAATTTCAAAAAAATATTTTTCCCCTTTGGCCAAAGTATCCAAAGCCATCTTTTCTTTTCCCTTTTCAAGAAGAATTTGGGCTGAGGCGACCCTTTTATCAGAATACAAAAGATAAATTTCTGCTTTTTTTTGAAGACTGCGATTGAAAAAAAGGTGAAGACGATCGCGCAAGGCCTTTAAAAAATATAACGGATGATCGGGTAAAATCCCAGGATAAGGCAGTTGATAAGCCACTTTGTTTTCCGCTTTTACCTCGGTAACATCACTTAAATAAACAGTGAAGGGAATGGCAACGACTAAGATAAGAAAACTTAAAAAAATTAGGGCTTTATTAAGCATAAAAATATTATACTCCTTTTTTCAAAAAAATGCAAATTTTAAAAAACTTTCTTTTTTCATTCAACAATCAAGGCATGAGAGTTTTGAAAAAATTTTAAGAAGAAAAAAATAAATTTTTAAAACCTGATTCACTTGCCAAAGACTTTTTCTTAAGTTAACTTTTATTCTATCTTGAAAGCGGCCGTTTACTGGATAGAATTCGACTCCTTCGTTTTTTAATCTAAGACACTGTCCCTTTAATCCACCAAAAACATAAGATTTTGAAAGCGCGCCATCAGCAAAAACCACCCGGTGACATGGAACTTTTTTTGGATTTTTGTTTTGATGAAGAATTCGACCAATTAATCGAGGTGATTTAATCGACAAAATTTCTGCTACCTTGCCGTAAGTTAAAACTTTGCCTTTTGGAATTAAGGAAACAAGGTGATAAACTAACTTAAAGTCAAAATCGTTATTTTTAGATGGCATTTTAAAATTAAATATTTTTTCTTATTTTTTCGGCAATTTTACTTAAAGAATCTTGGTTTATGTTTTTAACCTCGGGGACAAACTCTTCTTCCCCCTTTTTTCGAGGCAAAATATGAATATGAGCATGAGGCACTTGTAAGCCATGAGTGACATAAGTGATAAAGTAAGGGTTAAAAGCTTTTTTCATCGCTTTGGTAATTTTTAATGCCACCTCCCAATAATTACCAAAATTGGGAACATCATAAACCCAACGATAATGTTTTTTGGGAATAACAAGAGTATGACCTTCAACTCGGGGATATATATCTAAAAAGGCCAAAAAATCCGCATCTTCGTACACCTTAAAGCAAGGCAGTTTACCCAAAACTACTTGGCAAAAAATACAATTTTCCATACTTATATATTTTAACCTATTTTTGATAAAATATATAATAAATGCTCCCATAGTTCAATGGATAGAATAGGGGTTTGCGGAACCTCTGATGGCTGTTCGACTCAGCCTGGGAGCACAGGGGGTGTAGTTCAATGGTAGAATAGAGGTCTCCAAAACCTTTGATGGGGGTTCGATTCCCTCCACCCCTGCTTGTTTAAACTTTATCCTTGCCCAAGATGATTTTAATAAAACAATTGATGATGTTTATAAAAATAAGAAAAAGCCATTTTAGGCGTGGTCGATGGCCAAAGACCTTTGGGGGTAGAAAGTAAAGAGGATAAAAAACAAAGGAAAGATTTTTTTCGAAAAATTGGATATAAGTTATAAAAAAATATCAAAGAAAAAAATTAATGCGAAAATAAAATTTAATTTAATTTGAAAAAATTAATGGAAATTGGTATATTTAATTTATATGAAATAAGTTGTTAGTATCACCAGTCAAGGACAAATCACTTTACCAGCTGCCATAAGGCGGTTGTTTGGCCTTGATAAGTTTAAAAAGGTTCTTGTAAGAGCTCAAACCAATCAAATTATTATTGAACCAATGACTGATTTTTCCAAAATGGCTGGTATTTTGAAAAACAAAAAAATAAAAAAACCAATTCAAGAGGTTATTAATTTAGAAGAAAAGGCTATCGAAACAATAAGAAGACGAAAAGCTTCTTAGTCGATACTAACTTTATTCTTCGTTATCTTTTAGCCGATGATAAAGATTTGTTTGAAAAAGCAAAAAAAATCTTAGACGAAGTCGCCAAGAAAAAAATAAAGGTTGAAATTATTCCCGAAGTAATCTTTGAGTTAAATTATGTTTTAAAAGGTGTTTATAAAGTAAAAAGAGAAAAAGTAGCGGAAATTTTACTTAACTTAGTCAAAACACCTTATCTTGTGATTGAAAATCAATCGTTGTTAATTGAAGTTTTAGAAACTTACCAAAAAGTTAATGTTGATCTTTTTGATATTTATCTTTATTTTTTGGGAAAAAGTAAAAACAAAGAGATTCTTTCCTTCGATAGTGACTTTAAAAAATTATCCCATCTTTCACCAACCAAATTTTTAAAAGAACCGTCTTACTCTTGACTTAAGTAATACTCTATGGTATAAGTATTACTGTATGATACAAACATCAACCATCACCCAAAAAGGGCAAGTGACTATCCCCTATTTTATCCGTCAAAAATTAAACCTTATTTCAGGTACTAAAATCGCTTTTAGTTTAGAAAAAGAAAAAGTGATTCTTTCACCTTTACCTTCATTTTTTGATTTTCGCGGTTCAATCAAGTCAAAAAAAGAATTTGATATAAAAAAAATGCGCCAAAGCGCTAAAAACCAATTAAAAAAACGCTATGGAAAAAGTCCTTGATGCCAATATCATCATCCGTTTTTTAGTTGATGATGATAAAGAAAAAACTGATGCTATCGAAAAACTCATTCGCTCCAACGAAACTTTGATCTTAACTGATGTCACGATTGCCGAAATTATCTGGGTTTTGTCTTCTTATTATAAAGAGCCAAAAAAAGACATCGTTAAAAAAATTACTGCTTTAATTCATCTTCCTTCAATTAAATGTAATAAAAAAGTGATGATTACCGCTTTAAATTTTTTTGAAAAACACAATATTGACTGGATTGACGCCTATCTTGCTGCTTATACAAAAGAAAATGATTTAAAAGAAATTTATTCTTATGATCTTGATTTAGATAAAATAAAAAGTATAAAGAGGTTAACACCTTAGATTAGATATGTTATAATAAATAATACTTTTACGGGGTAGTGTACGGTAGCACACGAGGCTCATAATCTCGTAGACCGGGTTCAACTCCCGGCCCCGTAACATTAAAATTCTTTTCCGATAATAGTAGGATGCGAACTTTTATGCCCTCCAAAGATGCTCTTAAAATACGGGAGAAAAAAGCGTTAAATTTTAGCGTTGAAGTAAGATATGGAGGGCTAACAATATTATCTTTACCATGAACAACTTTTTTCTTTCTATTATTATCCCCGTTTTTAATGAAGAAAAAAATATTAAGCCTCTTTTAAAACGACTTTTGCCGGTTGTTAAAAAATATAACTTTGAAATTATCTTTGTCAGCGATGGTTCAACCGATAAGACTGAAGAGGTGATAAAGAATGAAGCTAAAAAAGAGAAAAGGATAAAACTCATTTCTTTTTTGCGAAATTTTGGCCATCAAATGGCTCTTTTTGCTGGCTATGAGCATGCCAAAGGCGATGTGATTATTTCCTTAGATGCCGACCTTCAAGACCCACCAGAAATTATTCCCAAAATGATTGAGGCCTGGCAAAAGGGAGCCAAAGTGGTTTATGCTAAAAGAGAAGAAAGAAAAGTCGATTCTTTTTTAAAAAAAATAACCGCCCAAATTTTTTATAACTTATTAAACTTTGTCTCTGATGTTCCTATTCCTTCCGATGTTGGTGATTTTCGTCTTCTTGATCGAAAGGTCGTTGAGTTTTTAAAAGGACTTTGCGAAAAACCAAGATTTTTAAGAGGTCTGGTTGCCTGGCCAAGCTTTCCCTCCAATTTTGTTTATTTTAAAAGAGAAAAACGTCTTTTTGGAAAAACTCATTATCCTTTGCCAAAAATGGTAAATTTTGCTTTGGAAGGAATAACCGCTTTTTCAATCAAACCTTTGCGTTTGGCCACCTATTTGGGATTTTTAACCTCTTTTTTTGCGATTTTAATAATAATCGTTAAATCTTTTCAACACTTTGTCTTAAAACAAGGCGATTGGCTGCCTGGCTGGGCCTCCCTTTTTTTTGCCATTGTTTTTTTGGGTGGAGTCCAACTGATAACCATCGGGATTATTGGGGAGTATGTAGGCAAAATCTATCAAGAAATCCAAAAACGACCCAATTATTTAGTCAAAGAAAAAGTTAATCTATGAAAAAAACAATTGGCTTAATTTTAATTGCTTTTGGACTAGCGCTTATTGTTTTTGTGATTTATAACTTTCTTCAGGAAAAAAACAAAATTCTTTCTCCTATCCCGGAAGAAAAAGGGATAAAAGTCATTTACATCTCACCCACTAAATAATATTTTTTTAAAGTTGCAATCAAAATCGGTTTTTTGCTACATTAAAATTATGAGGAAAAAAATCCTTATCTTTTTTGTTTTATTTTTTTCTTTTCTTTTTTTTCCTCTATCAAAAAATCAAGCGCAAACAATTACTCCCTCACCTAAACTAACAATTACTCCTCTCGTCAATAGTAATAACGGTCTTGAAATTTTAGTTGATTTATTAAAGATAATGTTTGGTCTCGGTGGTAATGAAAATACTTTACCCCCTAATCAAAAAAATCAAGTCAATCCTTCAGATTATTCTTTAAACATCTCTAACTTTCCTGATATTAAAGTTACTCCTGATATTAAAATTACTCCTGATTTTAAAGTTACTCCTGATGTTAATGGTTTAATTTACTATCCACAATGTAAGGGCCCATATGACAATTATCCTCTTCCTCAAGGTGGGACTATTTGTAAAGCTGGCTGTGGTCCAACCACGGTCGCAATGATTTTGGCTTCTTATGTAGATAAAAACATCAACCCTCCCTTGGTAGTTCAAGAATATAGAAAAAACGGCTATTATTTAGGTCCCAGTGGTTCTTATTATTTTCATGGTCAAAACATCTTAAAAAGTTATAATCTAAAAATAGCTACTATTTTTGCAGACAACCGAATAAGAACTATCGACCAATTAATGACTCAATTTGGGGAAATTATTAAAAATTACCAAAAGTCTGGCTGGACTTTTTTTGCTTTGGCTAATTTTTGTGAAAATGGTTGTGGACATTATTTTTGGATCATTAGAATTGATGAAAGTCTAAATATCTGGGCCTATGACCCAGCCTATGATATCAAACTTCCAAAACCCATCAATCACAAAGTCCGTTATCCTTTTCCCAAAATAAGAGTTCTTCTTGCGGTTAAGAAATAAAATTTGTTATTATAAATAATATGGAACATAATAAAAATCGATATTTAGTAATTGTTCTTTCTCTTTTATCTTTAGTCATTGTTCTTTCAATTTTAACTCTTTTTATTCAAAATAGTAAAAAAACAACTAATCAAACACCCTCTAATCCTACACCCACCTATCCGCCTGTGCCAACAACTTATCAAACAACTTATCAACAGTCTCAAACTAGGCTGACGCCTATACCTACTTCTATTACACCAATTATTGATCAAAGCATCACTCCCGATCTAACACCGATAGAATTTACCGGAGTAAAAGAAGAGCCTATTCCTCAAGAAATGGTTGATTTCTCGAGGCAAAAACTATCCCTAATGCAAAAACTGCCTTTAAAAACAAATGATTTTGTCATTGACTTTGATTATGATAATGATAAATTTGTTGTTAAATTAAATCCGCCTCACGAAGATAGTCAAAAGAAATTTGATGACTGGTTAAAAAATAATTATCCTTCAATCCCAAAAGATCAATTCATTTTTCAATAAATTTGACTTTGCTCTTTTAATTATTATACAATCAATTTATGTTTTCTTTTTATCTTTTAGGTTTAAAAAAAATCCTTGGTTTTTTAAAAAAAGCGTTTATTGTCCTCGCCGTTTATTTTATCGTCATTTCTCTTTTTCTCCATTTTATAAACAAAGATAAACCAAAAACAACTTTTGATCCGGTGAAAAAAAATAGAGAGGAGATTTATAAAGTGATAAATGACCCAAAGATCAAAGATACGAAAGAAGGGCGAATTGCCATTGCCTTGTATCGGTCGATGCTTTGTGGCCTTATTGGTGAAGCTTGTACTGACAATCCAAAAGATGGTGATAAAAACTTTAATCACTCCCTTTTTGGCTTTGTAACCAATCTTATCGTTCTTCCCTATGCCAATCCACCAGCCTCTGGAATCTATTGGGCCTATTCGGGTCTGCAAAACGCAGGCTTTGTCCCAAAAACCCATGCCGCCGAAGGCATTGGTTTTGCTGCGATAAAACCTTTCATTAATATCTGGAAAGTTTTTCGGGATATTTCTTATATGCTTTTGGTTTTGGTTTTAATTGCAATTGGTTTTATGATTATGTTTCGCGCCAAAATCAACCCACAAACTGTTATTTCCGTTGAAAACTCCCTTCCCAAAATTGTGGTTGCCCTTCTTCTTATCACTTTTTCCTTTCCCATTGCTGGGTTTTTGATTGATTTGACTTATATCTCTATTGGAATAATTGCAGTTTTTTTTAGTAATGTCCAAAATCCTCCCACTTGGTTTGCTGGTCAACCACAAGAAATTTTAAAAAATTTTTATTTTTCAACAAGTTGGGGTATATGGGAATATGTAACAGGAGTAAGTTTTAGTAATTTCAACATTCTTAAATTATCATCTTCTATTGTTGGAATAATCCCAGAATATTTAAGAAATATTGTTACAGGAATACTTGCTGTTATTATACCTCCTACTACATTTCTGCCCATCGTAACAAGTAGTGTAGGTGGTGTTTTAAATCGAGGTTTAAATTGGAGTTGGTTTATTAACTTAATAAAAGAAAACTTTAAGCATCTTGGAGGTCAAACTTTCATTGGTATAGTTGTTATTTTTATTTTTCTTTTTATAGAAATAGTTTTAGGAATATTTTTTTATAATATTTTACTTTGGATTGTCGTATCTATAATATTAGTTTTTACATTACTCTATTTATTATTCCGTATCTTTTTTATGCTTTTATATTCTTACATTCAAATTATTCTTCTAATATTTTTTTCTCCAGTGATTCTTGCCGCGGAAATGATTCCTGGCAAATCAATTTTTTCCTCTTGGGTAAAAAATCTACTTTTAAACCTAGCTACTTGGCCTCTTCTTATAATTATGATACTAATTAGCCAAATCCTTCTTAATCAACCACCAAGCCAGGGTAATTTTTGGCTTCCGCCATTTTTAATTTCTGTCAATCCAGAATATATCCGAATAATTATCTCAATGGGTATTTTGTTTATGACACCCGATTTAATAAAAGCTTTAAAAGAAATGACTGGCGTTAAACCGATGCCTTTAGGATTAAATTTTGGCGCCTTTACTGCGGGAGCCGGCGCAATTGTTGGTGGAGCTCTCGGAGCTGCAGGACAATTTTATACTCCGTATCAATTTTTATTAGGCCAAGGTGGAATTTTGCAAAAGCTTTTTAAAGGACAAGGAGACGCGTCAAAGACTATTCAGAATACATTAAATACAAGTCAGGTTTCTCCAGGGCAAGGAACAGGTACAAATCCACAAACTTAATCCTTAATCTTTTTCAATATTTCTTGCTTAAAGATATTTTTTATCTATACAAAGTAGTTGTGGCACGATTTTTTTACCAGTCAATATTAAAATTATCGTTTTATTTACTACTAAATCCCGGAATCTTTAAGATATCAACCCCAATCAGTTTTAAAATAAAGACAGAAAAAATTATAAGCATCAAGCCCATAATACAAGAAGTTAAAAGCTCCTGGGCTTTTTTTACTTTTTCGGCATTCCCAGAAGAGGTTTGAATTTGGAAAGCAGCATAAATAATACAAAACAAAGATATTATCCCAGCCAAACCAATAAGCAACCCAAAAACATTTTTTTCAAAAAAAGTCTGCCAGTTAGAAAAATAAATACACCCCAACCCCGACCAATAACCACCATTAGCAAAACAATTAGAACAGCTTACAAATTCTTTTGATTTTAATTTTTCCGAAGCTGGTTTTTCTTGATTAATATAACGATTGCATAAAATATCACTTATCCGAGCCAGGTCTTTATCATTTGGATTAATACAAATACAATTTGGGTCTTTAATATCTAAAGTTGATGGTTCAAGACCCGGTTCACAAACCCCCAAAGCGCTGAATTGACTTAAAACTCCCACCCGATCTAAAAAATCAACCGCGGATTTTTGAGAGGAACTAAGAATATCAGAAACACAAAATAATTTAACAAAAAGAAGATCAATACATCCCCATTTATCATAACTATCTTCAGGACCGGAAATTTTAGGAATAGTTATTTGACTAATATCGATATTAGCTGATTTACACTTTCCACCCAGGGTTCCTTCTTCTGGAGTTGGAGTTGGTTGTTGAGAAAAGACATTAAAAGAAAAAATACTTAACAAAATCAAAAGGAGTAAAAAAAAATTAAAAAATCTTTTAATGAAAAGTCTCATACTTTCATTATAACTATTTTTTTTGACCAAATTCTTCTTTTATTGCTTTTTGGATTAAAAATATAAGTAAAACCGCCAAGGCAATTGGAATTACTGTATTTACCGCATCCCAAAGTTTGTGAATAAACTCTCCCCCTGCCATCCGTTTAAGTGTTTCTGAGTAAATATTAAAATCTTTTTTTCTTACTTTAGGTAACCTTATCTTAATCTCGCGACCAAAAAATTTAATTGGAATTACTTGACCTTTATCATCTTTTCTTCCTAATTTTTCCCCAAGCCATTTTGATAAATTAATCTCGGTTGGTAATTGTTTCCCAAAAATTTTAATTCCTTCATACTGAGGTATTTTACTTAAATCATAGGGTTGTTTTTCTAAAGCGCCCGATTGCTCCAAAGAAAAAATAAATCGACCAATATCTCTTGAATCCCACTCCCAAACTCTTCCTGCTCCTCCAGCAAATTCAGCCGCTAATGAAGTAATCTGACCAATTCCTGCTAATCCATTGAGAGGCTTAGCAAAGGTATCTTTTTTAAAATAAGATATTGCTAAATAAGCCATATAACAAGCTATTTCATTAGCATATTCTTTTCCATGAACTCCTTCAAATGTTTTTTTAACCTCAGTAATCAATTTTACCAACTCGCTGATATCTTTTTTCCCTGATATAGCGGTTGCCTTTAAAATCGATAATAACTTTCCATAGACAGGAGTCAAAACTTGATCAACTCTAGCCGTATCTCCTAAAACTCTTTTTATTGTTGTCATGCCAGTAGTACGAAGGGTTAGATAACGATAATCAACCTCTTCTGAAGCCAAAGCAAAAGGAATGGCCGATCGGCCACCGCGAATTTTTTTTATCCATTCAAAATATTTTCCTTTACCATCACCAAAAGGATTAAAATAAGAATTAAACTCTTTTAACAAATTTTTTAAATTAGCTATTCGTTGTTGTTTTGTTAATTCATCAATCTCTGCCATCTGCGACTCATTTAAGTACTTTTCTAAAGTTGCTTCACTAAGAAAAAAATCACCCTCTAAAAAACCGATGTCCTTACCTAATTTTTCATTTTCCCTCATTTTCTTAGACATCTCCCTTCGAAGATTTGTCTGAGCTAAAATTAAGTCTTTAACCGCTTGATCCATTTGTTGAAAACTAAAACCACATCTTGTTCTTAAAATTTCCCACAAACGTTTTTGGTCGCTTGAAAATCTAGTTCTTTCCTCGGTAATAATTTTTGCTGGTAACCGCTGAATTAAAAATCTTACCGCAATCTCTTCCACTACTTCTTGAGGATTATTTTTAATTCTTTCCTCTAATTGATTTTTATCATAAATTCCATTAAAGTAACGATTATAAACGTATTCAAAAAACGTTGGATTTTTTTTAATTAAATCCGCAAATTGGCTTTTTATAATTCCAGAAAAATGAAGCCATGGTTCAAAACCAACTGCCTCTAACCTTCGCCATTTTGTTAAAATATCTGCTTCTTTAATCTCAGGTCCATCATAATTGTAAAGCAAACCTTGATAAGATTCTTCCCAACGCCATCCACCTCGAGTCGCATGACTTCCTACTCTTCCTGGATTTCTGATGTCAAAAAGGGTTAAATAACCTTCAGGTAGTCCTGATTTTTTTCCTTCAAAAAATCGTCGCTGAAATTTTTCAATACTTTTCATCGCTTCATTATGATCCCAAATACCCATTCGCCATTTTTTGACTAACTTAGGGTCAGGAATCGGCAAATATCCTAAAGGACCACCAACTGTCGCTTCTGACATCCATCTTAAATGTCCTCTCACAAAAGGATTTAAAACTCCGGTAACCACAGTGTCAGAAAGCCATTCCCCAAGATAAGTTGGATCAATCACTGGTTTACCATCCGGCCCTATTTTGTGTTTTAAACTTGGATCGGCATTGGCAATTGTTTCTGGTTCGGTTAAAAGAATAGCCATTGCTACTCCTTGAGCCAAAGAAAAAGCCGATCTTATTTGATAGCTATTTTTTTCACCTTTATATCTTTCCTCTAAAATTCTCAATGTATCTCTTTCAACTTTGTTTAAACCATCTTTATCATCAGGAGCAAATAGTTTTGGTTCTAATATCCAGTCATTTTTTGCTAATTCTTCCTGTAATAGACCAGTATAAATTTGTAAGGCATCATGATAAACCTCTGAATGAGGAAGAAACGAAATATGATCGAAATCTGAAGAGGTCATCAATTTATTGGCATAAGATGATAATTGAGCCCAAGCGCTTTCTTGTCCGCCAGTTGGAAAACGAAAAACAATTCTTGCATTATGGGTAAATTCTCTTAATTCTCTAAAATGTGAGATCTCTAAATTAATAATCCTAAAGAAATCGGGTAAGGAAATAGATCTTGCTCTTCTTATAGGATCAATTACTGAATAATTAATTTCATTATCGCCAACTTTTCTTGTTCCTTCTTTATAAGAAGAAAAACCGGAAAAAAAATGAATATCTTTCAAATCATCTCTTTCAGAAAGTGTTCTTCCAATAAGTTGGATTCGGGTTGATAAAGTGTTATATGCTGTTTGCAGGCTTTGAAAATAACCAATATTTTCTACTTCATGAAAAGGTATCCTTACATAGCTTGGATCGGCATCGGCTTTATTATAAAGCTCAGCCACCAAATCAACGATCGACTCTTCTATATGATAACTTAATTCTTCATCAACTTTCAATAATTCACTACTATTCAAATCTCTTCCTAAAGAATTCTTTTTTTCTTGAATCATTTTTTCGCGATGTTTTTTTACATACTTAACAAAATTTTCAGGAGTTAACAAAGCTTCAACTATTTCTTTTATTTCTGGTTTATCAAGAGGTAAATTATTTTTAAGTTCTGGTGGTATCTGTTCTAATTCTGGAGAAATTGAATGTGCTTCGTCTTTTTTCATATTTAATTTTTCTCTAACTTCGTCTTTTGATATTCCCATTTCAGTGGCTGCATTTTCGATTGCTTGAGCAATTTTTTCCGCTGCTATTTGATTGACTTGCTTAAGTTCAGAAAATTTTTTAACCACCTCTTCACTTATTTTTCCCGACGATGGATCAATTAGGCTTTTATCACCAAACAAATAATCGCCAAAGTAATACTCAATCGCTGAAGCAGTTGATGGAGTAAAATCAATTCTTTCTTGGGCAATTTTTTGTAAAACTGCCGCTCCTTCTTTTGTTTTTGCGATATAACTTGGATCAATTCCTTGGCGAACTGCCTCAACCGCTTTGGTTAAAGCCGCAAGCACTTTTTTTCCTTCTTCTTTCTTATAGGGTAACCGTCCTCTTATCCTTGCCTCAGCTTCATCAGATACCGCCTCTTGTGCTGCTAATTTTGTTCTTTCCAATTCTTCCCTAATTTTTTCACCCAGTCTTCTTTTTTCTTGATCAGGATTGGATGAATTATTGGCTGCCTCAATCTCTTTTTTCACTTCTTCCTTGGCCGCTTCAACTACTTTGGTTATCTCATCTATCCCTCCTTTTCCTGATTCATTAGGATCTGCCATATAAGTTTATTTTAATCAAAAAATAAAAATAAAGCAAAGCGAAAAATGATATACTATCCTTATGAAACGCCAAAAATCAAAACCCTATCTTTGGGACTATGATTGTGACAAATTAAAAAAGACTGAAGAAGGAAGAATAAAAATCCTAGAAAGAATGATCAACTATGGCCCAGGAAAAGAAAAGATTAAACTATCACTTGTTAAAAAGTATTGGGATAAATTAAATTTAAATCCCAAAGCTCAAAGATTATTAGAACTTTTAATATGGAAAAAACCTCAATCCTCACCAAAGAACAAAAAATTATTCTGGCCGGTATAGGAGAAAACGATTATCTTAGAAAAAACTTTTATTTTACCGGTGGTACTGTTCTTTCTGAGTTTTATCTTCATCATCGCTATTCTGAAGATTTAGATTTTTTTTCGGAAAACGAAATCGATCAAGAAATTATTTTCGCTTTAATGAGTAAATTGAGTAAACAATACCATTTTTCTTTTTCCTCACACTTTGTTGAAGTTGTCTATCGCTTTAATATTACTTTTCCCAAAAACATTAGTTTAAAAATTGACTTTGGCTTTTACCCTTACAAAAGACTTGAAAAAGGAATAAAATATCAAAACATTGAAATTGATAGTTTGAAAGATATTGCCACTAATAAGCTTATTACCATTAATCAACGAACCGATATAAAAGACTTTGTTGATCTCTATTTTTTATTGAAAAAAAAATATAGTATTTGGGATCTTCTTTATAGTGCTGAAGTAAAATTTAAAAAATTAGATATTGATATTCTTCTTTTAGCCCAAGATTTTCTTAAGATTGATGACTTTACTTCTTTACCAAAAATGATTACTCCCATAAAACTCAGTCAACTAAAAAATTTTTATCGCAATTTAGCCAAAAAATTAGGAGCAAAAGTTTTTGAATAATTTTTATGACCAAAAAATTTCAATACTGTCCAACCTGTAAGGAAAAACTAAAAATTACCAATCAAAAAATCTTAGACTGTTCAGCCTGTGGTTTTCATTTTTATTTAAATCCAGTACCCACGGTGGCAATAATTTTAGAAAATAAAAATGGCGAAATTCTTTTTGGAAAAAGAAAGTTTTTGCCAAAAAAGGGGTTTTGGGATTTGCCGGGCGGATTTATTGATTTTAATGAAAAAGCCGAAAAATCAATCGTTCGTGAAGTTAAAGAAGAACTTGGAATTGAAATAAAAGAACCAAAATTCTTGGGCACCTATATTTGTTTTTATCCATACAAAGGGATAAACTATCAACCGCTTTGTCTTGTTTTTTTTGAAAAAATTAGTAATAAAAAGATAAAAAAACTAAAAGCGGCTGATGATGTTTTATCGATTAATTTTTTTCCCAAAAACAAAATCCCTTGGGAAAAATTGGCCTTTCCCGATATTAAAGAAGCTTTAAAAGACTATCTTAAATCAGTCAAATAATCCACATTCCAAGAAAGCCAGTCAATAATATTTTTGGTATCCAAAAATCGATCCTCACTCTTTAGAACAACAATGATAAACTGATGATTGTTTTTTTTATAAAAAGAAACCAAATTTTGACCTGCTTCTTCAGTATAACCGGTTTTTACTCCCCCAACCCCCGGCACTTCACCTAAAAGTCTGTTTACATTGACTAAGCGATGAAAATACAAAAAATCAACGTCTGAGACCACAATTTCTTTTAAAGAAACCATTTTCGAAAGATAAGGATTTTTTAAAATGGCTCTTGCGGCCAAAGCTAAATCAAAAGGGGTGGCGTACTGGTTTTTATCTTCACTTAAACCAGCAGGATCAACAAAATGACTATTTTCCATTTTTAAATCTTTGGCTTTTTTGTTCATTAAATCCAAAAATTTTTGGTAACCAAAATTTTCGGCTAAAACATAGGCGGCGTCATTGGCCGAATGAACCAATATTCCATACAAAAGATTTTCTACAGTAATTTTCTCTCCCAAAACCAATCCCATTGTTTGCCCATATGGTACAACTTTCTTTACCTCAATCACCGCTTGAGGTTTATAAACATCATAAGCAACCAAGGCGGTAATTATCTTGGCAGTTGAGGCCGGCAAAAACTTCTCTTTAGCGTTTTTTTCCAAAACGGGTGTAAATGAAGGAAGATCTAAAACATAAACTCCTTGAGCCGTCAAAAAAGGAAAAGCTTCTGTTTTTCGAAAAGGAACAGGACTGATTTTATAGAAAATCTTTTTTCCTTCTTTCTTAGCAAAAATTTCTCGATGATAAGAAAAAATATGAAAGTAAAAAGAATCACCCGGATAAAAAAGAAAAAGAAGGGTGTAAAAAACAAAAAGAAAGAGAAACCTTTTCCGAATCATACGTAAATGTTAAATGTTTAACGTAAAACAATTCATTTTTTCTGGTTTATCCGAATTTTTACGATAGTTACCGATTTATATGAATTTTTCTGATATCAGCCGAATTTTCCCGATTTATCTGAATTTTTTATTTCAATCCCAAGCTCATTCAACTGTTCCTCGTCAACTGAGGATGGGGCATCCATAACCGCTGTTCTTCCACCAGAAGAAGCCGGAAAAGCAATCACCTCGCGAACGGACTTTTCATTTAAAATTACCTGTAAAAGCCGATCTAATCCCAAAGCTATCCCCCCATGCGGCGGCACTCCATAGGAAAAAGCTTCCAAAAGATGTCCAAATTTTTCTTCGACTTGTTTTTTAGTGTGACCCATAATTTCAAAAATCTTTGTTTGAAGATTGGGATCAGTAATTCGAATTGAGCCACCGCCAACCTCAAAACCATTCAAAACCAAATCATACTGATCGGCTCTGACCTTTTCATACTCACCTTTTTCTAAAAAGGGTAAATCTTCTTTTTTTGGTGCGGTAAATGGATGATGGGTGGCGTCCCATCTTTTTTCTTGTTCCTTCCACTCAAAAGCAGGAAAGTCAACTACCCAGCAAAAGGCTAAAATATTTTCATCTTTTTTTTCTCTAATATCTGGTCGATCAGATTTATATTTTAAAATCGCCTCGTAATAAGGAATTTTTGGAAAAGGAATTTTTAAAATTTTCTTTTTGGGAAAAACGATCTTAATCAGTTTTGCCAAAAGTTCTTCAATTAAACTTTGAATTTCTTCTTGGGTAGTAAATGATTTTTCAATATCAAGTTGGGTAAACTCGCCATAAGCGCGATCGGCTCTTGGATCTTCATCACGAAAACAACGAGCAATTTGAAAGTATTTTTCAAAACCAGCAACCATCAAAAGCTGCTTATATTGCTGAGGTGATTGAGGAAGAGCGTAAAACTTTCCTTTCTGAAGACGCGAGGGAACGATAAAATCACGGGCACCCTCAGGGGTAGCTTTGGTTAAAATTGGGGTTTCAATTTCCAAAAATCCCTTCTCATCCATGAAATGGCGAATTTCTTTGATAAATTGGTAGCGAAGAAGAAGATTGGTTTTTAGTCTTTCTCGGCGCAGGTCTAAATAGCGGTATTTTAATCTTATTTCTTCATCGATTTGATAACCATCGCCGTCGATGGGAAAAGGTATCGGTTTGGCTTGACTTAAAACTTTTATTTCCTTCGCCTCAATCTCAACGGTTCCAGTTCTTATCTTTGGGTTGACTAAATTTTTTGGCCGCTGTTTTACTTCTCCTTTCACATAAACCACATCTTCTAAAGATAACTTCTTAAACTCTTCACCACCAACTATTTGCACTATACCGCTTCGATCGCGAAGATCAATAAAAACCACTTTTTTGTGGTCTCTTTTTGATGAAACCCAGCCATAAAGCTCAACCACTTGTCCTACCATTTTTGGCGTTTCTTCGATAAAGATTTTTTTCATATGGTTTAATTATATATTACTTTTTTTTATTTTTTTTATGTTTTTATACCAAATTTAAAAAAAATTAAAGTTTTTAATGTTTGGTATTTGTTGATAAAATATTAGTTGATGGTAATTTTTAAAGACCGGATTGATGCTGGAAAAAAACTGGCTAACTTTCTTGCTCAAGACAATTTTTTTAAAAAAATAAAAGATAAAAAAGAAATCATTGTTGTTTCTTTGCTGCGAGGTGGGGTAATTGTTGGTGTGCCGATAGCCGAAAAATTTAAAACAAAAAATTTACCGCTTCCTGTTGCCAAAATTGCCTCACCCCAAAATCAAGAATTAGCAATTGGTGCTTTTTGTTTCTCTCAAATTTATTGGGAAAAAGAGGTTTTAAATCTTTACTTTTTTCCAAAAGAAGAAATCAACAAACAATTAGAAAAAGCGAAACAAAAGTTTTTTTCTTACTGTCAAAAATTTAACATCAACGAAAAAATTTTTGAAACTTTAAAACATAAAACCGTGATTTTAGTTGATGATGGAATAGCCACGGGCGCAACTGTCTGTGCTGCCTTTTATTTTTTAAAAACAAAAAAACCTCAAACAATAATTTTAGCCTCCCCGGTTGGCCCTTCTGACTTTAAAAATCCTGGTTTTGATAAGGTTTTTATTTATCATAAGGAAAAATATTTTTCCGCCATTTCCCAATTTTATGAAGATTTTTCTCCGGTTGAGAAAGTTAAGATACAATACGAATGATACAAATAAAGATGTGAATTATGCAAATAGAAGTCAGATAAACCAGATAAATCGGCAAACATCGGAAAAATTCGGATAAATCGGAAAAAAAGTTAAACGTTTATAAGAAAGAGATACATTGAGATAAATAGAGATAAATGGAGATAAGTAGAGATTTATAGAGATTTATTGAGATTAATAGAGATTAATAGAGATTAATGGAGATAAGTAGAGATTGGGAGATTAAGAAATTAGGAAATTAAGAAAAATATTAATTTATTAGTAGACAAATTAAGTATGCGATCGTTTATTAGTTTTTTCTACTTTTTTATTTATTTTATTTAATCTCTCTCTTTCTTAAAAAAAATCACCCAAAACTTTACCAATTTAATGCGATCGCAAAAAAAAGGTAAAAAAGATATATTCTATCTTAGCGCCGATTGAGAAAAGATAGAATTTTAAACATTTAACGTTTAATGTTTAACGTTTCAAGTTATACGTTCCACGTTACACTTTTTTTAAGATGTTAGAAGTTAGAAGTTAGATTTTAGGTGTTTGGTGTTTGGCGATTATGTTGAGGCGGAAAAAGAAGAGATAAGTTCTTCTATTATTTTTTCTGGCGATTTTGCTTTAACAAAATGACTGGCAATTAAGACTCCTTTGGCGCCACAAATTAAAGCATTTTTCACATCTTCCCCACTTTTTATTCCTGCTCCAACAATTAAAGGATGATTTAATTCTTGCGCTAAGTTTTTAATGATTGAAGATTGGGTTTCTAAAATTGATGTTTCAGTGGCGATTAATCTTTCATCTTCATACGCTAAAAAATCAATTGATAATTTATCAAACTCCAAAACCATTTCTTTTGTATGACCAACTAGTAAAGTTTTTAAATTATTTTCCTTGGCTTTTTTTAGGATAAAAATAATCGCCTCTTTTTCTAATTTATGTTCGCTGTGATTAATCAAAACTCCAGAAGCACCGGCTTCTTTTAAAGAAAAAGCCGAAATATAACCGGTCGCCCTTCCCTCATCAATTGGATCAACATGTTGGGCCCAAACCTCAATCCCCAACTCTTTTTTAATCCGGTAAATATCGGTCGCTTGAGCGATAGGAATGATTTTTACCTTCGTTTTTATCTTTTTAAGGCAAGATAAAAGTTTAACGGCTTTTTCTCCGGTGGCTTCTTTGTAGGTTTTAAGATTCAAAAAGATCATGATTTTATTTTATAATACTTTTTGTCTTATGTCCGCCTTATTTTTCAAAAAAATTAAAACCAATCCCTTTTATTTTAAAAAAAAGAAAGAAGAAAAAGAAACTTTGTTTTTTGGTTTTGTTTTTTTAATTTTTGTTAGCCTTCTTGTCTTTTTTCTTCGCCTTTTTCAGTTAACTATTATAAAAGGCAGTTATTATCAAAAACTGGCCGAAAAAAACCGAATAAAAGAAATAACAATTGAACCCCAAAGAGGAAAGATTCTTGATCGAAAAGGTCTTATCTTAGTTAAAAATTTAGCCGCAAATATCAAAGAAGAAGAAAATCGCCTTGTTTCCAAACGCCTTTATTATGAAGGAGAAACATTGGCTCATTTAGTTGGTTATCGAAGCTTGGCGAATAGCGATGATTTAAAAACCGATACCTGTTTAAACAAAATAAAAATTGGCGACAAAGTTGGGAAAAAGGGAGTTGAAGCTTTATTTGACTGCCAACTTCGCGGAAAAAAAGGAAAAAAATTAATTGAGGTTGATGCTTTAGGAAAATTTTTAAAAACGGTCGCCATCATCCCCCCAGAAAACGGTAAGGATTTAAAACTGGCTTTAGATTTTTATCTTCAAAAAAAAGCTTATGATTTGATCAAAGAAAAAAAGGGGGCGGTAGTTGGTCTTTTGCCAAAAACGAGCGAGGTGATTGTCTTCGTCTCTTCTCCTTCTTTTGATCCCCAAGACTTTGAAGATGAAGAAAAAAAGGTGATTGAAAGATTTTTTGCCGACGAAAAAAAACCACTTTTTAACCGCGCCTCAGAAGGCGAATATCCACCTGGATCTGTTTTTAAATTGGTTGTTGCCGCCGCTGCCTTAGAAGAAGAAACCATTAATGAAAAAACCCAAATTGAGGATAAAGGAATTTTACAACTTGGACCGTTAACTTTTGGTAATTGGTACTATCTTCAATATGGTAAAACCGATGGGATGGTTGATGTAGTAAAAGCAATTGCCCGCTCCAATGATATCTTTTTTTATCAAGTGGGAGGAAAACTTGGTGAAACAAAAATAAAAAAATGGGCAGAAGTCTTTGGCTTGGGGAAAAAAACCGGCATTGGCATTGAGGAAAAAGAAGGACTTGTTCCTTCTTCTTTTTGGAAAGAAGATAAATTAAAAGAAAAATGGTATCTGGGCGATACTTATAACCTTTCTATTGGACAAGGTTATCTTTTAACCACCCCGCTTCAAATTGCCGTTTTAACTTCAGTCTTTGCCACCAACGGTTATCTTTGTCAACCGCAGTTGTTAAAATTATCTAAAGCAGAGAAACGGAATGGCAAATCTTCTTTAAATTGCCAAAAACTACCCCTTTCTCAAAAAACTCTTGATTTAGTAAAAGAAGGAATGAAAAAAGCTTGCTCCCCTGGTGGTACTGGCTGGCCGCTTTTTAATTTTAAAGTCAATCTACCCAATAAAAAAACCCAAGAAATTCAAACCGCTTGTAAAACCGGAACAGCCGAATCCCAGTCGAAAGAGAGTTTACCCCACGCCTGGATTACTGTTTTTGCTCCTTTTGAAAACCCAGAAATTGTTCTAACCGTTTTTTTAGAAAATGCCGGTCAAGGATCAGATATGGCCGGCCCAATTGCTAAGGAGATTTTAAAAAGTTATTTTGAGAGGAGAGAGTAAGTAAAAATCAAAAAGGAAGAGTTAAAGAAACGCTTTTTTTTCCATTATCACCTTCCAAATATTTTTCCCAATCAACCGTAATTTCGGCTTTGCCGCTGGGTGTTAAGTAATAGATCTTTTTATTTTTTACCCCATAATCAAAAATTTCTTTGGTTAAAATCACATCATCAAGACAATAACCTCTTAATTTATCAAATTCTTTATTTTTATAATACTCAATTGCTAAAAGTCCATGACCGGTTTTTCTTTTGTTTAAAGTGGCGATCAAAAGATCATTAAGCCCCAATCGCCGCCCCACTTTCTCCCGAACATCTTCTAAGATATCAAAAACGGCAAAATTCTCCACTTTTCCTGGATAATAGGCCTGAAAAACTTGAAGATCAAAACTTTTTATATTGTATCCTATAATATAAGAAGCATTTTCAAAATAGGAAAAAGCCTTGTTTATTTCTTCTTCCAAAAAAGTGATTCCTTGGTTAGTGGCATAATCGTAAATGGCTAAAACTGAAATCTTTAATTTTTTGGGGTCAGTAAACTGACGAAACGTATACTTGGTCTCTAAATCAATAATGATTGGTTTTTGTTTCATAAACTAATTGAGTTTTTTTTGATGGTTGGTTGGTCGAAGAACTTCAATTTCAAAAATCCCTAGCCTAATATCATTTAAATTCTCACTTTTTAAGATTGGTTTTGGTAAATAAACAAGCAGTTTATTTCTAAGATGATCAAAATACTTAAGAAGGATGGAAAGTTCGTGGTCAGAAAGTTTTTCATAATAAGCTTGAAAAAAATCATCAAACTTACCCAAACTCCAAAGCACCTCAACGATTTTTTTGTTAGAAAGATCTAAAAGAGAAATATCACCCAAAACTGGCTTTATCTTAAGCCCCATCATCATAATCTCCTCAACCATCTTTTTAACCGGTGGCTTTTTTTTAATAAGCTTTTGAAAATCTTTTAAAAGCAAAAAGACATCTACCTTTTTTTCTTCTTTTTTTGTAGTTCTCATAATGATAAATATTTTATACTCTATTTTCTTTAAAATTTCAAGAAAATTAATTTTAAAAAATTGAGAAATGGCTTATAATTTTTTTATGAGTTTTTTTAAAAAACTTTTTTTTGCCATTGTTTTTTTCATTCTTCTTTCTTCCTCAATAAGAAACATTTTAAATTATCAAAACGCGTTAAAATTTTATCAGCATTATAAAAATAGTTTTGAAAAAGAAAAAGAAAAAAACCAAAGGTTAAAAACAGAAATCCTTAAAAAAACCAGTCTTTCAGAAATCGAAAAAACAATCCGCAACCATCTTAATCTTCTTCAACCTGATGAAGTTGCCCTAATCATCGCCCAACCCACCCCTTCCCCTTCTCCCTCCCCCACCCCTTCTTTATCCAACTTCCAAAAATGGCTCAATCTTTATCAAGGAAAAACAGATTAAGTTAAAAATTATTTAAAAATCCATTTGACTTTTTTAAATATACATTATACATTATACATTATATGATGAAACGAACTCAAATTTATATCGAAAATAATGATTTTGAAAAACTTTATCTTTTAGCCAAAGCCAATAATCTAACTGTGTCTGAGTTAATAAGACAAGCGATAAAAAAAGAACTTTTTAAAAAATTAAAAAACAATAAAAAAAACTGGCGCGGTTTTGTTGGTTTTTATAAAAGCAAAATCAAAACTAAAGCTAACGAAGAAATTAAAAAATATTATCAAAAATTATGAAAGTTCTTTTGGACTCCGACTTTCTTTTTGCTCTTTTTGTTTCAAACGATTTTCATCATCAAAAAGCCAAAAAACTATTAGAAAAGTATCTTAATGAGGAAATCTATGTTTTAAATTTAGTCATTCAAGAAACAGCCACAGTTTTAAGTTATCGCTTTGATCAAAAGGCAGCAATTAATTTTTTAGAAAAAATAAAAACAACGCCAGTTTTAGTGATTAATTTAGATGATAAATTGGAGGAAAAAGCTTGGGTGGTTTTTAAAAATCAAAAGAAAAAAGGCATTTCTTTTATTGACTGCGGTAATTTAGCTCTTTTAGAAACTCATCAAATGGAGAAAATATTAAGTTTTGATAAGTTTTATCCAGAAAAATTTCGGCTTACTTAAAAATCTCCTTCTCAAAACTTTTGGCTAAAGAAAAGTAAAAATCTTCCATCTTTTTTTGCGAAAAAGTAACAAGCATTTTGGGAAAATCAGTAAAAGTTTTAACCATCATTAATTTATGACCCAATTGAATCCGATCAATATCCCAATCAAGCTTAGCTTTTGTTTGCAAAATCAAATAATTTATATCATATTTTTTTCTTGTAAGATAAAAAAAGGTCAACAAAATCCCTGGCGCGGGGTTTCATTGAAATCGTGTGAACTTTATTGACAGCAATATCCAAAAGACTATCAACAACAATATTTTTCCATTTTAATCCTTTCTCAATCCGAGGAAAAGGATAATAATTAAAATCAACTTTAAAAAGAAAACCATCCTCAAGCTCCATTTTAAACGATTCTAAACCAAGATAGTTAACATGGATCACTTTTTTTATTTTGTTTTTTCTCGCAAAGTCAGCAATAAAAGGTTTAATCACGCCTAAATTAACTTCTTTATTTTCAATAAAAAGATCAATATCTTATGATTCTCGATGATGAAGATAAAACTCTGATAAAACAGTGCCTCCGGTCCAATAAAAATTTTTGACGATATAACTTACTTTATTGGCTTCTTCCAAAAATTTAAGATGAATTGGTTTGAGGATGGTTTTTCCCCCATAATAGATATTTAATATATAAAGCTTTGTTAGGATCAAGCCAAGATTCAATTTCCCTCCAATATTTTTTTACCTCTTTTTTATCCAGCTTTTCCCCATCCAATCCATAGTTTATAAGCTGGGCGATCCGCCAGATTTTGTATTTTCTAGGATACCTTTTTTTGAATTTTTCCTCGTCCACCGACCAGTTATACATACCCTAATTTTACCATTTTAGTCGAGGAATTTGAAGGTGGAGAGGATGAGGTTAATAACTTCTTGTTTATCATGTGTTCCTGCAGAAAAATAATAGTTCAGATTGCCATCAGAGATAATAATTCTCGTTCCCTTTACAGATTCTGCTTCTCCTACTCCCCCCGAATATTTGTCACCTCTTATCCCCCCTATAGTTATTGGTTCCCATTTAAGATTAGTCTCCATTCTTGCTAATATATCTGACTTAGAAAGAGAGGTAATTTCTAGGGCAAATTCTAAATAGGGAGATGGAGAATTAAGGTAAACACGAAGTATGGTTTCTAAATCTGGTTTTTCTCTTACAGAAATTTCTAAATATGGTGGATATTTGAATTCAAATCCATACTTTTCATTTCTATATATTTTCCAGTTAGCGGTTGGATCAGTGTTAGGAGTAGGAGTTGGTATTTGTGTAGTTGGAGTTGGAAATGGGGTTGAGGTTGGGGAAAGTTGAGAAATTGTTGAGGGTGGAGGAGTTTTTGGTTGGGAGAGAATTTTGCCGAGGAAAAAACCACCTAATCCGACGAGAACAATTAATAAAACCCGCCCGGAAATCAAAAGAAGTTTGGATTTCCAAATTGAATTAGGCGTATTTTTAGTGGGAGTTTAAACGGCTTCTGATTGTTTTTGAGAAATATTTTCTTCCATATTTATAGTTTAATAAATTTTTATCTAATTGTATACTCCTTCTACTTGATTTTGCAGCTTACACCGTTGTCATGTTGTCCTCCGATTCGGAGGATCAGCATCTCGTTTAAAATTTGCAATGAGACCCCAAAACGAGTTCGGGATGACATAAAAGAACTCCAAACCAACCTAAATTCGACCGCTTCGATCAAAAGAAGGCCGGTATAACAAGCTAAACTCTTTTTCTTATTGCTAAATTAAATAAAAGAAAATACCTATCAAAGTCCGAGTCTTTAAAATGATAAGGGTTATTGCCTAAAAAATAATCGGCAAAAATTTCTCGCATCCGCAAAATTTCTTTTAAGCGAAAGCGATTTTTTTCATCAGCAATAGTCAAATCAAAAAGCTCAAGCGCTCGGTAAAAAGCCGCTTTGGCTTCATTTTTGTCACCTTTGTTTTTAAACCGTAAAGCCCGACAAACTTCAGCACCAATGTTGGCTAATTGTTCCATTAAAGAAAGTCTACCCCAATCTTTGGCGGTTTTTTTAAAAAAAGTCGTCATTTTTTAATGAGTTTTTCAATAATTTTTAAAATCTTATTTCTGATTTTTTCATCCTCAACAAAACGTGAGTAATTATTCTGTGAGGGTCGAAGATTAATTACCGAATCAAATTCAACAAAATCATCTTCTTGTTTTTCTGGATAAATGTTAATACCCCAAAGATTATTTTGGCAAGAACCATTTTCCAAAAGCAATTTTTCCTCATCACTATGAAGTTCACCGCCAACCACCATCACCTCTTTTTCAACATCAACCACCGCTTTTACTAAATTACCAAACATACCTTCTGCCATTTTTTTCAATTCTTCCAAAGTAATAAATTTATCAACGATTTTCATACCAACCATTAATTTTAATAAATTTTAAAATTTGTTTTTTCCAAAATATAATGATTTTCTTTTCTATTAATTCCAACTTTTTTAAATCCTAAACTTTTAAAAAACATAAAAGCATTGAAGTTAAAAAATCTTTTCCTTGATTCCATAAATTAACAAATTGGTAAAGAGATGATTTTTGAATTTTTTTAATATTAAACATTTCCATAATTAGGACAATTATATCTTATTTTTGGAAACGTGTTTACTACTCCCACTCCATTGTTGCCGGTGGTTTGGTGGTTCTGTCATAGACAATGTCCAAAACAACCTAAATTCGACCGTTTCGGTCAAGAGGAGGGTGGTAAAACAATTTATCTTTCAATTTAAGATTACTTAAAAAAACAAAAAACAGAATAACTGAGGTAAATAAAAATGGTATATCTTTACCAAAATGATAAAAAAGTTCGCCTCCAATAATTGGCCCCAAAATTCGCCCCAAAAATCCAACTGACTGTAATAATCCCAAAGTGCCGCCATATTCTTCTTTTGGGACATTTTCTGAAGCTATTGCTTGATCTGAAGCTATTGCTTGAATTGAAGGATTGGCCAAACCATTACCCAAAGGCATAAAAGTCAAAGCGAGATAAAAAATCAATCTTTTATTTAAGCGCATAATATTAAATTTTTTTCCAAAACTTACCAAAAGAAAGGATAGAAAATGAAATGAAAGCCATGATTGCTCCAAAGTAAAAAGTTGCTTGCGGACCAATTTTTGTCCACAAAATCCCACCAAAAAATGAGGCAAAAAATAAACCAAACCCAAAATTAAAACGTTTTTAGGAATTTTTGTCTCTTGTTCTTTCATAAAACTCAGCCAAAGCAATCTCTAAAGGTAAAGATTCAATTGGGGTAATTTTTAAACTCGAATAAGCCTCAAGCAAAAGTTTAATCAGCAAACTTATCTCTTTTTCTGAAAGCTTTGTTTGGTAATCTAAATCATTTGAAACACCTTTTTTTACCAAAAGAGAAAGC
>Ga0308396_1000124_pt1 | contig 54701 bp, 53 predicted proteins | sample Hotspr2SamplePe2_FD_202359 | JGI IMG/M metagenome (GOLD analysis project Ga0308396, IMG submission 202359) | Hot spring phototrophic mat microbial communities from Mushroom Spring, Yellowstone National Park, Wyoming, United States - 20050930_Pe2 ... | reverse complement strand
GGTTGCCATGACGGTTCAAGAGAAACGCGAAACCTTCGAGCTTTCCAAGTACCGCATAGAAGCTCCGCAGGGGGAAATCTTTCTGAACGTCAAGTACTCTCCGCTCTGGGATCCGATGAACGAATCCATCACCGGTGTGATCGTCGCGCTCGAAGACGTTACACAAAAGGTCAGGATGGAGCAGGAGCAGAAGGAAAGAGAGAAACTCATGTTGCTGGGGGAAGTTGCGGCGCGTGTGGCACACGAACTCAGGAACCCCATCACGGTGATCGGTGGGTTCATCAACCGAGCGAAGAAGAACCTCTCGAATCTTCAAACGGTCGAGAAGTACCTGGACGTCATATCCAAAGAGGTTGAGAACCTCGAGAGGATCGTCACGGAAATTTTGGAGTTCAGTAAACCGAAGTCCATTTTGGAATTCACCGAGTTCGACATTAACGAGTTGATAGAAGAGGTCGTTTACATCATGCAAGAGAAGGCGAAGAAAGCGAATGTTATAATAGAGACAAAGCTTTCCAACACGGCGAAGGTCGTCGCAGATAGGACGAAGCTGAAGAGAGTTCTCATAAACCTCGTTCAGAACGCTATAGAGGCTTCGCCTCCCAACGGTAGGATCTTGATCAGATCTTTCCAAGAGGCCGACAAGGTGGTCGTATCGGTTTTCAACACGGGCGAGCCTCTTTCCGATAAAGAGTTGAAGAAGATCTTCACTCCGTTCTACACGACCAAGACGCAGGGTACGGGTTTGGGACTACCCATATGCAAGAAGATCGTTGAGGACGAACACGGTGGTAGAATCTGGGCCGAGCCGAAGAGCAACGGCATGGAGTTTTATTTCGAAATCCCATGAAGGGAGGAAAAAAGAATGTCCAAGGCTAAGATACTCGTGGTGGACGACGAGGAAAACATAAGGTTTCTGCTGAGTGAAGAACTCGCAGATGAAGGATACGATGTAAAAACCGCGATGAACGCGGAGGAATGCCTTCAGAAGTGCGAGAAAGAGCCGTTCGATCTGGTGGTGTTGGACATCGAGATGCCTGGGAAGAACGGCTTAGAGGTGGCCGGTGAGTTGAGAAAGCAAAAACCTGGGTTGAAGATAATTCTGCTGACAGCCTATTCGCACTACAAATACGATCTGTCCTCGTGGGCGGCCGATGCTTACGTTGTCAAGTCGGCCGATCTGACTGAACTGAAGCGAACGATCGAAGAGCTCTTGAAGCTGTGAGGAGGTGTCGATTTTGGATTACGGAAAGACTCTGAACCTACCGAACACCGCGTTTCCGATGCGAGCGAACTTGGTGGAGAAAGAACCGCAGATCCTCGAACGTTGGAAGAGGATCGACATTCACAGATACATCCTCAGAACGCGGGAGAATCGTCCCACGTTCGTTTTGCACGATGGGCCTCCGTACGCGAACGGTGCGATACACATGGGCACAGCGATGAACAAGATCTTGAAAGACATGGTGATCAGGTACAAAACTCTGAGGGGATTTCGAACCCCTTACGTGCCGGGCTGGGACACGCACGGTTTGCCCATCGAGCATCGCGTCACGAGCATGCTCAAGGAAAAGGTCGAGAAGATGACACCGCAAGAGATCAGGCAGGAGTGTGAGAAGTTCGCCAGAGAGCAAATAGAGATCCAGAAACGTCAGTTCCAAAGACTCGGTGTGATCGGCGATTGGGAGAACTACTACGCCACGCTCGATCCCGAATACGAATACAGGGTCTACACCGTGCTTCAGAAGTTTGTAGAAGATGGTTACGTTTACAGAGAGAAAAAACCCGTCCTTTGGTGTTTCACGTGTGGCACCGCACTCGCCCAGGCGGAGATAGAATACCACGATCATGTTTCTCCGTCCATCTACGTCAAGTTCAAGATGAAGGACAGCAACGAGTACATCGTCATTTGGACGACCACACCGTGGACCTTGCCAGCCAACACAGCTATTGCGGTGCATCCTGAGGAGACCTACGTGAGGTTGAAGGTCGATTCAGAAGTTTGGATGGTCGCCGAAAGGTTGTTCGAGCAGTTCGCGAGTGAGATCGGTCTAAAGCACTATTCGGTCCTTGAAAAGTTCAGTGGTCGTTCGTTGGAAGGTAGAACCGCGATCAGTCCGTTGTCCCAGAGGGATTCAAGAATAATACTTGCCGATTTCGTCGACATGGAAACTGGCACAGGTTGTGTTCATGTGGCTCCCGGTCACGGTGAGGAGGACTACGAGTACGGATACAAGATATACAAGCTCGACGTGCTTTCGCCCGTCGACGAAAAGGGCCGTTTCACGAATGAAGCCGGTAAGTACAGAGGCTTGAACGTGTTCGACGCGAACAAGCTGATTATGGAAGATCTGAAAAACTTGGGTGTGCTCCTGCACGCTTCGACGATAACGCATTCTTATCCTCACTGCTGGAGATGCAAGAATCCCGTCATATTCAGGGCGACCGAGCAGTGGTTCATCTCCATCGACAAGAACGATCTGAGAAAGAAGCTTTTGGAACAGATCAACATGGTCGAATGGATCCCCGATTGGGGTAAGAACAGGATAGCGGCGATGATCGAAGAAAGACCTGATTGGTGCATCTCCAGACAGAGAGTGTGGGGCATTCCGATTCCCGCGTTCAGGTGCAAATCTTGCGGTCACGTGAACCTGGACGGAGGACTCATCGAACACTTTGCAGGCATCGTTAGGCAGAAAGGTACCAACGCTTGGTTTGAATTGGGTGAAAAGGAACTTTTGCCGGATGGCTACGCTTGCAAGAACTGTGGTTCGAGGGATCTGGAGAAAACCTACGATACTCTGGACGTGTGGATAGACTCCGGAGCGTCTTTCGAAGCCGTGCTCAACGCGAGGCCTGAACTCACCTTCCCTGCGGACATGTATCTGGAAGGGAGCGATCAGCACAGAGGTTGGTTCAACTCATCGCTGGTACTGTCCGTTGTCAAGCATGGCCGGCCACCGTACAGGACGGTTTTGACCCACGGGTTCATCAAGGATGAGGAAGGAAAGAAGATGAGCAAGTCTTTGGGAAACGTGGTCGATCCTTTGGAGGTTTGCTCGAAGTACGGTGCGGACGTCTTGAGGCTCTGGCTCGCGAGCAGCGATTATTTCAACGATATACGCATAAGCTACAACATACTCATGCAGCAAGTGGAGGTTTACAAGAAGATTCGGAACACGATCAGATACCTTTTGGGAAACCTTTACGATTTCACTCCGAAGGACACAGTCCCTTACGAGAAACTCTTGCCCGTCGACAAGTGGGCACTGGGAAGACTGCAGCAGATAATCAAGGCTATCACGGAAGGCTACGAGAGCTACGAGATATCGAAAGTCTACAACACTCTGGTGAAATATTGTTCTGTTGAACTGAGCGCGGTGTATTTGGACATCGTGAAGGATAGGCTGTACGTCGAGGGAAAGAACTCTCTGAAGAGAAGGTCTGCTCAGACGGTGATCAGAGAGATTCTCAGATCTCTCTTGATAATGATCTCACCCATCCTCACCTTCACGTGCGAAGAGGCTTACTCTCATCTGTGCGCGGAAGACAGAAGGTTCGAAACGATCCATGCTGAAAGCTGGCCCGAGTACAGGAAGGATTGGGTCGACGAAAAACTCATGGAGGACTTCGAAAGACTGTTCGAGGTCAGGGATGTGGCGCTGAAGTCTCTCGAGGACGCAAGGCAAGCCAACTTGATAGGCCATTCCTTGGACGCAAAGCTCACGCTGAAAATCAATGATGAGAAGCTCTTTTCATTACTGCAGGAATACAGAGATGTGCTCGAAGAGATCTTCATAGTGTCTCAGCTTCAGCTGGAAAAGGGAGAGGAGAGGATACAAGTTTTGGTGAGCAAAGCTGAAGGGCAGAAGTGTGATAGATGCTGGAAGTACCATCCGTTGACCAATTCCGACGGTCGTTTCCCAAACATCTGTCCGAGGTGCGTTTCGGTACTCGAGGGTGAAAGAGAATGATAGACATTCATGCCTTGGTGTCCGAAGCCTTCACGAAGGGGGCTTCGGACGTTCATCTGTCGGTTGGGGTTCCACCGATCTACAGGATCGATGGGATACTCGTAGTTCAAAAACAGTATCCTCCTGTCAGCGCCAAGGATCTGCTCGATGCTGTTCAGAAGATTTTCGAGCAGTTGAACATCACAAGAAGCGAAGACAAGAAAGAAGTGGATTTCGCCTTTTCCGTGGGAGACAAAATAAGGGTCAGAGGCAATCTTTACCACGAGAGGAGAAACCCTGCCCTCGCACTGAGGTTGATCACCAGCAGGATAAGGACCTTCAGCGAGCTGGGTTTGCCTGAGATACTCAAAGACTTCGCCAACAGAGACTCGGGATTGATCCTCGTCGCTGGGCCCACCGGCAGCGGTAAATCCACGACGTTGGCTGCGATGATAGACTACATCAACGAGAACTTCCCTTACCACATCATCACCATCGAAGATCCCATCGAGTACGTTTTCACCAACAAGAGATCGATCGTCCACCAAAGAGAGCTCGGTCAAGACACGGACAGTTTCTACGACGGACTCAAGTACGCCTTGAGGCAAGATCCAGACGTCATACTCGTCGGTGAAATGAGAGATTTAGAGACCATGGCTCTGGCGCTCACCGCTGCAGAGACAGGACATCTGGTTTTGAGCACAATACACACCAACAGTGCGGCGAGTGCGCCGGAAAGGATCATAGACGTGTTTCCAGCGCATCAGCAGAAACAAATAGCGCTTCAAGTGGCGAACACGCTCATCGCGATTGTCTACCAAAGGTTGCTGAGGCACGCTTCGGGTAAAGGTGTCGTGCCAGTGCTGGAAATACTTGTTGGAACGACGGCGGTGAAGAACTTGATCAGGGAGAACAAGTTGCACCAAATAGAGTCGATCATGCAGGCGAGCGCCAAGCAGGGTATGATCCTCTTCGACGATGCCTTGTTGAAGGCTTACTTCTCAGGTCTAATAGACAAAAACCAGCTTTACGAGTACTGTCGCAATCCAGATGAAATGAGGAGAAAGATAGGATGAAAGAGTTGGTCAGATCTCTCGTTGAGAAGGCGAAGGAAAGACTTCACAAACTGCAGATCGATCTCGCGAGAGCCAACATCGACGTTGAAGAGATGAAGAGATTGTCGATGGAGTATTCAAAACTTGAAGAGATCGTTCAGTTGCACGAGGAGCTTGAAGAACTCGAAAAGGACGTCGAGTTCTGGCAACAGATCGTTCTGGAGGATCCTTCGGCAGAGAAAGAACTCGTTAAGACGAAACAGGAACAAGAAGAGAAACTATCCCAGTTGATCTCGCTGTTACTTCCGAGCAAGGACTACGACAGCATCATCATGGAAATAAGGGCTGGCACAGGAGGAGAAGAGGCTGCACTGTTCGCCACGGATCTGTACAGGATGTACACGCGTTATGCGGAACGCAAAGGTTGGCAAGTGGAACTTGCGGATTTCCACGACACGGGCCTTGGTGGGTTCAAAGAAGTGGTGGTGTTCATCAGGGGTAAATCTGTTTACAAGCATCTGAAATGGGAAAGCGGCGTGCACAGGGTTCAGAGAATCCCAGTCACTGAATCTTCCGGCAGAATACACACTTCCACCGCCACCGTGGCGATACTGCCCGAGGTCACGCCCGTGGAGGTCCAGATAGACCCGAAGGAGCTACAGATCGACATTTTCAAAGCTTCAGGCCACGGAGGTCAGTACGTGAACAAGACCGAGTCTGCCGTGAGGGTGACGCACCTACCAACGGGTATCACCGTGAGCTGTCAGAGTGAAAGATCGCAACATCAAAACAGAGAGAAGGCCCTCGCCATACTCAGGTCCAAACTCTTTCAGCTGAAACAAGAGGAACTCATGCAGGAGATCTCACAACAGAGGAAGAGCCAAATAAAGACAGCTGAGAGGAGCGAAAAGATTCGGACCTACAACTTTCCGCAGAACCGCGTGACCGACCACAGGATCGATTACACCAGTTACAGGCTCAAGGAGATCTTAGACGGTGATCTGGACGAGTTGGTTTCGAAACTTTTGGAGTTCGAGCTCACCGAGACCGCAAAGCGCATCCTAAGTTGAAGTTTTACCGTAAGCCTTCTTTGCCAAAGCTTCGTAGATCATGTTCGTCAGGGAAGAGAGTTCGTGTCTTGCCGCCTGCCTGGAATATTCGTACAGGGACATGTTCATGAACCAGTTCTCCGCGAGCGTTCTTCTGAACAGATTCGATTTCGGTATGGACTCGTACATCTTCTTGATAACATCGTAAAAGATCGTTGCGGTGAAATCGGCACATGCGTTCCAGAGTTTGTCGGAACTTTTGATCGAGGAGACTGCGTGTATCATTCACATCACCACCAAGTCGGCGAGTAGTACACCAGCTTTGTGCATGGATTGAAGTATCGCGATGATGTCCTGCGGTGTGGCACCAAGACTCTTGAGTGCGGAAACCAGTGCGCCCACCGTGGCTTCCGTTTGCTGTTCCGAGAGCTTTCCGTTTTTGATCGTCACGTTGAAAACCCCATAAGAGAGTGTGAAATCGAGGATCTTTATGTTCCCCCCGAACACCACCGTGCCCGTCTTTTCGTTCACGACCACCCGTGCGGGCATGTCCACTGAGACTTCGATTTCTTCAACGAGCGCGAGGAAGGATATCACGTCGTCTTCGAACGCAGAAGGTACGACTATTTTTATCGTCGAAGCATCGATCGCCTTCGCTATTCTCCTTTCAAAAGTGGTGTTTATCGCCTGTGCCACCCTCGCGGCAGTCGTGAAGTCAGGCCGTTTCAGTTGCAATGTCACCGAGTTGGACTGAGCGAACTCGAAAGGTATCTCGCGTTCCACGATGGCACCAGATGGTATGAACCCCACGACCTTGTACTTCGATTGCAAATTCGCCGAGACCTTGACTTCCGCTCCACCCAAGCTGACACTTCCTTGAGCCACGGCATAAACATTACCGTCTGCCCCGAACAGAGGTGTTTGTAGCAGAATACCACCCTCCAGCGATTTCGCATCCCCTATGGATGCCACCACAACATCGAGCCTCATGCCCTCTTTGAAGAACGCGGGAATGTCGGCAACGACCATCACCATCGCACTGTTCCTCGCCTTGATGTCCTCAGGGTTCATCGTCACACCGAGCGTTTTTGCTATGTTGCTGAGTACGGTAGAACTTATCTTGCCCGAATCGCCCGTGCCGTTCAATCCCACGACGATGCCTATGCCAAACAGCTGGTTGTCTCTCACACCTCTGAAGTTCGCGATATCCTTGATCCTCGCGGTGGCGAAGACCATGCTGATCGAGGTCAACAACACGACAAAGAAGATCTTCTTCACGCGCACCACCTCACAACAGAAACCTTGCGATGGCGGAGAGAAACGTGTCGAGCCAAGATTGTTCATTGGGCTTTTGCCTGAAGACGAGTTGTCCGTTGACCCAAATCTGGCAGTTTGCGATCTTCGAAGAGTCAACGGTGTTGTTCGCGGCGATGTCGTCGGGCCTGACGGTCCCTCTTATCATCACTTCACTGAGTTGGTTGCCCACCTTGAGCTGTCTGCTTCCTTCGATGACGAGATTGCCGTTCTCTATGGCGACCACAACGGCGGACATGGTCATCACGACGTTGGCGGAAGTCTTCGCACTCTTATCGATGTTCGTGTTGTTGTTTATGGGTATGAACTTGGACAAGTCGAAGTTCGTGATGCCTTTCACCGTGCCTGTGATCAGGTTCATCAAAGCTTTCTCCAAAGATTCGGTGCTGAGCGAAGTGCTGAACTGTGGATTTTCACGCACCACGATCGTGACGATGTCTCCCACGCGACTCGCCTTCCTGTCAGAGATGATGTATCTGAACTGCGTGTTGGTGGAACTGTTCCACAAAGACGTTGAAAAGAAGATCGTTGTGAGCATCATCAGAGTGAGCAAAAGAAACCTTCTCATGTTATCAACCTCCAGTCACTAAAACGGTCAGATCCTCTTGGAGCAAACCTTCTATGAGTACACCACTTGAAACGTTCCTGACGGAAATCCTTTCGCCTACGTAACCGTCACGCATGGCGCGCACCTGCGCCGTCACAACGATCGGGCCAATAGTCACTCTGGCTGTCAACAACTGACCGGCTCTCACATCCGGTGGTTTCGCCAAGTACCTCGCGTCCAAAGGTTCGTTCTGTCTGAACATCTTTCGAGCGATCTTTCCGACGACTTGATTGAGATCCGTGCAAAGTTCCACGTTCAGGGCCAAGAGGTTCACCCTCTGAAACGTCACATCGTTTTCGCTCAAGACTTCGTTGGATCTGACCGTTCTGTTCACGACCAGAACATCGGCAAAGACTGCGAGCTCACATTCAACGCGCACATAACCACAGAACTTTTCTTCTTGATAAGCTTTGAACAGGAAACTGAAAAAGCTTTTCGAACGGCTGTGTGAAGTCAGCTGGATCTTGTCAAAAGAACTCGGGGAACTCTTGATCTGCAGAGAAACGATCGTTGCTTCTGAGCCAAAGTTTTCTCTGGCGAACTTTTCTATCGCCTCGATGAGCATTCCGTTCGCAAAACAGTAGACTGTGAATATCAAAAGGAACACGACCGCAAGAACGAGTCCTTTCATGCCCTCACCATTTAAGTATTTCTACACGACGATGGGGTTATCCTCTGATAAAGAAAAGACCCGGTCTAGCGACCGGGTCGAAGGCTCAAGCCTTTCTCCTGTCGAACCACTTGACAAGTTCGAACAGTGGAACGATCATGAGGGCTGCCAGGAAGCTGACCAACAGTTGATGACCTGCGAGCGTTGTGGTACCGAAGACGTCCTGCAGACCTGGAAGGTATATGACCGCAAGCAGGAGCAGGAAGGATACAGTGCACGCCAGAAGCAAGCGCGGATTGTTCCTTATGCCAACCTTTAGGAGAGAATGTTTCAAAGATTTCGAGTTGAACGCGTGGAACAGTTGGCCCGTACACAAGGTGAAGAAGACCATCGTTCTGAGCAGTCTTATCTCATCGTGTTCTATCAGGGCCCAACCGTAGACGAAGAGTGTCGATATCGAGAGCACCAGACCGCCGATGAATATTTTCTTCATCACGTCCTTGCTCATGATACCTTCCTTCGGATCCCTCGGTGGCCTGTTCATCACGTCAGGCTCTGCAGGTTCCACACCGAGTGCCAACGCGGGCAGTCCATCGGTGACCAAGTTCATCCAGAGTATCTGCACCGGAATCAAGGGTAGAGGCAATCTGAGCAGGATCGAGATGAATATCGTCGCTACCTCGCTGATGTTGCACGAGAGAAGATAGTAGACAACTTTTCTGATGTTGTCGAAGATCTTTCTTCCCTCTTCAACGGCAGCCACGATGCTTGCAAAGTTGTCGTCGGTGAGCACCATGTCCGCCGCATCTTTCGAAACATCCGTTCCTGTGATGCCCATCGCAACACCTATGTCCGCCCTCTTCAAAGCTGGTGCGTCGTTCACACCGTCCCCAGTCATCGCCACGATTTTACCTTTCTTCTTGAGTGCCTCCACGATCTTCAGTTTATCGCTCGGCGAGACCCTCGCGTAAACCTTCACCTCTTCCACGACCTTCACTAACTCGTCGATATCCATATTCAAAAGTTCGCCGCCGGTGAGCGTTTTACCTTCAGAATCAATTATTCCCAACTCTTTCGCTATCGTCTGTGCGGTTGCTTTGTGATCGCCCGTGATCATGATCACCTTTATCCCAGCGGTTCTGCACTTTTCGAGGGCATCTTTCACCTCGGGTCTGGGAGGATCTATCATGCCGATGAGTGCGAGAAACACCATATCTTCCTCGAGATCTTCGTAGTGGCCTTCTTTCACATTCTTGTAAGCCACCGCAAGGACTCGCAGACCATCCTGAGCCATTTGCTGGTTAACCTGCAGGATCTGTTCTCTGTCCTTCTCGCTCATTTCTTTCACTTCGCCCGAAGCTGAGACGTATTTCGTGCATCTTGCGAGCACGACATCGGAAGCACCCTTCGTGTAAGAAACGAAAGTGTGGTCTTTCCTGTGGACGGTCGTCATCATCTTTCTGTCGGAATCGAAGGGTATTTCATGGACGCGCGGCATCTTTTCTTCCAATTCTGGCTTTTTCAAACCGAAGTCCCACGCGGCGAGGGCGAGGGCGATTTCGGTGGGATCTCCGGACGTTGCTCTGCTGTTGTCTTTGAACGCTACGAACGCATCGTTGCACAACGTTGCGGCGACAAGAGCTTCCTTCAAGACATCAAGGATCTGGCTGGAAGTTTCGTGTTTCAACCAGTGTTCTGGGTGCAGATAATATCTCACCACCGTCATCTCGTTCTTGGTGAGCGTGCCAGTTTTGTCCGAGCAGATCACGTTCACAGAGCCGAGAGCTTCAACAGCCTGTAACTTTCGCACGATTGCGTGCTTCTTCACCATGTTGTACATGCCTAAGGCGAGCACGATCACCACGACCGCAGGCAAACCTTCTGGAACCGCTGCGACGGCGAGACTGACGGCCGTGAGGAACATTTCGAGGATGGGCTTACCTTCCAAAATGCCCGCAATGAAAACGACCGCGCATATCGCGAGTATGATCATGCCGATCTGTTTTCCAAGCTTTTCGAGGTTCCTCTGCAGTGGGGTTTCTTCTTCCTCCATCTCAGTGAGCATCTTGGCTATCTTTCCGATTTCGGTCTCGTTTCCCGTGGCCGTCACGATCGCTCTACCACGACCCCTGCTGACGATGGTGCCAGAGTAAACCATGTTCGTTCGATCACCTATGGGCAGGTTCGGTTTGTCTATCGCTTCGATCGATTTTTCCACCGGTTGAGACTCTCCAGTGAGTGCAGCTTCGCTGACCGATAGGTTCGCCGATTCGATCAACCTTCCGTCGGCGGGAACGTAGTTGCCGGTTTCCAAGATGACAATGTCTCCTGGGACCAATTCGCGCGATGGCACAGTTTGTATGATTCCGTCTCTGAGGACACGCGCCACAGGCGCAGCCATCTTTTTCAGGAGTTGTAAAGACTTTTCCGCCTTGGCTTCTTGTATCGTGCTCAGTGTAGCGTTGAGTACCACGATGATCATGATGAGTATCGCGTCAACAGCTTCACCAACGACGATGGAAATACCCGCTGCGACGAGCAAGATGATGATGAGAAAATCCGTGAACTGTGAGAAAAACATTTGAAAGATCGAGCGTTTCTTCTTTTCCGCAAGTTCGTTTGGACCGTACTGCTGTAACCTTTTCTTCGCTTCTTCACTGGAAAGACCCTTCTGAGGATCAACAGAAAGTTCCCGGCAGACCTGTTCCGTACTGAGCCTGTAGAACTCTTTCAACGCACCATCACCCCTCGCTTTTGACCCAAGTTAAAGTCTAAGGCCGAATCGTTGCACGATTCTTGCAAAAGCATGTCTTAAATCAACACACGCGAGACTTGCCCCCTGTAGTATATTGAATGGATGTGGAAATCGTTGGGCAAGTGGAGGGATCTTGGAAATGAAAAAGATGGGTATCGTGGGCTTTGGAGCGGCGGCGATCGGTTTTCTTCAGGGTTTGATCGAATCGAAAAAGATCGACAATTACGAGATCGTGGTGTTTGAAAGAGGGAAAGATCACGCGCACAACACCATTTCTGGTGTGCGGATGGATGGAAAGATCTTCGTGAGCAGAGGCATGGGTGGCGAACTCGATATACCTTTAGAGGTGCAGTACAAGATCGTCGAGTTGTACCTGAGCCATTCAGGTTATCGACCAACGATGAAGGATAGGATCGATCCGATAGAGTATCTCAAATCTTTCGAGAAGGATGGGAAGAAGATAGAGTTCGGTGAATCGTTTGCAGATGAAGAGACCTACAGGAAGTTTTACGATCATGGATTTGAACCGATCAAGGCTTATTTCTTCCATTTGGGAACGGATGTGCTCAAAGAGACGAACAACAGTTTGTTCGAACACTTCTCATCTTTCAAGAACGTACACTTCATGTTCGATACAGTGGTCGAAGACGTCGAACTCGGCTCAAAGCACAAGATCGTAACGAACAAAGGTGAGTTCGTGTTCGACGAACTGGTGATCGCCGTCGGTAGGAGTGGCCACAGATTGATGGATCGTCTCAAGGAGAAGTATCCCCAGCTCGTCAGGGAGAACTATTACGTTGACATCGGTGTCAGGTACGAGCTTCCGAACCATGTGATGGATGAGTTCTTTGATATGTACGAGGTGAAGGTCAGATACAAAACCAGGACCGGTTACATGTGCAGGTTGTTCTGCCAGAACCCTGCGGGCAAGGTGACGCTCGAAAAGTACGAAGATTTCACCACGGTGAACGGTTATTCCGACACCCATCACAAAACACAGAACACGAACTTCGCCGTTCTCGTTACCACGAGGTTCACAGAACCTTTCAAGGATCCAACAGGTTACGGGAAGAATTTGGCAAAACTTGCGAACATCCTCGCTGGCGATAAGGAGAAGGTCATCCTACAGACCTATGGAGATTTCAAAGAGTACAGAAGAACGAAGCGACTCGGAAGGGTGCACCCGACTCTAAAAGAGGACAGTTTCATACTGGGAGATGCGAACTTAGTCTTTCCATCGAAGATACGAGAGTCGCTCGTGGACTTCATAGACAACCTCGATCGCGTGATAAGAGGTGTCGCGTACTTCGACAACTTGCTGTACGCGGTTGAGGTGAAATTCTACTCGAACAAGTTCTGCAACGATGTGGTGGAACATTTGCACGTGATAGGCGATTGCAGCGGTTGGACAAGATCGATCAAGTACGCGACATCGATGGGTTACATGAGGGCGATGAAGCTCTGAATCGTCAAATATCCTTTTTTGATCCGTTGGAGTGTTTCGTTGGAATGCTTCTCAAGGTGCAAATCTGGAAAATATCTTCAATCAGAATATTTGGGAGCGCCCGTCTCGCGACGAATTAAAATGAGGGCTATCTTGAGATCATGAATCTCGTCGTGTGAATCTTTCCTGAGAGCGCTCCCATCAATATGTTACAGGCCGCGCTGTTGCAGACACAAACGATACTGTGAACTCACCACTGTGAAGCAGTCCTCTCCTCCATCGAGAAGAAGCCCACCATGGCGACGATCACACCGGCGAACATGAGTATCGCGCCGATACCGAACACGATCAGCAAGATCGCACCCCACTTGTACAAATTCGCCACGGTGTTGAAGATGTTCATGTTCGTCACCTGTGCGAGCAGTCTATACGCTTTCACGTACGAGATCAAGCTGATGATCAAAAAGACCACAGAAACGATCAGCAGTAAGATCGTCGCGATTCCGAACGCAGCAAGGTTGAATCCGCCACTCATCATCACTCGCATCGCCGTACCAATCACCATGACGGAAGCTATGGTGATACCAACGAAGCCGAGGATCACGGGAAGCAAGAAAAGGTTGAAGATTTCTCTTTGTCCAGTCAACTGTGAGATATTGTGAACGCCAACCAGGAACAACACCAATCCGACGATCGAGAAAACCCATCCTGCAGCAGGTATTAAGGAAAGAAGTTAGGAGAACAGCAATCCCAAACCCGCCACCAGACCCGCTTGCTTCATAGCCTCACCCCCCAAAGTTTTGTTGGTCTCATTGTACCATACTATTTCATCGACCGAGCGTTCGAGAAGTCCGAGTGCTCGTGTATAATATCCCTGGTGCCACGGTAGGCGGGGGGCTGGTGGTCCCCTGTACCCGAAATCCGCCACACGCGGGGCCGAACCCCCACCGGAGGCGGTCCATGTCGGGACACAGGCTGGGCGGAAGGCGATGAAGGCTGGGTCCTGTGCAACGGTGCGCCGTGAACCTGGTCAGGTCCGGAAGGAAGCAGCCATAAGCGGTAGCACCGTGTGCCGCAGGGGAGCCTGGCTGGAGCCGAAAGCCCAGTTATGCCTCGGTTTGGGCTTGTCGAAGGTGGGTCCGTGGCACCATTTTTTTGTGAAGAAGAGCCGCGCGAGCCGCTCATTGGTGTATCTCGTTGTGGTACAAAAAGCACGCGACGGAATGGTCTTCTTTCACGTTCACCAACTTCGGCCTGAACTCCTTGCATTCTTTCATCCTTGAAGGACACCTATCGAAGAACGGACAACCCTTAGTGATGTTCGCCAGCGACGGTACCTCGCTGACATCGATGGAGAACTTCATTCTTTTTTCTGGATCGGGAACAGGAATCGAACTGAACAGGAGTTTCGTGTAGGGATGGAGCGTTTCTCTGATCACGGTCTCTGTCGTTCCCATCTCCACGATCTGACCGAGGTACATCACGGCGATCCTGTCGCTCAAGAACTGAATGACAGAAAGATCGTGTGAGATGAAAAGATATGTTAACTTCAAACTTTGCTTGAGTTCTTTCAACAGGTTTGCTATCTGCGCTTGGACGGAAACGTCGAGTGCGCTGGTTGGTTCATCGAGGACGATGAACTTTGGCTTGGTTATTATCGCCCTGGCGATGGCGATCCTCTGTCTCTGTCCACCGGAGAATTCGTGCGGGAACCTGCCGAGATGTTCTGATTTCAGTCCCACGCCCTCGAGAGTTGAAACGATGAGATCCTTCTCCTCGGACTTGGTCACAACCTTGTGTATGCGCAACGGTCTTGCGAGCGTGTCATAGACTGTCATTCTTGGATTGAGAGATGAAAAAGGATCTTGGAAAACGATCTGCATGTTTCTTCTGAAGGTCCTGAACTGTCTTTCCTTGAGGTTCGTGACGTCCACGCCATCGAAGTAGATCTTTCCACCGTTCGGTTCGTAGAGTCTTATGACCGTCCGGCCCAACGTGGTCTTCCCACAACCGGACTCTCCCACAACGCCGAGAGTTTCACCTTCGGCTATCTCGAAAGAAACATCGTTGATGGGTCTTATCACGTGCCTGCCTCCGAAGAATCCCAGCTTGATCGAAAAGTCCTTGATCAGTCTTTCAACCTTTAGTAGCTTCATTTGCTACCACCACCGTTGTACGGGTTAAAACACGCGACCATGTGTTCATCACCCACGAGCTTCGGCGCCTCGGCGTCGCACACACCCGGCACGAACCTCTCACATCTGGGATGGAAACGACAGCCGCTGGGTGGTTCGATAAGGTTTGGTACACTGCCTTCTATGATCCTGAGCCTTTCAACTTTTCTGTCTATTGGAGGTATCGCGCTCAGAAGACCTCGCGTGTATGGATGGCGAGGACGGGCGAAGATCTCCTTTATGTCGGCGATCTCCACGACGTAACCTGCGTACATGACCGCGACCTTATCGCAGATCTGCGCAACGATGCCGAAGTTGTGGGTGATGATGAGAACGCTGAGCTTGAGTTGTTCGTTCATCCTTTTGATCAACCCGAGGATCTGTGCTTGTATTGTGACATCCAGCGCCGTTGTCGCTTCGTCCGCGATCAAGAGTTTGGGATTGCACAAAAGCGCCATGGCGATCATCACGCGTTGTCTCATTCCACCCGAAAGCTGATGCGGATACTTGTCCAGCAGAGCGACTGGGTCCTGCATCCTCACCAATTTGAAGACTTCGAGTATCTTCTCGATCGCTTGTTTCTTCTCAATCTTCTCGTGAGTCATGAGCACGTCGCAGAGTTGCTCTCCAACGGTGAAAGTGGGATTCAGCGAGGTCATGGGCTCTTGGAATATCATCGAGATCTTTTTACCACGAATTTCTCTCATCTTCTCTTCATCGAAAGAGCTTATCTCTTGATTGTCAAACCAGATCTTGCCAGAGAGCATTCTCGCAGGTGGGGTGGGTATGAGCTTGAGGATGCTCATGGCGGTTATGGACTTGCCGCTGCCCGTTTCACCCACGACACCAACGATTTCTCCCTCTTTCACGCTCAAATTCACATTTTCCAGAGCCTTGACAGTTCCTTCCTCGGTGTCGAAGTAGAGTCTCAAATTTTCTATTCTCAAAAGCTCCTTCATGCTCATCACCTGTCCTTCAAGCGAGGGTTCAGTGCGTCGTTCAGACCGTCACCGAAGAAGTTGAAACCGAGCACCGTTATGAACAACGCCAAGCCCGGGAAGATACCCAAGTGCGGCGCTATTTCAAGATACACCCTCGCCATTGCAAGGTCCGTGCCCCATTCCGCTTCGGGTGGTTTCACTCCGAGCCCCAAGAAGCTCAAGCCTGAGATGGTGAGCACGGCGGTCGCCATTCTCAACGTCGCTTGAACGAGCAAAGGTGCCAACGCGTTGGGCAGAACGTATCGCACCATCGTGGAAAGATGGGACTCACCTATCGCCTTTGCAGCTTCTATGTACTCGGAATTTTTGATCGTCATCGCAGAAGCGCGCATGACTCTTGCGAACTGTGGAAAGGAATATATCGCGATCGCCACCACCAAGTTGATCTTCCCAGGACCGAGTGCCGCAACTATCGCGATGGCCAAGAGTATGTCTGGAAAGGCCATGAGCACATCGAGGATTCTCATCAACACCTCGTCCAACACGCCATGGAAGTAACCGGCGATCGTACCAACCGTTGCACCAAGCATGAAGGCTATCAGTACAGCGAGCGACGAGATGGAGAGCGAGGTCCTTGCCCCGTAGATCACCCTGCTCAGCACGTCCCTACCGAACACGTCCGTGCCGAAGGGATGTTTCCAAGACGGTGGTTCCAAACTTGCCAAAAGATCTTGCTTGTAAGGATCTCTCGGGGCGATGACGGGTGCAAAAATGGCTACGAAAACGATTAGAAGAACAACGATTAAACCGAAGATCGCACCTTTGTTCCTCGCCATTCGTTTGAGTATGATCAAGGAAGAAGTTCTCTTCTTCATGCGCATCAACCTCGCCTCAACCTTGGATCTATGAGTGCGTACACAAGGTCAACGAGCAGGTTCACGAGCACAAAGGTTGTTGCGATCATCATTATTCCAACTTGTACAGCGATGTAGTCTCTGCTGAAGATCGAATCGACCACAAACCTTCCAAGACCAGGCCATCCGAAGACGCTTTCGGTCAGCACCGCACCACCCAAAAGATAGCCGAACTGAAGACCTATGACTGTGACCACGGGGATCAGCGCGTTCCTCAGAACGTATTTGTAGATGATCTTTCTCTTTGGCAGGCCGAAAGCCACCACGGTTCTGACATAATCTTGGTTCAACACCTCGAGCACGCTCGCGCGTGTCATCCTCGCTATGATCGCCGAGGTGGCGAGCCCGAGCGTCAAAGCCGGCAGTATCAAATGCTCTACACCACCTTTTCCACCTGAGGGAAGCCATCTGAGTGTGACGGCGAAGAGAATGATCAGAAGAATTCCGAGCCAAAAGATGGGCATCGAAACTCCTACGAGTGAGAAGACCATAGAGAACGTGTCGATCCAGCTGTTCCTCTTGACTGCAGACACGATACCAAGTGTCATACCGATCACGGAAGATATGATTATGCTCACGAGTGCGAGTTGAGCCGTGTTCGCAAACCTTGGAAGCAATTCGGTGAGTATGGGCCTCTCTGTTCTGATGGATCTCAGATCGTTCGTGATGACTCCTTTCATGAACCTGAAGTACTGTTCGATCAAAGGTCTATCCAGACCGTACTTTATCCGTATCGACATGATGTCCTCGATGGTGGCTCCCTCGCCTGCGATGATTCGGGCAGGATCACCCGGGATCATGTGCATGATGGAGAAGGAGACGATCGAAACACCTATCACGACAGGTATCAGAAGCAGAAGTCTTCTGACGACGAACTTGAGCAAGGCTGATCACCTTCCTTCAATGAGGGTGGCACGTGCCACCCTCGATGTCAGCGATCGATCCAAGCTTCTGCCAGGTTCACGCGTTCAGTGGGATGGATTTTGACGCCTTGCAATTCCTTGCGCATCACTGCGGCGATGTTCATTTCGTAGAGGAAGATCCAAGGAGCATCTTGAACGACGATTTTTTGTGCTTCCTTGAAGTATTCTAACAGCTTTTTCTCATCGATTTCCAAACCGATCTTCTGTATGAGTTCGTCGACCTTCGGGTTGCTGTAGAAGTAGTTGTTATAAGGCATCGTAGCGTTGGGACTGTCCAGACGGTTTGAAGAGTGGAAGAGGGGGAACAACACCTGATGACCTTCCGCAGTACCGGGAGCCCAACCGAGCAAGAACATCTGATAGTCCCAATCTTCGGGTTTTCTTGAAAGTAGCTTGCTGACGTAGCTTCGGTGAGTACAAAGTGTACAGCTTGGAACACTACGTCTACAGTGGACAGGAGCTGAAGATGATGCTTCAGATGTGTGGCTTCACGAACGTTGAGCTTTACGGATCGCTCGACGGAACAGCTTACGATCTGAACGCCAAGAGGCTCGTCGTGGTTGCCTCGTGATGGGTGTCGAAAGTTGGGACATAGGCGCGTTATTATACTCACTGAAAGAGAGCGATGCCTCTGGTATGAATGATTCGTGAGTGGAGTGTAAAAATGTCGAAGTTCGTTCCGTTGTTAGTGGCACTCTTAGTGTTCGTTGTTTTGGTGACGATCTTTTATCTCAGCGCCAAGTCACACTTTGAAAGCTACGTGCAGGAGTTGGGAGTGTTTTTCGCCGAATCGGTGAAAGGGTATGCGAATTATGTGAGTCTCTCTTACTTTCAGTGGTCCAAGATGTACGAGCTTTTGAGTGAAGACAGGTTGCAAGAAGCTTCGATCTTGTTCGAGGAACTGAAGTCGCACTTTGCTGAGGTCGAAGAAGTGCAAGTTTTGAACGAGTCGGGAGATTTCGATTATTTCAAGATCGATTCGAAGAATGGGAAACTCCACATGTACTTCAAAGTCTACAACGACGATTTCAGCGATTTCGTGTCGGGCAAACTCGTCCTTGCAGTTGTGGATGCGCAAAAACTTTTGGACAAATTCGGTGTGAGTCAAATCAGGATCTCTTCGACGGGTAAAGAATTCGTGTACGGTCTGAGATGCAAGTTGAACAAGCCAGTTTTGGATACTTTTTCGATCTTCTCTTCCGTTGTTCTCGCTATGGGAACTTTCTTGGTCCTTCAGATGGTTCGTCTGAGGATCGGCTTGTCTCGAGAGAGGAAATTCAGAAAGCTCCATGAGGCATTGACACAGATCAGTGAGTACTATTTGAAGGGGCAAAATGGAGAAAGGATTTATCAACTGATCCTCGAGAAAGCTATAGAAGTTGTCCCAAACGCTCAGGCTGGGAGCGTCCTACTCAAGAAGCAGGACAAATACGTTTACGTTGCGGCGGTTGGGTACGATCTCGCAGAACTATCAAAGATCGAGTATTCCGAGTCAGTTCAGAAGAAATGGCTCGAAAAACCCATCAAGAAGAAGAGCGATATGGTGGGTTTCAACAGAGAAGATGAAAAAACACTCGAGATTCTGAAAAAGCATGGCAGAATCGAAGAGATCATGTGCAGTTTGGTCGTGCCGGCTCAGATAGGAGACGAGATCGTTTTGAGTTTCAATCTGGAAAACTTTGAACGGGAAGACGCGTTCGATGAGGAATCTCTCCAGATTGCAAAACTTTTTGCGAATTACGTCGGCATGGTTTTTCTCAAGATCAAACAGGACGAGCAGATCATGCAACAACAAAGGATGATGGAGTATTTGTACAACCACGATGTACTGACTGATTTGTTGAACAGACGGGCTTTCGAAGAGTACGGTGAAAAACTCTTGGCGCTTGCGAAGAGGGAACGAAAGAAGGTCGCACTTTTGTTCTTGGATCTTCTCAAATTCAAACCCATCAACGACGAGTGTGGCCACGAGATGGGCGATCTCGTTTTAAAGGTTCTCGGTTCGAGACTCGAGAAAGTTTTCAGAGAAAGCGACGTTGTTTCGAGGTTCGGTGGAGACGAGTTCGTCGCGTTGTTGTACGATTGCGATGGGAACAAGTTGGCACAGCTTTTGAACAGGGTATTCCAGATCGTTGAAGAACCAGTTCGCTTGGATGACAAGATCTTCCAGGTCGGTGTGAACATAGGAGTTGCGATTTATCCAGACGATGCACAAGAACTCGATCAGTTGATCAGGCTCGCGGACATGGCGATGTACTATGCCAAAAAGAAGGGTCTGAAGTACGCCATAGCGAGCGAGATTGAGACTGGGCTTTGATCCACTTTACAGTTTTTCCGATGGCGAAGCGAACACAAAGGGCCGGCTTGAAGCCGGCCAAAGTTCTATCAGCATGAGCCTCAAGAATTTTTCCTCGATTCTTGGCTTGTGCCTCTTTCTCCACCCCTGTACGGGACGGGTATGTACTGAACCGATGGCCTTCTCTGTTCAGCCTGCCTGTAGAGGTTCATGAGCTCGTAGACTTCCTGAGGCATGTTCTCCGATACGTTGATTCCCATCTGCCTGAGCACGTCCACGGTCAGAGGATAATCGTGGGTCCATTTGCCGCTGCAAAGAGCCTCTGCCAGTTGTCTGGCTTTCTCTTCACCGACTTTTTCCTTCAAGAGGCACGTCACGAAGTCCATCACCTGGTTCATCGCCTTCTTGGCTATGTCCGCAAGGATCAGGGTCTGATCGTCTATCTCGTTGATGTCCTTCTTTTCAAGCACGCTCAGTATAGAAGGTGCAGGATAGCCACCCAGTTGTGGATCGAGCGGTCCCAGCACGGCGTTTGGATCCATGACTATTTCATCCGCTGCAAGGGCTATCATGGTTCCACCGGACATCGCGTAGTGTGGGACAAAGACGGTGACCTTGCCCTTGTGCTTGACCAAGGCACGCGCGATCTGCTCGGCGACCAACACCAAACCACCCGGGGTGTGCAGGATCAAATCGATCGGCATGTCTGGTGGGGTCAGCTTTATCGCCCTCAAGATTTCCTCAGAATCTTCTATCGTTATGTACCTTCCGAAGGTGAGGCCGAAGAAGCTCATCGACTCTTGTCTGTGGATGAGTGTTATGACTCTGCTCTTGCGTTTCACTTCGAGCTGTCTTATCAACGTTTCTCTCGCGCTCCTTTGACTGTAGGCTTTGAAGAATGGAATGAACATGCTGAGAATGAAGATCATCCAGAAAAGTTGGAATATGAACGAGTATATTTCTACTCCTCCTCCTCACAGGACAACTATGTCGGGCCTTTTCAGCGTTAGCGAGCCGATTTGCAAATTCAGCGCGGGCCAACGGCTAGATTCGGGATAGGAAAAACATTCCAAACCGTTTTCAAGTATCAAGAACGTATCTTCGGACTTCGTACCGGTTATGGTCGGATTCCACGCGACGACGTTTCCAGCCTTCAAGGGATAATCAGTGTCTTCGTTCGCTATGATTTCACGCGCGTTGTAACCTGCAAGCCCACCCTGATGGTGCAGGAACCATTCGTGCGGTTTGTTCACAGTTATGTAAGCCTTCTTGATCTCTTCGAAAACCTCGTTCAACCTCTTAGCAGGTTTTGAACTTGCAAGCGCTACCGCTTCAACGTAACAGTTGTCCCTGTGCTGCTTGATCCAATTTTCGTTTCTACCGAACAGAACAGATCTCGTTGAAGAGAGCACCAATCCTTTCTTTCTGACGCACACGCTCACGAAGAGCTTCTTCCCAACCCTCACGTTCCTGGGAAGGTTGTGCCTGTACAGTTGCGCGCTCTCCTCACCGAACACCAAGATGAGTATCGGTTCGATACCGCGTTCGAAGAAGGCCTTCTCCATTTCCCCCTGAACTTGCCATTCCGTCATCTCAGGTGAAAACTTCAACATCGTGTTGGAGAAGATCTCGTCACAATTTTTGCCGAGCCATCTGTAAGTTTCGATCTCCGGCTCGCTCATGACAAGCCTCAAGTTCTTCAGTTGGTTGGAAATGTTCTTCGAATCGAACCAGCCGGTGTCGGAAAGGAGCCTTTTTCCTTGAACGAAGGATTTGAGCACGTCCCACAGGTCCTTGGACCACATGTACTCGGCGAATTCCGCATCTCCCAGAACGTCTTCGTTCAACTCTTCCCGCTCGATTCTCTTTCTCTCTATGTTGTTTGCGAGTATGTAGATCGAATCTTCCACGAGCAGAAGATGAACGTTTCCAACCTCGCTGTTGATCGTCACGTAGTTCCTCGCACCGAGTGTTGCCCAGGCGAAGTTGTCACAACGAGAGATGAGCAACGCCTCGGCTTGTTCATCTTCGATGAGCTTTCTCAGCATGTTGATCCTTTCTCTGAACGATTCTCTGAGCAAGCGGTTTCACCCCCAAGAAGTATTTCGTGCACTCACTTTCGTAGGCTGAGAATTGCCTCGAAATCGCAACACGCAAAACCTTAGCCTCAAACTTCAGTAGGCTTCAGACGAGAAGCCAGCAACGAGTTCCCAGTTTCGGTGGTCACACTATGCGTTCACTGAAACAGCCTCAGAACACTCTGACGCGACAGGTTCGAATGGATCAAGTTGATCAAAGAAGATTGTTGTAAAAGCTGAGTCCTGAAGAATTCCATCGTACTTCTCGCAAAATCTGTGTCTGCAAGTCTGCTAACACTCGAAGTAAGATTGATCATCGTGCCACTCATCTCGTTGATTGCGGAGAGCAATCTGTTGGTCGTTGCTCCAATGTAAGAACGTGTTCTCGAGACACTTTCCGTAGCTTGATCGATCGCTTCGATTGCACGCTGAGCGTTCTCGATGTTGGCGATTTTCGTGTTGGCAAGGCCCAATCTTTCGCTGTCCACGGCGGGGATCGTGATGCGCATCCTCTGACTTTCGTTCGGTCCAGTCTGAACGTTGAAGTTTGTGACTTCCCCTGCGAGCACTCTGATGTTGTTGTAACTGACGTTCTGGGACGTCGCGTTGATCTGCTGCAACAGTTGGGAGTATTCTTCTTGCAGTGCAGACCTTTCAGAATCGCTGAGCGTGGAGTTGGAAGCCTGAACCGCGAGTTCTCTGAGCCTGTTCAATGCAGAATGGATCGATCCCAAGCCTGCCTCGGCAATGGACAGCATGCCTATGGCGTTGTGCGATTCGTACATGGCCCGTTGATAACCGCTGATCTGAGCTCTCAATCTTTCAGCGATTGCGGAAGAAGAAACGTCTTGGTTGAACGGTATCGTGGCACGAGAAAGCTGATTGACCAAGTTCGATTGCTGGCTTGAGAGCAATTGCAACTGACGTATCGCCCACATACCAGTAACATCGTTGATCCTCATACTTCTCCTCCCACAATGAATTTTACCACTTGTCGTAAAATATTGAAAGTGAGACGAAAAATCAGGAGGTGGAATCGTGTTGAAGTTCACGATGAAGAACGTCTGGCACAAGCATGAAAGAACTCAGATCGAACATTTCAGCAGGCAGTACGCAGATTTCATGAACACGGCCAGAACGGAACGCATGGTGATCTGTGAAGCCGAGAAGATGCTGAAAGAAGCTGGTTTTGTGGACATCGAGCATTTCGATGGAACCCAGAACAAAGTTTATGCCGTGAACAGGGCAAAATCACTCGTCGCGGTGCGGTTGGTCGGCAAACTTCAAGACGGCTTGAACCTGTTGGCGGCACACATAGACTCACCCAGGTTGGACCTCAAGCCTCAACCGATCTTCGAAGAAGAAAACGTCGCTTTAGCGCGGACGCAATACTATGGGGGTGTGAAGAAGTACCAGTGGTTCAGTTTGCCTTTGGAGCTTCACGGCTTCGTTGTGAGGACCGACGGAGAAGTCGTCGAAATTCATTTGGGCCAGTGCTGTGAAGATCCCGTTTTTGTGATTCCCGATCTTCTACCTCACCTCGACAAAGAAGATGCCTTGGTGAGTCAGAAGTTCGATGCGGAGAAGCTCTCCGTGATCCTCGGCACGATACCTCTCGCGGGTCAAGAAAAAGAGGCCGTGAAAGTGTACGTTCTGAAGATCCTCAAAGAACGCTACAGCATCGAAGAGGAAGATTTCGTGAGCGCGGAGTTTCAACTCGTTCCAGCGTTGAAGGCACGAAGCGTTGGTTTGGACGAAAGTTTGTTGGGCGCTTACGGGCACGACGATCGCGTGTGTGGCTACACTGCTTTGAGGGCACTCATAGAGGCGGAAGGAGCAAAGCGTTCTTGCGGTGTGATTCTGTTCGACAGGGAAGAGATAGGAAGTGAAGGCAACGCGGCGGCTAAGGCGAGCTTCTATGTGTTGTTCCTCAAGAAGATTCTGAAAGCACAGGGCTGCACCGATACATCCCTCGGCATGGACGAACTGTTCGCGAAGACCAACGTGATCTCTGCCGATGTTTGTCCAGGCGTGGATCCCATGTTCAAAGATGTGCACGACGTTCAGAACGCAGCAAAGCTCGGTTACGGTGTGGGCTTGGTCAAATACACTGGAAGCAGGGGAAAGTCTGGCGCGAGCGAGGCACATGCGGAGTTTGTGGCGAAGGTGAGAAAAATCTTGAATGAAGAAAAGATCGCTTGGCAAGTAGCAACACTCGGTAAGGTAGATCGTGGTGGTGGCGGAACGGTTGCAAAGTTCTTGGCGGAGAAGGGAGCCTGCGTTCTGGACATGGGACCAGCCTTGCTCGGAATGCACTCACCGTTCGAACTGGTTTCTAAGGCGGATCTTTTCGAAACCTACAGAGCCTACAAAGCCTTGCTCGAAAAACTCGATTGAAAAGGGGCCGAGAGGCCCCTTTTCTTCAGAACCTCGTCGAAAAGCTCAACGTGTACTTTCTTTCTCCCATCAACCCTGCGTTCGGTGAGAACTCAACCACGTACGTGCTGAAGGCCACATTGAAGAAAGGTACATCCAGCTTCAAACCACCCGTGAGCCAACCTGCGTGTAAACCTGCGTAGAGCTTAAGAAATCCAAAGTTGCTCTCCAGGCCGAGGTTCATCTTCCTGTAGAAGGATTTCTGCGCGTTCAAGATGTCCTCCATTTCGAAGGCGAGTTTCAAGATCTTCAGATCGTAAGATACACCGGCCGAAAGAACCTGTGTGGGACCGTTCCTGAGAATGTCTTTCGAATTGTAATGGAAGGCCACGCCCAAAGAAAGATCGTTCCACCTGTAGAGGGCACCAACGTTGAACACGAAGAACGGTGTATCGATGTATCTGAAAAGCTGTGAAACATCGGGAAGAACAGCTGTCAGAGAGCTCTGATTTGTCACATCGACCGTCGCTGGATAAGACGTACCAGTTGCGGGTATGAGTGTTCCTGCCATTCCAAAGCCGACGGAAAGACCGATCTTCAAATCTTTCGTCAATTTCACAGAGCCTCCAAGCATTCCAAAATAACTTGCCCACGCACCGAGCTCGACTTGGTTCAAGTTCGTGAGCGAAAGTTTCCAGAAAAGTTCTGTTTGAAAGGCTCCAAGACCTCCAACGCTCGCCCAAACCAGGTTCGTTCCGTAACCACCGTAGAGATCCAGGCCATAGCTGTGAACACCCCGCACAGCACTGAGAAACTCTGTGTCAGTGGCGAGCTGGGTTATCTTGTTGGGATCTTTCAGCAGTTCGAAAAGTTTGGGCGCTATCGTTGCGACGTTCTCTGATAGGTTCAAATTCGATCCGACAGCACCGCCAGCTTCAAAGAGTGCCGGATTGAGCAACAGAGATTCGATCCCTTCCGCAGTTGTGACGTAAGTTCCACCCATCGCCGAATTCTTCATGGGCTTGAAGAAACCAGGCCACGCTTCCCATTGGTAAGAGAAGGCAAGCAAGACGAGCAATGTGAGCAAAAACGACAGAGTTCTTCTCATCTGTTATCACTCTCCAAACAAGGTGTTGAAGATATCCAAGATGTGTTCTTTCTCATAAAGAGTCGTCGTATCAAGAGTCGTGAAAGTCGCCGAGATCGAGAGAATATCGAACATCTCTTTCAATATTTCGTAAGCCCAGATGAATTCTTCGCAATCTTTTGCATCGTTGTACAACCCGCTCGTTGCTTCCTCTGATAATTCGACGATCGAAGCGGGATTGGTTATGACATCTTTGACGAATTTCTCATCAGTGACGTTGCCGTCGTCGTTCAAATCTAAAAGTAAGTTGAACATGTAACCGATGTCGTACAGGCTGCACAGCACCGCTGGGAGAGTGTTATCGGTAGCGTTCGTTGCGATGAAGTAATAACCGCTGGTGAGAAGTTTCAGAGTGTATCTTCCATCGAACGTCTCTGCGAGGAACTTCACGATCGTTCCAGCGTAGGTTTCGAACTGCGCCCAGAAATCGGAACTGTTGGATTTGCTCCTCGAAGGAGTAAGATCGATACCGAGCTCCTGCAGGATTGGAATCACCCCGTGTGCGAGGTTCGCGATGTCTTTTTCTGTTTTGAGCGCAACGGCTTCGACCAAGATTTTCACCGCATCGAGCACATCCTCTGTGACCGTGGCACTTTGAATCGCTTGAGCCAGATCATAAACAGTGGAAGTTGAATCGAGCAGTTTTTCCAGAACTTCAACTGTCAGGCCGAGATTCAATTTTTTGTTGATCACAGATGCAGCCAGCGCGATCGCAGCATCGTAGTTACGACCAGACAGAGCATTTGACGCAGCCTCAAGCCTTTGCTCAAGTGTTCCACTCGTGAGCAAGTTTCTCAGTTCCAAGTTTGCAAAGAGATTGAAAGCGCAGGAGCTGAGCAGAACCAACGTGATCGTGGTGAGACATAAAATCAGCCAGCTTCTCCCCTTCAACTTTCATCACCCCCATGAGTTTTCTTGATCAAATTTTATCAGAAGAGACGATGATAGAATACATTTTGTGCGATCTGTGGAGGTGAGAGCATGGATAAACCCATCAAGATGGGTTCGGCAGAGAAACTGACTCCTTTGATCGAGGGATTGCAGGCAAGAAAGATCAAGTTCGAAAGTCCTTCTTTCGCTAAAGCCGAGATTCACAGAGATTGGCACGATCTTTATGTCGTTCTCGAAGGCAAAGCGAAAGTTCAGCTCGGTGAGCTTTCAGGCCAAATCGAGGAAGTATCTGTGGGCGAGCTGAGGAGCAACGAGATGAAGGTTCAACAAGAGATCGAACTCACAGAAGGAGACATCCTGTTGATCCCCGCAGGCGTTTCCCACAGAACGATCGTCGACAGTTTCTATCTGCAGTGGGTGTTCAAAATAGCACGAGTCAGAGGTTGAGCCCAACTTCCTCCAAGACTTTCTCCAAACGTTCTCTCATCTGCCGTGCCTGATCTTCTGGCAGGAACTTCAGTGGGGCGCGGCAGCCTCCAGCTTTAATTCCACGCCAATTCAAGACCATCTTGAGCACGGGAATGCTCGCACCGTCCAAAATCGCGAGGGAGACTTTTGTCAGCTTCTTTTGAGTTTCTCTCGCAGACTCTAAATCTTTCGACTGGAACTGCTTGTAAAGCTGCACGAAGAACTCTGGAAAGACCGCCCCAGGTCCAGATACGCAACCTTTCGCACCCATTTGAAGCACTGTCAGAAAGGCTCGGTCAGAACCGACGACCACATCGAAGCTTTCGGGTGTATCGTTGATCAAAGAAAGCACATGCAAAAGGTCTTGCGAGCTGTCCTTGATACCGACAAAGTTGGGCTTTTCTTTGTGCATCTTCGTGGCGATCTCTGCAGTGATCCAGTTGTTAGTGAGCGCAGGTATGTTGTAGAGGTACATGGGAAAGTCTTCGATGTCTTTGCTGCATTTCAGGAAGAACTCCACCAGCTCTTCGGATCTGTATCTGTAATAGAATGGTGAAACGATCGATGCTCCGTCCGCACCTACCGACTTGGCGTGGAAGAGGAGATCTCTCACCTCATCGATTCTCAACGCACCACAGTGTGCTATCAGAACAACCCTGCCATCGACTGCCCTCACGAAACTCTCGAGTGTTTTCTTTCGTTCTTCGATCGATAACAAAAGTCCTTCACCCGTCGTACCGAGCGCGAAGATGCCGTTCACACCTTTTTCTACGAGAAAATCTACATAGTCCTTGATCGTCGCATGATCCACCTTCGAACCATCTTCGTTCATGGGTGTCAGTGCGGCGACCGTCACACCGTAGAGTCTCTTCATGTGAACTCCTCCTTCAGAGCTTTCCAAGTTTCTTCAGCGCGTTCTTGAGTCTTTCCAGTTCCGATTGCGTTGCAGGTTTCAGAGGAAGCCTCGGCATGGACGTTGGAAGATTGCTGACCAGCTCGAAGGCAGCCTTGACGAGTGGTGTCTCGCCCACGACGTGTGAACCTCCACTCACAACGCCGACTCCACCTTGGAGCAATACCTGCAGGACCATCGTATCGTCACCAGATTGACCTCCTCCCAATTCCCTGAAGGGAATAGGATTCCTTTCGGGGTTGGGCTTTGCGCTTCTACGTGGTATGACTTACTAAGATATAAGGGTTACCCCTGAATATCCTGGCAGCGGTCTCCCACTCCACGGGCTTGACTTCGGGTCGGTCCAACCCTACTACTTTTTTCAACATATTTATCGCAGCGTTCAAGTCTCGGTCAATTTCTAAACCGCAAACAGGACATCTGAAAATTCTTTCCGACAACGAAACATCATGCTGGCTGCTGCACCTGCTGCATGTCTTCGTTGTCGGCACAGAACTTTTAATTGCCACAGTAGAAACTCGAAGACTGTCGCTCAGTCTTCTCTTAATTGTCCCTACTGCGCTGTAATGTACTGACTTTGAAAAATATCCATCTTTCCAACCTTTAATTTTATCGTCTTGAAAACACACCGTCTTATACCTGTACAACAACGAACAGGTTTTGTTAATTACATCGCGCTTGATGTTCGTTAACCTTTCATACTCCCTCGCGATCTTTTGTTTTGTTTTATACCGCCTTTTGGAGCCTTTCTGCTGTCGCGCAAGTTGTCTTTGCAACTTTTTCAAGCGTTTTGTTTCCTCTATCTGCCATTCAAGTTTGAGTCCGTTTGATAGTACCAACCCAGCAGGGTTAAAATCAATTCCAGCAGCAACATCGAACGTCTGCCATACCCTCGGTTTTATTACGCTTTTTCTGCTTTTCCTTGCTTCCCACGCTTCTGTGTATTTGTCCCTGTCTATGTAGCAAGTTACAAAAAGGTAGATGCCACTCGGTTTTCTTACAAGTTCTGCTTTTGCTATTTCGCTATCTTCTGGAATCTGACAAGCTCCCAATACTCTCAAAGGTTTCTTGATGCCCTGTATCTTAACTTTTGTCTTTTGCCGGTTAACAAACTTAAAAGTATTCCCAAATTGTTTGAGGGGAATTGAATTAACGTGCTGCTTGAATTGCAGCTTGCCAGTTTTGTCGCCGTTTTGCTTTTGCTTGTGAAGAGCGTACAAGTTCCACCTTATTCTTTCCACCAGAGACTGCTTCATCTGTGAGCTGAGATTTTCGATTTTTCTTCTTTCTAAATTTTCCCCCACCTTTATTTCAACTTCTTTTAGCTTCCATTCATCGTCGTTAAGTCTGTTGTCGACATCTGCGACTATGTAGTTGTACAACCATTTTGCTTCTAGAAACAGCCTTAAAAGTTTTTCTTTTGTCGCTTTTGAGGCACAATCAAGATTAATTTTTAGCTGATACACCACAGGTATTTGTTTTTTTCTTCTCTGTTTAGTCTGTTGCAACGTTTGCCTAATTCTTTCTCGTTTTAGCATTTTACCGGCTCCCTAATAATACTGAAAAACTTCTTGCTTCTATTATACGAGGCAATCTCAAGATAATCTAAGACAATCCCCGAAGGGGATGTACTTTCTGGCTGATTCTGCAATCGGTGGTCTGCGACGGGTTGATCCCCGCCTCGTCCTTCACAGCGAAGATGTTGTCTATCGAGGCGAGCCTCGCCAACGTTTCGGGTGCGAGGTTCACACCCGTGAACAGAGGAATGTTGTACACCATGACAGGAAGCGAGGTGCTCTGTGCTATCAGTTTGTAGTGCTCGAAGATGCCTTCCTGATCAGGTTTACAATAGTACGGTGTGACGACCATGACCGCATCGTAACTGAGCTTCTCCGCCTCTCGAACGTACTCGATCACTTCTTTTGTTGAGACAGCTCCAACTCCTGCGATCAAAGGCAGTTCATTTCCGATTTCATCTTTTATCTTTGCAAAAAGTCTTATGCGCTCTTCTTTCGTCAACGAATGGAATTCTCCGGTGGTACCTGTGACGATGATCGAATCGCACAGGTTGTGTTCTTTCAAATACCTTGCAACCTTTCTGGCGGTCTTGTAATCGACTGACTGATCGTCTTTGTCAAATGGTGTGATCATGGGAACCAGTATTCGACCGAACCTTTCGAAGTTCCTCATTTCGTCTAATCTCCCATAGCCCAACAGCCTTGGCAAAAACAGCACTGTGTCTGGAAAGTAAGTTATTATGATCAAAGCGGTGATTTCTATCGGTATCCAGTACTTCAGCATCTTTTTGAAGACGTCCTTCACAGCTGTTCCACTGATCGCACTCGTGATGAACGCGGTCTGTGCGTAGGGTGGCGTGTCGAGTCCTATCATGATGTTGAACACACTCATCACACCGAAATGAACCAGATCGATCCCCGCAGCTTGTACGACGGGAAGCAACAGAGGGATCACCACGAGTATGGTCACGGATGCATCGATGAACATGCCAAGGATGAAGTACAAAACGTTGATGACCGCAAGGAGCAACAAAGATTTCGACGCCAAACCTGCGTTTACTAAAGCCTCTGTGAGTCTTATCGCGAGCCTCTCCCTCGTCACCACATAGCTGACGAGTTGAGCCGACGCGACCATGATGCTCACATAACCGATGTCCTCGGCACTCTTGATCAAGATCTTGTAGAGTTTTTTCCAACCCAGTGTGCGGTAAACGAGAACGCTCACGATTATGGAATACGCAACAACGATAGCCTCAGCCTCCGTGGCGGTGAACACTCCAGTGTACATACCAAGGAGCAACACGACGGGGGCGAACATGGCGGGCAAAGCCATCACGAAAGATCTTGCGATCTGTGATGCCGGCACTTTACCTTCCACAGGATAGTTTCTCACGCGGGCGAGGACGTACACCAGAACCATTTCAAGACCTGCGAGCAACAGACCTGGGATGAGACCGCCTATGAAGAGATAACCAAGCGAAGCTCCGGAAATCAACGAATAGAGAACCATGGGAATGCTCGGTGGGATGATCGGCCCGATGGTTGCCGAAGCCGCAGTGACAGCACATGTGAAAGGACCATCGTAACCAGCATCCATCATGGCTTTGATGTCTATCTTCCCGAGGCCGGCAACGTCCGCAAGTTGCGAACCCGTCATACCGGCGAAGATCACGCTCGCAGCTATGTTCGCATAACCTAAGGAACCTCTGAATCTGCCGAAGGCCTTTCTCACGAAGTCGAACAGTCTTTCGGTTATCTGTGTATCGTTCATGATGTTGGCGGCGAGTATGAACAGGGGAACGGCTATCAGCGTCGTTTGGTTGGAAAAACCTATGACCATCATGTCCAGCACGTTGGCCAAGCTGAGACCTTTCATCATCAAATAAACGATGCCTGCGGCGATCATACCGAAGGCGATCGGATAACCCAAAGCGAAAGTTCCAGCAAAGATGATCAAAAACATCGTCAGTGCCGCGGTCTTTCCTCCATTTTGTAAGGCTTTTTGAAGAAAAGCTCTCTGAGGTTGAGAAAGATGAACCGAAAATTGTCGATGATCATGAGCACCATGGCGATGGGAAGACACAAGGCTAAGTAAGTCCAAGGAATACCGAGCACTTCAGACCTTATGATCCTGTACCACAGAGCCTGTGAAACGATGGGCTTGAGCGAGACGATCAAAAGAGTGCTGAAAAACAAGTCGAAAACGATGTCTGTGACGATCTGCACCTTTCTGGGAAATTTGTTGTATATGATGTCGAACTTTATGTGGTTCTTGTACCTGTTTGCCAAGGCAGCGCCGAGTAGAACGCTCCAGACGAAAGAATACGATGAGATCTCGAACACCTCAGGTGAAGGATGGCGGAAAACGTAGCGCAAGAGAACCTGGGCGAACATGCTCGAAAACAATATCAGAACACACACCGCTGGAACATGTATCTGAACGACGTCTTTGACCTTCTTGAAGACTTTCACATCGCTCACCCTCAAAGAACCGCTGGGCGAATGCCCAGCGGTTGCAAATCACATGTTCTGGATCTTTTCGTACATCCCAGGACCCCAAGCTTTGTCGAATTCGGGTTGGCTGTAGAACTTCTTTGCGTTCTCTATGAAGGCAGCTTTGTCGGGAACGATGATCTCCATGTTGTACTGTTCGACGAAGAGCTTCAACAACTTGGCCTCCTGTTCGAGCACCGTGTAGTTCATGAAGGTTCTGGCGACCTCCATGGCCTTCTTGATGTAAACGCGGTATTCTTCGGGCATACTCTGCCACAGTTTTTCGTTGATCACAGGACAGATCATACCGATCTGATGATCTGTCAGCACAATGTACTTGGTGACTTCGACGAACTTCGCTGAGAGGTCCGTCGGCAGTGGGTTGTCCTGTCCATCGATCGTGCCAGTCTTGAGCGCCATGTAGACTTCACCAAACGCCATGGGCGTTGGTGTGGCACCGAGTGCACGACCCATATCGAGGAAGGTCTTGTTGTTGGGCATTCTCAGTTTTACACCTTTCAAATCTTCTGGTCTTTTGACTGGTCCCACCTTCGCCACCAAGTTCTGCTGTCTGGTTCCAAGGTACCAAACGTCCAGAACTCTGAGGCCCGTCTTCTACGCGAGCTTGTCGAACATGTCCTGAACCATCTTGCTCGTCATGCCCCTGTACATGTGGTCCAGATCCTTGAAAACGTAGGCTGCTTCGAACACTCCAAACTCAGGCATCGCACCGAGGTCAGCGAACCAAGAGGGAGCACCATCACCCGCCATTTCCAAATCTCCACGCATCACGGCGAGCAAGGCTGTTTTTTGATCCCCGAGTTGCCCTGAATGGTAGACTTCGACTTTGATCGCTCCATTGCTCAATTCTTCGACAATCTCGGCGAACTTCTGCATCGCCAAGACCTGTGGCTGCGTCGGCGCCGCGACGGTGTTGAATCTGAGGACATACTTCGGAGCTGCGAGCATTGTCAAGGCGAGCATCAGAGCTAAAACTAACAGCAATTTCCTCATGAAAATCCCCCTTGACAGAATGTTTCACGCGTGAACCACGAAATCTATGCCTGAGAGTTTACAGAAATGCACGAGTTCTTCGACATAATCACCGTAGACACCGTGTATGTGATTGGAACTGTAACTCGATAGAAATTCCTCGACGGGTACTTTCAACCTCGCGAAGGCGTGTGGCCATTCGATCTGTGTTGCGCGGGCTTTTTCTTCGTTCTTTCCCTCGCCGAAATCCAAGAACTCTCCTTTGATGATCCTCATAACGTAGCGACCGTCCTTTCTCGTCAAGCGAGCGAGCGTGACTTCACCGGGTGCAGCTATGTGACGCACCGATGCTCCACCCGCCGGGAAGTAGAAGCTCTCCGGATAGAATTCCACCTTGGCGAGGTTCACCGCAGGATCGTATGATCTTGCTGCAAAGAAGGTCGCGTGCTGTCCAGAGTTGCACAGGTCGAAGAAATTGTCCTCGCTGTCGTAATGTCTGACGTCGGCGAACAGCACCGGTTGGTTCGAGATGAGTTTGAAGATCTGCATCGTCAAAGCACCATCAGAGTCTGCTTCCGTTGCACAGACCAGAGGTTCTTTCGGGCCGTCCCAATCGTAAGGATCGTTCAGGAAGGCTTCTGCCACGTCCATAGTAACGAAGTGTTCGGTGAGCTCTGGCTGTGCCTTGACACCTATGAAGTCCAGCTCGAGATCTTCAGCCATCTTTCTGAGCGCGTAGTAACTCTTGATTTGCAATTGTAGTTTCTCTGGCGTGAGTTGTTTTCCATCGTAGTGGATCTTTTTCGCGTGTTTCTCGAGCCATTTTCTCGCACGTTCAGCGACCGAATCTGGAACCTTCTTGCTCTTCTCGATTATCTCGAGTTGATCGATGTGTTCGATGTCGATGCCGAAGAGTTTGTTCCACAGATCCACGTTCGGCACCGCCGTGTACATGCCCATGGAACGACCACCGAACAATCCATAGCGTTGACCTCTGAGCATGTTCTTTGCCGTCGCGGCCCTTATGAAACTCATGAGTCTTTTCAGAACCTTCGGATCTTTTGGATCACCCCACACCCTGTACGTCTGTGTTCCATCCTGTTCGAGTGCGCCCGCCGCGGCCAGCATGCCCACCATGCCAGGATATTTGGGGTTCACGTTACCGAAAAGCAAGAACGGACCCGGTGCGAACTTGCTCGCAATGACGCTGAAGTGCGGGAACGCCCAAACTGCGTAATGGCATATGGTCATCTGAGCACCGTTGTTACGGAGTTTCAGTGCCTCTTCCTTCGCCACCGATGGTCTATCAACAATTCGCTCTGCCTTGATGACCTCGACCTCTCCGGTGGAATTCAGCGCATCAACGACGGCTCGTTCGAAGCGTGCGTTTATCTCCACGAGCTCTTTGCTCACGTAGTCTCTTCCGTCCGAAAAGGTTAAGAGACCGACCCTTCTTTTCACGTTAACCCCCCCCTTAGGTACAACGCAACGCATTCGTTTGCGTAACCCATGCATAGTATAGTCGTTCTCAAGCCCACAAGTCAAGCCGAGAGAGGACGAGAAAAAGAGAGCAACGGCGAGGTTGAGCAAAATATTCGCCACTTTCGCACGAAAAGATACGAAATCGTCCATCGCTCGAACGCTGTACCAACTAATGACTGACTGTTGTAAGAGTTTTTGAGCGGTGTAGTCTTAGAACTTGGTCATTGATCCGTGAGGAACCTTCGTTGACTCATGGCTGCAAAGAGGTATCTCGAGATTGAATCCTGATGTAGAATAATTTTGGGGTGAGCGGTCCTGAAAATTACCCTCAAAGAGATGGCAAGGGAACTTAAAGTCAACGTTTCCACAATATCAAGAGCGTTGAACGGAAAACCAGGTGTGAGCAAACAGTTGCGTGAGAAGATCTTGGAGTTTGCCAAAGCGAAGGGATACTTTCCAGATCTCGCCGCCGTTGGTTTGAGGAAGGGAAAGACGAAGATCATAGGAGTCTTGATTCCAGACGTTTCGAACCCCTTCTTTGCGCAAATTTTGCACGGTATGGAGAGGGTTTTCTACCCACTTGGGTATCATCTGTTGCTGTGTTCGACGGACGAGAACGCTGAAAAGGAAGAAGAAAATCTGAGAACACTTTTGAGCCAGAGGGTCGAAGGTATCCTCGCCGCGCCAACCGACTTTGGTGGCAACAGATCCACCTACAAGAAGATCGTGGATTCGAACGTACCGCTGGTCTTCTTCGACAGGATCGTTCCCGGCCTTGAAACAAGCTACGTGATAACGGACAACGAAGGTGGAATTTCAGAACTCGTGCGCTACCTGCACCAGAAGGGACACATGAGTCTTGGGGTTGTCACCCTCAGATCGCGGTCTTACACGGGCAAAATGAGGCTTTCGGGCGTGCTCAAGACATGCGATGAGCTCGGAATACTGGTTAAAGAGGAATGGATCTTGGATGGTTGTTCAACTCGGGAAGGTGCGTACCAGGCGGCGAAGAAACTGTTTCAACTCAAAGACAAGCCAACATCCTTGGTTGTGTGCAACAACCTCATGATGCTCGGTGTGATGAAGGCGATCAAGGAAATGAACGTGAAGGTTCCAGACGACATCTCTGTGGTGTCGTTCGACGACTCTTATTGGGATGAGATATTCGATCCACCGATCACGTGCGTGGCTCAAGAACCAGAACAGATGGGTTTGATCGCAGCCACCATGATGATGGACCTTCTGATGCACGGTTCCAAGCCCACGAAGACAGTTTTGAAGGCGCACTTCATTGAGAGAGCTTCTGTGAAACAAATGAAATGAGGGGCCAACGCCCCTCATTTTTTGAATATCAACCCGTATTCATCCGCGTCTATCGTCAAGGTTTCGCCTTCCGCGAATTCGCCAGAGATGATCTTGTCTGCCAAGATCGATTCGACCTCGTTCTCTATGATCCTTCTCAGAGGCCTTGCTCCCATCGCGGGCAGATATCCCCTGTTGGCGAGGTACTCCTTCGCCGCCTCGGTGAAGACGATGTTCCTCTTCTGTTCTTTGATCCTCTCTTCCAGTCTCTTCAGTTGTAGCTCGACGATCTTCTTCATGTGTTCCAGATTCAGTGGTTTGAAGATTATCGCCGCGTCGATCCTGTTGATGAACTCAGGTTTAAAGTGTCTTCTCATCTCATCTTCGATCAGACCTGTCAGGTTGGTGATACCTTCTTCGAGCGCGTCGAGTATCTGCTGACTCGCTATGTTGCTCGTCATTATGATGATCGTGTTTCTGAAATCGACCGTGTTGCCCTTGCCATCCGTGAGCCTTCCATCGTCGAAGACCTGCAACAGCACGTTGAAAACTTCGGGATGTGCCTTTTCGATCTCGTCGAGTAGGATCACGCTGTAAGGCCTTCTACGCACCGCTTCGGTGAGTTGACCACCCTCTTCGTAACCCACATAGCCAGGTGGTGCACCAATGAGCCTGCTGACAGAGTGCTTTTCTGTGTACTCACTCATGTCGATCCTGATCAGTGCGTCTTCCGTTCCAAACAACACCTCGGCGAGTGCCTTGGCAAGTTCAGTCTTACCAACGCCCGTTGGTCCGAGGAACAGAAACACTCCCGAAGGTCGCTTTGGATCCTTGAGCCCCGCACGTGCCTTTCTTATGGTTCTGGCGATTGTTGAGACTGCATCTTCTTGATCAATGACCCTCCTGTGCAGCAGCTGCTCGAGGTTGACCAATTTTTCACGCTCAGATTCCATCATTCTCGAAACCGGTATGCCTGTCCACTGTTCAACGACCTTCGCTATATCGTTCTCGTCGACAAGCTTTTGATCCTCTGACAATCTCTTCGCTGCAGCCGCTTCGTCGATCAAATCGATCGCCTTGTCTGGCAAGAACCTATCGGTGATGTACCTCGCGCCGAGTTTTGCGGCCGCCACAAGGGCTTCGTCTGTTATGGTTACACCGTGGTGTTTTTCGAACTCCTTCCTTATACCCTTGAGGATCTCTATCGTTTCTTCGACGCTCGGCTCACCGACCAGCACCGGCTGGAACCTTCGCGCGAGCGCCTTGTCTTTTTCGACGTGTTTTCTGTACTCGTTGATCGTGGTTGCTCCAATCACTTGGATTTCCCCACGTGCCAACTCTGGTTTGAGCAAGTTCGCTGCGTCCACAGCACCTTCCGCTGCGCCAGCTCCCACGACCATGTGAAGTTCGTCGATGAAGAGAATGTACTGCGACGAGTTCTTCTTGAGTGCATCTATGAGTTTTTTCATCCTCTCTTCGAACTCACCGCGGAACTTCGTACCCGCGATGATCCTTCCCATGTCGAGTTTGAGCAGTTTCTTGTTCTTCAAAAAACTCGGAACTTCACCTTTGACTATCTTCTGTGCGAGACCCTCGACGATCGCCGTCTTTCCAACGCCCGGATCGCCTATGAGAACGGGATTGTTCTTGAACTTCCTTCCGAGTATCTGTATCACTCTCTGTATCTCTTTTTCCCTGCCTATCACTGGCAAAAGCTTTCCTTCCTTCGCCATGCGTGTGAGGTCCTCCGTGAACTTGAAGAGGACATCGACGTTTTCATCTTCCGCGGTCTTGCCGCTCGTCCTCAGATCCCTTATGGCTTCGTACACCTTGTCGGGCATGACACCGTAACGCGTCAACAACCTGTAGGTCATCGAACTGGGTGAAAGGATCATTCCGAGCAACAGATGGTCCGTCCCGACCTTCTCATCTCCCATCCTGCGAGCTTCTCTTTTAGCTTCTTCGAGCATGTGTCTCGCGTCCGGAGTTATGTAGATCTGTGAAAGCTGACCCTGGCTGTAAAGATTGTGGGAACGCATACCATATTTGCTCACGAAAGAGGACGTTTCGTCCCTCAGGACATCTATGTTAACGCCTATTTTTCTCAATATATCAACGGCTGCATTATCACCATCTTCGAGCATGGCGAGCAGTATGTGCTCGGAGGACATCTGGTTCTGGGCATACCTGTTCAGTATGTCCTGTACGGCACCGAGCACTCTCTGCGCACTCTCAGTGTAGTCTTTGAAGTCTATCATGTTTTCACCTCCAAAATTGAGGAGCGGTTGCCCGCCCCTCGTGGTTCATTCGACTTTCACATCGACAATTTTCGTCTTCACTTCTTCACGCTTCGGGATCGTGATGGTTAGGACTCCGTTCTCGTACTTTGCCTTGATCTTTTCAGCATCAACGTAGTCTGGCAAAACCATGCACCTTTCGAATTTACCGTAAGATCTTTCGAAGACTCTGTAGTTCCTGTCCTTTTGCTCGCGCTCGAGCTTCTTCTCACCAGAGATCTTGAGCATGTTGTCCTCGATCTTTACGGTGATGTCTTTTCTGTCCATTCCTGGGATCTCAGCCTCGATCACCAGCTCTTTGTCTGTCTCGTAAACGTCGATGTCAGGCATGAAGTTGTAGACCTCTGAGCTTCTTCTGACACTCGGGGTGAAGAAGTCTTCGAAGAGTCTGTCGATCTCCCTCTGAAGTTCCCTGAATGGTCTGAAGAAATCTTCGCGTCTTTCGAGTAACATACACATCCCTCCTTCACGAGTCAGGTTTTTATTTGATTTTTCATTGAGCACCCGGTTCTTGTTTGCGCACGTTTTCGTACAAATACTGTCCTATCTTCATGCTCTCGCGCTGGAGATCGTCGAAGAGCAGTTTTACCTTTGCTATGTCGTCGCGGTTGATCGCATCCCTCAAATCTTTTACGAGACTTTCGAGCCTGTCTTTGAGATCCTGTGGCAGTTTGCCACCATGTTCTTTCAGCATCTTGTTCACACTGTAGGCGAGATCGTCTGCTTTGTTCTTGAGTTCGACCTCTTCACGTTTCCTCTTGTCTTGTTCTTCGTATCTCTGGGCTTCCTCGACCATCTTTTTGATCTCATCTTCCCTCAGTTTGTGTCTACCCGTGACCACCATGGATTGTTCCTTGTTGGATGCCAGATCCTTCGCCGAGACATGTACGATACCGTCGCTGTCTATGTCGAATGTCACTTCTATCTGTGGCACTCCTCTCGGTGCCGGTGGTATGTCCACGAGCCTGAAGCTTCCGAGGAATATGTTGTCCCTCGCCATGGCTCGTTCACCTTGGTAGACTCTGATCTCCACCTCCGTCTGGAAGTCCTCTGCCGTGGTGAAGATCTTGCTTTTTCTCACGGGTATCGTCGTGTTGCGCGGTATGATGGGTTCCATGAGTCCACCTTTCACTTCTATACCGAGCGTCAGCGGTGTGACGTCCACCAGAACGATGTCTTTGTCCTTGGCACTGCCGGCGAGTATGGCTGCCTGTATCGCCGCGCCGATCGCGACGGCTTCATCGGGGTTGACGCTCTTGTTTGGTTCTTTTCCAAAGACCTCGTAGATCAACCTCTGGACCATCGGAGTTCTGGTCATGCCACCGACGAATATGACTTCGTCGATATCTCTGGGCGAGAGTTTCGCATCGCCGAGAGCCCTTTCGATTGGACCTCTTGTCATCTCAACGAGGTCCCTCACGAGCGATTCGTAGAGCGACCTTGTCAATCTGGTCTCCAAGTGCAACGGTCCAGAGCTCGTCGCAGCGATGTACGGCAAGCTTATGTCCGTCTCAAGCTTGGTCGAAAGCTCGATCTTAGCCTTTTCTGCAGCGTCTCTGAGCCTCTGAAGCGCCTGCTTGTCTTCCCTCAGGTCTATACCGTGTTGCTTCTTGAACTCTTCCGCAAGCCAATCGATGATCCTCTGGTCGAAATCGTCACCACCCAGATGATTGTTACCACTCGTGGCTATGACCTGAATGACACCTTCGCTGATCTCGAGGATCGAAACGTCGAACGTGCCACCGCCCAAGTCGTAGACCAACACCTTTTGTTCCTTCTTCTTGTCGAGACCGTACGCGAGCGCAGCGGCCGTCGGTTCGTTGATGATCCTCAGCACCTCAAAACCAGCTATCTGACCAGCTTCCTTGGTTGCTTGTCTCTGAGCGTCGTTGAAGTATGCCGGACACGTGATGACCGCCTTCTTGATCCTACCGCCCAGGTACTGTTCGGCGTCCTTTTTCATCTTCATGAGTATGTAAGCGCTGATCTGCTGTGGTGTGTATTCTTTGTCGTCTATCCTGACCTTGTAGTCCGAACCCATCTTTCGCTTTATGGACTTGATGGTCCTTTCGGAGTTGAGTATCATCTGTCTCTTGGCTGGTTCTCCGACCAGTATTTCACCAGTTTTCGTGAACGCAACTATGGAAGGAGTGAGTCTGCTTCCTTCAGCGTTCGGTATGACTTCTATCGAGCCGTCTGGTTTCATCCACGCTATCACAGAGTTGGTCGTCCCAAGGTCGATACCCACAACGAATTCCCTATCACTCATTTGTTTCACCTCCTGGATCGTTTCCACCCTCATTATATGGAAGTGTCAATGGGTTGTCAAGGGGTCGTGCATGAATTTGGTTAACGCGATGAACCTTGTATAGTAGATATTGAGATATCTATAATGTTTTTGCATACAAACTGTATAGCACTCGTATCATATAACTGCTACCGAACACCACCATCTCCCTTTGGACGATCCTGAAACCATCCTGTTATAATCGAATCAAGGGGGGAACGTAGTGAAGCTCACATGGTTCGGACATGCTTGTTTTCTCATCGAGCACCAAGACGTTCGTATCTTGACAGACCCTTTCGATAGTTCAGTTGGGTACAGAGTTCCGAGCGTTTCTGCTGACATTGTCACTGAGAGCCACCAACACTTCGATCACAACGCACACCATCTGCTCAAGGGAGACTTTCAGCTCATCAAAGAACCTGGCGAATACAGCTTCAAGAAACTCAAAATCAAAGGTGTGAAGACCTTCCACGACGAAGCTGGAGGCAGCAGAAGAGGGACGAACATCGTGTTTGCGTTCGAATTCCCAGAATGGACCGTGGTGCACCTTGGAGATCTTGGCCACATTTTGCCTCCGCAACAGGTTGAAGCGATCAACCAAGTGAACGTGCTCTTGATACCCGTTGGAGGTACCTTCACCGTGGGTCCCGAGGAAGCCAAAAAAATCGTTGAACAGCTGCAACCGAACGTCGTGGTACCCATGCACTACAAGACCAAATACATCAAGTTCGATCTGAGACCTGTGGAGGATTTCTTGAAATTCTTCACGAACGTTAAAAAATTGTCTGAGAGCACCTTTGAACTCACGGAAGAGGTAAAATCTCATCGAGCAGTGGTTTACGTTCCTTCTATCTGAAAGGAGGCTCTCTGTGACCGTAGAAATCTTGCTCGATGAGAAAATCATCAAAGAGCGTGTCAAGCAGCTCGCGAGGGAGATCGAGAATTACTACAGAGGTAAGACCGAGACGCTCCACGCAATCTGTGTTCTGAAAGGCTCGATCCATTTCTTCAGCGAGCTCATGTTGAATTTGAACATGAACTTGAACTACTCCTTCGTGCACGTTTCGAGTTACACAGGCACAGAATCTTCTGGCAGGATCAGGGTGAAATCTTGGGTGGATGAGCCACTTCAAGGCAAGTACGTGCTCGTCGTGGAGGACATAGTCGACACTGGAAATACGCTCAGGTACATCTTGAACTATCTGAAGAAATACAAGCCTGCGGATTTGAAAGTCGTCACTCTCGTAGAGAAGGAAAAATACCAGCACGGTATCCCCATCGACTTCGTTGGCTTCAAGGTTCAGGACGTGTTCTTGATCGGTTACGGTTTGGATTACGACGAGAAGTACAGAAATCTTCCATACATAGGATATCTGAAGAACACATGAAGAAAGGTTTCATGATCGCTGCGAGCATAGTCCTGGCTCTGGTCGTTTCGACCCTCCTCGTCTGTCTCGATCAGTTGATCAAAGCAAAAGTTGGTGTGATCTATGAAAAAAGCACAAGAACCTCTGTCCATGAGACCCATACTCGTTGAAGAGTTTCTCAAAGACCTCGAGGAACTCCTTTTGAGTGTGCTGGACCATCGAACATCTCTCGAGCAACTTTCTGAGTGGATCAGCAAGCAGCGAGAGTTCCTCCAAGATCCCCTGTTGGGGGACACAGATGCACGTGAAAAATTGTTTGAACTGCTCGATTATCTGAAGCCGACTGTGGAACTTTCGAAAGAACGTGCCCTCAAGCGTTTGACCAACGCTTTGGGCATGATCGAGAGGTACAGATCTTGGTATTTCTTCGCACGAGCTGACCCATCCAATGCAAAGCAACTCTCTTTGGACATAAAGTACGCTCGTGGCGTTGGCCCAAAGAGGGAAAAGCTGCTGCGCAAGCTTGAGATAAACAGCTTGAAGGATCTGGTGTTTTACTTTCCTCGAGACTACGAAGATCGGCGCAGAGTGTTGCCGCTGAAGGACCTTTTGCTGGGCGAGAAGGTCACCACGAGGGGAAAGATATCCAACGTGGAGATGAAAGATGTTTCGGGCATGAAGATCGTTGGGGCGGTGCTCGCGGATGGCATACACCATGTTCTGTTGAAGTGGTTCAACCAAGAGTTCGTCTACAGACAGCTTCAAACCCTCAAAGGGAAAGAAGTTTACGTGACAGGAACTGTGAAGAAGGGCATGTTCGGAGGCTTGGAGATCGTCAATCCCGAAGTTGAGCTAATCGAGAACTCGAGTACGCTCGAGATACTTCCAGTCTATTCGCTCACGGAGGGTGTGAGCCAGAAAGAATTTCGTAGGATAGTTCGCCAGAACATGGACTGCGTTGCCAACGTTCAGGATGAACTGTCTTTTGAGCTCATCGAAAGAAGGAAACTCATCGATCTGGCCACTGCACTGTACGGGATGCACTTTCCAAAGACGATGCAACAACTGGAAAAGTCCAGAGAGAGACTCGCCTACGAAGAACTGCTCTATCTACAGCTGGCGATGTTGCTTTCGAGACACGCGTTGGATTCCATAGGTGGCGTGGCGAAGAAGATCGAAGGAAAACTTGCGCACGAGTTTTTGAAGAGCCTTCCCTTTGAGTTGACGAACGCGCAGAAAAGGGCCCACGAAGAGATAAGACAAGATCTTCGCTCGACCCGTCCCATGAGCAGATTGCTCCAAGGTGATGTCGGCTGTGGCAAGACCGTGGTAGCACAGCTGGCGATCGTTGACAACTTTGAGGCTGGTTTTCAAGCGGCTGTCATGGCGCCGACCTCGATCCTCGCCACACAACATTACAGGAGGATGGCTCCGAGCTTCGAGAACTTGGGTATCAAGACAGCTTTGCTCTTGGGTGAAACGAGCGGGAGCGAGAAGGAGAGGATCAAGAAACTTTTGAAGAACGGAGAACTTTCCGTTGTCATAGGTACCCATACGCTCATTCAGGAAGATGTCGAGTTCAACAATTTGGGACTCGTGATCATAGACGAGCAGCACAGATTTGGCGTTAGACAGAGAGAGGCTTTGATCAGTAAAGGTACCGCGGTGGACACGCTCGTCATGACGGCAACACCCATACCGAGGACTCTCGCGCTGGCTGTCTATGGTGATCTGGATTTAACGATCATCGATGAGATGCCGCCTGGGAGGAAAGACGTCAAAACGATCCTGGTGAGTGTGACCAAGATAGACCAAGTGTTCGATTTCGTCAGAAAGGAGGTGGCGGACGGCAATCAGGCGTTCATAGTGTATCCATTGATAGAGGAGTCGGACAAGTTGCAGCTGAAGGCGGCAACTCAGATGTACGAGAAGTTGTCGAGCGAGGTTTTCAAAAACTTGAGGATGAGCTTGCTGCACGGTAGGATGAGTCAGCAAGAAAAGGACTTGGTGATGGAGAAGTTCGCTCGCGGTGACTTCGATATACTCGTTTCGACGACGGTCATCGAGGTGGGTATAGACGTGCCGAACGCGACCGTGATGGTCATCGAGAACCCAGAGAGGTTCGGATTGGCGCAACTTCACCAACTTAGAGGAAGGATCGGTAGAAGTGACAAACAAGGCTACTGCTTCTTGGTCGTGGGCAACGTGGACGAAGACGCACTGGAAAGGCTCAGGTACTTCGCGAGCACCAAGAACGGTTTCGAGGTCGCTGAGTACGATATGAAACTGAGAGGGCCAGGCGAAATACTCGGTCTGAGACAGCACGGACTACCAGATCTGAAGGTAGCGGACTTGATAAGGGACAAACAACTCCTTTTCAGAGCGAGAGAAGACGCTGAATTCGTGATGAAGAACTTGGGCAGATTCGAAGACCTGATCGAAAAGGTTCAAAGAATCTACGGTGAGAGATTGAAACTGGTGAAAGTGGGATAAAATGGTGGGTGCGGCAGGAATCGAACCTGCGGCCTCTTCCTCGTGAGGGAAGCGCTCTCCCTCTGAGCTACGCACCCAACTCGCAAGAAAATTGTACCATTTGTGTTGGAGCATTTCAAGGGGAGGAAGGTATGAAAGTTCTGCTCTATGCGGAAGCGAAGAAGCTTCTGTCGAGGTCTGGAATCGGCGTCGCATTGAAACACCAGATGGAAGCATTGAAGAGAGCAAACGTTGACTTCACGCTCGATATAGAGGACAAGTACGATTTAGCACACATCAACACTGTTGGACCTGGGGCAAGATTCGTGGCCAGCAGTTGTCGATCGAGGAACATCCCGATCGTTTGGCACGTTCACACCACCGCTGAAGACATAAGGAACAGTTTCCTCTTCAGCAACGCATATTGCAAATATGCAAGGTTCTCTCTGCGCAGGATCTACTCGAAGGCGAACTTCTTGTTGTTCCCAACACCCTACACGGAGAAGGTCATTAGGAGCTACGGTGTGAGAGTGCCTGGAGAGGTCATATCGAACGGTGTAGACACCGAGTTCTTCAGGAGAGACGAGAAAAAGGCGAAACAATTTAGAGAAAAGATAGGTTTGTCAGGTCCGTTGATACTGTGCGTCGCACTACCTTTCAAGAGAAAGGGTATACATGACTTTGTTGAAGTGGCGAGCAAGTTGAAAGAGTACCACTTCGTTTGGATCGGCTCGAAGGGCATCGCCACACTGATACCGAGGGACGTGCAACAGATCTTGAAAGATTCACCATTGAACATAGTCTTTCCCGGTTTCATGCCACAGGAGGAGCTGGTCGGGGCGTACTCCGCTGCCGATGTTTTCTTTTTCCCCTCGTACGAAGAGAATGAAGGTATCGCGGTGCTGGAAGCTTTGTCGTGCGAATGCTCCGTCGTTGTGAGAGATATACCGGTCTACGAGGGTTGGTTGCAAAATGGTGTAAATTGTCTCAAGGGAAAGAGCAACGAAGATTTCGAAACGGCGATTCGAAGGCTCGTCGAAGATAAAGATTCTGCGAAAAGTCTTGGTCAGAAAGCGAGAGAAGTGGCTCTCGAGAGGGATCTGAGCGTCGTTGGAGAGAAACTGAAAACGATCTACGAGGATGTGTTGAAGAACTATGGCGAAAAGGTTGAGTAATCTCGCGAAAGCTGTTTTGATCGTCCTGGCAAGTTTGCTGGTTGTTTTCGTCATCGCAGGCATCACGGACATCAGGGTGACGCTCGATGCAATGAGGAATATCTCGTTTTCGTGGATAATTGGGATATTCTCGATCGCCTTTTTCGATTGGCTCGCCGAAGCACTGACCGTCTGGTTGTTCGCTCGTTCTTACAGGGCCAAGGTATCACTCATCTATCTGTTCAAAAACACGCTCGTTGGAAGGTTCTTCTCCGCGATAACACCCTTCTCCACGGGTGGACAACCCGCGCAGATCGCTTTCCTTGGAAAAAGAGGTGTTGAATACGGGCAAGCTACGGCGATGCTCCTGTCGCGCTTTCTTTTCTACCAGATCGTTGTGACTGGTGCGAGCGTCTTTGGGCTGATCAGGGCATACTCGATGTTCGCGAAGAGGATCTCGAACCTTGCTTTGCTCGCATTCTTCGGCTTCGCTTTGAACGGGTTCGTGCTCTTCTTACTGCTTCTCTTCACGTTGAACAAATCCTTGGCGGAGAAAACGATCTCGAAGATCTCGAAATTTTTCGTCTCTTTGAGGATCGTCAAGAGGAAGGAACTCTTCCAGCAAAAGTTGCTCGAACAAACAAGACTGTTTCACGACTGCATGACACAGTCTGCAAAGAATCCTTCGATCAGTGTTCTTGCCCTGCTCATGGCCCTGCTCGAGGTAGTGGCGAAGATCTCTGTCACGTACTTCACGGCGAGATCTTTGAACATCGCAAGTTCGTATTTCGATGTCGCCATGACACAACTGGTCGTGTTCTTGGTTGCCTCTTTCGTCCCCACCCCGGGTGCAACCGGTGCATCCGAGGGAGTTTACACGCTGTTCTTCAAGTTCTTGTTCGGTCCAAAGACCGTGGCAGCACTTCTGGTGTGGCGATTCTTCACGTACTATCTGAACATCATCGTCGGTGGTCTGGCCATGGCGCACGAGCTTGGACAGTTGAAGACTGAGAAATCTTAGCTTCAACATGGCATCGGCTTATCTCGGTCTTGCGCAAAGATTTTCAATCCACTCTTCTTCGCCATGTAGAGTCTTTCGTCTGCGAGACGGATCAACTTGGTCAGTTCACCGCCGTCTTCTGGAAACGTCGCGATACCTACAGAAGCGCTCAGCTGAAACGTTAGTTGATCGATCTTCATAGGTTCTTCGATCGCTTTGACGAGCCTCTCGGCCAACGCTGTTGCATCTTGCTTTGAACAATCGTACGCCAAGATCACGAATTCGTCTCCACCGTACCGTGAGATAGTGTCGCTCGATCTGGCGAACTTTTCAAGCCTTTTCGCGACCAGCTTCAAAACTTCATCTCCCATCTGATGACCGTACACATCGTTGATCGGTTTGAATCTGTCAAGATCCATGAAGAGGATGCTCAAAGGCTTGTTCTCTCTCTTAGCCAACGTGAGCATCTTTTCGGCGAACTCCTCGAGCAACCTTCTGTTTGGAAGATTGGTGAGAGTATCGTGGTAGGACATCTACTCTAACAACTGGTTCTTCTATCTGAGTTGATTTTCGAGCTTGAGCCTGCTGAAGATTATTCCGAGCACGTTGCCCAAGACCTTTGCCATGATGATCGAATTTTCGTCGAAGGCATCGTTTCTTTCAAAGTTGTCGAGGTTCAATACAAGCATGAGCTCATCCTTGATTCTTACAGGTATGATCAGTGTTGCTTTGATCTTCTTTATTCCGCCAACTTTCTCCAAAAAATCCACACGTTCATACTTTAGCGTGGCATCATCCTAATACCTCATGATGTCTTCACCCATGAATATCAAATGGCTCTTATCCCTACGAACCCACTCTTCTTCCTCTTCTTCGACGCTGAAGGTCACTTTCCGAAGCTCCTCAAGTTCATACCCCACCGCCGCGACGTACACGAATCGATCATTCTCTCTCACAAGAACCGAACCAGCCTGAGCTCCTGGCACGATCTTCATTGCCCCCTCCAAGACATCTTGGTAGACATTTTCACTTTGCCCACTCAGAAGTTTCGATTCGATCTCAAATATGTGCTTGAGAATCTCAAAACAAGTTTCAAACGGCGACACACGCAACACTCCTTCACTCGTTTCGAATGTTTGCGAGAAACATCCGACAGAAAACAGAGCACGATCTTAGACTGATTATCATACTTCAGCAAATGAAAGCAACAGCATTCCAAAACATTTTCTAATTGTACCATTTGCTTAGACTGCCGATAGTGTGAGCGTGATTGTTCTGTTCTTAGATGTTCATGAGTAACCCCGCGAACGATCGGTCATAACCTTCGGTGTGTTCACTACAATCGCACTCAACCCTAACTTATGATACTTCTTAATTTATGTCTCAAGGTATTGTGTAACATTTTGCCTCGCGGGCCGTGACGTAAGGTTAGAAATCGTGTTCAAGACTTACAACTGTTGTGTTCCATGAGTTGTCACTGCGGACTCTGTTCTCTCATCTGCGGAAAACTGGCGCATGTTGAATGACCTTGGATAATTCTCGTCCAGCGACTATGAATCATGTAGGAGCTCATATAGCATGGGGTTTCTATCGACTCTACGAGGTTTGCAGGCAGAGGAGGTGGTATGAGAAAGCCGGCCTTCATACTATTCCTGATCACTATCACACTTGTGTACGGAGCTCAATACACTCTGAAGCTTGATGAATTCTTAGAAGCTAAAGCTGTTAGAATCGCTGGTGCTGACGCTTTTGACGTAACGCTCCAAGGTACCACTGTCTGCGTTAGATTGATTGGCGTTGAATGTCCGTCAAAAGGCGAAAATTACTACAGTGAGGCTTATGAGTACGCAGCCAACATGCTTCTGGATAAAACTGCGTGGCTTGAGTAGGATGTTGGAAAATACGACAACTATGGTCGGTTGCTCGCCTACATATGGCTCAAGAAGTCTCAGGAAAAAATAGTGAGTGATGAAGTTGTAGCACAAGACATATTCAACGCTCTTTTGTTGGTCAGCGGGATATGCCAAAGTCGTAAACTGTTGCTCCGAACGTCAGGTACTCTTTTCTATTTGCTTTGTGACAGAGATCAGCAAGAGAAGGAAAAAAAGGTATTTGGGCGCTTCAACCTGGAGTAATTGTTGTGTATATCACCAAAACTGGAAACAAATACCATCTTGATGGATGTAAATATCTGTCCGGAAACAAGATTAGGTTCACATCCCACATAGTTCAGATCAAACAGGAAGGAGCCCAGGTCGGGCTCGGCGGCGGCGGACTGGATGACACCGACGGACATCCCCAGGGCGTGGTAGACGGGGCCCATCCACTGGACGCCGAACTTGGAGAGGTAGTCGTTGGGGGTGACCAGGTGGACCCCCCGGCCGACGGGGATGTCGTCTATAGGAACGAACTCCCAGCGGTCGGGGTCCTTGCCCCAGCGGCGGCGGGCCGCCTCCACCCACTCCGGGTTGGGGGAGAGACCGTTCAGGTAGAGGGGCAGGATGGCTACGAGGGTCTTGCCCTCGCCCGTCTTCATCTCGGCGATTTTGCCCTGGTGGAGCACGATGCCGCCGATGAGTTGGACGTCGTAGTGGCGCAGGCCGATGGTGCGTTTGGAAGCCTCGCGGACGGCGGCGAAGGCCTCCACCAGGATGTCGTCCAGGGATTCCCCGCGCGCCAGGCGGCGGCGGAACTCCGTCGTTTTGGCGCGCAGCGCGTCGTCGCTGAGGGCTTCGTAGGTCCGCTCCAGCGCGTTGATGCGCTCCACGACTTTCTGCAACCGGGCGATTTCCCGGTCATTGGGGTTACCCTGGCGACCTGCGCTTGAGCCGCAGACCGACCGAAGGGAGGCCGGTCAGCGCACAGCGCGGGTTAGCCGCCGTTTCTGTCAAACTCCCACATCAGAACAGTATCTGTGCCGTGCGGTGACTCTGCCAATAATTCTCCATCGGCGTTGATAATCATTGCGCCACCAAAAGATGGGTCGTCGGTATTTATCTCAAGAGCATTTACGATCAGCGTGGTAACACCCACTGCTTTGACGGCTTCTATATACACCTGTCGCTCTTCGGAAATCCACCGCTCAACATCAGGCGAGCGTTTATCAAAACTGCGTGCCATTGGCACGATCAACAAGTTCAGTGAGGGGTCCAATTCCCGTATTACATCCCTGTTGAACAAGTCACCGCAAATCAATAGACCCAGCCGTCCCAGTTCGGTATCAACACTGCTTACGGTATCACCATTTACAAAAGGCGGCTTTTCTTCGATCTTCCGGTGTTTGAGAATGATTTTGCCCTTTCTATCTAACAATACGGCCGAATTGTACACGCCAGATTCTGCAACTTCCAACAATCCGAAGCAAAGATGGGTCGTATATCTCCTGGCTAATTGTCCCATTCGTTCAGTGATGGGCCCTGGTATGGGTTCGGCGAATTGCTTGAAGTCATCTTCATCATACAAGTAACCCGTGAAAGTACATTCGGGCAGGCAAATCAAATCAGGCTGATAATGGGCTATCTCTTCAAGGCATTGCCCCAGGCGGTCTAGGTTGGCTGAAGGATTTCTAGGTTCAGTTTTGAGCGGGATAAGGCAGACACGCATAACTTACAGCCCCTTGATTACAGGTGAGTAAGGCGGCTAACTCACTTTTGGCCTGAACGAGGTTGCTTCTGGCACGGCGGAGCCATTCCCGGGGATCATTCGGCGGAAGCGGTTGGTCGTTCATAAACAACTTTGCCCTCCCGAAGGGCTGGCTCTATGACCAAACCCGGTACATCCCGGTAGCGCTCAATATCTTCCGGCGTGACCATAACGACATCTACCGGGAAGCCCACTCCAATCAGGTTGCGGTAAATCGCATGGGCGAGGCGCCGCCGGTGAACGCCAGACTTCACCACCAGCAGGTCCAGGTCACTATCCGGCCCCTTCTCGCCGCGGGCGGCGGAGCCGAAGAGGATGATCCGCTCCGGATGCGCCATCTCCACGATGCGGCAAATGACTTCGTTCAGGATGAGGTCAACGGAGGTCATCCTTCTCCCCATGTCAACTCTGATTATACCCTTCTTCCCAGTGGAGGGCAAGCCTCACTCACACATTCGCCGTTTTGTGTTATAATACGGCCGACCGACCGGCGGGCAAGCGCCTCTGCCCTACCGCCGATGCCCGGTTGTCAATCCTGATCCAAAGGAGGCAACAGAGATGCGTCTCATCCCCCGCAAGATGTTCTTCACCCGGGGCATCGGGGTCCATAAACAACAACTGACCAGTTTTGAGATGGCCCTGCGGGAGACCGTGATCGCTCAGTTTAATCTGGTACGGGTTTCTTCTATCTTCCCACCCTTCTGCCAGGTCATCAGCCGGGAAGAAGGGCTGGCGCTGCTCCAGCCCGGCGAAATCGTCTTCGTCGTCCTGGCGGAGATGTCCACCAACGAGCCGGGCCGACGGATCGCCGCTGCCGTTGGCATGGCCCGCCCGGCCGACCCCACCAAGTACGGCTATCTCTCCGAACATCACGCCTTCGGGCAGACGGAGCGGGAGGCCGCCGACTACGCCGAGGACCTGGCCGCGACGATGCTGGCGACCACCCTGGGCATCCCCTTTGACCCGGAGCGGGGCTACAACGAGCGCAAGGAGCAGTACGCGATGGGGGGCGAAATCGTGGACTCCACCAGCATCGCTATGGCCGCCACCGCCGAGCCCGGCGGCGTCTGGACCACCGTTGTTGCGGCGGCAGTGCTGATATGACGGCGGACGACAGACCACAGACGACGGACGACAGGGGTAGCGCAGGCTGTCAGCCTGTAAAGTACTCCGTGGTCCGTGGTCATTGGTCGGTGGTCAGTGGTCCGTGGTCTGCAGTACCCACATCTGAGGGGCGGAGCAGGCGGCGGCGTCTTCCCGAAGGGTGACCCAGACGTAGGCTCTCTCCCCTTCCATTTCTACCCGTTGGGCCTCGCCGCCCCGCGCGGCGACGGCCCGTGCGATGACCAGGTACTCCGATGCCGGCGGCGTGGAGAAATCCCCGTCCAGCGCCCGTTCCGCTCCCTCTATCAAAATGGCAGCCTGATCCAGCGCGCCCCGGCGGAGCGATTCCTGGGCCGCGGTGAACAGCAATTCTATGGTGACGGCGCGCACAGCGCGCGGGCTTCGGAGAAAGTCGGCGACAATCCCCTGTCGCTTTCCCTCCGCGGGGTCCGGAAACCAGCCACTCAAAAAGTACGCTGGCGGGTCCAGGGTTTGCTGGTAGCGGCGGATGGCGTCAAAGAGACGAACGGTCAGTTCCAGGTCCCGCGCCTGCTCGGGGGTAGTGGGCTGGCTGGATAAACAGGCATAAAAGGCCGACTCGGTCTCTTCCAGCCCGACGCCAAAGGAACCGCGCAGCGCCCGGTCCAGCGCGTCGGCGGGCGGCATATCGGCGGCCTCGCCGGATTGACGGTAAAAGGCCAGAAACCTGTCCCAGCCGTAGGTCTCCACCAGATAGGCAACCAGAGCGGCCGCTTCCAGATAACCGATTTCGTGCTGGTGGCGGTAGAAATCTTCCGCCAGTTGTGCCAGTGGGATGTACCCATTCAGGCGGATCAGCGCCCCGGCCCGGGCGGGGATGGATTCGGGTCGTTAGTGGCCCCCGGCGACCCATACCGCCAGCCCTTCCCGCAGGAGAGATGGCGTCGCCGGCCCTATGAGGGAGATATCCAGCACGTGTACGGCCTCGTGGCGGAGGACCATTTCCAGGTCCAGCCCCACATAGGCCCGGTCCGGATAGGAGAGGACGATGCCTTCCCGGGCATATCCCCCCTGCCCCAGCACCCGCCCGATGAAGTACACCTGCAACGGCGACGCCAGTCGGGTCCCCAGACGGTCCTGAGCGAAGGCGACAGCACGGTTGGCAGCATCTGTCAGCATAGACAGGTCTCGTTCGGCGCGGGTACAGGTCAGGTAGTGGATGACGCAGCAGTCGGTGGTCGTCGTCGCCCAGGTGGCAGCGGCCTCGGGGACCGGGCGGGCGGCGTCGGCGATGAACCGGACGGTCAGCGTGACTACGTTGTTGGTCGGGTCCTTGTCCCCCGCGTGTACGCGTTCGTCAGGGTCCAGGTGGACCACCAGGGTCTCCCGCCCCCCGGCGTCCCGCGTGTCCCATGCCCATGTCAGGCGGGCACGCGGCACCCCGTCAAAGGTCGGATACCCGACGGCCCCTTCCGCCAGGACTTCCCGCTCCGTCCCTCTCAGACGGTAGATGCGGACGGTCAGGTCCTGGGGCTGGATGGCGCCCAGATGGCGCGGGGTGATATCAAAGGAAATCCGGTCGCCCCGGTAGAAGAACCACCGTCCCCCTGGGCCCGGAGCGGGCAGTGGGTAGAGGACGACGTCCTCAGGGACGATGGAGAGGTCAGTAGGGGGTGGGGTCGGCGGAGCCGTTGGCGTTGGCCAGCCGGTCAGTCCTGTCGCTATGCAGGCCAACAGGAGAAGAGAACTGACTGTTATCCTTGCGAATTTGCCCAATTGCCCACTTGCAGACTTGCTGATAACGGTTTGGCCTCACCTCTCCCCCAGCGGCTTCGCCGCCCGCCGCAGGCGGCGGGGGTGGGGTGAGGAAACCTGAATAGTTACCGTCGGGATAACTACCTACCTGAATCGGTTTGCAGGTAACGTAGCGCAGGCTGGCGGCCTGCGCTACAGAGATGTACCTTTGCCGAGTCTTGGGCGGCGTCTGCCCAGAGGCTACCTGGTAGGCAGTTACCCGTCGGGCTTAAATTGATGCCAATGGGCAGGAGCAATCTCTGCCCCTACGGGGGATAACCAAAGACTTATTATACCATTTAGAACCGGCGGGGGCAAATGCGCGGGAGGCGAGGCTGGAGGTTGGTCCCAAAACTTGTAGGACAACTGTGAGCAGTTGTCCTACAGAATATGGACACACCTGGATGCTTTATCTCCGCCCCCACACCCACAGGGTGTACCCCCAGGGGATGAGATACGTCGTCGGCACGGCCATCAGAGTAATGCCCAGGGTGTTGCCCCAGTTGGCCTGATGGGGAATCCAGAACCAGACAAAGCCGTACACCATATAGGAGAAGACCACCGTCAGGCTGAGGAGGCCGGCCTGGAGCGGCGCTTCGGGTCGGGGGAAGAGGGCCGCCAGCGCCACCGCCCAAGTGACGTACCAGGGCTGAAACCACGGGGTGGCGAAGAGCAGGAGGAAGAGCATCAGGTCAAAGGCGTGGCGAAGGACCGCCGCCGGCCGAACCCACGTCCGGGCCAGTTGGAGGACGAAGGCGACCGCGAAGGCGCCCAGCGCGGCGGTCTGGGCGAAAGTCCTGGCAGCGGTTTCGTCCATACCTGCCAGCGGCAGGGTCAGAGCGAGCACCGTCGGTAGGGAGTGGGTCAGGAGATGGGAGCGGGTGGAGAGGTTGGTCAGCGCGGCCAGCGGGTCCGGTAGGGAGAGGTAGGCCAGCCCTACCAGTGCGCCGCTCAGCAATCCGGCTTGGAGGAAGCGACGGAGCGAAGCGGAGTCGCGTTGGCGGCACTCCGCTGCGTTCTGTGCCTCACTACGAGTATCGCGGGCACAGGCTACCAGGAAGAGGGGCAGCAGGGGGGCCGTCGGTATCTTGACCAGGAAGGAGAGGGTGAGAGCCGCTGTCATCAGCAGCGGGAGGCGCCGTTCCCAGAAGTAGACGCCCAGCAGAGCGAAGGCCATCATCGCCGCGTCGTTGTGGCCATTGGCGGCGAACTCGTAGAGAACCAGCGGGTTCCAGGCGAAGAAGGCCAGTCCTGCCGGAGCCAGGTCGGGCTGGCGGCGGTGCAGGTTCACATCCCACATAGTTCAGATCAAACCATTGATGACGCTATTGCTAAGCTTGACGATCTTCTCGTTCACATCCCACATAGTTCAGATCAAACACTTATTCGCGAGGGTGAAGAAAGGAGGAAGCAACAGTTCACATCCCACATAGTTCAGATCAAACTCTAATTCGCACAGCCGTACCCACCTGCTCCCCCCAGTTCACATCCCACATAGTTCAGATCAAACGTATACGCCCCTCAAGGGTGCCCATGTTCCAGCCCCCTAGTTCACATCCCACATAGTTCAGATCAAACTGATAGTACCAAGTAGGGTCGGCACTTGTATTTCGCGTTCACATCCCACATAGTTCAGATCAAACTTTTCGCAAAAAATCTGCTAAAGCTGCTGCAACGCTTTGGTTCACATCCCACATAGTTCAGATCAAACTTCGTTCCTGAATAGGATCGAGTGAAATAATGTCATGTTCACATCCCACATAGTTCAGATCAAACTTGGCGGAGTAACTGGTTGTGTATATGGTGGTGTATAGTTCACATCCCACATAGTTCAGATCAAACTATCCGAGATGCGGCAGTTGACGGCTGCGACATTGTTGCGTTCACATCCCACATAGTTCAGATCAAAC
>Ga0308396_1000122_pt1 | contig 55203 bp, 45 predicted proteins | sample Hotspr2SamplePe2_FD_202359 | JGI IMG/M metagenome (GOLD analysis project Ga0308396, IMG submission 202359) | Hot spring phototrophic mat microbial communities from Mushroom Spring, Yellowstone National Park, Wyoming, United States - 20050930_Pe2 ... | reverse complement strand
AAAAGAAGGTTAGCTTCAAATATCAACACTCCTCAGGTAATCGTTTTTAAGTCTAACAGGTATACGTATGCCCAGGTTTATGATCCTAAGAGCCAAAAAGTTCTCTTTGGGCTCAGTTCAAAAACTGTTCTGAAAAATTCACAAACTCTTTTGCCAAAAACTCAGGCCGCTTTCGAAACCGGTAAAAGACTTGCGGAATGGTTATTACAAAAAGGGTTATCTAAAGTAGTTTTTAACCGAAACGGATTTAAATACCACGGCAGAGTTAAAGCCGTTTGTGAAGGTTTAAGAGCTTCGGGAATAGCCGTCTAGGTGTTGCTTTAGCCTCTCAAAACACTCTCGAAAGGCAAAGTTTCTGAGTCACTTGTGTGAATGGAATAAAGTTTGCTTTACCAAAAATTGAGAGCAGGCAAAACTATAGAAGCTGAACTAGGGCTTTATGAGATGCTATACAGTTGTTCATACTCGCAAGCTGCTGTTACTGAAAAGTTTTTGGTTATTTGATTTTCTCTCTTCTTTCAAAGAAGCTACCTCCGCAACCAAATTTTTAGAGAGGGAGGACAATGACCTATTAACATTTTGGCCAAACTACTGCAAATCTCTAGCTTTCCTTTGGCACAAGAGTTAAAAATTTTAGCTTCCAAAGACCCTAGCTTAACAAAATTGGCTTTTGTTGAGTGTGAAGCTTTACCTCGTTCGTGCATGTTTAAAGCCAGAGCGGGTTTTAACTGTATTAGGTACTGACTGAAGAGCTTAAGTAGTCTTTACGGCTTAAAAGGTCGGGGCAAAACTGGGGGCTCAAAAGATTGAGCTAGTAGTTAACAACAGCAGCTTAAAAGATTGTGATCCTCAAAGCGTTGTTGTTAGCAATACAGCTGGATGGACAAACCAAGCAAAAGCGAACTTGGTACAGCAAACAATCAAAAATTTAGAGAAACTTTTAATTTTGACAAGAGTACTTTCAAAAGATTTTCCAATCCAGCCAAGTCTTGAAGATTTTGAAGGGACATGAGTATCTGGGAATAAATTTCATAACATGATTGTTTTCATCTCGGCTAAACGATTTACTAAAGAAGCTAAGCTCTAAGTGCTTTAGCTAGTTAAACTTAAGCATTACTCAAGCTTAAACCCCTTAGATTAATCTCGAACGCCAAAGCTGCTTAGGGGAACGAGCACTTAGGGTTCACTGAAATAAGAGAAAGAGCCTATTAGCTGTTAGCAGTTGGTTTCCGCTTAGCTAGAGTGAAAAGCGCGCAAAAAATTTAATTGTTTCAAAATCACTGCTTAAGTTTAAGCAGCCTTTCGATTTAAAAACATCTTTGAGTGAAGATTAACACAATGAAGTTATTCAAGCAGTTTCAAGATTAAAATTTTTTTGACCATACTCTATCCCTAATTGGTGTGAGAATTTATCAATTAATTTTAGTTGCGGTACTCAGTAAGCTCTAAGTATCTATTCGCTTATCTGACAAATGTGCCCTCTGGCGGCTAGATTTTGTAAATAGCGAATCTAATAACAGTTTATTTTGATAGTCCTGCTCCATAGCCGCAAACTAAATATGGTAATGACTAAAACCGCATAAAGCCAAATAAGCCGGTCAGCTACCTCAATTTGTTTAACACGCTTAAACGTAAAACCTTAATCAGGAATTTTAAAAGCTTGATATGTAGGGCAATAACTCTGCGCCGAAACAAAATAAGCTGCCTTGTAGTGTTAGCGATCTAGGATCTTTCTCAAAATTCGACTGAGTTTAGGTAGCCTAGGATTTAAGGATATCTAAAGAGCCTAAGAAGGCTATTTACTCGAAGTTTAATAAATGAATGTTTTGAATTTTTATGAAACCTAAATTAAAAGCATAGACTTTGAATGTAGCGGTTCGAGCTGACGCTCTTTAAGAAGTTTGAATTTTTTACAAAAAAGCCTTTCAAATGGCAAAATTAAAGCTCTAACCGAATTTTACCTTTAGTAAGTTAGGCATAGAGTGGGGCTCTCTTAATTTGACATTTAGAGCATAATTAGTTCTACACGACCCCAATCTTATATTAAAGTAGGGCTAAGGTAAGAATGTTGCTTAAAACCATAGGATATGAAAGAATAAATTATGGAGTTTGCTCCTAAAGAAGGTGTATCGCCATAAAAAGTCCACCATTCTTGTCAGGACCGGCGAGAAATAATTTTAGAATTTTTTAGGTTTTTGACAATCAACACCTTAGACACTGTATTTTATGAAGAGTTACACAAAATTACGTCAATACTTGACAGTATTTGTCACTTTGACTATCCTGAACAATCCGGCAGTTTGGTACTACCCAGTAGTATTAAGCGAATAGAAGAACAGCCTAGTGCACTTGAGATTTTTTGGGAAGCTCTTCAGAGTTATAGTTTTAAGCTTGTTCTTGAGCATCAAAACCGGAGTCTAACATTGACTGTAGATTTCAAAACTTCAGATACCGAGAGAGATCAAATTTTAAAGCGGTTATTAACTGCCTACGACCTTCTTTTTGAAAAAGTCGAAACTGTTCAGCGGCACTCCGAGGCAAGGGAAAAAAATTGCTCACCTGCCTACCTAATCCCCACCAGAGACAGAAGAAACAGGTCTTTTGACACAGACTATTTTTCCCAAATTTGGATGCAAAGAGGTCTGAACCCTCATTTTTGGCTCTATTGTAACTCTCGATGCGCTTTGGGCTTCGGGTTATATAGAAGCATTCATCAGGTGTTAAATAGTTCCAAAGCCTTGGACTTTGTATTGCTTCAAGAATTATTTACATGGGAGGCAGTTTTCTCTATTTATAATCCTAGTAAGACGGACACAGCCTACTTTTGCCATAACGTTGCTAAGACTCTATTTTCATATGAGCTAATTTACCCGCCTCAATCCGCTGCTTACTACCAAGATCTTTATTTTCTGGATTTACTTGCTGATTTGGTTAGAGATTAACAATCGGCTCGAACTTGGGGTTAATTATCAAGCAAATTTTCTCTCAGCTGAGGCTATAAGAATCTCTTTAGTTACAAGTTTTTACTGCTGATAAACAAGCACTTCCGAATTACAAATAAGTATCAAAGTTTTGTTTACAAATTAGCTGTAAGCTGAGCCATATCTCAAATGGAAACTTTAGTAGTTAGCCATCGAGTTTGTAAATAAAACTTATAGTCATAACCGCTATCGAAAATCTATTGCTAAACCAAAAACTTCAATATTAAGTTTTTTAAAAAAGTTTGGGAAAAAGCTTTTAATTAATATACTCAGAGAAAAGAGCCTCTTAATTTTTTAAAACTTTTTTTGCCTTAGAGCATCTAAAAATTGATGGGGTAGTTTCTGTAAATTCTTCAGCCCGTGTAAAGGCCCAAAATAGGGAGCAGCAGGTTTTACTAAATCTTCTTGCAAACGCCAAACGCTACGGACTTAGTGAGATTTTTGACTCTGTAATGGTGATTATCCGAATGATAGCTGCTCAAGCTTTGGAGTCTTTGGAAACAAACAACAATGGGGTAGTCATTAAGACTGCCGTGGAGTGGAATCTAGAGGCTGCAAGAATTTCTGAAGAGCAATTGTTTGGTTTATTAAAGACTCTCTCGCACGCTGACCTTCAGCTAAAAGTTGACGACGGAGATCAAACCTTAAACATAAAGATTTTTGAATTTAGTGATGAGGAGCTACTTCTCTTCAGCTCAATTTGCAAGCAAGCAATCACTGGCGCTCTAAGGACATTAGAAGCAGTTGATAGGGTTAGAGAAGCTGAACTAGCTAACAAATCTTGTTTATATTTAAAACCCCAATATTACGAGTTAAAAACCAGATCAGATGTTGAGTATTTCCTAGACTTATGGAATAAATATAGCCTAAACTCGGACTTTTTTGGTGGTTTTCTATCTAGAGTTGCGTTAGGAATCTCAATTTTGCACACCTTGAACCAACATTTTTCTAATTCGACTAAATGCGAAGTTTGCTTTTTAGCTGAAAACTTGGCCAATTGGGAAGCTATAATCTCTTTCATTGATCCCTCAAGCAAAAGGAGTTGGGAAATATGCGATGAGCTTGCAACAACTATTTTTGAGCTTACTTTTAGTGAGTCAACTCCGGACGACTTAGAGCATATAAAGGATTATTATTTTCTAAAATCCGCTAATGCGCTAATTACAAGCAACACAGGGTTTTCAGAAGGTACTAGCAAAAATTAAATTCCAGTAAGCAGCTTTAGTTGAAGCCTGCTAGATTATTAAGTCTAGCTAGCTATAGTCTTCTCATCTAGACAACCTAATAAAACAAGGATTTTTGTATAGTGACTGGCAGTTTGAAATTGATGATAAAAATCCAGATTTTTCGGTGCGTGGCACCATTTCAGCTTGTAAGCCAACTGAAGATACCACTTTCATTCCAGCAGAAGAACAGAGAAGCCTAACTCCAGATGATTGGGAACAGTTAATTTAGCTTACTAATTTTGACAAGAAAAAAGCTTGGGATAAATACATTACTTTTATTTTATCTACAGATGGTCAAAAATATAGGTCCGACGAGGCGAAACTAACTTATTAACCACAAGGCTACCTTACAAAGATTGACCAAATTAGTAACTCAAAGAAGCTAGAGATAATAACCGAATTATATGTAGCTTGCAAACATCTGTGCAAATATATGAGACAAGCCGCTCAACTCTTTCAAAAATAGAAAGCAAACGTAATTTATGGGACAGTGAAGCTTATAGAAAGAGTTACCGAAAAATTTTTTGCTCGGCATCAATGCCATGGGCATATATTGTATTTAATCTTCATGTTGAACACTCGGAGAAAGGGCTTGAGCGTGCTCAAAAGCAATTTCAAGGCCTCATTGACATAGCACTAAACTGTAGGAGGAAGCATTTTCTTGACATATCAATAGTGGGTTTTTAAAAGTCAAGCCTAAAGGCTTACCCGCAATTTATAAACTTCCTGAAGCAAAAGCTTGAACAAGACCCTAGCGAAATTTTCCAGAGCGACTGGTATCGACATTACAAAGATTTGTTTAAAATACAACTTATTTTGAAAGATTTGTTCAAAACACAACTTTTTTTTAAATCGTAGCTAGATAAGGATTCGAGTAACTTCTGTAAAAACTATTCGAAAACAATCCAGATGCCTTACCCAGGGCTAATTTTTCCACCAAAATCTAACTCAGCGCGGGCAGATTCCCCAGCAAATAAAATAATAAGCTTTCAGTTAAATGCTTCTTAAAGGCAAAAGAACTTTTAGCAGTCTTAGCTAGATGTAAGAATCATCTCGCTAAGTTAGTTGACTGGTTTGCTTCAAGAGTAATACAAAAGGACTTGCCGTCAGCATCGGAAAACCCAGACTACATCTTGGAGCTTTGTGAATCTTTGTAGTTGACAAAACTGGGTGATTCTACAGCGTGCTTATTATCGATTGACCCACGCGATTATCTATGCGAGATTGAAGAAGTTCCTATAGCTAAAGTCATTTCGGTGTCAGAGGACAATTTTCGAGGTGTTGTTAAACTAGCAGATGGCAGAACAGTTAGCTTTGAAAGAGATCGCCTCGTAGATATCTTAGATAGTGAGGTCAACCGGCCCGTAAATCGTTTCTTCATCGACGATGAGTCCGTCATTGCTATTTTAAGCGCTTTTGGCAATACAAGCCTTATAAAGCTGGAAGATGGCAGAACTCTAGTTGCCGAAAATAGCAAACTTATAGAAAAATGGGACGATCGTTTGATAGCTGCGGTTTCTTTAGTGGAAAACAGAAACATTCAACTTAGATACCATCACTTTCTATGATCTGATTAGAAATCAGTTGCGAGAGGCTTTAATGCAAGGTAAGAAGATACTTGTCCCCCTGAACGAAAATTTTCAAGGTTGCATTTATTACGACTGTCTTCAAAAAAATAACTCAGATTGCATTTCAATAACTGGCAGACTTGTTTTATCCCTATTTGCCTCGGCTACGAAGCCGAAAAGTACGTTTTCTTTATAGATAAAAACAGATTAATAGTTTACAGAGATTTTACTTATGAACCCTTACCTTAACTTGCAAGTTTGCTTTAAGTCTTGGCAAGGAAGGTATCCTGTGAAATTCTCAAGCATTATTTAAAAAGCTTTCATCCAGGCTTAATTTGATGAAATTTATGCGCTGAGATTCTAACAAACTTAACAAAAAAATTTTCGTACCTGGAAATTTAGCTTTTCAGAAATGTTTTATGGGTTAAATCGAAAATGTAATCAACTTTATTTTAAGCTGTTTTTTAATCCTCTGCTTCTTCATCGTCTCCGGCCATAACAACTATCTTTGGATAAAATTGCCCTAAAATCTCCACGCAATCTTTTTGCCTATCAAGAACTTGTGTGATCTCTTTGTAAACTTTTGGACTTTCATCCCTTCCCGCCCGTAAAACTACAACCCCCTTGGATCCAGCAAGATTAACTACATCATCCCGATAAGACAAAGTTCTTTTAGCCTCTCTTCTGGACATAATTCTGCCTGCTCCATGAGCGCTTGAGTTTAAAGACTCAGGATTACCCAACCCTCTAACCAAAAATCCAGGCGAAGCCATCGTTCCCGGGATGTACCCTAGAACCCCTTTATGCGCTGGAGTAGCACCTTTTCTGTGGACAAAAAAAGTCTTGCCATCAATTTGTTCCTTCCATGCAAAATTATGGTGATTTTCCATACTAAATTTGACTGGTACATCTAATCGATCCGCCAACCGTTTATGAATTAAAAAATGGTTAGCGCTAGCATAATCTCCTGCTAAAGTCATAGCCTCCCAATACTCTTCCCCTTCTCCTGGTATCGGCAAATAAGCCAGATTCCCATATTTCGGATTAATTTTCTTAGCCAACTTACTATAGTATTCGCAAACTCTAGCTCCAAAACCTCTGCTTCCGCTGTGGCTAACTAATGCCAAAAATTTTTCTCCTACTTTAAAAGTTTCAAAAGGCTGTAGAACTTCAAATATGCCAAACTCAACGAAGTGGTTACCTGAGCCGCTCGTTCCAAGTTGCTTGACGGCTAAATCTTTTAGCTCTTTCAATCTGCCTATTTTGTGCCACCTAATATCATCAAGAACTTGATGACTTTCTCTTAGTGGATTGGTCGCTCCTACTCCAAAAAAGGTGTACTTCTGGAGAAGTTTGCTTAAGTTTTCAAAGCGCGAACTCAAATAACTTTCCGAAGCATCAAAAATCGTTAACTTAACCCTGCAAGCAATGTCTACCCCTACAGCATAAGGGATAACTCCTCCTTCGGTAGCCAACACACCACCTATGGGTAATCCATAACCAACATGACTATCAGGCATTAAAGCCCCCCTAACAGCTATGGGCAAAGCTAGAGCAGCTTTCATCTGGTTTAAAGACTCCTGATCTACTAAGTCCTCACCAAATACTTTCAACACAACAATCTTTGCCTACCTAAACATTAATAGCACCGAACATTACACATTTCAAAATTTTCAGTCATCGCAAGCATGACTTAGGTTAAAGAAAGTATTGCCATATTTTTTTATCTAAATCGTTAGATCGTTGATTTAAAGCCATTATTTTAAAAAAGGAGAATACAGTTCTATAAAACGATCAATGATCTTAGATACTTATTTCAATATATTTTAAACAATCCTTAAAAAATCTTCAGGCTTTCAACGCAACTTTCGAACGTGTCTGGCCCTAAGGTTTTTGTTTCTCAGAAATAGTTGATCAAAATTTTGATACTAATTTCTTTAAATCTTTTGGCTCCCTCCTGTGAGAAGCAAGTGACATTAAAAATTGATTCCAAACACTTAGTTTTCTATCAAGAAACAGGTAAATCCTCCGAAAAGAACTAGCTGTAATTTTAAAAAAGCACGATCTAGAGAAAAATTCCACGTAATCTTTTAGCTCTCCCTCGGTAACTATAAAGTGGATATTTTCAGTGTCATATACTCGGGTTAAAACTGCCTTGTCCTCAATTGTATCGTCCAAGGCGACTAAAATGGACCTGTTTTTTCTTGTAAGGGAATCAAAAGTATTGATAAAACTACCTATGTCAGTGTCTTTGTTAATCTCAATGAGAGAGCATTTAGATAGCAAATTAGTTTCTGCCAAAGTCAAGAAAGCTTGCTTTAGAAAGCAAGTCTTACCAGCTTTTGGGCCGTCAAAGATCACTGCTAAAGTTTTAGGTTCCGGTGATCTTGCTAGTTGTGTAAGTCTCGCTAAAGCTTGCCTTGCAACTTGAAAACTAAAGTAGCTAGTGGGTCTCTGAACAATCGGCAATCTACACTGCTTCATATCTAAAATACATACTCGAGCGACTGATCCGATAAAACTTTTGCTCCTAAAGACAACAACTTAGTCTCTAAAAGTTCATAACCTCTTCTTAGGTGATTGACTTGTTTTATAGACGTTGTTCCTGAAGCAATTAAACCAGCCAAAACAAGTGCAATTCCTGCCCTGATATCTCTTGCCACCACTTCGTTTCCCGTAAGCTTCTGGGGTCCTACAATTATTGTGGTATTCTCTTTAAACTCAAATTGAAGGCCAAGTTTTGACAACTCGCTCAAATAAGCAAATCTATTGGGGAAAACATTATCCTTGATTTTACCCACCCCTAAACCCTGAGATAATAGAACTGCCATCATAGGTTGAGCATCAGTTGGAAATCCAGGATAAGGCTCTGCTACTATGTTTAAGTTTGCAAAACCATTTAATCTTTTAGAGATAATTTTATCTTCCTGAAATTGAACTCCCAAACTTTTAAAAAGCCCTGAAACGTTATCGAGGTCCTCGTAATACACTCCTTTAACCACTATCTCATCATTCCCACACAATAGGCCCGCCAAAAGCCAAGTTATACCTTCTATCCGATCTCCAGGAACAAAGAACGCCTGCTGAGCACTCAAGAAAGAAACACTCTCGATCTCTACGACCCGCTGCTCTGGGTAAAGATTAATTTTTCCTCCGCAGCTAGAAAGCCAACTTATAAGATGCTTTACCTCAGGCTCTGTGGCAACATTTCTAAACACCTTTCTTCCTGATCCTACAACGCTGGCAATTATAAGCTGCTCTGTCGCTCCGACAGAGGGATATTTTAAAACAAACTCAGCGTCACTAACTTGCCTAACTCTTCTAAAACGTATAACATCGCCCTCAAAATTTGCTTCATAGCCAAGACTTTTCAGTCCCTCAAGATGAATGTCAACTGGTCTATCTCCTATTTGGTCTCCTCCAGGTTTTTTAATTACAGCATGCCCAAACCTTGAAAGAAAACTTGCAACAAATAAAAAACTGGCTCTTAGCTCCGAAAGAGCAGGTGAGATAAGATCAACATACCTCAGCTTACAGCAATTTAACTCTAACGTGTTGCCTCTCCAAGAAAAATCTATCCCCATCGAGGACAAAGCTCTTAGCATTATATGAACATCAAGAATATTCGGAACATTGCAAAATACAAATTTCGCACTAAATAAAGGGACAGTTGCTAGCAAAGGTAGTGCCAGATTTTTTGATCCGCTAACTGTAACTTCGCCTTTCAAAAAGGCTGGTCCAACTAGTGATAGCGTTTCCTCTGCCACCTGCTTTAAAGACTAACTTTGAAAAAACATAGTTTATTAAAAATTGTTAAAATTTCGAACTTAAAGCCATTTAATTTGGCTTGTTTACTTAATGTACTAACAAGACAAGATGCGGTTTCAAAAAAAGCACAACCTCCTTTAATCAATAAATTTCTAAGATATTTAAAGATCGTTTTGGTCACGCTTGAGCCAAATTCGGAACAACAAAGCGCTTTAATTGGCTCGTAGGTTAAAGAGCCAGAGTAATTACTAAAATCAAGATATGGTGGATTACAAAGTATTAAGTTAAATTTTTTCTTTAACCTAATACCTTTAAAAATATTCACTTTGTGTGTAAAGGCTCTGCTTAGCTGGTGCCGCTCAATATTCTTTTTAGTAACAGCTAGTGCTTTATCATCAAAGTCAGCAAAATGGATTTCCCAACCAAGCTCTCTAGCGATAGTTATTCCAAGAACCCCACAACCACAACAGAGATCAAGAGCTCTAAAATTGGAGGCGGTCGGTCTAAATTCTTTTAAGACGCTTTCAATTAAAAACTCGCTCTCACAGCGAGGTATAAAAACACCCTCTTCAATATAAAAAGGATACCCGAAAAACCAAATCTCCTTCGTTAAAAAAGAGACTGGATAACCTTTGGAAATTAAGTTTAGTTTCTGTTTAATATTTTGGTCGATCGAAGTGTACAAACTTGGTTCAGTAAGAATTTTTGCCTCATCTAGATTTAAATATTTGGCTAAAAACTTAACTTGGTCTTTTGATAAGGCAGGTGGCACGCTTCTAAAGTCAAAAATTTTATTAAATACAATTTATACTAATTATAATAACCTCTATAATTAAAAAATCATGAATCGCGCGTTTTTGATATTTTTAGCCTTCTTGAACATCCTACGCGCAGACTCAATGCTAAAAGATTATAATTTAGATGGCATAATTACGCTTGCTGCTTTCGGAGATAGTTTAACGGAGGGAGTTATATCAAGAGGCGTAAAAAGCAGAGGTTATCCTTTTTACTTAACTAAACTTTTAAATTTGACAGTGTACAATCGAGGTTTTTCAGGGGCCATAACTCCTGAAATTGTCGAAAAGTTAGTCGAGATAAAAAACCTGCAGCCCGATATTATAGTATGGTTATCAGGTGCAAACGATGTTTGGATAGGTTATCCTGCTCAAAGGCTTGCAAATTACTTTCAAATGGCCGCTAATTACGCTTTTTCGAAGAATACGCAAATTCTTTTTGTCACCATTCCAGTGCCCCCTTGCTGTGGCGATTCACCGTTAATAAAAAGAAAGAAAGACTACAATGAAATGATTCGGAATGTTGCAAAAAAAAATTTCACCAGGGTCGTTGACTTGGAGCACATTATTGCTGAAATGTGTAAAAGGTCTTGCCCATTATTTTCAAACGATCAGGTGCATTTAACAGACTTGGGTTACAAAGTGTTTGCCGAAGCAGTTGCTTGCGAGCTTTTAGGAATTGACCCTCTTAAAAAAGGAGCTAAAAAGAAACTTGCAGAAGCAACTGGGCTTAGACTTGAAGACTTATACATAGGAGATGAATTTTAGGGTTTTAGTTATCGTTTTTTTGTTACTTTTTGCATGCAACGACGAAGAAAAAACGTTCAAACAAGATCTCTTTAACAAACCTTTGGTAACAGACTCAGAAAATGTTGTGTACAACGCAGAATTTTTTAAGGCACCGTTAGAAGTAAACAAGACTGCTTTAAGGTTTTCAGAAGGAATTAAAGTAAAGAAAAAATCTTCGATAGAAGTTTTTAGTGAAGAGCTAGCTTTTAAATTTAAGAGTCCAGATTTCAAAGCAGCTATTTTTCTAGTTAACAAAGCGGCAAGAGAAGTGCCTTGTTACAAAAATTTAAAAGCAGTATTTAACGCAACTAATGTTACGCTTACGATCTCGCCTTCAGGTCGTCGCTTATTACCAAGCTCTTACCTCAGTTTACCTGCAGGGCTTTATTTACTCAAATCCTATAATAGGACGATTGAACTTACCTTATCAGAAAATTTAAACTGCGGAGTTACCATTTTTGGCAGCGCAAGGTTTTACTTAGATACCTTTAATTTTTGAAAATCCATGAAGCCTTTGCTTTTTTAGAGCTCACATCCCCTTGCCTTTCAAGCTCGCGCTCGGGTCAGGGTGTGTTTAGTTTACAAACTTCAAAGTTTTTAGCCTATCCTCCAGATCAAAATTTTTTTTGACTTTTAATTTCTAATCAAAATGCACCTCAGCGTTTATGTTTATAAAGCTCTGAAGCGTATTTTTTACTGGACACATATTTAAGATAACATTTTTAACAGATTCTTTAAGTTCTGCCGGTATGTTTTTTACAAAAAATTTAACGTTTATGCTTTTCACTACGCCCTGATCTCCTGCTTCATAGTCAGCTTCAAAACTCATTCCGCTTGCAGAGATTTTATGTTTCGACTCCAAGAAAATAGCAGCGACAGCTAGTCCACATAAGCCCAGAGAAGCTGTTAATATATCCCGTGGAGCTGGATAATCCTGCAGACCTCCATAAGCTTTTCCAACATCACAGTAATTGGCTGGACCATCATTTACACTGAAACTAATTCTTTTATTCTCTAAAACTTGTCCTTTTGTTTTCATGCTTTTACTATCTCATACTAATATTCACTTAACAACTAAAATCAGAAATTAATGGTACCAGTTAGCGCTCTTTTTATATCGAGTGATTGCCTATTTTATGTTATACTATAGCATTGAGACACATATGAGTATGGAAGCTCTAAATGAAACACAAGTGCCAATAATTTTAACTGATGCAGCAAAAGAAGCTATGCAGAATGCCCTAAAAGAAGAGGGGGAGGGTAGCATTGCGGTGAGAGTATCAGTCCGTGGGGGAGGATGTTCTGGCTATCAATATAATTTAGACTTTGAAAACGAAGTAAGAGATGATGACCATGTTATAGAGCTGTCGGAAGGCTTTAAAGTTGTGATAGATCCGATATCAGCATCAATGTTAAAAGGAACTACTATCGATTACATAAAAGGGCTCAATGGCTCAGGTTTTAAGTTTAACAATCCTAACGCCAAAAGAACCTGCGGGTGCGGCCATTCCTTTTCTTAATGTAGAAGTGCGTTTTTAGTTTTTAGTTTGTTGTAGTTCATTTTTGCTAAGTTTCTTGCTTAAAGGAGAGGTAGTTAAAGCAAAGATTTAGTTTTTTAAAAATTATCAGAAGCCTCCCAAGTGCGCCACAACAACTATTACTAAAATAAAGCCAACTGGCTTTGTATTCTCTCTACTACACCACCGGCTCTTAATACATAATATTCTTCATCACCGGGGCTTAATTGACCTTTTTTAATAACCCTGATCTCTTCAAGAGTTACTCTACTGTTAAATATCCTGCAAACCCTTTTCACTAGTCCCAATTTCTCGCCTGTCAAGAGTGTAATTTTTATGCCCTTTTGTGTCATATCTGATCGACAATCCACAATTCGATTTGTGTACCGCAGCCAACCAGTCACGTCAAACTCATCCACTTTAACTCCATCTTCGGTCATGTAAATATGCAGCAATTTTCTGGACAAATTTGATTCCCTTGAAATGCAAATAAACGAATCAAAAGACACTCTTTGAAAAATCTCAACCGATTGCCAAGTATTAGTAGCTTCTTGTGGTCCGGCTAATAAAAAAGGCCAGTATGAGAGCTCCGTATCATTTCTAATCAGTAAACCGCTTCCAAGGACCTGAGCTTGAAAAGGCGTATGTTTGTTTACTTCAGCACTAAAAATACCTGACGCAGCCTTATTTTTAAAATCAACCAGAAAACAATCTACCTTTTTGTTATCGTTATCAATCTCTACAGCGCTGGTAACCACTGCGTAATCGCCAGGGGCTGGGCTAAGATCAATAAGTTGCCCATTGACACTCATTACATGGGAGACGCAATGCGTAACAATCTGTTCTCTTAGAAGTTCTTCTGCGCCCAACCCAAGTCTTTCGACCCAATTTTTAAAGCCATTAATAGAGATTTTTAACACTTCAAATAGGTTGTCGGAAGGGCTTGCTACTAGTATCTGTAAGTCTTCAAAAACCTGAGTTAAAACCACTTTTGTTTGTCTTGAAATTTGTAACGGTAAATTCGTTAATTTGATTGAGTTTAGGCCGGGTAAAGAACCCACTGTAACAATCAAATTTGTGCCCTGGCTCTCGAATCCCGCATCCACCGGACATGATCTATGCTTTGGAGATCCATCACGAAAATCTTCGAGAGGATAATTGACCCAAATATCACATAGTACATGCAAACATGCGGGCTTCCGGCATGCCTCAATTCGAGAATTTTGACTAGAGCGACTTACAACCTGCATACCTTCTCAATGCTTTTTCGTCCTTAAGGTTAATAATACAAGAAAATCGAGATTTACTTATCACTTCCCCAAAAATAAAACCTCTACTTTAACGCAACTAGCACTGCTTTGAAAAATTTTTTCACACCCTTAAACCGAAAAATTCTCGAGCTCTGAGAATACCAGAAATTTGCCTTCGGGAGACAAAGCCGCGGAACAATCTTTAAATACACTTAACTTAATAATTCCTGACAACCGCTCGGTAATCTTTGAACCATCAATTAAGCCTTCCTCCCAAGATCTTATGGCCTGTCGTAGCTCATTAAAATTCATTTCATACAAAACGGTATAAAGCTCTAAATCGTTCACACCGTGCTGATAGCGTTGCACCAAACAACACACTAATCCTGTTTGATCAAGCCGAACCCAAAACAAGCTGGCATCAACTTGAAAATTAGTAATTTCAAGAAACTCCTCTTCGAAAGTATCGTCCCTCTTCCGGAGCGCGTAAATTCTTACCACAAAAGGTAGATCGTCTCCCCCTTTTGCTCTCGTAATTAAAACAGCAAAACCATCCGTCGATAAACAGCCTCCTAAAGTGGAGAAATTTGCCTTCTCTAGCTCAACAATTTTCTCTCTTAACCTAGAGGTTGAACAATCAGCACCTCTCCAAAAAATCATTTTGTTTGGATTTGGATCAAACAAGTTCAGCAATCGTCTTAAACTATTGAAAAGCATTTCCATTCGTGTACTAAGTCTTCTACTCTTACGATCACCACGTCCAGAGACATTTGAAACAACTAACATTTCTTAAAAAACTTTAAGAGCCAAAAAAATAAATCCTACAGAATACTTAACTTTTTTAGCAGTAGACTAACATGTTTTATTAAACAAATTTTTGCTAAAATTGTAAAGATTTTACCGATTTATGCGTCTTTTTAAGTTAACCCGATCACTTTAGTTTGAAAAGGAACCGACGAGCCTAGAAAAATTCCATCAAAGTCCCAAGTTAAGGCTAAGATAACTATTCTTTTAAGGAACTGAGTAAGCAGCCCAAAATCTTTAACTCTTACTCAGCTTTTACGAAGGAAGCTCTTTTGGTTTTCAAAAATAGCCACAAGTAGTTAGTTCATTACCTGCATAACTAAGAAACCCTAGGACTAAAAAGCCTCTAGTTAAAAAAATTTTTTGTTGTGCCAAGAAGGGTTGATATGCCAACGTTTAATTCTGTACTTTTTGCCCTTCAACTTTTTTTGTCAGAAATCTATTGTGGGTAAGTTTGTGAGTTTTTTGAAAACAAATTACAGTTAATTGTTAACACTAGTTAACACATAGTCGATAAACTCTTCCAGTCCTAAGTTCCCGGCTGAACAGAAAAATACAAGCTTCTCTGGCGACTCCTTCTCCGCTGGTATTATTGAAAAGGCGGAATCTGGGATTTGAAAATGAAGAATAGCTTTTTCTGTGAGGTTTTGAATTTCGGGAGGCTGTGTACCGTTGATAAATCGAAGCGCTTCTCTAAAGTTTAGTAAGGTCCCAAAAGAACGCACTTGGTTTGAAGGACTTTCCTCTTGACTAACAAAAAGCATCCAAGAATCGGTGGCAGCTATGAGTCCAGGACGCCGAAGTTCGGTCAACTCAGCAAACTGCCACCCTGCATCAGAGCCTAACTCACCATAATGAAGTTTTAGTCCTTCGTCACAACTCTCAACAATGATACCTAATTGTTGGACTTTATCCAAAGCACCAGCAATAATTTGGGCTCCTAGTTTTCTCAGGTTATGAGGGCAATTTATGTCCCCAACCCAAATTTTAAACGAGTCAGTCTCTAAAGTGCCTTGATTGATTATACTCCAGCTGGTGCATTTTGAGGAAAAAGTAAGCATTTCTTCGGATTGAAGAATTTAAAAATTTAGATGCTCTAAGCTTCAAGCTGGTTTACAGTTTTAAGTTCTTTAAGTTGATCTTGGTTTAAAACTTTTATTTTAACTATCCAACCATCATCTTCGGGACTTTTGTTAATTATGCTGGGCTGATTTTTGAGCGCTTCGTTAACCTCCACAATCTCCAGGTCAACTGGGGCATAGACCTCCGCGGCAACTTTTGTTGACTCTAGCACTGCAACAGATTGCCCTTTCTGAAACTTAGCTCCTACTGCTGGCAAATCCACTAAAATTATCTCTCCTAACTCTTTTGCGGCAAACTCCGTGACTCCAAGCCAGCCAAATTGGCCATCAGCCTTAAGCCATTCATGGGTTTCAGTTACATATTTGAGCATAAGTTTCAGGCTAACACGCTAAGACTTGATCTTGCAAGCCAGCAAGTTCAGGACATTCGATGTCTAAACTAATTATATCAACTTAACTTCACTCTGGTTCGAAAAAGTTAAACCACTCTCAGGCTACCTTAAGTGCTTAAAATTAGTTTATTAAAAAGTTTGTTTTTTTAATTCTTCAAGCGTTAACTGCATCAACTTGAAATAACTGGTGGAACATAGTGCCCTAATTGTCAAGTAAATGCATACCAAAAGCAGAGCAAAGTAAAACTTTTTTGTTAGCGGTCCGAAAAAAGGGTTTTTTAAAGGCAGAAATTTTAGCTCGAAAGTACTACCCGTGCGTTCAATAATCACTTGCTCGCTTACTTAATCTAACTTTTGGGACTTAATCGTAATCGCAAAACTAATCTTTCCATCAACTAAACTTCAAGCGCTAAAGAGTTTTTAAATTAAAACTTACACCAAGTTTTCTAATCATTTTTCGTATTTTTTTCTGTGAACCACGAATAAAAAAAAATTCTGAAGCATAAATTTAGAAATTTCGACTCTTCATATTGTAAAGGGTATGACAGATCAAACAACACAGGCATTACAGCCTGAAAGAGCGTCGCAACTCGATCCAAAAAATAAAGCTGAGGGTTTTTTGGGCCGACCAACCTCTACGGCTGGTCAGGAGATGTCACTTGTAATTGAGCGAGGAAATACCTACTTAATCCTAGCTCGCCCCGCTGACAAAGAGGCCTCAGAGCAAATCGGCAGATTTCAAAGGGCAGTAGAAGAGTATACAAATGAGAGAGGAAGACTGGAAATGATTGCAAGCTTATCAGACCAAGCAAGAAATATTGCGAGAGATCTGCATCGAAAAATTGAGTCAAAGCAGCCTTTAACCGACCAGGATAAAGTCCAATTCGATCAAATGGTGAAAGGATTGACTGACATAATCCCACTTTTGCCTGAGAATATGAGGGCTGAGTTGGATGAGTTATTAAAACAAGGTAATTACGGTGATTTCATACAAAAAGTCGATCAACATTTTAAAGAGTCATCTTCTGCGCTAGAAAAGAAACTGGAGGAAATAAACAACTTATCAAAAATCCCCCCTAAAACAGCAGGTGAATTTTATGCTGCGTTGGGTGCAGCTAACGATTGTGCTGATATGCGATTTGTAGATAGATCCTCTTCAAATAGCGCAGTTAACATTGCGCGAGACCATTATACTAGAGCGCTTCACAACATAATGAAACATATAGATCCAAAAACTCTCCCCGAGGGATCATTTATGGACAAGTTTAATAGCGTAGCTGAGATTTCTTATAACCAGCAGCGGATAAAAGTGTTAGGTATCGATGCGATGTATATAGAAAAGTCTAGCAAGGACAAAGGCCTCCCCAGCACCTCAAAAGCTCTGGATCCGAGGATTGCAAAAGCTTTAGATGGTTTTGTTACATTTGGCATTTATAACCCTCAGACACAGCAGTTCTATAAAGCAGAGGAGTTGATGAGGCTATGGGGCTTTGAAAACCGAAAAGATTTCGACTATGCGATTAGACATCTTTACGGAAGCATCGATGAAAGGTTTTACAAGAGAATGAAATTTGCCGGATTGGAAGCGGTTCCAGAAGCTGACAGAGCGCAAGTTGCCGCGCAATTAGCTAGAGACGCCGAAAGACTTTGGAATGACAGAATCAACAGAGGAGAAGAAAAAGCGAGATTGTTTACGGCAGGCGCTTTTGCGCTAGGCATGGGTCTTTTATCAGGGCTTCCACTTAAAGAGGCAGCGAAAGCAGCAGGTGTAGCACTCGTATCAGAAAAACTAGAATTACCTCCCTTAACTCAAATAGGCCTCATTTATACAGGAGGCAAATTAATTAACTGATTTTAAGCTATGGGACAAAAACTAGAAAGAGGTAAGCAAGGTCCTGTCAGGAATAACCCTGAGAGGGATAGATCTGAGGCTAATGCTTATTTAATAAAAAATCCGGATAATGATCAAGCGCTACGGCAGTACGTGGAAGCGCGCAATCAAGTCATCAGACAGGTTGTAGAGGCTGTTGGAGGGCAAAGCGAGACTGTAAGAAAAATTTTTGCAAGAGGGCTAACCCTCACAGGGAGCGGAGGAGGAGCGCTCTCAACTGAGAGAGGTCGTAAGTCTCCTGAAGCGCAACGCCTTGGCGCTTTAAAGGAAGCAGCTCAACTACAAGTTCTTGACTGGTGCGTTAAAACAGCCTGTGATGAATTAGGCGGTCTAACAGAGCAAAATCTGGCGAAAGCTTATCAAAAATTTATAGATGAAGCAAAAAAAGTTGTGCCGGAAGATCTCTTATTTTTTGAGAACGGGGCTTTAAGTGTTAAGGAAGGCCTTTTCGGTAAGGATAACTTGTGGGAAAAAGTTCAAAATCAGGTTTTAGCTGGTAAAAATACACCTTTGTTAAAAAGCTTAACGCTAGAAAAGTGTCTTGAAATTAGTAACAAAATCCTTAATAGCATTAGTACCACTTGTGCTGGAGCCAAAAAAGAAGCTGAGCGGCCACAAACCTCTCCTCAGCCAGAGGCACCCGACCCCAAGCCTGAATCAACAGATCAGGCTTTTACTCTTTCAGAGACAGAAGTAAAGGGAATTGAGTCGGTTGCGAAAACCAAAAATTCACCTGAACTACCACCACCCATTAAAATGACAACCGAACGCACCATTCTGGAGGCCGCGCTACGAGTTTTTAAGGAAAGAACAAGAGGAGTAGGAGAGGCTGTTTTGAGGGCTGCAATTTCGGTAGCAGGGACTAAGATCAGCTATGACCAGTCTAAAGACAAAAGAAAACCAGCTACGACTCCGCCAGGAGGTACACCTCGACCAGAAGATCCTACAGCACCGGAAACATCTCAACCAGGCGATCCTACAACACCGGAAACACCTCGACCAGGCAATCCTACAGCACCGGAAACACCTCAACCAGCCGATCCTCAACCAGCCAATCCTCCAAACAATGCGGGGCCAAACGCTCCGCTTCCAAACCATCAGGGAGGAGGTGGAGGAAATGCTGCTACAAATAGCGGTGGCCAGCAAGGAGGAGGAACACAACAATCAACAACTCCCCAACCAGCGGATCCAAATTATTCTACACCAGGAATGTCACCTTCAGGTAGCAGTGGCTCGAACGGTTCAAATATAAATACCGGACAGCCAAATTTAGCCTTTGAAGATTAAAATTAGGAAAACAATTTTTATTAGACACCCTAGCTAAAACTAAAGACAACAAATTCGCCGCAAGATTTAAGTACAGCGGTGGCATCAAGCAACGGGTAAAGAGGGTGCTATAGCGCTAGATTTTTTAAGCCCTAATGAGTCTCCTAGATCAGCATAGGACTTTATGCAAATTGCGAGGTTAGTTGGAATCGAGACTACAGAACATATTTAAAATTTAGCCCTCAAACCTCCTAAAGCATTCCTAAATAGAACATCTACTGGACTAATTTTTTCAGGAAACCCCTAGGGAGCTACCGCCAAAATAGCCTTAAAAAAAAGAGATTTTCATTTCGCAAACAGAAGCTAGATGGCATGTTACCGTGTGGTGTATCGGGAGGGCACGCGATATCGGGGGCATAGTTACAGAGCAAAGATAAACTTAGGCATATCACGAGTTTATAGACCACATTAAAAATTTATGCCAGAAAGATTTTGACAAGATTTTCGATGAAGAAGAAAGCCTTAAAGTTGAAGCTTCATCATTCGAATCATGCTCTAGCTAGAGCTCAATAGAAGAGCAAATTCCTAAGTCAACAAATGTGCCTAACCGCTAAAGGCGAATAATTAAAAGATAACCCAAAAATTGTTTTAGCTTGTTCAAAAATAATCGAAAGTCTAAAACCATAACGTTTCTAGCGATAAAAAAAGCTTGGTATCTATCTGCTTTCAGGCTTTGAAACAAAAAAATTTAAATCCAGATCGGCCTCCCAGTTTTGTCCGTTGGAAAAATTTATTCAATACCAGCTGTTATTTCGAGCGCAGAAAATTTAAGAAATCAACAGGCTTGGTTTCTAGAGCGATTTAAATTAGATACAAATAAATCGGTCAAAAGATTAAGCTTATCGCCAGATTCAACTAAGGGCCCTTAGAAGAACCCGCACTTTTTCATTTATCTGGCTAATTTAGGGAAGAAATTAAGATGCTAACTTATATTTTTTTTTTTTTTTTTTTCAAACAAAATAGAGAGGGATTCTTTGAATGTCTTGAAAACTTTACCAGGCGAAACTTCGTCAGAACTTTTAAAAACCCGAAATTACTAATCATTTACTAAGAACTCCTAGTTAACCCTTAAAACTCTTGAACTATATTTAACTGTCTCAATAACGATTGAAAAAACAAAATCAATTACCCAACGCTTGCTCAGCGCTTATTAACCTCTTTTCCGTCCATTCACGCCCCATTTCCAGTAGCGTGTCAATTAGCGGAGGTGTTTCAAGCCTACAAAGAGTTGCTATCCTGATAACCTTAAAAACTGACTCTTTTTTTAGGCCAAACTTTTTGCCCTGATCTTCAAAAAAAATTTTTAGCCCATCTCGCGAAAATCCAGTCGAGATGTATTCTTTAAAAGACGCTATGATTTGTTTCAAAGTGGCTACATCCAAACTAATAGCCGAAAAATCTGGTTTGATTTCATCGTCTAAAAAACATAACAAAGATTTTAAATCTTCAAGAGTATGGGTTCTTTCTTGAATGACCTTGAGGTAAGTTTCCGAAAACTGAAACGACTTTCCCAACTTTTGGCTCAGCGCCTCTGAAAACTCTTCCTTGGATAACCTTTTTATATGCTCATGATTGAACTTATTTAGTTTTGAAAAAGAAAAAATGCCAGAAGAAGCATGCACTCTTTCTAAATCAAAAACCTCAATAAATTCCTCTAAACTGAAAAGCTCCTTACCTTCTGGATGACTCCAACCAACTAACGCTAAAGCGTTTAAAATTGCTTGAGGAAGATACCCTTGCTGTCTTAAGTCTTCCGTAGTACAGGCCCCATGGCGTTTTGAGAGTTTTTTACCATCCTCACCCAAAATAACTGGCAAATGCGCAAAAACTGGCTTTTCCCAACCGAAAATATCGTATAGATAAATATGAATCGGAGCAGTGGAAAGCCACTCATCACCTCTTAAAACATGAGTAATCTCCATTAAATGATCATCAACAACCACGGCTAAATGATAAGTTGGCAATCCATCAGATTTTAGAATTACGGGATCTTTCAAAGGCGGATTCTCAAACCTTACAAGCCCCTTGATAGCATCATAAAACTCAACTACAAAGTTATCTGGCAGCCTTAATCTTACAGCATGAGGAACATCCGGCCCCACGTTGCGATACCTACACCGCCCGCTATAACCTGGCTTCTCCCTCTTTGCAATTTGCTCCAAACGCTCACGCTCAAGCATCTCAGGCGTACAATCACACCTGTAAGCAAATCCTTTCTGGATTAGCTCCTCAGCATACTGCCGATAAATCTCCCTCCGAAGGCTTTGCACATAAGGGCCCTTCTGTCCCCCTGACAAACTTATACAATCAAGGGGCTCCCCTATTTTTTTCAAATCCTCATGAGAGGGCCCTTCATCGGGAACTAAACCTAGCCACGCTAATTCCCTAATAAGAAAAGAGACGCTACCCTGTACTTTTCTTTCCTGATCAGTATCTTCAATACGTAACAAAAAATGACCCCCATTTTTCCGGGCTAAAGCATACGAATACAAGGCTGTTCTAACAGAACCTATGTGCAGTAAACCTGTTGGACTGGGCGCAAACCGCGTTCTACACTTGGCATCCATGATCATTTAAAAGTCTAACAAGATCTTCTTCCCTTAAAAAAGCGATACCTAAATTTTTCGCTTTCTCAAACTTGGATCCAGGATTTTCGCCTACGACAACATAATCGACATTTTTCGATACTGAAGACACAACTTTGCCACCTAGATTTTCTATTAACTGGGAAGCTTGATCTCTAGAAAAACGCTTTAAAGCTCCTGTAAAAACAAATTTCTTACCTGACAATGACCCAGTAGGCGGAGCTGGTTGCTTTAAGACAAATTTTTCTAAAATTACTCTCTTCCAATCCAACCAAACATCGGACTTAAAAAAGTCTACCAAAGACCTAGCAATCTCTGGACCTACACCTTCAATGCTTAAGAAGTTCTCTTCCCGCAAGCCTTCAAGCTCAAAAAGCTCAAAATTATTTAGCACTAGCTTTGCCGTTTCTTTACCTAAATTTGGTATTCCAAAGCTGCACAGTACTCTCCAAGCCTCAATGTTACTAATTTTTGACTGTTTTTCGTCAAATAACTTAGTGGCTAGTTTTTCTTTAACCCCTTCAAGCTTTAAAAAATCTTGTTTGGTTAGATAAAACAAATCGGTAATTTTTTTAACTAAGCCTAAATCCACCAACTTCGAACAAATTTTTTCTCCAAACCCTTGCAAATCTAAACAATCTCTAGAACAAACATACTCGAGCTGTGCTGCTAACTTTCCCGCGCATCGTGGGTTTGGGCAGGCTAAAAAATATTTCCCCTGTTCAACTACCCCAGCTCCACAGGCCGGACAAACACCTGGAGGTTCAATCTCTTTCTCTTCCCCCGTTCTTTTCTCTTTTACAGCTGCTACTACATAAGGAATTACATCACCTTGCCTTCTAACAATAATAATATCGCCTAACCGAATATCCTTCCTTTTTAGTTCGTGAAAATTATGCAAAGTTGCTTTCGAAACTTTCGCACCCGACAAAAATACTGGTTTAAAATGAGCAACAGGAGTCAACAATCCAGATCTGCCTACTTGAAAATCGACCCATTGAAGTTGAGTATATTCTTCAGCGGGAGGAAACTTAAAAGCAATCGCCCACCGTGGACTTTTACTCCGCTCACCTAACTGCAACTGCAATGATAAACTATTCACTTTTATAACCAATCCATCAACCTCAAAAGGGAGATCTTCTCTATGCTTCAAAGCGGTTCTATAAACCTGCATAATTTCTTCTTTTGTTCTTACGATCTCAAACAAAGGGCTAGTTAAAAATCCAAGATCTCTGAGGAGCTGAATAGCTTCTGAATGGCTATTAAAAGCTTGTTGATTTCTAAAAAATCCATGATAAGCGTAAAACTCAAGTTTTCTAGACGCTGTTATAGAAGGGTCTAAGACCCTAACTGAACCACTTGCTGCATTTCTAGGACTTCGAAACGGCTCTAGGCCCTGCTCAAGCCTTTTAGAATTCAAATCGTTAAAAGCTTGAATTGGCATAATAACTTCACCTCTAACCTCAAAGGTCCCTGAAATTTCGGTACGAAGTTTTAAAGGTATGCTTCTAATTGTTCTAAGATTCTCTGTTACAACCTCTCCCCGGAATCCATCACCCCTAGTAATACCTGTTGAAAATAAGCCATCCTCAAAAATTAGCGAAACTGCTAAGCCGTCGAATTTATACTCTACAGTTAAATCAAAATTGTGCCCAACCTCTTTCGAGATACTGGTCAGAAAATGTTCAACATCTTCCTCGTTATCCGCATTCTCTAAACTTAACATAGGCAAATAGTGCTCCTTAGAGACGAAACCCTCCTGAACTTTTCCTCCGACCCTTTTTGTAGGAGAGTAGGGCAGGGCAAACTGGGGATATTGCTGTTCAAGCTTTTTAAGCTTAGCTAGAAGTCTATCGTACTGAGCATCAGATTCTGATGGTTGATTTAAAACATAATACTCATAATCGTAAGTGAGTAGTAAATTTGTAAGTTCCTCTATCTCAGCCCTGATTTTTTCAAGGTCTTTTTCCATGCAACTCCAAATCTCTCAGACGCTGCAGCAACAGTCCTCGAAATTACCTCCGGCTATCTGCTTTATTCTATCAATTATTGAAACCAGCCCAAACCTCCTATTCAAAGTAAGAACATTAAAAATGCTAATCGAATCCAAAAAACCCTCGAAGTTGAAATTAGCAACTTCAGATGGGGATTTGTTTTGACACAAATCCATCAAAATTTTTAACAAGCCTGAAAGAGCAACCGACTCGGAATATCCCTTAAATATGGTATACTTGTCCGGCCAAACGAAAGTTCTAGACATGCAGTTCGGTATTAAATACTCGTCTCTTAGGAGTTTTTGGTTTACAGAGGACATAAGCTGTTTACCATGAAAACCTAAATAATCGAGTAACTCTTCATTGCTCAAGGCCTTTAAGTTTCGAGCTAATTCAGCTGCCTCTTCTTTTAAGCATTTTGGTTTACTTGCTTCCACCTCAACTACGATATCGCGCTCACGCCCTGAAGTTACCTCTTTTAATGCATCAAAAAATTGATCTACCTCCTCCTGAGAGTTATAAATAGACAAAGATACCCTAAGACTTCCTCGCGTGTTAAAGCTACGGTGGAGGGGAATTGCGCAATGATGGCCTACTCGAACTAAAAACCCTCGTTCTCCCAGCCTCAAGCCTAAAGTGGTTAAATCTAGGTCTCTCTGAATTAAGGAAAAAATGGTGGTATCGGGTGATGGATTCATTAACTCAAATCCGAGGTTTGAAAGATCAAAATTACGCAAAAAAGCCGTTTTAAGCCGAGTTAATTTTTCATTTACAGCAGTTCTGTCTACATTTAACAAAAACTCAATCGACTTCCCCAAACCAATAACTTCCGCAATGGGAGGAGTGCCAGCTTCAAAACTATATGGCGGCTCTGCTAACTCAAAATCTTCAAACGAAACATCCAAGACTGTGCCTCCACCAACACAAAGAGGAGATAGCGCTTTAAGCCCGTCCTGAGAGCAGCAAAGAATACCTACCCCCGTTGGAGCAAAGATCTTGTGGGAGGAAAAACAATAAAAATCAATCAAGCCAGAGCTTAAATCAGGTTCATAATAAGCAGCGCTCTGAGCAGCATCAACTAAAACCATACTTCCAACTTCTTTTGCTACTGAGGCGATTTCAAGGACAGGCAGCCTCAAACCTAAAACATTTGATACTTCAGAAAAAGCTACCAGAAAAGGTCTTTCAGAGCGAATTGCTTCAAGAAACCTACCCAAAAAATCTATCTCACCAGGCTTGTATTCGACTACCTTTACCTTAACACCAGTTTCTTTGCTTAACCTTAACCAAGGAACAAAATTTGAATGATGTTCAAATCCTGTCACTAGTATGGTAGAGAAGGAACTAAGCCTTTTTTCAAGGCTTTTTGCAACTATGTTGATCGATTCTGTGCAGTTCCTAGTGAAAATAATGCAGCTTTTTTCGGCTTTTAGATAAGCTTTTAACAAAGCTCTGGTTTTTTCAAAGTGTTCTGTAGCTAAATGAGCAATCGGATTAATAGATCTGTGAACATTTGAGTTAAAATTCTTGTAAAAGGCAGTGGACGCTTTGATTGCGGATTTGAGCCTTAGAGATGTAGCAGCTGTATCCAAGTAAACCAGAGTCTTTTTTTTTAGCTTTGGAAAATAGAAAAAATCACGGAAATCCATCCCTCTTCTTTAAGTGTAAATTCTGAGAACTCTTTAAACAACAACTATCTGGAGAATTAGTTTTTTGAAACAATTTTGAATTTATATCGATAATCATATCAAGATTTCTTTGTAGGTGGTAAAATAGTATTATGGGCATTCTGAGAGTCATAGAGATTTATTTCGTACAAGCCTTGATGTGGGTATACTCTCAGCCGCCTGTAGTAGCAATTCTTGTATTAGGACTTCCGGGTTTATTGCTCATTGTCCATCAAACATTTAAGGAAACAAAGGGCATTTGGTCAGGGATCTTAGCCGTTACCCTTCTTTTAGCGTTAGTTTTTCAGCTGATGCCAGCCTATAGAGTCGATACTCTCGAAAAACTACGGATGCTAGAGTTAATTCTAACAAATCCAAATAACTCTCTAGCTCCAGTGCCTATCTTAGAACCGCTTTTTTCCAGATTAATTGCACCGTACCAATACAGGTTTGCATGGGAGGAAGTTTTTGGAGTGGCTTTCATTTCTTATCTCATCTCTGTTTTAGTTTTTGCGTATCAAAGTTACAAAAAAACGGGTCTACTAGTGGGAGAGTTATCTTTACAGTCTGTATTTGGCGGTGGTGTTAAAAGACCCAAGCGAAGTGAATATAATGAGCTAGGATCTGCCGATCTGGCTTCCACTGAGATGATTGCAAAATGGACCAAGCACTCAGATGATCAAGCTACAGATACAGCAATTTTTCTATCTGATGTTAGAGGCGCGGATGGTATAGCTTTTAAAACAACCAAGCTAATTTGGCCGAGAGAAGAGAGGAATAGGCATATCCTGATCGTTGCAAAAACGGGGGGTGGGAAAACCACTAAATTAATTTTACCCATTTTATACAATGACTGCTTATCGCCCGTGCGTTCAACTATAGTTATCGACTCCAAGCCAGAGATGTGGTCTAAATTAGCAAATCTCACTAAAAAGTATTGCCCAGAAAAAGAAATACTAAGATTCAGTCCTCTAGATATAGAAAAAAGCTTGAGCTGGAATATTCTTGCCAAGGTAGAAGATGATACAGACTGCAAATTAATAGCAGACACAATAGTCAGGGCAACAGATCTTCCAGGAGCAAAACACGACAGTCCTTTTTTCAGGAATAATGCCTTGAGTGTGTTGAACGGTATAATGGTAGGGCTTTTAGATGATCAGAAAGCAGGCAAGGATGAACTTTCAATGCCGAGGGTTCATCAGATAGTTCACTCAGGTAACAAGGCTTTGGCTGATTGGTTAGAGGCTCATCCAAGCGCCTTGCGATTTACGAAAGCTTTTGTAGAGCTTGTAAGAAGCGGATCTCAGAACGCAGATACTGTGGTTTCAGAGTTAGCAATGCGAGTGAATGCATGGGATATAAAAAGCGTTCAAGCAACTACTTGGAAAAATGAAATAGATTTAGAAGTTTTGGTGAAGAAACCGACTCTCTTTATTGTAGAGTTTAAAGAGTCAGAACTTGAAATGCTTCGGCCCCTTGCTAACGTTATCACTGTTGAGTTGATGAGATTTTTAACTAAATACGCTGAAAAGCAACCAAAAGTTACTCTTCCAAGGCCTGTTAGTTTGGTAATTGACGAGTTTGCGTCTGCTATAGGCAAGTTGCCAGACATACACGTTAAGTTGAATACAATGAGAAGCAGAAATATAAGCATTGTAGCTGCAATTCAATCTGTTGCCCAGATCAAAGCGAATTATGAAAACTTTGCGGACTCCGTTATAGCAGGTTTCTCAACCAAGATATTTATGCCACCTTTAGATCTTCCCGATGCTGAAATGGCTTCAAAAGACACAGGACAAATGACAATCAGATACAGCACTAAATCAAGCGGAACAAACAGAAAAATAATAGAGTGGTTTGCAAGCAGAAACTACAACGTGCAGGAACAGGTTCAACAACGACCAGTTCTCACTCCCGATGAAATTGGCCGACCACCTGATAACATAGCCACAATCTTCTTGCCTAATACTTTACCTTTCCAAGCGCATTTAGTTCCATTCTATAAGATCCCTGAGATGCTGCATAGAATAAGCGAAAGCGAAAAAAGTCCTGAGCTGCAGCTTAGAACGGAACCAATCAAGTTAGACGAAAAATTGACCAAACCATTTTCCTACAATCCGCTAGCTTCTATCCCTCTTGTGAATCCCAATTCCTCAGAAGGTTTTACTGATACTTCTGGGATGTCAGAAGAAGAAATTTTAAAACTTTACGAGGATGTTAAAAAAGAAATAGGCTTTGAACAAGCTAGCGGAAGCGCAAAAAAGTGGTGGGAGGGCATAGAGAAAGAGTTCAAATCAACACCTTCGCAGTTGCTGCAAATGGCAGAGTCTATCAAAATTAGGCAAGCTACGATCGCGGAGGTTTTCGTAGCCTACATTTATAGTAACACAGAATCGTTTGCAGGTGTGCTACACTACTTTGATTACACCAGAATTAAAAAAGCGGAAGAACAAAGAAGAAGGCAATCTAGAGCGGCTTAAGTGACTTGTTTGTCTAAAAGCTTGGAAAACTCTTGCTCAAGCTCTTCGATTTGAACTTGTAAGCCTGCAATCTTTTCCGAAAGTTCCTTCCCCAAAATAAGGTAATTTCTAATCAATGCACCAAAATTTAGCAAAAAGTCGTGCAAGTTTCCTTTAAAAGGTTGTTTCTCCGAAGGTACATCTAAATTTTCGATATATTGAATCCAACCCGCTGAAGTTTTCTCAATTTGTATATACTTTTCCTCAAAAGCTTGATACTGTTCACGGAATTTTGCAATTAAAATCTCCTTTTGCGGATCAGGCACTTTTAATTTTTGGTAGAATTTTTCTTTTTCCTGCAATTTTGCAGTCAATTCCACTATCCTCTCATTGATTTTTGCATAATTCTGTCTTAAAGACTCGACTTCAGCCTGAATTTTATTCTTTGTCTCCTTTAAAGCATCAAATGCCTCTTTTGGAAACAATTTATCAAAATCAACATCCCGTAATTTTCTTATACGGTCCTCCAAATTTTTTATACTGGCTCTGAAATCTTCTGAAATATTAGTGCTACTGCGGCGTTTATAAAGCCAAAAAAAAACCCCAACAATCGGAACGCAACCTGCTAAAATAGAAGCTACTACCAACATATAAATTTTTTAACTTGGCAAATTGGTTTTTTCCTTTAGATGCTCAATCATATTCAAAAATAATTACCGGGGTCCTTACATAAATTTAAATTATCTTATCTTATAATATTTAAAACCTCTTACCGTTAAAATTGAAAAAATTTCAGTAAGATTGGTTAATATCTTTCAAAATAAAACCCTATAGATTTTTATCAGGCTTAATTTTTAGAATTGAAATCCTAAGAATTATTAGGAGAAGCCTCGCTTAAGATTAGAAGCTCTAGTAGGATTGCTAAAGCATCACCTGAGGCTTTTTTGTCAATTTTTACTTTTAACGGCAAAGCCTTATATTCCCCCTCTTGTAAGGCTTTCAAAAAACTTATAAGATCTTCAGCTTTGGAAGTTGCAAAAGTTATGCGATAAACTTTTTTTACCACCCTATCGGTGAACTGACTTGAGGAAACAAGCTCAACTTTGAATTGGGAAATTGCGTCTCCCGTTCGGGCTTTAATGTTTTCAAAAATTGTTAGTTCGCCCACATCCACATTTCTCCACAAATATTTTTTATAACTATCTTCCAAGGCCGCTTTAATGGCTAAAAGCTCTTGATGTTTTTTTTCTAAAACAAAAAACGACTCTAAACTTCTCTTCATGCTTTGTTGTTCGCTAATTAACCATTTTGAAAATCCCCTATAAGCCCCAACAGCTTGGCTAATAACCAAATAAACCAAAATCCCGACAAGAATTGAAACAAGGACCTTCTCTCTTTGACTTAAAGAAGCAAATTTTGTTGCCGCTTTGGCCAGCTCGAAACTCAATCTTTGCATAGCGTAATTTCAAAGGAAAACTTTTTCTGAAGTCTTAAATCCTTAATATCTTCTTTTTCCATCGCGCAGAAAAGCTCTCTATCTAGCTTTAATTCCTTTTTCAAATTCTCTGCTGAAGCGTAATCGGAACTAGTACCGGTTAAAGTTAATTTCGGGGGTGCGTAATCAAAACCTTCAATCGTAAGATTTGCTTTAGCTAAAACTTTAGACAAGTGGTTTAGAACCTCTAAAATAGAGGGGTACCTTAGAACAGAAAGCTGTTGAATATCATTTTGAAGAGTTTGGACTCTAGAAGATAATTTCTTTATTTCCTCCTCAAATTCTGAGTCTGCGGACACTCCTAAATATTGCGCAAGTCTAGACTTTTTTATTGAAAGATCCCACAGATTAAATACGAAACTAAAACAGGTCACCACTATCATAGTTCCAATTAAAATAGCGAAGCTCTTCGCTGAAAATGATAAAGTTTTGCTGAAAAATCGAAAAAGTTTTGAAATATCTTTCGGGCTCTCAGCGAAGTCCAAAGAAAAATTACTACAAGACTCCTGAGCAAAAAGTTTTACCGAAAACTTTAAAAAATGTTCCTCTAAATCTGTAATGTTGCGAACCGTTATGAGAGGATTATATTTTTCCTTGAGATAATTTAACACTTCGATTTCATTTTGAATTTTTAGGTTAAAGGCCTCTTTCAAGCTCCTTTGACGATAAATACGCGCCAAGGGTTCTTCCTCGGTTTTTATTAACAAAGCAAACTCTTCCTCAGCTTCTTGATCAAACTCAAGCAAAGCCTCCAGTGGCACAATTCGGAACGGAATTAAATTGAACTCTTCTAGAAAATGCTTTATCTCATCTAATAGAGTCTTTGGTATAAAACCAACACCGCAAGCCTGAGCTTCCTGAACCGCGGGAAGACTAAATGCAAAAGAGTCTTGCGCTGCTGCTAACACATCCTGCGCATAACCATTTATCAAACTTTGAAGTTCTTTTTCTGGTAGCTTGGGGGGCATTTCAAGCTCTACAACACGAAGATGTTTGCTAAAAAAAACCACTAACGCAAGCTTTGGCTCCGAAGCGTCTAAGGCTTCTAAATTACACGGAGTTAACCCTCTTGACTCGTCAAAACTGAAGGCTTTGCTGAGAGAATTTTCAACAAAGTAGAAAACAAACTTATCCACCGCAAAAACCAAGCACTAACCTGATAGATTACTTCTTATCTTGATGACTTTAAAGAACTCTCGATTGATGTTTTTGTAAAGGTACTTAAGCTGCAAAAAAAAATAACCTGTCGAGAAGCAGGTTTCTTCTGAGGGCTCGGTAAATAAAAACCATGCTAGAGACTGGTCATTTCGCAAACATCCTTTGTGAACAACAAATTGTTCAACATTTTGAAGCAGAGGTGTACTTTCTTTGATAATTTTGAAATCACCCTCTTCTTCAACAAGTTTGTATAAGCTGAGAATGTTATCCTCTAATTTCCAAACTACAAGTTGAATACCTTCATTTTCATTAGGGGAGAGAGTAATAAAACTTAAGTTTCCTCTCACAAAATTTGAAGGAATTCTAAAAACTCTTCCTTTAACCCTCACTACACTTAAATTTCTTTGATCCAATAAATACACTAGTTTCTCAAACTGGGAGTTCAAAAGACTGTCCAAATTTTTTTCAACGCCAATAACCTCTGATATTGCGTTCACAGTGGCAAGATACTTTAGGGCAGATTGAACAATTAAAATGCATGTTCCGACTATCAAAACAGTTGCAAGAAGGGCTAGAATAACTTCCAATAAAGTAAAAGCCCTACTCACCAGTATACAGAGGCAATAAAACCTCAAACGACTTGCTTAACTTCGACCCAAAGACAACGAAAGACACTTTTTTGAAATTAATCACATCTTCCCCAACTACTTTAGATATAATTTCAGTGTTTACCGATATTCGAAATGAATCAAACATACTAAGCTTTAAAGAGTTGTTGCTGAGGTTATAAAGGTTTAAAAAAGCTCTCAAATCGCCTTGAAAATTGCTTATCTCTTTTGCCCTTTCTGAAAGTAAAATGCTAACATTTTTTGCTACGCCATGAATATCTACTTCTTCAAAGGTTGCAAAACTTGAGACCATAAAATAATTTTGCGCCGAAATAAGAATTGAGAAACCGAAAATAAGAACAACTATTGCTATTAGTGATTCAATCAAAGTAAAGCCATAGGCTTTCATTGAGAAAATAAAAATCTAGCTAGTTTTATCACACTGGCCGTGACTAATAAATAAGAATGGTATCAAGAATCAGTTTGCCAAAGATACCAAGCGAAGGACAGGATTAATCACAATAGGCACCTTGGCCTCTTTGAGCTCTAGAGTGACCTCAAGGTCACCGCTTAAGCCATTAGGAGACACAAAGAGAAGAGAAATTTCGTCTTTTTCCTCTAAAAAATTCAAATTGAGTGAATCTATTATTTTCAAACCCGCCTTTTCAAAATCAAAGTTTGCCTCTTCCAACTGATCAATTGCTCTCAAAGCAAGATTGAAAGCTGGCAGTGTCTTAATCCTAAACTCGCATACTAAGCGATCTAAATTATTACAGACGGAGCTTGAATTATATGTAGTTTCAAAAGCCAAAAGTTTTTTGCTTTGATGATCCAAAACGATCAAATAAGAAGCGTCTGTCATATCTGATAAAGAAATCACTTTATCGTAAAAATCAACAATTTGGTTTACATTTCTCTGCGTCACTAAAAATCCGAAATCAAAAAGCCTTCCTCCAAAAATACTGGCTAAAATTATAAAAATAAGTAAAACGATAATTATTTCGAGTAACGTAAAGCCTGACCTATAAACCATAAAATTCTCTTAAAACCAGGCCAACTATCCAAATAACAATTGAAAGCAGGACCCATTTATAGTTGATAGCCACTGTGGCTTCAGTGTCTTGTTTTGGAGGCTCAAATTCTTGGTACCCATAAAAATCCTCCAAAAAACTTATAAATAGAATATTTTGCCTCAGCTCCTGGTTTTCTGAAAAAAACTTCTCTGAAATACTAATATTTATAATCTCTTCCCTTTGATTAGTGAAAGAATAGTCGCCAGGCTTATTGAAAACTATCAAACCAGTTAAAAAATCCTGCTCATTTCTCAATATTTTTAACGATGCGCCCTCGGGTTGTTGGTCAAAAAGAGGTTCTTGGGATGGCTCACTAATCAACATATACTTCAAAAATCTGTCAAACTGATTGAATTCGAGTTTACCAATACTTTTTTCAAAACCTAAAACCTCTTGCAAGAAATCTTTGAACAAAACCCACTTAACAAAATTTTGACTCCAGATACCAGTAATATCAGCGCTGAACGCCCAAACTTTACCGCCTAAAATTTCCCAAGAACTTAAAATAGGCCTACCACTCAACTCATCTAGGATGTGACAAACACTCCCTTTTTTAAGCCTGGTGAGATTAATTTTTTCTAACTTAGGAAAAGAAACAAACTTTTCCAATGTTGGATCAACAATTTTAGGCTTAATGATTCTTTCCGTTTTAGACTCTTCCTTGGGTCTTCTTACAAATACATCTCTTAAAAAGATTTCGGGAACAGAGTCTGGGGTTACTGAAAAATAAAAATTGCCTCCTCCTATTTTTACCATTTCACGTAAAACCTGACTGTCTTCATCTCCAATTAATATGCCTGACAATGAAATACCCGAGTCTGCAACAAGTTTTGTCATATTAATTAACGAGACTGTGTCTCCTTTAAACTCTCCATCGGTCAAGACTATGATATGCTTAACGCTTGCATTTTTTTGATTCTCAAGTTGCGACTTGGCGTGAATCAAAGCCATCAAGGGGTCCGTACCTCCCCAGCTTCGGAGATTTCTAAGACGAGTTATTAATGACTCCCTGTTTTGATTGCTCACTTGCGTAAGGGGGAAAACAATAAAAGCTGTAGTATCGAACCCAATTAAACCCAAATAATCCTCTTCTTTAAATCTGGATATAAATAGCTTAATTGCTTCGACTACTCGGGAAAGTCTATTACCCTGTTTCATGCTTCCGCTTTTATCAATTAGAAGCATGACGGCCATTTTGGCTCTCTCAGCCTCGCTTTTTTGTTCCTCTGAGGTAACCGGGAGTAAATTTTCTAGCTTACTCCCTGAGTACTGTCCTTCGGAGAAACTTCGATTACCTCCTATAAAAACTATTTCTTTGCCCTTTTTCAAAAAGTTTTCAAAATCTTCAAGATGCCTAGGCAGAGCTGCCGCAGGCAAATTTAAGGCAATGATCCTTTGAAACTTTTCAATATCCAGTTTATCGCCCGGCTTTGCAAAATTCAGTTTGAACTTCAAATTTGCTTTTAAAAAATCAGCCTCTGCTGGGCTTGCTAAAACTACAGTCGGCTTGGTTTTAATTTCATTTAAGCAAACATCCAAGTATTTTTCTTGATTTAGCAAAATCTCAAAACACGATGTTTTCTCAGTTCGATTCAAATCAAATGAAAAGACTTCGAATCTCTGATCTGAACTAAGCTCTTGCTGGTAAACAGCTCCTTCAAATCTAACTTTGACGATAACTAAGGTGTTTTGGCATTTGTCGACCACTCCTCTTAAATTGAAAACTTGCTCTGTTGATGAAAATGCTGAAAAGCTGACTGTAAGGATTTTGGGTAAACCTTCGCAAAGATTAAACTTAATAAAATAGCGGTTTCTGGGAAGTTTATCGAGAATATCTGGGACACTCAAAAAAAAGTCAGACAATATAACCGATTTTTCATCTTTTATAAGATTTAAAAACTCCTCGTAATCTTTCGCAACCGCAAGTTGCCGTAAGGGAATAGTCTTGCTTAACTTCAAGCTGCCTTCAGAGGGTGAGACAATTAACTTTGAGCTATCATGATTTGGGCTGGGATGTGGAGCAAGAGACAAAAGAACAACAAACAGCGCAAGACAGAATGCCAGATTGCTGAATTTAATCATTTAAACATCAGTAAGAGAGTTAGGGCTCCTAAAATTAAAGCTACTCTTAAAATAATACGCGAGAAATCTCTTAAGCTCTCCTCAGCAGAACTTAACACTGACACTTTAAATTCTTTATTAGGATCGGGAAAGCTTTCATACTGAGAGTAAAAGTTGCTTGAGTTTAAACCTGACTTTTCTATCAAGTCAAACAATACATTAAGGAAGAAAATCCTTACGTCAGGATTTCCAAGGTTGCCGGGTAAATCAAAGGGAATCCAAAAAATTTTTTTATCCCTATAAAAAAGGACTGGCAGGGATCCCACTTGAGCAACTAATCTTGCATTTTGCGCTTCAAAAGGAAACTGAATTTGAGATAACCCTTGAACTTTGACAGGATTGAAGTACTTGCCTAGATCTAAGTCTATTACCTGCAAGAATCCTTCAGCTTCGACTACTCCTGGATTATAAAGAACAGCCGGAGAGTTTAAAGACGCTGCGCGCTTAACAGGGACAATATGAATGCTGTTTTCTTTGGATTTAAAGAACACCTTAGTTAAAAAATTAAACCTTTCATCTTCAAACCAAACATTTAAGTTGTATCTTTTAACGAGGTTGTCCAGCTTATTGTTTCCCCCATCTTTTAGCGATATTTCAAGGATGCTTTCTGTGTCAATCCCTTCAAGAGGTACAAACAAAGAATCTCTTGTAAAGCGAACAGGAAAACTAAATTGACGATTCTTAGTTGAGACTATTAACTCGTCTTCATACCCAAAATTAGATATTAACTGAATTACTGCTGGCTCCTGCCAGAAAACCTGAGTTATTGCGGAGTTTCTGTAATCAAATGCCCTTATACTTACAACTTCACAGTTTTCACAAATGATTTTTTTGTCGGAAAAAAAAGCTAATCTGCCACTCGAGCTCCAGCTTCTAGAGCTTATATCATCTTCGCAGAGTTTAACACTTAACTCAGAGATAAACTGGAGTGCGCTCTCTTTTGAATTAAACCGTTTTGGGATTCCGCAGGTTGGAATAATCAGGAAATCTCCCTCAACGACCTTTTTTAAAAAAGATGATGCTTGAAATTTGAGTTTATCCAGCACAGTTTCTTCAGCTGAGACCAAAAACCCCGTGCTGAGAGAATTGTCTATTACCAGAGTTGCCTTGTTCAATTTGATAGCCGGACGGGTCAAACTTAGAGCTAAAGCGCTTAAAAATAAGGCATTAAGCGCTGCTATGAGAGTAAAGGTTCTAACTTGCCCCTCTGTTTTAGACGCAAAAAATTTAGCTGTTGCCAGACGCAGTTCTACTCTGAGGCGCCGTTTTCCAAAAATAAGGTAGATTAGCCCAATAATAAACGGAACTAAAAGAGCCCAAGAGGGATTCAAAAAAGTCATCCGTATCTAATTTTCGGACAGTATTTGAGGATAAAATCTTTAACCCCGAGCGGATTGTCCAGCGTAACTAAATCTATTCTATAAGATCGACAGAGCTCCTGCAGTTTTCGTTGATGAGTTCTAAAATTCAGTTTAAAGTCTTCTAAACTTGAGGGTCCTGCGATCTTTCTTTCATTGATATTTTCCGGATCTACCACTAAAACGGATTTTTTAAGCTCGGGAAAAATTTCTTTTTTGCTTAATACCTGGATTAAAAAAATTTTAGCGCTTTGACTACTTAACAACTTCACTATTTTTTCTTGCTCATCCAAAGGATCTAGAAAATCGGAGATCCAGACAAAGATACTGGGTATTCTTAAGAAGCTCAAAAACCGTGAAAGTTCGCTTTCTGAATTTTTTTTCGAGCTCAGTTCATACTCCGAAAGCAGAAATCTGGCTTTTGCCAAAGAGTCAATGACTTGAAACTCGTTTAGCCTTAGTAATACTTTGTCTCGGTTAAGAATTCCAATGTAGGTAAAAGCACAAACAATCTGCCAAGCAGCCTGAATTTTTTCAAAATCATAAAGCATCGAATCGCTTAAGTCCAAATGAATTGCTACCGTTAATCTTTTTTCTTCATGAAAATTTTTTGAGTAAAGTTTTCCAGTTCTCGAGTAAAGCTTCCAATCAACAAATTTAAGCGAGTCTCCCTGCGTAAACTGGCTGTAGCCATAAAACTCTAACCCTTGGCCTTTCGCTCTGGAGGCTCTTTTACCTGTTTCTACCGACGTAGCTTTCAGATTGTAAAAGAAGTCTCTTCTTCTAAGTTTCTCAACTAAAGATTTGTCAACACTTACTGTAACCTTCACTTACACAGCTTCAAGATAACGCTTAAAGCTTCTCCTCCACCATTACAAATTGCCGCCACTCCCCGCGCCAAGTTAAATTCATGCATGATGTAAATCAAGGTAGTGACAATTCTGGCGCCCGATACACCTATTGGATGGCCAAGACTTACAGCTCCCCCTTTTACATTTAAAATATCTAAAGGCAAGTTTAAAGCTTTTTGGACCAACAAAGGAACCAAACTAAAGGCTTCGTTAACCTCAAACACGTTTAAGTTAATTGGCTTTATGCCACAATTAGTACAAGCATTTTTAATAGCCTCCACTGGAGCTACAAAAAATTTTTCAGGCTCTGCGGCTGACCAACCAAGCCCTATGACCTCCGCCAGGGGATTTAAGTCATATGCCTGAAGAGCTTTCTCAGAACACAGCAATACAAAACAAGCTCCGTCTGATAAACTTGAGGCATTTCCAGCGGTTATTGTGCCATCTTTTTTGAAAGCTGGTTTAAGCTTCTTAAGTTTTTCTTGATCGAACTTAGTGGGCTCCTCATCAGTATCAATGATTCTTTCATTAAAAGAAACTGGCACAATTTCATTTTTAAACTGTCCGTTTTGTGTTGCATCAATAGCCCTTCGGTAACTTAATATCGCATACTCGTCTTGCTCGTCTCTTCCTATCGAGTAAATTTTAGCTCCTTCCTCGCAACAGCTCCCCATAAGCGCCCCATCAAAAGCGTTGGTTAGTCCATCATATTGAAGATGGTCGATTAGCTGGGTAGAGCCTACTTTTAGTCCAAACCTTAACCCACTAAGCAAATGAGGTGCGTTGGACATACTTTCAACCCCACCTGCAAGCACCAAGTCAGATCTTCCAGTGGCTATGAAATAAAATCCCAAATGAATTGCAGCCAAACTCGAGCTACACACTTTATTAACTAAAAGGGCCTGTGTCTGTAAGTCTAACCCCGCTTTGATAACTAACTGCTTAGCGGGCGCTTGCCCCAATCCTGCGCTTAAAACATTTCCACAAATTAGATCAGAAACGCGGTTTTTAAGTTTTGGATAATCAGCACAAAAATTAAGCAAAATTTTGGCCCCCAAATCTACTGCCGATAAATCTTTAAATACTCCACCAAATGAGCCAATTGGCGTTCTTTTCGCCCAAGCAATGAAAACTTTGTTCACTTTTTTGCTATTATACTTTAAAAAAAACTAATCTTAATGCAGAATTAAAGACTCTAACTTAATGAATCAAGTATTACGAGATAAATTTGACCAAGCTACTAGAAAACTTGAAACGGTAATTTATGGCAAAACTCAGGTTATGAAAAATATTTTCATCTCTATACTTGTCGGTGGACATTGCCTGATAGAAGATCTTCCGGGAGTAGGTAAAACTTTATTGGCTAAAAGTTTTGGAAAAATTTTTTTTCCCCCTGAAACTGACATCCCTATTTTCAAAAGAATTCAATTTACACCCGACCTTTTGCCCTCCGATATTCTGGGAGTGAATATCTTCTTGAACGGACAATTTAAGTTTGTAAGAGGGCCAATTTTTACTCATCTGCTTCTAGCGGATGAAATAAACAGGGCAGGCCCTAAAGTACAATCCGCGCTGTTAGAAGCTATGGCTGAAAAACAAGTTACAATTGATAATGAGACGTACAAATTGCCAGAGGTTTTTACTGTTCTTGCCACTCAGAATCCTATAGATCTTGCTGGCACTCATCCACTTCCTATCGCCCAATTAGATCGGTTTCTGATGAGAATTCCAATGTACTACGCCGATCCAAGTACGGAAGAAGAAATATTAAAATCAGAGTCAACAATTCAGAGTAAGTTCGAAAAATTGGAGCCTGTTTTGTCTTTACAAGATGTTTTGGAAGCAAGGAAGCTTATAAATTCAGTATTCGTTTGTAACCCTATTGTGCAAGCTATCCTCGAGATGGGAATTTTAAGCAGGTCCGAAAGAGGCTCTTTTGGGCTTTCAACAAGAGCTCTGATTTTATTAAAAAAAGCCTGCCAAGCTCGAGCTTTTCTTGAGGGAAGGAACTATGTTTCGGATGAAGATCTGAAGGCTTTATATATCCCCATATTTAATCACCGGCTGGGCTTAAGATCAATGCAAGAAGCAGCAGGATTTTTAGAAATGTTAGCTTCGGATATTTTTAAGCACCTGCCCGCTCTTGTTCTTGAAGAGCTTAGGAGCTTTCAGTAATCTTAAATTAAGTGGCTAACTACAAGGTTAACAAACAAATAAATGCACAGACTGTGAGGGTTATTGATGAAGATGGCAAACAACTGGGGATTATGTCCCTAGAGGAAGCTCTTGCTTTAGCAGAGGAAAAAGATCTCGACCTACTGGAGGTAGCGCCCAATGCCTCTCCTCCTGTCTGCAGATTAGTTGACTATGGAAAATTTAAGTACTTAGAGCAGAAAAAAGAAGCTCAAGCGAAGAAAAAGAGGTCAATCATTGAGGTCAAGGAAATCCGTCTTAGGTACAATACAGACGTAGGAGATTTGGAGACTAAACTAAAGCTCGCTAGAAAGTTTTTTGAAGAAGGTAACAAAGTTAAGTTTTCAATGAGATTCCGGGGCAGAGAGAAAGGATTTGTTGATAAAGGGCTTGAAAAGTTAGAAACGATTATCCAAAGTCTTAAGGATGTTTGTATTGTAGAGAGTCAAACCAAAGAGCTTCAGGGAAACCAACTAATTCTCGTGTTAAGCCCTTTAAAGAGGGGTAAATAATCTTTTTGCTTTCAAAGTTAGAGTTAAAATTGTCGTGTATAAATCACTTCCAAAGTTCTTTCCACAGCCGTCGGCACTGTGTAAGCGGCAAAAGCAATCGACTCGAAGTCATCCGAGTGGATTAGATTCCTTGCAACAAATTTTAAGGAATCTTGGCTAGATATTGAAAAAGTAACGCTGGCGTCTGCGTTAAAATACAGATCATCTGAACCGAACGGGAGGGCGTTCGTGAGATCGCCCTTTTGGACTTTAGCTAAAAGACTAGCGTAAACGTTATCAGTTAAGGAGAACTCGGGATAAAAGATAATCGCTTGCTCTGGAAGCCTCAAGCCGGGCTCAATGAAAATGATATCATTCTTGTAAGGCCCTGTAGAGTGTCCTGCTGTAGCAAATGAATACCCAAATTTACATTTAATGTTATCGCTTAAAACCCAGCTACCAAAGATTTCTAAGCCCCGGATGTGACCCTCTCCGTTGTTTACTATATCTATGGGCAAAACTAAGCTATCAAAGTAATCATCGAAGATAAGCTCCTGTCGTGGCGAAAAAGTTACCAGATTATCAAAGTCATAGTAAAATAAAGCGACATCTAAAAACCCTTTTTCCCATTTTGCAAATCGCGCACCAAGGTCAGCTCCTTGCAATCTCTCTGCTCTAACATTGCTTTGACCTAACAAAACTCCCAACACACTGATCGTTTCTGAAACTGGAATTTCTCGAAAGCCATACTTTATATCTCTCTCAATTCTTGACGGTAGTCTGAAAGCCTGACCAAAGGAGACCCAGGAAAAAATGTCCTTTGAAATGTTGTAACCAAGCCTCAAATTGGGTGAAAAATTAGGATCGGTAAAAGAGTTATCTTCAAGCCTCGCAGACACAACATAACTCCATTTTTCCTCGCCAAAACTCCCCTCGAGCTGAGAGTAAACTCCTCTAACCGTAAAAACTCTCCTCTCTGGCAAGAAAGCAAAAGCCTCAGTATTTGACGAATTTTCCCGAGTATAGGACGAGGCAATACCCACTACCGCTTTTCCCCAGCCTATATCTTTCTCTAATCTAAAATCGAGGGAGAAAATTTGATCCAATACTTTCACGAAAATGTAATCCTTGTCTGATTCAGCAAATGATACAGAGCTTAATAAATTGAAACTTTCAAAAAACATCTCTGGAGCGAGAGTCACAAAAGTTCCGTCAAAACTTGTGCTGCCCTTCAAATAGTGATGAGGCCCTTTGGGAGGATATATTAGGTTCACCCAAGAATCTTTAGAATCTGAAAGTCTCAAAACTGATGCCTTGAGTTTCGATTTTTCGCCTTCAGAAAGGAAGCTAGCACCAAAGTACCCAGCTGACAACTCGTCCACAGGCTTTAACTCCTCAACATCGGTGTTTTTCGAAGCGCCCCGGGATATACCATCTCCAAAGACTGTCAAACGGCGGCTAGAATCAAAAGCAACTGAAGCCAAAACTGTCGACACAGGCTTTCCGTCTGAAACCCCCGCTGACCAAAATCCTTTGTGATTGCTCTTCTGCTCAAATCCTTTCAAAATGATGTTAACAACCCCTAACACGTTATTACTTCCCCAAACACTTCCTGCTGGACCTTTTAAAATTTCAATTCTCTCAATGACGCTTAAAGGCAAATCAAAATCACCCCAGAAAGCGCCTGAAAAAGGAAAATTAGTGAAATTTTGACCGTTTATAAGGATCTGTAATTTGTTGGCAAACTGAGAAACAGAGCCTCTTATTGAAAACATTGAAGAGTTTTTATCAATTTGAAAAGATTGAGCCCCTACAATAGCTTTCAAAACATCGCTTAGTCTTGATCCAGGAAAATACTTAAAATCTTCTTGCGTAAAAATTTGAATACTGGCGGGAGAATGGAAAAATTTAGCCGCGCTTCTAGTTACGCTAGTAACTTCTAACTGCAGTAACTCTTCAAGTGACAAAGAAAAATAATCTTTTTCAGCTTTGAGGTTAAGAAAAAGCAGAGCAACTAACAGCAACTTTAAAAACCTCTGAAATCGTAAAAACTGAAAACTGAGTTTTATACTGTTAATAAAAGATTTACCTAACCACCTCATAAGCCAAATTTATAAGTCTAGGGTCAATTTTCACCGTAGACTCCCTTTTTAAGTTTAAAGAGAATCGAAATTTGTTTCCAGCCAAGAAAATTTTTAGATTGAAATTGTCCACATCTATGCCATTGCTTATGATAAATGCTGAGCTGGGAGTATCCTGATTCCTCTCTAAAAACACGATGTCACATGAGTTATCAAATTTTTCAATAAAACTAAGTTTAACATGAGATAAAGCAGAAGCCTGTTTGTCGAACCCGATTTTAAGAAGTTGTTTCAAAGGGCTCAAGGAGTTAACGCAAAAATTCAAGTCCCGATCGTCTGAAAGAAATTTTAGAAGGTTAATAACTAATGCGGCTTTTATCTCACACTCCTCAGGGCCACAGCTCTGGGTTATAACCTTTGCCAGAATCAAGCAAATCGCGCAAAATCTAAGAAGCATTTAAAATTTTTAAATGCCGAGACGATTTATCATCATATAATTTAAATTAACTAAAGTGAAGCAGGCATCGTTGAGGCAGGCTTTTAAGACAGCAATAAGTTTGCCCGTAATAATCACTAGCTTTTTCGCATTGGTTCTCTTACTCATTTTGGGGTATTCTATCGCAAGAACTATCCTCCAGTACCAAGCAAACGCTGCCAGCACAATCTTATCCACTTTAGTGTCGCCTTATCTAGTTATGGAAGATCACCAATCGCTGAAATCAATTCTGGAAAGAATTATCGAGAGCTCTTCTGGGACGATCGTAGAAGTAAAGGTTAAACTGGGGGATTCCGAGATAGTAGTCTCGAGGGAATCAAGTCAGAGTGCTGACGACATCTTTAAAACGGCGCATTACTTTGAAGCGTTTGGAGAGAAAGGATTTTTGGAGATAACCCAAAACATTAGGATTGTTAAAAGTTTTCTCTTGAAAAACCTTTTTTTGCTTTTGATTGCAACTTTGGCGATTATAGGTGTTGGTCAGGTTTTAGCGTTAAAATTTTATGAGAACATTTCTCAACCAATAACTGATCTTTTGAATGACTCCCAGAAAATAGCCTCCCAAAAAGATTACTCAGTGAGGTTTAAAGAAGAGGGGCCCGAAGAAATAAAAGGAATAATTAAAGCCTTAAACAGTATGTTAGCTGAAATAGAGGCTAAGGATAAAAACTTAGAGGCCTTAGTCGATCAAAGAACAAAGGAGCTTTTAGCTCAAAAGTTAAAATTAGAGGAAAATTTGGAAGAAATAAAGAAGCTATCGGAAGCTAAAAACGTCTTTTTAGCGAATGTTAGCCATGAAATTAGAACTCCAATGAATGCAATTTACTCGCTTGTTGAGGACTGGAAAAATAGGCTAAGTGAAACTCAGGATATTGATCATTACAAGCTCAGCCGAGATCTAGAGCTAATGTCCCAAAGCAGCTCTTTATTGCTCAGTGTAATTAATGATTTGATTGACTTTAACAGAACTTTAGCCAACAAAATAGAGCTTCAATTGAAACCTTTTAATTTAGCGAAGCTGGTGGTGGATACTACCAAGCTTTTTGCTTCTGAAGCAAACCAGAGAGGTTTAAATCTTAGGGTTGAAATTGATGAAAATCTGCAAGAGTTGTTTATCCTAGGCGATGAATTTAGACTTCAACAAATTTTAACTAATCTTCTAAGTAACGCAGTTAAATTCACCGAAGAGGGGCAGGTAACCGTCTACCTACAAGGAAGCGTTGGGGAAGGAAAATTAACAGTTGAACTCTCAGTCGAAGACACGGGCATAGGGATTCCCCCTGAGAAAATAAACTCAATATTTGACCCTTTTACTCAAGCTGAAAGCGGGTATACCCGTAGAGCAGGAGGACTTGGGCTGGGTCTCAGCATTGTAAAACACTTAGTACAGCTGATGAATGGAAAAATTTCCGTTAAAACTTCTCCCTCAGGTTCAACATTCACAGTAAGTTTCGAAGCCAAAATTATTAATTCTCCCAAAATCGCCAATAACAATCATCAAGACAGATCGTTGAAAGATTATAAAATCCTCATAGTTGAAGACAACGAGGTCAATCAACTGTTACTTGAGAGAATTTTAAAATCTCTGGACGCAAAAACCTATCTCGCCGAAAACGGATCAGAGGCAGTGGAATTAGTCAAAAGTAAGTATTTTGACTTAGTTTTGATGGACATTCAAATGCCTGGAATGGATGGTCTTACGGCAACAAAGATAATAAAAAGTCAGTTTCCCCATTTGCCAGTCTTAGCGGTCACAGCGCATGCTTTTTTGGAGGAAATAGAAAAATGTCGTGAAGCAGGTTGCGATGATGTTATAACAAAACCCATAAAGAAAACCGAATTACTCGAAAAAATTTTTAGGTATTTAGATATGAGCAAAACAAAATTCGTCGAGGAAGCTCGGGTCTGAAACGTTACTTTTAAAGAGTGTTGAGCTTTTAGTAAACACTGTCGCTGGCTCTAATTATTTTTGTTTGTTGACCGCTAACTTATAATTAACCGTGCGAATGGAGGATTCGGACACAATTCAAATCATAGGAGCTTGTGAAAATAACTTAAAAAATATCTCTGTTAGTTTGCCTCAAAACAGTTTAGTTTTGGTAGGAGGGAGATCAGGTTCAGGCAAAACCTCTCTTTTAGTAGACATCTTGCATGCTGAATCTCAGAGAATTTTCTTTCAAACTCTATCGAGTTATGCTAGGCAATTCTTAGAAAAAATTAAAAGACCAAATTGCCTAGCGGTGAGAAATCTGCGCCCCTCTCTTTGCGTTCTTCAGTCCCGTAATCTCAAAAACTCGAGATCCTCCGTTGCAACTCTCACGCATATTATTGACGATTTGAAAAACTTGATGATTGCTTTCGGGGACTATGTTTGCCCTAGTTGCGGAAAACGTCTAGAGTCAACAGAGCCCGAAAAAGTAGTTTTATTGATTAAAGAAATTTTAGAAAAAAGAGATTGTTTATATCTTTGCGGCAGATTACAGGCCTCTAACACTGTTGAAGCTCGAGATTTTTTATTTTCTCAAGGAATATCCCGGGTTTTTTATAAAGGCAAAATTTTAGATTTAGATGACCCCAGCTTCGAGGCCATAGAGGTAAGCGAAGCGCTTGCTTTGGTGGATAGACTAACGAAAGAAGCTTTTTGTGCTTCTTCAGTTCAACAAAGCGTGGATGCAATTTTTAATATTTTTGATAATGAAATAATTTTAATAGCGAAAGATTTTGTTCAAACTATCAACCGACAAGCAACATGTGATTGCAACAAAAATCTCATTCGGTCGGAAGAGTTATTTAATTCAAACTCCTCCTTAGCCGCTTGCAAATCTTGCAAAGGTTTTGGTTACAATCTGATTTACGACCTTGCAAAGATTATTGATGAAAACAAACCTCTTTTAGACGGGGGTATCAAAATTTGGGAAGGAGAAAATGCAAAAGAGCAAAAGATTGATTTAAAAAATAAACTGCTAGACTTTAAGCTTCCACTAACGGCAACTTGGAATAACTTAAATCAAATTCAAAAAGAGATTTTGCTAAAAGAAAAATCTTCTAGCTTTTGGGGAATATTTCCATGGTTAGAGTGGATGGAATCAAAAAGATACAAAATGCACGTAAGAGCATTTCTGTCAAAATTTAGAAGTGAAATTTTGTGCGAAGTTTGTAAAGGAACAGGCTTTAGCGAGGAAACTAACAGTTTTAGGTTGTTTGACAAGTCCTTAGGAGATCTATATCAAATGGAGATTAGTGAGTTAGAAAGCTTCTTTAGTGATAAATTAAAGAAATTTAGAAGCTCATCCCCTTCAATAGACTACGCCCTTGATAGTCTAAATTTAAAACTCCAGACTTTAGTAAAGTTTGGTTTGGGTCATCTTAAATTATCCAGAAAGGTTAGAACACTATCGGGAGGTGAAGTTCAACGCCTGACTTTATGCGGAGCATTAACGAACCCATTAGCCGGACTACAGATAATTTTGGATGAACCCAGCGCTGGATTAAGTGACTCGGATTTAGAAAATTTGATTCAGAGCTTGAAAGAATTGCGGGATAGAGGAAACTCTGTCTTTGTTATAGAGCATGATCTTGCTTTCTTCCGCGCCTCCGATCACGTAGTCTTGCTAGGACCTGACTCAGGAACTTCAGGAGGGGAAATAATTTACAGTGGAAAGTTTTCAGATGCGCCCCAAGATTTTTTTCAGTTCAAAATCAAAAGAACCAAACTGCCAGTTAGCGATTTTTTTATTTTTCACAACTTTAGAAAGAATAATTTGGACATTGACTCTTTAAGATTGGCAAAGAATAGCCTGAATGTATTAGTAGGGGTATCAGGCTCTGGCAAATCCAGCCTATTAGAGGATTTAGCCAGCAAAGTAAGCTCTGCAATCTTTGTCAATCAAAGTTTTGTTCCGAAAAACTCCAGGTCAACTGTAGCGTCTTACTTAGGTGTCTGGGCTCAAATAAGAAATTTTTTTGCTAAGGAAAGCGCTTTTGAAGCTAAGCATTTTTCTTTTAACTCTAAAACAGAGGGACGCTGCAGCGAATGTGGTGGGCTAGGGTACATTAGAGAAGATCTGATATTTCTTCCTGATATTAAAATAACGTGCCCAAAATGCAATGGCAAAAGGTACAGTGAGAAGATTTTGAAAATAAAAGTTAATAACTTAACAGTAGTCGATGTTCTTAATCTCACTGTAAAAGATGCTTTGAGCGTTTTAGACATAAATGATTCCTCTTTAACCCTCTGCAATAAATTGGGTTTAGGGCACCTAAAATTAGGACAAAGTTTGTCGGAAGTTTCTCGCGGAGAGGCTCAAAGATTACGCTTGATCAGAGAGTTATCTGATTTTACTGATGAGACCTTAGTTCTTATGGACGAGCCATCAGTCGGGCTACATATTAAGGACATCCAAAGTTTGTTGGATATTTTTGACTGGCTTTTAAGTAGGGGAGCCACACTGCTTGTTGCAGAACACAACAAGGACATAATTGAGTTAAGTGATTATGTCATTCAACTCGGACCTGGAAGTGGCTCTCATGGTGGCAAGCTCCTCTACAGCGGACCACCGGAAGATTTTCTAAAGATGAATAAATCAAACAACCTCCCTAACTACGCTCCATCCAAAGAGCTAAGCAAGTTCAATTCTTCCTGCCTTACTTTACTGCAAGCAAGACAAAGAAATTTAAAGATAGACCGCTTAGAAGTTCCTTATAACAAAATCGTTTGTTTCACGGGGCCTTCTGGCTCAGGAAAATCAAGCCTTGTATTCGAAACTATTTTTGCGGAAAGCCAAAGACACTTTTTATCAACTCTCTCCCCATACACTCTAAGTTTCTTGGACATTCATAAAAAGCCCTCTCTGGATGCAGCTATTAATTTGAGAGCAGCTGTAAGCTTAGAGCAGTATTACTCATTTTACTCTTCACTTAGTTCGCTAGGCACTCTAACCGGGATAGTTGATTATCTTAGGTTGTTGTTTGCAAAAGTGGGAATACAAAAGTGTCCTGAACATTTGGAGCCAATAGTAGCAGCAACAACTTCATCTGTGGCAAAAAGTTTGGCAGCGCTAAAGGATCCGTGTTTTTTCTTAGTACCGCTGGTCCGAGGAAGGAAAGGTAACCACAATAAATTAATCCGCTCTTTGGAACAGTCAGATTGGGAGGGCGCAGTAATAGATGGTATTTTTGTCAATCGATCAAGTTTATCCTCGATAAAATTAGACAGATCCAAAGATCACTGGATTGACGCGGTTCACTCAAAATGTGTTCCCGCCCGGCTCCCATTCGATGTCTTGCAGCAAACCATAGAAGATGTGTTTAAACAATCTGACGTTTTAAAAGTGCTAAATTTAGATACCAGACAAGAACTTGTTTTTAACAAAGAGAGAGCTTGCCCAGTTTGTGGTCGTGGGGTAGAGGCGTTGGACCCTGAAGATTTTAGCTTCTCATCAAAAAGAGGTTGGTGCTCAGCGTGTAAAGGAAAAGGCCTGATAAGAGGGAAAACTTGTCACACTTGCCAAGGAAGTGGTTTAAGCTTGAAGGCTCTCGCAGTTGAGTTTAGAGGCAAAAATCTTAAAGAAATTTGCAACATGAGGATCAGCGAGCTGTTGGAGTTTTTTAGAACCATAAAAGTAGCGAATGAAATTGAGGGCACCATTTTATATGAAATTGTTCCAAGATTAGAGTCTTTAATTAATCTAGGTCTAGGTTACTTATCTCTTAATAGAAGGCTAATTTCTCTTTCAAGTGGAGAGTTACAGAGAGCAAGGTTATCAACGGTCATGAACACTAATTTACGCGATCTAATAGTGGTTCTAGATGAGCCCACAGCAAGCTTACATCCCTTGGATATGGAGCTTGTTTTCAAAGAGCTTTCAAATCGCAAATCGCAGGGTAACTCAATTTTTATGATAGAGCATGATCCATATGCTATACAGAGCTCTGATTACATCATAGAGCTAGGCCCGAGGGGGGGTAAAGAGGGGGGAAAGCTCTGCTTTAGTGGCCCGGTAACAGAATATCTAAAGTTGAAGGGTGAATTATTTTTTGACCTTAAATGTTTACCCAATTTCGTAAACTCCAGTGATCCTAAACAAGCTCATTCAAGAGGTTTTATTTTAATAAAATCATCAAAAATCAATAATCTTGATATAAACAACTTAAAAATTCCTTTAAACTCTCTTGTTGTTGTAGGAGGAGTCTCAGGTAGCGGAAAAACATCGCTCGTAAAACACACAATCTACAGTAGCTTTTACCACAAAAGTAAGCAGTATGATGTGAAAATTCAGAATGCGTCAATCAAAAACGCGCTTTACGTTGATCAGACACTAATTTCCGGAAATATCAGAGCAACACCTGTATCGTATTTAGGTATTTGGGAAAAAATAAGAGACCTCTACTCAAGATTACCCAAATCAAGAGCAAGGGGATTTACAAAGTCTTGTTTTAGTTTTAACAATAAGAAGTTTGCTTGTCCAGAGTGTAAAGGTTCCGGGCTGGTAACTTTTAAGCTTGGTTTTTTAGAGACAGTTAGAGTTCCTTGTCAGAGGTGTGGAGAAAAGAGGTTTAAGCCGGAGCTGTTAGAAATTACTTTTAATGGTAAAAGCATCGCTGACGTCTTGAAGATGACATTCAAGGAGGCTTTTAAATTCTTTGCAGAGTTCAAGGAGATCTCCAGAGTTTGCTCTCTTATGATTGAAATTGGAATGGATTATCTTGTACTAGGACAACCGCTTTCAAGTTTAAGTGGGGGAGAAAACCAGCGACTTAAGCTTGTTAAAGAGCTTCTAGTCAAGAGAAGAGAAAAAATCCTTTACTTACTTGACGAGCCAACTTTAGGCCTGCATCAGGCAGATGTGGATCGATTGATTAAGATTGTGCGAAAGCTTGTAGACCAAGGAAACTCGGTAATAGTTGTGGAGCATGATCCAAAGTTTATAATTGCTGCCGATTTTTTCATAGAATTGGGACCAGGCGCTGAACAAAATGGAGGTAAGGTTATTTTTGCTGATGATCCACGAAATTTGCCGAATAGTAACTCCTCAGTTTGGGCCACGATTTTGTCAGAAAGAGATAGATCTAGATCACCTTTAAAATTTGTGGAAGCATAAATAAAATAATCAAATTGCGAAATTTAAGGCCTTGCTGACAAAAACAACTCTTTTGTCGACAAATTGAGCTTTAGGATGGTTTAAAAACCAAACTGTCACAATAACTAAAATAAAGAGTGAATAAACTCTTTTTCAAATTTAAAAAAGAAGGTTTAATCACCAATAAACGGCGCCACTGCCAATTTATTGGTTAGAAGTTATTTTGTCCTTAAAAAGGTTTTGAAGGACTAAACGAATTTTAAAAACATTTTTAAGATTAATAATCATAACACTCGTAGAGAACAATGAGCTTAAGGTTAAGAAAAATTACCAAATTTGAGGATCTTTTTGGGAAGTGGGTAGGAGGGGAGCCAAAAAGAATTTTCATCTCAATGCGACCAGGCGACCTTTTTAGGCCGTATGAGGAAATTAAAGCTAGGTACATAAAAGAAAACTTTGAGGCTAAGTTAAAGAGCTTTAATTTTTAATTTTTATCTGGAGCAATCTAGGGGTCAAAGTGTTTATAACACGCAGGTAAAGCCGCGCGCGCTTGATTTTTTTGTTCAAATTATAGAACTAGAAATAATCTATAAACGGAACCAAGGGCAGCGCAGAGTCTTTTGCAAACATTTGAAAATCTTTCTTGTTAAATCAATTGAAATCAGTGTTTGCAAAAAATTAGAGTTTTTTGATTTTCTCACCTCCAAATCGTTAATAAGGTTACGGCACTGCTAGTTTTGTTTTTGTTTTGTTAGTTTGACAAGAGCCATATTAGAGGCCAGCGTGTGTTGTGAGACTTAGTCAGATTAGCTGGATTATTTATGATCGAGCTAACTCGGCTTGGTTTACAGTGATACCGACAGTGTTTTTTCCAGTCTTGCTTCGTGAGTATTGGAGTTCCCATAATTGTCCAACTAAGGGATTAGCTATTTCTGCAAATCTTAACTCAGTTAATGCTAGCCTCTTTCGTGGCCAACTTAGCTAGCTCTAAAAGCTCTTCATCGCTAATCATTTTAGCTTTTGCGCTTCTAGGGAGTATTTTAACCTGCTTACTAGCGTCGACGCTGGCGGGTCAGGAAGTTACAGCATTGACCTTTTTTACAGCCGCAAGCATTCTTTTTTTAATAGCGCCACCTATCTCCTAATTTATTTTTAAACTAGGAAAAAATTAAATTTTATAAAACAATGTTGTATTTAAAAGAGGCTGCGACTAGGTTTTTGTGCAACTTGTTCTTGTACTAATATTAGAACACAGTTTTAAAAAAATAGGCTATAACATTTTCAAACAGATGAGGTTGATGGTTCGGAAAATTCTGCGATTTGAAGATCTTTTTGGAGGGAGTTCAAAGCAGAGGGTTTCGTTAAAACAAACCTTTCCAGGGGATTTATTTAGAGATCCCAGGGCATTGAGAGATAGATGGATTCGGGAAAAATTTGAGTTTGACTTAAGAAATTTTTGTTTTTAAGGTATAAAGATGTTTGCGGTCAACGAAGCTGCCAAGGCTAAGTTGTAGTTTATGTTTAGTCGAGAGTCTCGCAATCCAAAATTAGATCAGCAAAGGCAACTTGTTTTTACTCAAGTAAAAGTTCTTTTAGCCAAGCTTAAAGGCATACTTAAAAGCTATGACGTTGGCGTTACTTTCGCTGAACGACTTGCTTTTTTGAGAGATCTAAAAGTTAAAGTTCAAGGTAAAGTTCAGAGAGCTAGTTTTGAAGTCCGAAGAGCTAGTTTTGAAGGTTATGATCAATCGGATCAAATTACGCTCGCATTGAAGGTTCAGGACTTTCGAGCAACAAACTCATCGGCCGAGCTTTATAAGGTCATTGTCACACTTGAGAATATCTCTGTCGGGAAACGGCCTAATGTGACAACTGGCAATCTGGAATTGAAACTAAATTTTGCCGGGGGCAAATTCGAGAAAGAGCAATCACGAGCTATATTTAAATTAAAAACTGGTTACCCTATAGACTTCTCTATGCCGATCGATGATTTTTGTAAGGCAAGCGAGATTGAACCTGATCAACTGGAGTCTCTGCTAAATGTTATATTTAATTATTTCCATAGTAAATTGGATCGCCCAAAGAGAAACGGATCAATAAAATGACTGATAGGAACACTTATCAGTCATTTAAGGCCGAATTTTTTAGTACCTCCTCCTGCTTTTTTTCTTACCGTTGCGTTTTTTACTAAGCTTAGTCTTGACAAGATGCTGTAAATTCAAAAGTCAACCAGTGTTGAGATGAACCTTATTTGTCGTTTAAGGGGCTATTTTTCCGCAAACAAAAAGCTCGTTTGCAGATCGAAGCAAGGTAAAAATCCGAAAAACTAAGCCTCTAGACAAGTTTCTGATCACTCTAAAGCCTTTAGACTGCAGGGAGCCAACATTTTCTAGTCAAAAAAGTCTTTGTTGTTTAAATAATAGGCCGTACCTCTGAAAACGCTACATTTAAAAAGGCCTTCTTGCTCTCTTCAAAAGCATCGCTACATCCAAAACGCAACCGTCTTTTATTTTTTGAGTTAAATGAGAGTACTTTGTGCATGATTTGTAAAGATCAGATAGAGCTCTTCGAACAGAGGCTCTTTTTCTAACACTAAAGTACAAACCAAGAGCTCCCGCAACCACAGGCGTTGCCATTGAAGTGCCAGTCCCCAAAGCATATTCATTTTGTAAAAAAGTGCTTGGAATATCTTCCCCCGGAGCGCCTATTTTAACCGCTCTTCCGAAATTTGAAAAACTAGAAACAAAAGGCTTGCCGTTTGACGAATAAATCGAACCTACACTCACAACATTTCCTAAGTCATAACTTGCTGGATAGATTGGCGTGTTACTTAAATTTATCCCATCATTGCCGGCTGCAGCAACTAAAATCACATTTGCATTTAATAATTCCCTAATAGCGGCTCTTTCAACCTCTCCCCCACTTCGATAACCACCAAATGAAGCGTTTAAAACTCTTATGTTTACCCCTCTCTCTCGTAAATCCAACACATAGTTATAAGCTCTGATCACCGCAGAAAGCTTTATTGCCCCGTTACTATCACCCACTTTAATAGGCAAAATTGTGACTTTCCAGTTAATTCCAGCTACACCTTTTTTGTTATTCCCAACAGCCCCGATTATTCCAGCAACATGTGTCCCATGCCCTATACTATCTTCAATATCGCCATCCAACTTTACCGTATTGGCACCGCGGCGGTCGTCAATATATCCGTTGCCATCATCATCCTGACCGTTTAGGATTTCACCTCGGTTAACAAAAATATTTGAACTAAGATCCTCATGTGAGACCTGAACTCCAGAGTCTAGCACACCTATTACAACCTGCTTGGAGCCGGTGGAGATTAGCCAAGCATCTGAAATTTTAATTAGGCTAAACACCGAACTCTGGAAACGCCAAAGAGTATCCGAGGGAACTTTACCTAATACAGCCAAAACCCGATCCTCCTCGCAAATCAAATCCTCTGTAAAAAATCTGTCCCAAAAATTTGATGGCGAAGACCGTAATATAAAAAAACCACGCGCTATTACCTCTGCTTCTTGGCCAAAAATAAGCCTCGACTGAAAACGAGCTCCCGCTAAACTTGCTCCTCGACAAACTAAGCTATCCTGACATACAACCGATAACAATATCAAAAGAGCTGCTAATTTATTCATAACAAATGAGGTCTCAAATAAATTCGACTTTCGTTCTTCTTATTTTAACAAAAAATTTGCATCACAATTTGATTTAAAGCGATAAATAAACTGTATGATCAAGAACGAACCTTCAATAGACCCTGCGGCTAAACTGGAAGATTTCGTATCAACCTTGCAGAACTGGTCGGATTACCTTCTCTCCCAGCTGCCTGAGGAGGAGAGGAGCCTGGCCGAGCACTTAAGAGAGTTGAGTAACGGGAACTTGGCCAGCTCAGAAAATGAGATAGTTCGTTGGTTGGGTGACTTAAAAGCCAGCATTCAAAGTAGCAACTGCGGTTCTGAGTACTACAGCACCTTGGGCTCTCCTCTGGTTAGGGCTCTAATTAATTATCTTAGACAAGGGGGGCCATCAGAAGAAGTGGTTAATGCATGCAAACAGTGCTTGGTGGCAACTTTTGAGAAAATTTGGGGCACGAGTCTAAGAACAAATGCACCAGAAACAAAAAAGAACGAGCAACAACAATTAGAAAGTTTACAGAGATTTACGGCTGCTTTCTGGTTGTTAACGGAAGTTGCAAGTTTAGTGAAGGAGACAAGCGTTTTTGATAAAAATGAAGTTGAACTAATAATGACCCGGACTGCTGAACTTTTGAATTTTTCTCCTCGGGACATGATTTTAGGCAGCCAGCGGCTTGGAAATGAAGAGAGATTCTTTCGCTTAGTAGCGGGTCAGATAATCCCTTATATGATGGGGCAGAAAGAAATTGCTTGGAAAGATCAAATAATGAATTACCCAAAGAAACTTCAAGAGTATTTGGAGCAATTAACACTTCTTCGTCCCCGAACTGGTCTGTTAATAGAAAAGTTTTTAGCTGTTTTAAACCAGCGAGACGGGATAGATAATCTATATGGGGCCCTTCAAACTCAAGCCTCCGGCTCGCAGTAAAAAGTTTGCTTGCCCACTAAAAAGTTCAAATTTTCAGAGCCAATCTCTACAACTCTAGTAGCAAGCTCTCTTAGGCTCTGACTCTGGAGACGCCAAAGAGTATCCGAGGGAACTTTACCTAATACAGCCAAAACCCGATCTTCCTCGCAAATCAAATCTTCTGTAAAAAATCTGAGCCAAAAATTTGATGGCGAAGACCGTAAAATAAAAAAACCACGCGCTATTACCTCTGCTTCTTGGCCAAAAATAAGCCTCGACTGAAAACGAGCTCCCGCTAAACTTGCTCCTCGACAAACTAAGCTATCCTGACATACAACCGATAACATTATTAAAAAAGCTGCTAATTTATTCATGAAAAAATGAGCCCTCGAATATATTCGACCTTCGTTCTTCTTATTTTAACAAAAAATTTGCATCACAATTTGATTTAAAGCGATATATTAAACTGTATGATCAAGAATGAACCTTCAAGAGACCTCACGGCTAAACTGAAAGCTTCCCTATTACCCTTACAGTACTGGTCGGGTTACCTTTTCCCCCGGCTGCCTGAGGGGGAGAGCCTGGCCGAGCAGTTAGGAAAGTTGATTAACGAGGACTTAGCTAGCTCAGAAGATAAAATAGTTGATTGGTTGGGTGAGCTAGAAGCCAGCATTCGAAGTAGCAACTGCGATGTTTGGTACTACAGGACCTGGGGCGATCCACTGGTTGAGGCTCTAATTCGTTTTGGTAGACAAGAGGTGCCATCAAAAAAAGTGGTTGATGCATGCAAAAAGTGCTTGGTTGCAACTTTTGAAAAAATTTGGGGCCCGAGTCTAACACCAAATGCACCCGAAACAAAAAAGACCGAGCAACAACAAAAAGTGGTTGATGCATGCAAAGAGTGCTTGAAGGCAACTTTTGAGAAAATTTTGGGCACAAGTCTAACAACAAATGCACCAAAAACAAAAACGATCGAGCAACAACAATCTGAAAGTTTAAAGAGATTTGGGGCTGCTTTTTCGTTGTTAATGGAGTTTGCAAGGTTAGTGAAGGAGACCAGCCTTTTTGATCAAAATGAAGTTAAACTAATCTTGACCCGGACTGCTGAACTTCTGAATTTTTCTCCTCAGAACACAAATATAGCCAACCAGCGGCGTGGAGATGAAGAGTTTTTCTTTTGCTTAGTAGCGGGTCAGATAATCCCTCATATGATGGGGCAGAAAGAAATTGCTTTGGAAGATCAAATAAGGAATTACCCAAATGCACTTGAGGTGTATTTGAGGCAAGTAAATTCTGATCGTACGTTAATAGAGAATTTGTTAGCTGTTTTAAACCAAGACGGGATAGATGAGCTATATACGGCCCTTCAAACTCAAGCCTCTGGCTCGCAGTAAAAATTTTGCTTGCCCACTAAAAAGTTTAAATTTTCAGAGCCAATCTCTAAAACTCTAGTAGCAAGCTCTCTTAGGCTCTCATCAAGAACAGATAAAATTAAAGTGTTACCTCGAAAAGACACCTTGATTAACTTCTGCTCATCATATAG
>Ga0308396_1000120_pt1 | contig 55522 bp, 67 predicted proteins | sample Hotspr2SamplePe2_FD_202359 | JGI IMG/M metagenome (GOLD analysis project Ga0308396, IMG submission 202359) | Hot spring phototrophic mat microbial communities from Mushroom Spring, Yellowstone National Park, Wyoming, United States - 20050930_Pe2 ... | reverse complement strand
CAATCGCATACAATCAAACAATCGGAGGTAACTATGCAGATATAGAAGCTTATTTTGAAGCTTCAATTACATATAATCTAAAAATCAGAAATAATTATGAAGCTTATCTTACATCTTCAATTACATACAATCAAATAATTGAAGGCGGTTATGAAGAAATAGAAGGTTATTTTACAATTTCAGTTGTATACAATCAAATAATTGAAGGCGGTTATGAAGAAATAGAAGGTTTCACAGAATTAAATATTGAATTTATACGCAATTTTAGCGGTTATTTATCCAGTCCACAAATTACAGAAAATAGCGTTAATCTAATATTTTCTTATTTTATAGATAATATTCGTGGTCTATATATTCAGCCAAATGAGGGCAGGATAAAAGGTTCTTTTACTATTGAGTTTGAAGGCTCAGCACATTTAACTAATTTTTATACTGGGCAATTTTACCATGATGTTTTATATCAGTCCGAGCATAGTGGAACTGTTTCTGGGAGAGCTTCTCTATTATTGAACATAAATCTTATTGGTGCCTTTTCAGAACATAGAATATCCGGTCAGTTAAAATTAACATTTACACCTTCAGTTAAATATATAGGCAATGTATCCATAGTAGGAACTGTTATTGGAAATATTAAATTATCTTCGCAGATAATAACATTACCAGAAATATTAGGAACTATTTATCTAATATATTCACTTTATAACTATCATTATGGTGATTATTTCAAATATACAAAGGAAAATATGCTCCTTATGAATATAAATACTACGGCTGTATCTGAAATAGACACTTACACAGAAGTAGTAAGCATTGGAGATTCTTTGTATTTATTTAATAATTCAGGAATAGGTACCCCTGCTGATGTTTTACAATCAACTATTGAATTCAGTATATATGATATAGATGTACCTTTGATAGGCAAAATGGATAATCTATACTTTATTGGGGTAGTAGATTCAGCTAATACTTCGGTCAATTCTTATGTTTGTGACAGAAAAGGAGTAAGAAGAAGCAAAGAAATGAGATTTATGTTACCAAGAGGAATTACTGATAGAAATCTTACCTTTAAAATAAATGGTAAATTTAAGGAACTTCAAGCGATACTCCTTGATAATTATTTGACTGAAGAGGTTATGAGAAATATTAGACGCAAATAATCAATCTTATAGATTTAAAGGAGGTGCATATGATAAGAGTAGAACTAAACCAAGATTTTAACGATTTATCTATGTGTGGTATGGGGGGTGCTCCATATAAATGTTGTTACATAAGAAATAACTTAGTAGTTCAAGTATCCGAATGTACTGATAGAGTAGTGATTTCCTTAGTAAATATATCAACTGATGAAGTAATTAGAACAAATAATATAGATAACATCCTCTCACAAGCTCAAGTAATAGATGTTGTACATTGGGGCACCGTTGTTTATATCTCTTTAATAGATGGTAGTGAAATAAAAATGGTTGGAGTTTCTGAAGATTTAACAGGCTGGGTATCGTGGTTAGGCGCCGTCGAAAATACAGGCATAGGTTCTGATGGCAAACATAAAACTTTAGTAACTGATGGCGGATACTTAACCTACTATGAAAATGCTGTAATTACTGGCAAAGATAATACACATATAATGAAAACGACAACACTTAGAAGCTGTATTGGATTTGGTATAGGTATATATGAAGAACCCATCTTGTTATGGAAAGGTAGTGATGGAAAAATTACAGCAGAAGGCTACTATACTTCCGCTATGACCTTTGAGGAAAACTACACGGGGCTTGATGTAGTAGGAACTTCACTTACGCGTGATTTTCCTGAACCAAATTCAATACATATCTATATTTTTGATAGCGAGTATAACTTATATCGTTACATACATGATAATACAAATAGGGAATTTATACTTAATATACCCAAAAATACAAACTATACGGGAAGGACTTTTATAGGAGCAGTATATACTAAGGGAGATGCATATTATGATTATATGTTGCATTTTTTTGTACAATGTTATGATTCTAGAGGTACTTATTTGGAAGTTATTTCGGTTAATCCTTCAAGTAGAGAGTGGTTAGTAAAGTATATTTATCCGTTTGAAAGCCCCAGTATTAATTGTCCACTCACTATAGATGCATCGTATTACGGAGAAGCAAACAGGCATATATTTAAAATTTATAGTATTAAGAAGCTAACTACTTAGAAACATAAGTAATATAATTTTGAAGGAGGAAATTTATGACACTAAAACAAGATAATACAAGAAATATATTAATTACAAATGAAAATATACCCAAGGCTGTTCCAACCCCAAGCACATTTTTAACAGATTATGGATATACTTATCCGTCATATATTTCAAGAGAATTTAATCCAAATACCAATATAAGTTCATACATACAGCCTGTAATGAAACAGGCATCTGCCATCCCAACTACTATAATGTCTGGAGTATCAAATATAATGAATCTATTAGACCGACTAAATACTGCCCCAAATTTAACTTGGAATGAAAAATTAACAAGAAAATATTTAACTATGCAGTTAGGACATCTGCTGGGGGCAATACCTTCTACATATGGATTTGCAACAAACTTAGGGCATTTGGGGTTACTTGAAGCAAAAACTCCTTATGATATATTCAGAGATTTTGCTGGCGGGTACTCTGCTATTCAAAGCGCCTTTATACATCCTAATCTACTTGAAGAATTTAAAGCTTGGGCTGATAAAATGAAAAATACATATAATTCATTAAATACAATAGACCAAGAAAAGGAAAAAGAGGAGGAGAAATAAATGGAAGACCTTCCTGCAGATTTTGAACCTAACCTAAATAAAATGAGTGATTTATGGAATACTATATCTGGATTATTTTTTCATAATCCTACTGAGCAAGAACGTGCGGAATTGGCAGATAGAATACGAAAGAAGGCTACCGAGGCGCTTGATATTGTTAGATGGAAAAATAAACAACCAGAAGCAATTCCAACAAATACCACACAGGTACCTGTTCAATTACCTATCCAAACTCCCACTATAACAAAACAAGAAAATACTATAGAGTTTCCAAAAATGCCTCAGTTTGATTGGACTGGTTTTATGAAATTACTTGCGAGTCCATATGCTACCCCAGCTGGAATACAATATATATTAAGTGCTGGTTTTAATCTTTATAAGTCTATGTTAGATGATTACAATGCAAAGGTAAATACATACAAGGCGGTAGCTTCAGCAGAAAATCCAATAGTTATAAAAGCTATGCAATTAATTCCATCAATGTATTCTAATTTAAATGAGCTATTAAAAATAATAGCTAATCCTGCGGCACCACCTGAAGTAATATACCAAGCTGCTGTAGATTATGCAAAACTTAAGAATGAGATAGAGCGGTTTAAAAGAATTGCAATACCTACAGAGAACGTCAGCATCCAACAAACACCAGCCAATAATTTGGGAACCCAACCAACATCAGCTAATAACTTAGTAAAACAACTAATGCCGACTATTTATTTATTATATAAAGAACGATTAAATCAGTAATTAAATCGATTTAATTCGGAGGTATTATTGGTAGATTATAAAGAACTTGCTAAGTTAGCCAAAGAAAAAAATGTAAATATCCTCCCTTTATTAATGCAGGGGGTTCCCCCAGAAAGTGTGTATGAATATCTAAAAACATATAAACCACCTGAAGGATTTTTTACAGGGTTAGGACGTGGACTCGCACAAGGAGTAGTAGGTACTGCTACTGGATTAACTGGCTTAGCCGGAGCAATTACTGGTACTAATCTAACTCCTGATTTTCTAAAAGAATGGGAACAAAAATTAGCTCCACCAGAGGAACAAACTTTTAGGGGAGCAGTAGGCAGAGTAATAGGGAATATACTGCCTTTTATTGCTGGTGCACTTATAACTGAAGGAGCCAGCGTGCCCTTATTTGGTGCCAAAGCAGCTGGTACAATTGGTAGGACTGCTATTCCAACAGTTATTGGTGCCTCCACAGCCGGGCAAATATATGAGCAGCAACCAGAAGGTGAAAAAGATTTATCACGAGCACTTATTGGAGGGGTTATAGCCGGAGGTGCTACAGCTATTCCGGCTGGTACATTATTTAGACCTACCAAAATATTACCAACTATGGCAACGGGAGCTGTATCTTTTCCTTTAGTAACTGGAGCTATGGAAGCAGGTCAGCAGTATGGATTGACAGGAACTATTAGCCCCGCAGACATAATAGCAGGTAAACTTGAACGCTGGAAAGAAACTGCTGCTGAAGCTTTGGTAGGAGGAGGTTTAGCTGGTCTTGGCGCTGCGGTTTCTAAAGGTTTAGTCGCAAGAGGAAAAGGGATTCCTATACCAAAACAAGAAACAGCTATACCAGAAGCTCTTACAGAAACAGCAAAGCCTGAAAAAGTGAGAACAGAAGCAGAATCACTTAAAGCAAAAGAATATAAACCAGCGCCAGAAGTAGAGAAACCTGAATCACCATTTGAAATCATCCCGGAAACAGTAAAACCAGAAGAAACAAAACTTGAAGCTGCGGAAGTAACATCGAAAGTTGAAGAGATAAAACCTGAAGAGGTCAAGAAAGTAGAAGGACAACAGCCTGAGGAAAGGGATTCTGAGCTAAATAGACGGCTTGATTTATCATATATGAAGACAAATGATTTAGCAGCTTATATTCGCCAATCAACCTCAACCACTATAGAAGGCGAAAGATTCACTTATGACATTTCCAGAGCTAAGGTTGGTGATGAAATAGGATACAAGGTAGATATATATGATACTGTAAAAGATGAAAATGGAATTAAAAGTAAGATACTTATAGATTCAGGAGAATATATAACAGCGGATGCGGTAGCTAATTCTATATTAAATTTTGAAAAGAAGTTCACAGCAGGAGAAGCAATACTAAAGAAAGCAGAAGAAGAATATGTTGCGAGACAGAAGCCATTAGAAATAAAAACTATAGAGGAAAAGTCTTCGGTATTGGAAAGAATACCAGAGGAACAAGGAATAATCCTGCCAACAGCAATTGCCCAGAGAGAAAGAATAGATAAGATATTATCTGATATTAATGCTGATGAGCAAAAAAAGATAGAATTACTTAGTGATATAAATAAACTTGGAGTTAAAATACTCGATGAGACAGGCAATGAAGTATTTACTAATATTGATTCTTATAATATAACACGAGAAGATATTAATAAATATAAACAATTGATGCCTGACAAAAAGATTACAGCTAAAGAAGCCAATCAAGACCCAAAATTAAAAACTGAAATATTGGATAAACTTGGGAAACTTGTAGTAAATGATAACGGCAAATTGGTTACACCAAAAGAATACAGAGTTGTAGAAGAAGATTTAATAGAGAAAGTCAGACGTGAATCGGAAAAAGAGAAAGCTAAAAAACAAGTTGAGGAAGAACATGAAACTGAACCAGAAGTAATTGAACCGCCTGTAAGCAAGAAAGAAGAAAAAGAAGAAAAAGGAGATACATTTAAAGAAACACTCCAAGAGATGACAGAACGGTTAGCTATTCCGCAAAGACAAGAAATTTATAAGATAACAAGAGAAAGTTTACAAGCAGAACATTCTGACTTACTTGAACCACAAAGTAAATCAGTAAAGCAACTTATTTTAAACTTAAGTGATGCTGATATCACTACTCTTGGTAAAGCATTGGCAGATGTCAAAGCTTATACAGGTAAGGTACCAGTTATAAACCCAGCTTTGAAAAAGAGACTTTTCATTGTAACCAAAGACAATAAACCTTACATAAATATTACTGAAGTAACAAAATGGAGAAATGAGACTGTGAATAAAGTTCTGAGCAAAAAAGCTGTACAAGTGCCTGAGAGCAAATCAGTTATAGAAGATATTGGTAATAAGGTTAGACAACAGCACTCAGAGGAAGAGATAAAACTATCAGAACCCAATACCTTACAGGATATTATTGGATTGAAAGGAACTACAGAGGGATTGTCTATCCATTTATTAAATAATGGAGTATTGGAGCCAATAGATTCTATATTTAGAACAGCTATTGAAAGCAACATAACAAGAGAAAAAGAATTTAAATCACTACAGCCACAAGAAAAAATAGAAGAAATAGATAAACCAAGAATAACAAAAGAAAGCACTTCAACGTGGGAATTCAATCTAAATTTTGAACTTTCACGATTGGCTCCTAATCTATATAACTTAACAAAAGAGATTGTATTACTTGACTCAAAAAAGAAGGCTGGCAAAGTCAATAAGGAAATAAAAGATTTTGCAAAAACAGTAAGACAGAAACTGACAAAAGATGAAATTGAACTATTAAGACAGGTATTATTTAACCAGAAAACAGACAAAGGCAACTGGATGAGTTTGCCTTACCATATGTGGGGAGAATTTGCTCCAGAGATAAAACGCATTCTATCAAAGATTGCTACCCACTCAGTATTAAAAGATTACTTTGGTATAACAGATATAGCTGAGCTTTATAATAGAAATCCTTTTTACTATACTATCGGAGCCATTTCTTCATGGCTTGGACGGATATCTGGAATAGAGAAAGCTCGTGCTTTCAAAGAAGCGATTGAAGATTACACATCTGAATTAAATACAAAGATAATGCAAAGACATCCTGAAATAGCAGATATAATCAATTCAATGCTTGGATTTGATTATAGAGTGGCACTTGAAACTAAATTTTTTGAAAATATTCTGCCAACTGATAGAGTAAGTAATCTTTACTTAAATGTTGTTCCTTTAGCTGAGACGAATAAAGTTATTGTATTTATTCCAACAATTATGGATAGAAAGGTTGGTAGTATTCCATTAATAATGGATACAACTACATACAAGTCAATAATGTCTGCTGATAGCCCTTTTATAGAGCTTGGAAAATATATAAGTAGTGATGTAGCTGGTAGAAAGGGACAACAGCAGAAATTATTTGATGTAATTGTTGAATATATGAAAAACACAGATGAGAATTCTGGTATAGATTTAAATAAACAAATAAGAGGTACTACTTATATACAGCTGAATAGAATCTTTAAAGGAGATATTCTTATTAATAAGATTTCTAATAAATGGGAGTTTATTAATGAAATAAAAGAGTTTATCAAGAATCCTGAAAAATATATTGCTTATACAATTGCTGATGGTATAATAAATGACCCTATAACTTATAACAGAATAGTAGATACCATAAAAAATGTCTCTGTTGATTCTATTGAATATAAATATAATCGTTTATATTCAGAAATAAAGAAATATATAAAAGTAACTGATATAGAAAAGCTGTTAAATAATAAGGTGAAACTTGAAGATATAATGATGGAATACAATAGACAATTTGAATCAGTTCCTACTCTTGAGTCAAACTTAAGAAACCTTATATCTACATACAACCTGCTCAAAGATATGCCCAGAAAAATGGAAATTGCTGAGACTATGATGGTGTCCGAACTACAGAAGGCTTTAACAGATGACAAAGATACAGAAATAACTCTAACAAAAGAAGTTAAAGAAGGACATATAAAGCTGTATGAAAAAGCTGATGCATTGATTAGGAACTTGTATGCAGTGCTTAGAAATACCAAACTATCTCAGAATGAGCAGAATGAAAAACTTACACCATTAATAAAAGAGCTAAGAACAATCCAGAAAGCATGGAATCTATATTGGAGAAGAGAAACAAAAGGGGCAAAAATAACCGCTCCAGAAGATATTATTTATTCCAGATATATAGATTTATTAGAACAAGCCCAAAACAGGAATGTTTCTCCAAAAACCCTTAATGAAATTAGGGAAATATATGATACAGTCATTACATCTGAGCAATTACAAAAAATCATACCAAAACTGGATGAAATTCCAGATATTGAATTTAGAACATTATCTGAAGTGCCTCACTTGCTGAACAACACAGCTGTAAACCATCTTGTTATACATAGAATGCTTACTCAGATATTATCACCATTTAATATAGATATTAAGTATGCCTTTGTATCTCCAAAACATGAACTATATAAAGAACTTACAAAAAATCATGATAAAACTGTGGCTGGTTTTTCTTACTGGCTGGCTAACAATAAGGAAGGTTTTATTGGATTAGTAGAAAATCATCCAGATGTAATTACAACAGTTGGACATGAAGTGATTCATATATTAGCTAAGGCTGGAAAAATAAAAGAGTCTGACTACAAATTAGCTCTTGCTAAATATAAAACTGAAGAAGGTATAGCTGAGGCATTTGGCAGATATCTATCTGAAAGACAAGAACCCCCCTCCTTTATGAAGAGAATAATAGAATCATTTAATAACTTTATAGAGAAGATAACTAATTTTATACGTGGTTTGGGATTTGCCTCTGTAAATGATATGTTTGCAAAGATAGAGGCAGGCAGTTATTTAAAAGAGGGACAAGGTAATATAGAAAGAGTACCAATTGGATATATGAATGATGCTTTAACACTGCTCGGAGATAAATCCTATGCTATGTTTAGAGATGCTAATACTAAGATAGATAGAGTTGAAACTGAATTTAATAGAATACAAAGCAAGTCAGGTAAGTTCACAGACATGCTAATTGGAGTATTAACTTCTGCCAAGGATATTATGAGAGCATCAAAAGAAGTAAGAATATCAACTATAGATAAACTCAAGACGATATTAGATATGCCAAGAAGAAATGAATGGCTTATGGAATTTTATGATATAGTTCATAGAGGAGGGCAATATGCAAACAGATTATTACAAGCAGCCTATAACAAAGTATTCGTAGCTTTAAAAGAATTGAAGACTGAGGGTTTATATGACAAATATAGTGATATAGAGAACGAATGTGCTATTATAATGGATTTTTTACCTAAAGACAGGTTTTCAGAAGTAGCATATAGATATGGAGTTACAGACCCAACCTCTATAGATAAAATGTATAGAGTGTATACGGAAACAAAGAAAGGAACGGATTTGATATTTAGGGAAATGATAAATGCCCTGTATGGTATGTTTGTTAAATCAACTATTTCATCTATAAAGAGAAATATAGAGAGAGGTAAAAGTGATTTTAAACCAGACGAGTTTAATGAATTTATTAATACAACATTTAATCCATATATAACTAAGATACTTGGAGAGATTACAAAAGATGCCATAGATAAAAGAGCAATATTAAATCTACAGAAAGAACTGTCATCCAAGATTATGAATGAATACAAGAAGGATATTTATCCATTTTCTCATCTGCTGAATTTCATAGAAAAGAGTGCGCATTCATTAGATGAATTATCAAATATCTACTACAAGCCATTTACAAGAAAGGGTGGAAATTACTACATTAAATTGTACCAAAGGGGCGAAATCGTAGACCCAATATCAGGGCAGAAAAGTCCTGTATTATATGAAGTATTCTATCACGAAGTAAATCCATCAAAGTTCGCTGAAAAGGAGCGGGCTGATTTAAATAATATAACTGATAAAATGACGCAAGTTCTTAAAAATGTTGGTTTTAAATTTGAGATAACTGAAGGTGATATACATAATAATCCAATAATAAAAGCAAAAGCATTTAAGAATAATCTTGATTTTATTGTAGTAAAAGGAGAAAAACTGCCAATTGAAAAATCTGCTTTGTCTAACTTATCTTATACACACTTACAAGAAATAATTTTCGCACTTGCCAAACACATAGACAGCCCAGAATCAGAAGCAGTATTAAGCCAGTTAAGTAATGCTATGGATAAAGTATTTGCTGAAACACATTACGCAGCAGCAAGAAGAATGTTCCAGAGACATAGACTGCCAGAAGAATTTGGTAAGATTATTAGAGGTTATGAAAGAGACCCAGAGGAGGTGTTAAGCAGGTACTTTACACAAATGTCAAATAGCATAGCCCACAAAAAAGTCATAACAGAATATATGGATTATAGAGATAAGAATAAAGAGTTATTAGAATCAAATCCAGAAAGGCTTAACCTTCTTAAGAAAACTCTTGAAGGCGTAACAGCTCCTTATAATGATATAGCAAGATATGCTTATAAACTTAGAATGATAGGTGCCTTTTACTATTTATCTGGAAGAATATCATCTGTAGTAATTAATCTAACTCAGATGTTAACCCAGCTTGTTCCAGAACTGCAAAATTATTATACTATGCCTGCTGAACGATTAGCTATGCTTATGGATAAACCTTCTGGATTTATACTCAGGGGTGAAGGTAAAATAACTGAGCAAATTCTAAAATCTATTCCAGAAAGTATAAAGGCTACAGTTGATATAGCAAAGGCTTCTAAAGATTTAGTTAAATGGTGGAAAAATGGTTACTTCAAAGAAGATTTTGATATAGCAAATATTAGAAAAGAAGATATACCTTATAAAAGTGATATAATGGCTTTAAGGAATCTTATAACTGAAGGAATTATAGAAAGCCAGTTCATTAACATGATTAGAGAAGAAAACCTGAAAGTATTTGGCAGAACATTCCAGAAGATATTTGATTGGACTATGTTACCATTTAAGTATTCAGAATATTATACAAGAACAGTTGGTGGACTGCTTGCTTTTAGATTAGCAAGGGCAAAGGGGCTGGATTATGAAACAAGCATTAGATTTGCAGCCAAAGTAACTGAAGATGTATTTGGAGATTATAGCAGAGCTAACAGACCATACTGGATGCAACCAAGAACAACAGCAGGAGCTTTACTTGCTATACCTACTACACTTAAATCTTATACCTTTAATTATATATCATGGCTTTTACATAATATAGGAAAAAGGAATTTTGATAAGGTATTTATATCTTTAGCTGCCTTTGCTGTTTTTGGTGGAGTATCTGCTATACCATTTATAGATGACCTACTTGATATCGCTGAGAGAATAGTTGGTTTCCCATATAGAGCAAAAATTAGAAATACATTTAGAGATTTATTTGATGAACCAGTTGCGACAGCTATAATACAAGGTATTCCAGCTGCATTGGGGTTAGCTGATATGTCTCCTGCTTTAAAGATGGAATTACCTGTACCTAAAGGTTTATCTTTTGATGATTTAGGTAATTTCTTATTAGGAGTTCACGCTCAGGAAATAACAAGAACACTAAAAGCAAAAGAACAATTTAGTTATGGAGATATTCTCGGAACTTTATCGTATGCTCTACCTATTGGTTGGGCTATGCCATTCCAAGCTATAAGCTTGTATAATAGAGGATTACTCACTAAAGCTGGGAAACCTGTCATAGAACCTGAGACAGGAGAACAATTTAAATTGACATTACCAGAAGCTGTAGAAAGAGCCTTTGGATTTAGACCAAAAAGATTAGCAGATATACAAGATAGACAGTTCTACGCAATTAGATTAAGTTCTTGGTATGAGAAATGGAGAGATAAAATATATAGAAAAATCCGCCTCGCTGGAGAAAATCCAGAAGATTATAAAGATATAATAGAATCAATAAGAGACTATAATAAAGCCGTTATTAAATATAAGGGCTTTATTCCGTTTATAGAAAGTGATACTCTAAAACAAGCACTAGCCCCAAGAATAGATAGAACCCTACAAGCGGTCAACCTGATATAAGAGAAATTAAATCGATTTAATTTCCTTTTTTTTCTAACATAAAGAAGAAATATTCTTTAGCATAAAGGATATTTCTTCTTTATGTTAGAGAAAACAATTCTTCAGTAAGAGGTCTGTAAACTCTTTCTGAAGAATAGGGCTTCTAATCTTTATAGAGGGGCTCCTCTATGGAGATTAGAAGGTTTCCTCTCTCTCATTTATTAATTTATTAATAAATGTTTTGTATTCTTCATTCTGCATAGTAGAGTATATAATAAGCCCACTTTACATGGATGCATTTCCAATACTTTCAACCTCCTCTTTAGCAAGTTGCATAAACAATTTATAGTCTTCTGGGTTATCTGGTATAAAGAAAGCTATTCTACCTAATTCTTTTATTTTCTCCCAATACTGCTGTTTGGTTATTTCGCCTCTTAATAATCGCTGTCGCTCATGTTCCTGTTCTAAAGCTGTATCAAATAAATACTCACTTACACTTTTGCCTTTAAGATAAGTGCGTATATATCTCTTGTATTTTTTAATTTTTTGATTTATAGATTCTTCGAGTCTTTTCTTTCTTTCTGTGACGATACTTCTAACAAACCGTTTCCACAAACCAAAACATTGAAGGAGCCTCCCAGTTAGTCTGTATAAATTAGTCTTAAATCTTCCATTAGGTAATCTTCTTCTTACTACCTTTATTAGTCCGAGTTTTTCCATTCTTCTAATCATATTAGAGATATGAACTCTACTTCTTCCACATTGTTTTGCGAGCCATGTTTCTGAAAAATACATAGTATCAATGTAATATCTATTATCTTCATTCTTATAAGTTCCCATTGCCAGCATAATATTTAGGATATGAATACAAGTCATATTTAGTTGATTTCTTATTTTAAGGGGAATTCTGGACATAACATCTGCAAATAATCTTTGCTTAGTAGGGTCTTTCGGGCGATACATTGGTGTATCACTAAACTCTGATTTTTTCATAGTATTAAACCTCCTCATAATCTTTTAGGTCAGCCCAAGACCGACCATATTTGCCTTCGCTTTTTACAGGATAGCCTATTTTAATTTTAAAATGTTTTTTGATATATTCTACTGCTCGCTCCTCCATGCACTCTTTTAGTAGTTTCATTGCCTTATCAATAACATTTTCTCTCGCAAGGAACATAACACTATCATGGATAAATAAAAAAGGATAAATAGATTTTACATTTTTCACCTCCTTCCAGAATAGATACATCCCTATTAAAGCTAAATCTGAACTAAAACTTTGCACTGGAAAGTTTATAGCTTGTCTTTCTGCTTCAGCTCTATGATAAGGGTCATCACTATCTATATTTGGTAATCGTCTAACTCTTCCCAATGGGCTTCTTATCTGTTTAAACTGTCTTACTATTCTCTTACATTTATCATGGTATCTAACAAGAGCAGGATATATATCAAAAAACTTACTTCTTATTTGTTCGGCTTCTGCAAGAGAGAATTCTATACCATAATCATTCTTAGCTACACCTCTGAATGTAGATGGACTACATCCATAGATAAATCCGAAGTTAACTGCTTTAGCTGTTTGTCTCATTTCTTTAGTAACAGCCTCCGGCGGGATATTATTTATTATAGAAGCAGTCATTCTGTGCAAGTCAAGTCCTTCTCTGAAAGCTTTAAGCATGTTCTTTTCCTGAGCCAGCCAAGCTATAATTCTTAATTCCGACTGAGCTAAATCTCTGGCTCCTATTAAAAAGCCTTCTGGAGCCTCAAATATCTCCTTACATTTATCTACATAAGGCATACCTCTTTGCGGGATATTTTGTAGATTAGGTTTCATCATAGCTGTTCTTCCAGTAGAGGTTCTGTATAATACTGTATTTGGATGTATTTTACCATCTTTTACGAATTTTTCAATTCCTTCCAAATATGTAGATATAAGTTTAGAAATCTTTTTCCATTTTATGTAATCAGAAATCCATTCATTGTTATACTGATTTAAATGTTCCTCCGCCAGAGAAGGTAGTCCTGTAGGTGTATAATCCTCTGGCTCAAGTCTCAGTCCAACTTCACTATTGAATAGATAATCAATTATTATATTATTTCTTGTAAGGTTCAGATTATCCTTATATTTTATTTGTAAAGCTATTGGTAGTCTGGATATAAGACTCTGCTCAAGTTTTATTTTTTCTTTTTGTAAAAACTGTTTATTTTCTATTAATTTCTCAGTATTTATTTTTATACCTCTTATGCCTATATCTGCAAGCATATCAGATATAGGCTGGGTAAAAAATCTCCAATATCTGAATAATATTTCATCTCTTTTTAACTTTCGCATGAGGACACTAAATGCCTTCATAGTAACTTCACAGTCTTGGCAGTTGTATTTTATTAAATCCTCCCTACTCAACTCCCATACTTTTTTACCTCTGTTTATATCCTTTATATTTCTTTCTTCAGTATATATATTTGCTATATTTTCCAAGCTTATCTTCATATTATCATCTACAAGATTTGCTATGTTGAATAGGTCTATTACATTTTTTGGAGGAGGAAAACCATTCTTCAATAGTATGTATTCATCAACTGGTCTATTAGCTACGACAAAGACTCTTCTATTAAATAAGGTAACAAGACTTTCTCTATCTCTTGGAGTCATTTCGCTTATGATAGCTGTTCTGGCAAAGTTTTTACCTCCTATTCCTATAGCTATTAGGTTTTCATTCTCATCCCATTCACAGTCAAGAGAAAATATTTTGCCTGCTCTCATGCCATCCGTGGTTGTAAAAACATCATAATTTTTCTCTTTAACTATGGCTCCATTATTTAAATATTCTTTAAGATACAACCAATCCTTAGCCCACAGTTTCCATATTGAGTTATTCTCAGAAATTCCGCCTGTTCTTAGGATGTAAGAAGGATGGAACATACAGTAAACTTCACAATTAAATTCTTCTGATTTTAGTATTCTACCTCTGACCCTTGATATGGGATACTTTTTACCGAATATCTGCAAGGTGGCTATTTCACCAAGGCATACTATAATTCTTGGCTGAACCTTCTGTATGTCTTCTACTAAGAATGTTCTACAGGATTGCAGTGTTTCTCTAACAAAGGAGGATACTTTCTTGTCTTCTTTTTGTATCATACATTTGACAGCATTTGTTATAGCAACTTCATTTCTATTAATCTCCATAATATTAGTGAGAACTGTATTAAGTAACTGACCACTTTTCCCAATAAAAGGTATTTTATATTTTACTTCTTCCTCACCGGGGCTTTCTCCTACAATTAGAATATCACTTTTACGAATAAGCCCCTCTACTTTAATATTTCTATTAATACATTTACTACAAGGATTTGAGTTCGTCATAAATCTTTTTTACCTCCTCACATTTTCTTAGTTTTTCTAATAATTCTTTAGGAGGATTACTATCATTAAATAGTTTATCTAATTCATCATTAGAGCATAGCTGTTCCAACACCTTATTCAAGTTTAAAAGGAGCATCTCCTTTATCTTAATCTTCTCATAATCATCTCCATCATGGTATTTATCAATTAGTATTTCAGATATAAATAAATAGTCTAAGGATTCTTTATATTTTTTTCTTTCTTTAAAAGGAAGTTTAATAGATATAGAATTTTCAGATATGTAGGTTTGGAGGTGCCATTTTATATAGTGGTGCACAAAAGTGGATAGAGAACTCCGCCCGTCGTATTTATCCACAGCTTTATTAATAGCTATATAGGCTTCATTGAATAGTTCCATCGTATTCATGTTACTCCCACTCTGGTACTTGGTGGCTAATTTTAGCCCTAAAGCTAAATAGTTATCTACTAATTTCTTTTTTACATTTTCATAATCCAAATTATACTTTTTTAGGAATAGTAGTTTGTTTACATATTTTCTTAGTTCATATTTTGAGAGTCTAAGGTTCCGTAATTCTTGGTAGAATTTCATTCCAGAATAGGTCTGCTTCCATTACTATATAATTTTTTCCAGTTATACTGTTTGTAATTTGGAGAACAGGTATTTCATCTTTGGTACAGTGCTTCCTAACTGCTTCAAGCCAATTACCAGCTACTATATGTTTTCTACTTTTAGTTATAATCTTAATCCTCTTGTTCTTGTATTGGATGGTGCCTATTATCCCGTATGGATATTCCTTTGATTTCCCAGATAACAAATTCATTTTTTCCCTCCTTTCTTATAGCAAACAGAATTTCATTCTTGTTTGCCAGATTTATATTATCAAAATTGTTTTTTATATAGTCAACCCCGAGTATCTTCTTTACATAAGCAAATGTTTCCTTATGTCGTATTCCAGCCTTTAGAGTTCCCTTCTTAACCGCCTCTCGCAGCCTTTCCTCAGTCACTTTTCTTACCTCAAATACCCCTTCATGGGGTATAAAACTGTAAGACCTTAGATGTACTATCATCTTCTTTCCTCCTTTTTAGATACTAAATTATAATAGCATATCTTCCCTTTTTTTGTCAATTCTTCATTGGTATAATTATGAGTTTGTAAGATGGGAGTTGACAAAACCTTCTTGAAAATTATATAATTTATTATGGTAAGAGAATTAGTAGCCAAACCTATTAAAAATCCATCTAATTGGATGGTATATGAAAGCAAATTAATAGCTAATGGCTATGAAGTAGAGTACAAGCTTAAGCCCTTCTTCAAGAAGATAGAAAGACAAATTGGTAAAAACAAGATGAAAGTTTTGCTTGCTGGAGTTGATATGTTCGATGAAATCAGGCTTAAGTTTCCATACCTGAAGGCGTCTATAGATGGGTATCCTCATCCTTCCATGTTTTTGGTTAAGGAGGTCAGGCAATATATATATAATAATATAAGGAATAAGTTGGAGGAAGTTCTGGATAAATTCCCATCAGATGAAAATATCCTTAATATCTGTATTGGCATTTATAAATATAGAAATAAAATAGAAGTAGAAAAATTAATAATGGAGGGATATAATGAAAAAATTATTGTCGGAACCTGCAGAACAGCAGAGCGGATGTGTGGAAGAAGGAAACCAGATGCTAAATTTTACAAATGGCTCAACTCTGTTATTAAACAAGCGAACTTTAGAAGTGGAAATGATTTGTGAAATGTGTCCTTTTAAAAATGTTGAATGTATTAATTGTCGGGTAGTTTTTTGTGGATAGTAATTAAATCGATTTAATTTCTATGGAGGGAACAAATGAAGACCTTTTCAGAACAAATAGATACTTATATTAGAGGAGCCTTTCCTCTTATTTACATTTATTCTAATGAGTATGATAGAGTCCTATCTGATTTATTTAATTATGTAGATAGCTTCAATTTAAGTGTAGCTCCCACTATATCAACAATCAGTGTTTTAGGAAGAGGGCTTAGTATTTATATTTATAATTCTGGTTATGGTTTATCTATAAATGGTAATTATATCTCTGGAACCATGGAGCTGGAAGAGACTCTCAAATATATTCTGGATAATAACATAGTAGGTATATTTGTAATAAATAATTTACATCTTATATGGGAGAATCATTTTGCTAAATACAGAATCTATGACTTGCTTTATGATATTTATCAAAGTGGTAAAGTAAATCATCAGCATATTATAGGCATCGGAACAGGTGACCTCCCCCCAGAGATTCAGCACTACTTTGTAACTATTGATTATAAACTTCCAACTCAGAATGAAATAAAAGAAGAGGTGATTACTTTTCTCACTAACTATAATGTTAAAGCCACTAAGAAAGAAGTTGATGCTATATCTTCTATTTGCTCTGGAATGACCATTGCCGAAATTCAAGGTTCCTTATCTATAGCATTAGTCAATGAGGAAAGTGGAATTGATTTAGAAATATTGAAACAAGAAAAAGCTAAAATGGTGCGTAAATCAGGGCTGTTAGAATGGATAAGAGATACTGAGACAATTAATGAAGTTGGAGGGCTTGAGCATCTGAAAGAATGGTTTACAAGAGTAGCATTTGTTTATAAGAATCTGTCAAAGGCTATAAAATTTGGATTAAAGGTACCAAAGGGATGTCTTATAACAGGAGTGCCCGGTACTGGTAAAACTCTATCGGCTAAGGCTATAGCTACTCTATTTGAAGTTCCATTATTTAGGCTTGATGTAGGTAGGTTATTTTCTTCCCTTGTTGGAGAAACTGAGAAAAATACAAGAGAGCTATTTAAGCTAATAGAAGCAGTTAGCCCCGCAGTTATTCTTATAGATGAAATAGAGAAGGCTTTTGCAGGATTAGAATCCTCTTCTTCTTCTGACAGTGGAGTTACAGCAAGGCTTATAGGCTCTTTCTTGTATTTTATGCAGGAAAAGAAGGCTCCTTCTTTCTTTGTCTGTACTTCTAATGACATTACTAAACTTCCTCCTGAAATGCTTAGAAAAGGAAGATTTGATGAAATCTGGTATGTAGGATTGCCTAATGCAGCCGAGCGTAGTTCTATATGGAAAATACATTTACGGAAGACTGGAAGAAATCCAGACAAATATAAAGTTGATGATTTTGTAAGTCTCACTGAAGGTTTTACAGGCTCAGAAATAGAAGCTGTTATTCAAGAGGCTCTCTGTAATTGCTTTTATTCCCAGAAGGATTTAGATAATTCTGAATTAATTAAGGTAATAAATAAGACTACTCCATTGTCTAAATTAGAAGCTCCTAAAATCAAAGCTCTGGAGGAGTGGGCTAATAAATTCAGAGTTAGAAGGGCTAATAAGCAAGATGTTATACCTCAACAAAAGAGGGCAATTATCAAGGGAAGTTGACAAAGACTTCCCTAATTTGCTATAATAAAATTATAAGGAGGGTAAAATGAAAACAAAATTAAATTTTATTATGCCTAAGAGGGATGACAGAGTTGCCATAGACTTCCTACAGCAAGACCTTGAACTTAAGTACAATCTAAAAGATATTGCACTAAATATTATTCCAATACTTGGTTGTTTGTCGGCAACCGCCGACAGAATTTCTTATGATTGTGATAAGTGCCGCCTATTTAATGAATGCACAGCTATAATATCATCAATGGCTATTACGCCCATCCTTTTAGCCTATATGGAGAAGATAGAGGCTGAGGATGGAGTATTACAATAAGGAGGAATAAGATGAAAACAAAGGTATTAAGGAGAGAAAAACTAGTGGAACAAGCTACTAAACTTCCTTTTTCTTTTCTTATTGATGCTCTCGGTTCTATTAGGGATGAGATTAAAAAGCTTGAAGCAGAGGAAGAGAAGATAAGAAAAAAGCTGGATAATTTAGGGGAAGGACAGTATGATGGAACAAAATACACGCTTAATATAACGCAGAATACATTAATATCTGAGGTGGATAAAGCGTCTCTTCTTAAAAAGCTCGGACCACAGAAATTCCTTGAGGTTGTGTCTGTTTCAATAGAGAAGCTCAGAGAATATGTTGCTCCAAAGGATATTGAAGAAGTAACCAAAGCTACTAAGACGATAAAAAGGTTTTCCGTAAAGGAGAAGAAGAATGATAGCCGTTAAGATGATGGCGGGGGAAAAATCTATAGAGCGCTTTGGGCTGACTTCTTTCTACATCTTCCATGTGAGAAATGATGGAATGGAGGAATCTCTGTTTAAATGCCCTATCTATGATAGGGCTTCCTCCAAAAAAGAAGATAAAAGACAGAGATTCTTCATTCTTGATGGGAAAATGAAGGAAGGTACGGTGTTGAAGATTATATCAAGATTTTCTACATTTGGTAAGCCTACTGAATATAAGGAAATGTACATCAGACTTAGTAGTAAAGCTAATAAAATACGAATTACTGGAATTCATGAGGTAGGTTTTTTTGAAGGGAATGCTGAAGTATTGAAAGGAGACCTTCCAGTTGAAGTTATTCAGAATGTTACAAAGATTAGGGATATAATTAGGAGGACAAGATGAGTGAGCTTAGAACTATTAAAATTCCAATAGATATATCTTTATTAAAGGAGGTGGCACATGAGTTAAATTGGAAAGTAGAAGAAAATGCTCCAATCTATGGTTTTTCTACAAAGAACTTTATAGGAGAAGTAGTGTTGAAACCGAAAACTTCTCCAGATATTGGAGTAGTAAAGGGCAAACTTGTATATGATAGTACAGCTCACAAGAACGCCGAGCTTCTTATGAAAAAATACTACTACTACCTATTGAGGAAGAAAGGACTCAATGTTCATATGATTGAAAATGATTCTTATGTTATGTATGCAATTAAATCGATTTAATTCAGAGGGGCATCATGATATTTTTAAAATTAAATAAGAAAACTTTGGAACTTATCTTAGATGCAGAAGGTTATACAAATATGGAATGTATTAAGGATTTAGACAAGATGACGAAAATTTTAAAGGCAGAAGTAACAAACAGAAGATTAAAAACAGTAAGAGACAATCAAGTATATAGGAGGCAAAAATGAAACAAAAACAAATTACTAAGACACAGGCGCCACAACCAGACAATACTGAAAAACTAAGAGCTTTATTAAGAAGAGAGTCTGAGACTTGGTATGAAATCGCCACAATAGCATACGAGATATACTCATCTCAAGAATGGAAAGTCAAAGGATATGAATCCTGTAAAGATTATGTAAAAGCAGAACTTGCTCCGTCAGGACTATCTTATGAAATGTTCATGTATAGAGTAAAGATGGGGCAGGCGATTGAGACTTATGCAATTTCTAAGGAGGAATTAATTGGTATTGGTTGGACAAAATTTAAAGAAGTAGCCTCTCTTTTGCTGACTGAGAACTTTCCTATTGAATCCCTACAGACTACGCTTAGTAAAGCTAAGCAGTTAAGTAGGGAAGAGCTGCAAGATTTTGTAAGAAAGGAAAAAGTAAAATATGCTAAGGGAGAAGAGATTGAGAAAGTACTTACTCTGAAATTCAAATTACTTGATGAGCAAGCAGAAATAGTTAAAGAAGCTATGCATATTGCTCAGGAATTGGCTCTTTCAGATAATTTGAATGTAGCTTTGACTTATATATGTTCAGATTTTATTATGAATCATGCAACTGATAATGACATAATTGAGGCTCTTCGTTCAGAAGTGCTGAAAAAAAGCAAAGAAATACCTCAAGTATGTAAGAAAAGGATAAAAGTCTAATGCTGGCTGGATTATGTTTATTACATAAAATACTTATTGATAAGGATATTGAAGCCCTAAGTAGGATTCCTGAGGACCAACTTACTGAGGAGGAGTATTATGAATATAATAGGATACGGAAGTTCCTTAAGAAATATAAAAGTTTGCCTCCTCCAAGAACAGCTCCTGAGGGATATCAAGATTATCCTATAGAATGGTGGCTTGAAGTCATATACGAAAGAACTATACAGAATGTGATACTTGAATTCAAGGAGATGCCCTTTGATAATCCATCTCAGGATTTGATTAAATTATATAAGCGATTGACTAAATTACTATCTGAAGGAAATAAAGAGCATATCATTAAGCCTGATGAAATAGTAGGCAGAGTTAAATCTATCATACAAGAAGTAAGAAAGAAGAAACTCGTCGGAACAATGGGATATCCAACAGGATATCCTATCATTGACAATCTAACGGGTGGGTATTTACCTACTGATATATTTGTATATGTTGCCAGAACAAAGATGGGAAAGACAATGTACATGCTCAATTCAATGAATAAGTTATTAGATACAGTTCCATGTATGTTTGTATCTCTTGAAATGGGGGAGCGGCAGATACTTATGAGACTGCTGGGATTGCGATTTAAGAGTAATGTATTTACTGACCAGAAAAGAATCATAAGCTCTTTTGTAGAAAAGAAGCTGGAGAAATTGAAATTGAATCTATATTATGTAAATGGTGCAGGGCTTAAAAACTTGTTAGAACTATACTCTTTAATCAAAGTTTATGAGCCTGCTGTTGTTTTTGTTGATGGCGCTTATTTGCTTAAATATGGGCAGAAGTTTAATTCAGAATGGGAAAAGGCGAAGGCTATTGTTGAGGAGTTAAAACAAATAGCAATGAGAACAAGCACATCAATAGTTTGCTCTTACCAGTTAAACAGAAGTGCTTCCTCTGCAAAAGAACCTGATTTACAGCATATTGCTTTATCAGATGCAATAGGGCAGATAGCTTCTGTAGTTGTAGCAGTTACTCCAGACAGTACTGGTGTATCAAGAGTTATGCATTTGATTGCAAATAGGGAAGGAATATCGGACGTTAGAATTCCTGTTCATTGGGATTGGATAAATATGAATTTTGACCAAATAGAGATGACATCTGGCTCTGAAGAGAAAGAAGGATTAATGGAAGAATTTGAAGATTTGTTGGAGGAACCTTATGATTAAGTTTGAAAGATATAATAAATATCCTGAGGCAAGGAACAGACTTTCCAAGTGTGTAAGAATTTTATCCTATGTTGTAGAGGAAGAAGATTTGATGAAGCTCTCTCCTATGGATATAGAGTTGGCAGTTTTTAAAATGCTGAATTCAAATGATGAGATTGTAGAAAAGTATTTTAGAACAAAAGGTATAAAGTACGATAATCAATGCAAACGAGTAAAATTAAAGAGCTAATAAGTCTATTTTTAAAGAGACCTTCAAAAGAAGTAGGAGATGGCTGGGTGATGTGTTCCTGCCCATTTGCGACTTGGACTCATACTGGAGGAGATGACAGTAGGTATTCGTTCGGTATCTCTACTTCAGGAGGTTACAACTGCTTTGCCTGCGGAAAACATGGTTCTATTCTTACTTTACCTAAAGAGATAGCTCGGTATTGGCATAATAATCCATTACCTATGGAAAAGTTTATAAAAGAGCACATTGGTGGTTATAAAGAAACTACACCTGAAATTAGATTAACTGAAATTCCAGCTGAAGTTATTGAGGTTTATCCATATGCTCCATCTATTCTACATCTTACTCCTCAGGATATAATTAAATGGAATATTAGATATGATGCGAGCAATTCGTGTTTGTTCTTCCCTGTATATCATAATGATAAGATAATAGCAATAAAGGTAAGAAGGTTGCCTAAAGTTTTCTACTTTCTTGGTTCTAATACAAATTTCAAAAGGGCAGGCATTTGGTATGGGGAGCAGTTTAAAAAAACTGATGCTATCTTTCTTGTAGAGGGGGAGAGAGATGCAATACTACTCAGCAGATACGTGACTGTGTGGGCTTCTTTTGGGGAGCCCACAACCGCTCAGTTATCTGCTATTAGAAAATTAAATAGAAAGGTGGTGTTATTCTTTGATAATGATGAAGCAGGTAAAAGAATAAGGCAGAAAGCTAAAAAACAATTATTAAATTTTCTACCGTTGTATTATGTGTCTGATTATTGTGGTTGCAAAGACCCAGCCGAGATAGTAGAGAAAGGAAAAATTAAAAAAGCATTAAAATCAATTAAAAAGGAGGTTTTATAATGGGTAGTTGGTTTAAAAAAGGAGAAGAAGCAAAAAGAGCATTAGAGGAAAGGGAGAAGTTGCAACAGCAAATGAAAGAGAAGAACTATATAAAGTTCCATCTCAAACCAGATATGGAAGCTCCTGTTATTTTTGTAGATGATGAGGGCTTTTGGTGTGAAGTTCATATAGTTAAAACAGGAAATGGATTTAGAACAGTAACCTGCTCGGCGGGCATGAAACCATGTCCTGTCTGTATGCAGGTAGGAGATAGACCGCATGGAGTTATATGCTACACAATAATTGATTTACGTCCTTTTGTTAAGAAAGATGGAACTATAGTGAAATTTACTAAAAGCCTGTTAATGGCAAAAAGAACACTTGCAAAACAGCTTGATGACTATAAGAAAAAGTTTGGCTCCCTTGTTGGAGTAAAGTTCATATTAAAACGCTATACTGATAAAGATGCCGCATGTGGAATTGTTAAGGATGTAGTAGAGGGAAAGAGATTTAATCTATTGGGTTTAGGAAAAGAATATGCTGTTCCGTATGATTATGAGAAAGTTCTTGCACCTCCTACAGATGAGGAATTGAGGTATATGGGGTTTCATATAATTCCAAGTGTTTCTGATGTAACCTCTGATACTGTGATAGAAGAGGATATTATTGAAGAAGATATAACTGAAGAAGAAGAGGAAGAGGAAATACCTTCTGAAGAAGAGGAAGAGGAAATACCTTCTATCGTAGAAGAGGAAGACGATGTAACTTCTGAGGAAGAAGAATCAGATTTATCTTCAGAGGATGATGATGAAGTTGATGTTGATAAAATTCTTGAAGATTTAATTGAAGAAGAACCTAAACCAATTAAACAGACTGGTAGAACAAAAAAGAAATGAAAATACACTGTGTAAAGCATATGGCTTTAGTTTCTGGGTATCCTGAGGATATATTCAGGAAACTCACTATCAAAAATACATATACCAATAAAGAGGTATATGCTTATGAGTTTGCTGAAGGGGATAAGCTCTGGATACCCAGAGCCTTGGTTAAACGCCAGCCTGATGATGCTGTATGGAAGAAGATAGATATTAAAACAAGAAATTATGAACTATATCCATATCAAAAGATATTGGTTGATAATTTTCTAAAGGCAAATACTTCTGGGATTATACAAGCTGGGACTGGAGTAGGTAAAACTATTATGGGAATTGATTTGATTATCAAATTGGGACTTAAATCCTTAGTAGTGGTGCCTACTACTCAAATATTTAGGCAATGGGTTAGCAAGATAGAAGAACTATGCGGGTTTCGTCCTTCTGTTATCTATCAGCATACTTGCACATATGATAAGCCTATTACTGTTGCAATGCTTCATACTCTTGCCTTTGGGAAGTATATTGATAGGGATGCTATATATACAGAATTTGGGACGGTTATTTATGATGAAGTTCATAGAATGGGGGCTGAGCATTTTCATAAGGTTATCAAGTATTTCTGGGATAAATATAGGATAGGATTATCAGGTACAGTAGAGAGACGAGATGGTTTTACGTCTTTGTTCAAGTACCACATTGGGGATATTATAGTTGATTACAGCAAGGTTAGAGTAACCCCTGAGGTTATTGTAATTGATTATTATGATGTTGATTCTTCCTGTAAAGGTTGTTATTCATATGGCGATTTCTTAATATCCAAATACTATAACAAAATTACAAGTCTCTTATATAGAAATGCTTTAATTCTTGGGTTGACATTGCAGAGTTATAGAAAAGACAGAAGAACTCTTATACTTACAGATAGATTAAGGCATGTTAATATCTTGCGTGCTATGGCTCTTAAATATATAAAAGGCAAGGTAGGGCGCTTTACTTATAGGTTTAAAGATATAACGAAACAAATAATAATAGGAACTTATGGTTCTGCTTCTACTGGATTAGATATTCCAGACCTTGATTGCCTTATATTTGCTATGCCAAGAGCTGATGTAAGACAGGCAATAGGTAGAATACTTAGACCTAAAAGAAAGGTACCTATTGTAATAGATATTGTGGATAAATCTTCTATAGTTATGAACAAATTTTTCAGGACAAGATTGAGTATTTATCAAAAACTTGGGTGCAAAATTCATTATATAACTATGATGCGGGAGGATGTAAATGCTTTTATCAAACGAGAAGTGGAAAAAATACAGGAATACAATTCTTTACAAGAGGAAGCTTAAATATTTAAATGATGAAGAGTATCGTAATAGTATGTTAATTGCAGTACAGCGACGAAAACTGTTAAACAGATTTTTTAAACAAATGGAGGTGTTATATGAACAAAACAATGATAATTCCTAATGTAACATTGTCTGTTGGAGCAACTGTGAATATTGGTAACTATCAGTCTGTTAGAGTGGGGTTGTCAATGTCACTTCCTGTGAATAAAAATTTTAAAACTACAGTTAGGACATTACAGAAGGAGATGGATAAACAACTTAAGGAATGTATTAATCACTACATAGATGTTATAAATGAAATAGTTAGAGCCGATAATACTCAACCAGTAATGGAGGAAATTCATGAAGTTAACCTTGATGAAATATAAGGAACTCCAGTATGTGAATAGAATACCAAGTTATATTTATAGTTTTGATTATCTTACAAAAGGTGGAATTCCAGAAGGCAGGTTTACTTTATTTTTTGGAGATAAATCTACTGGTAAATCTACTCTGTCTTTAAGATTGGCTAAGAGCTTTCTTGATTTTAATCCAGACAGAAATGTTGTATATGTTGATTTTGAGCAGGCATTTGATAGAGCTTGGTGTGAGACTATTGTAGGGGATACAGATAGGTTTTATGTAGTTCAGCCCAGTTATGCAGAAGAAGGGATAGAGATATTAATGGAATTAACAGAGAAGCCTGAACATGGATTTTACATAATAGATAGCCTTGCTATGGTTATACCCATGAAAGAAGCAGAAGCTCCAGCTGATTCTTCATTGGTAGGGATTTCAGCAAAAGCAGTGAGCAGTCTGCTTAGAAAGATAGTGCCTAATATCTCTAAACAAAATAGGAAAGGAAATCCTGTAACTGTGATTTTGATTAATCAGGTAAGAGTAAATATAGGTGGATATTTTTCTGGATATACAAAGCCCGGAGGTAAACTACAGGATGCTCTTGCTGCACTGGAAATAAGGTTTTATGTAAAGGAATATGCAAAAGGGCAAGAGACTCCAAATAAGGTTACTTATGCTTTTGTCATAGAAAAAAATAAAGTAGGTGGAATTCCAAAGGTGGTAGGGGAATACACAATGGCTCTTGTTAATCAGGGGTTTTATAAAGCTGGAGATGTCATGGATGAGTTGGCAATTTTTAATAAATTGGTTGAGATAGCGAAGATAGATAAAGACAATATAAAATTTGCAGACAAGACTTATAAAAACAGAAAAGATTTTTTAAATGAACTTTACAGGAATAAGGCTTTGAAACAGGAGGCTATTAATACTATTATAAAGGAGGCTGTGTGGTTATCGGATGTATAAGGTGTGGAAAACAAATACAGATAAGAGATATGACAGGGCTATCTTACATACCACCTGTGTGTAGTGAGTCTTGTTTTGTTGACTATATAAAAACTTTTACTTCGAATACAGATAATGTATATGAGTACTTTAGTAAAGGTATAAAACCATTTCGTAGTAAGTGGGAGGAGCTGGTTTTTTATAAACTAAAAGAGCTGTTTGGTAATGTACTATATGAACCTTTCATTTTAGAAAGAATGTATGTACCTGATTTTTATCTTCCAGACCATAATGTATTTTTGGAGGTTAAAGGGAGGTGGACTTCTTATACAAAATTTGCTACAATGGCACAGAAGTATCCTATTATTTTGTTAAATAGGGATGTTCTTAAACAGTTAAAATGGATACATTAGACAGACTACCAGAAATAATTTCAAGAGTTATAGAGGCTTATTCTTATGATTTAAGACATAGGAATAAGCCTCTCAGTAAAAAGAAAATGACCAAGCTCCATGCAAGAGCTATTCTTACCTTAATCAGGGACTGTACTGATAGAATAGAAGCTATTGTTGATTATGACGAGGGATTCAGACATATGTTTATTCCACATTTAATTGACGCATTAGACAGTCTAATAAATATAATAACTTTATGTGAGTATTATAGAGGGGAGGATGATATTGAGCAAGTATTTGACAGAGCAATTGATGACACGGATATACAAGAATTTAAGGAAAAATAGAGGAAGAAAGCCTTCTGTTACTGATATCCATGCGACCGATATATTAAAAATTTGCTTAAGAGAGAAGCTAATTCTTTATCAAAAAGGATTACTCAAAGATAACAACGATTTGTATATAAGCAATGGCAGATATGTAACTTTTATGTTAGGTAATAAAATTGAGGATATTATCTTGGAATTAATAGAGGGCATAAAGCCGCCTGTTATGGGGTTGAAGATAGGAGATATACGCCTGATTGGCTCTCCTGATGGTATCATCACCTTAAATGAAAAGAAGTATATTGTAGAGTGTAAAAGTATAAATAGAGAAGCATTTAATAACTTGACAAGTCCAGTGCCTAACCATCTATATCAGTTGTCATTTTATTGCTGGATTTCTGAAAAACTAAAACTGGATTATGATTATAATATTGGCATAATAATATACATGGCAAAAGAAGAAGTCAAAGAGCCGATAAAACTCTTTGTAGCAGAGCGGGATGAGTATGTATGCAATATTTATGAACAAACTCTGAAAAATTTAAAACGCTTTGTAAAGTATGGGGAATTACCAGAGAGAGTTTGTGCTAATACTAATACTCAACTTGCAAAAACTTGTATAGTAAGGGAGGAGTGCTTTGCTCTTAAAGAGAGACATTCTTGATTTAGTAGAGAAAGAATTATTTTTAAGACAACTTAAGAAAAAAGAAAGACAATTTGTTGAAATATATTTAACAGTTTTTGATTTGAAGAAGACTTGCCAGCTTTGTGGTATGAGATACTTAAGAGGATTTGAATGGCTCCAGAAGCCTCACATTCAACAGGCAATAGAGTATGGGCAGGAAATTATTTCAAGAAGGAATAGAATAACTCAAGATTATTTTGTTACCAAGTTAAAAGAAATTATAGAAGATACAAGGACTAAACCATCTGATAAAATATCAGCTCTTGGACTTCTTGCCAGAGTCACAGGACATATAAAGGATACCGCTCCAGAACAGAAGCAGTTAGTTGTTCTACGGCAGGTGTCTGCCGATAGTGGAACCATTGAAGTATCGTCATCTGACAAAGACATTGAATAAAATCGAATATTTATGAGGCAGAGAAATTAAATCGATTTAATTTCTTCATCGGCATATTAGCCATCTTTTATCCAATTAGCTATCTTTTATCCAACAATAGCCTCATCCCTTTCTTGAAAATTTCTCTGCTTTGCATAAAATACAGAGACTGCCTTTGGCAGTTTGGAAAAATAAAAAGGAGGTTTTTATGAGTTATTATTCGTATTTTATGTTTAACATCAAAAGTGGAACAAAAGTTGATGTAGAAAAAGTAAAGAAGGTGGAAGAGTTTTTTAAGGATGAGAAAAACGCAAGTGGGTTTCATGGAGTAGTTCTTGAAACAAATGAAGATGGTATGTTTAAAGGCATAGGAGTTGAAGAATATTACTCCGAATTCAGTGATGACGAACTGTTTGCTACTTCATTATCAGAAATTCTTGTTTCAGGAGAAGTTGATTTGATGTTTACTGGAGAGGACGGCATATCTTGGGGTTATAAAGTATTACCAAACAAAGTAATTGAGATGGTGAGCGTCTTCCTTACAATGGACGAAGTGAAAGAAGTAGAAGAGCTTTTAGGCAAGAAATTATCTTATATACCTTGGTAAAAGGAGGGAACTAATATGTCACATTCAAGAGTTTTTTGTATGGTATTGAATATTAAAAACACAGAAGAAGTTGAAACCGCACTTTCAATTGATACAGAGGACGTTATTGAGACTATCAGAGGGTGTGATTATGCGAGCGATAGACTGGAAGAAGGAGAGAAATTCGTGCAGGAAGATGTAGATTGGCTTGCAGACTGGATAGGAATAGATGGGATGGGAGAGGCTCCATTAATCAAGCCTGAAGAGATAGAAATAGATGGGGGGAGGTATTTCTACTGGGTAGTTCCAGTTGATAAACTAAAGAAAACTATAGAGAAAGAGATAAAGAAAAGAATTGCACGAATAAAAAAGGAATTAGAAAAACCTGCCCCCAGTCTAATAGATGTTGCTTATGAAGCCTACTTGAGAAAAGGCTTTTATTTTTATTTCCCTGAGTGGGGGTTTCTGAATGAAATAGATTTATATGAATTCGTGCTGAACATTCCCAGCTATAAATATGAAAAATTTTATGTTGTAAAGACCATTGATTACCACTTTTAAAAACATAAATTAAAGCCTTCCTAAACGCTCTAATAAACCAGTCCTCCAAAAACAGCCGAGTAGATTGAGTTTATTTAGTCTGCTCGGCTATCTTTTATCTTATATTTCGTCTTTTTCGTTTCAATCGTATTGTTATCCGTTAGTTTCTCCACTTCACAAAAAGGGCAAAGACTGCCTTTGGCAGTCGTAAACAAAAAGCGGAGGTTTAAAATGAATAACGAAGTAGTATTTTCCACATTTGGAGAACTAATAAGTTCTCCAGAAACAATCAGGACGGAGACGTCAAATTTCGTGGCGTCTTTCGTCCAGGGATTACCAGTAATCAGTCCTGAGACAATCAGGACAGAAGTTGAAAACATTATGCAAACGATGGACCTCTCATCTTTCGTAATGAAAGATGGGAGAAAAATAACTAAAGCGCTATGGGGAGCTATCACAAGAAGGCTCCAGATAATAGGCGGTATATCCCGAGAGTCGAGAATTTTCGAATCATTTTGTAATTTCGTCAGGAAGTTTTATCTTCCTGTCGATACATTTGTAGTTCAAGTAAAAGATGCTCTTGACATAAACGTTGTAACTTGTAGTGATAGCCACTCCTGCTTTAAGAGCGGAAGGGAAAGATCATTTACCCCTTTCCTTTTTAGCAAAAACGGGATAAAGTTAGTAACAATAAACCAGAGCCGATTCTGGCTTTGGGAATTAGATAAAGATATCGTATGTATTTTCAATGTATACGGTATGGACTTGACCCGTAGAGAACATAAAACAATTATTGCTGAGGCAGTTAGGCGCTTATACGATAAAGCCGAATGTACTTACAAGATAGTGGATTTGGACAGTACTTATATCTATATAAACAATAGTCGGGGGCTTGTTATATCCTTTAATAAGGAATGCCCCAATAAAATAGATATGGATAGCTACACATTTACCTGCCCGTTCTGTGGGAAAAAAACACAGTTACGAAATTTTGTAGCATTAGATGCTGACCTCTACTCCTTTTTCTGGAGGCATAGAGGTCACGAATATGAAGGTCGCACAGTACTTTTGTGTGAGGTCTGCTACGATAATGGCGTAGCAGATGAGTTTAGAACAGCAGAATATCACTACTGCGATAATTGTGGCGAACGGTTGTATGAGGATGAAGCCTACTTCGAACGTGGGAATGTTTATTGTGAAAATTGTTTCAATGAGATATTTTTCTATTGTTCAGAATGTGGTGTGCTTGCTTACCGAGACAACGGATATTATACATGGGACGATGATGTCATTTGCTCCACTTGTGCAGATCATTACTATGTGGAGTGTGAAAAATGTTGTGGTCTCGTAGAAGACACGGAAGCCCATTATATAAACGATAGAGCATATTGCCCCAGTTGTGCAGAGAATTACACCGAAAACAATATAAACGAGGAGCCTGATGAGTACATTGAAGAATAACCAATTAGTAATATTAATCACCGATATAGATGTATCGGTGATTCTATCAAGCTACGGAGTAAAGGCACAGCCCCGATATGAAAGAAACCAAATTTTATACAGAAATGTGCCTTACACCGTAGCAAAACAAATAAAAGACGCCCTTTCAGGGCACCTTGTAAAAATACGATATAGGAGGAACAAAGATGGTAAATATTAACGATTTTATAGAAATTCTTAAATTATCAGATGCTGAATTGTTTCAGTATCTGAAAGAAAACAATAAAAACGCCATCGTAGGAGAGAGCTATATCCTGTACTTTAAGGATAAAAAATTTCCTACTATGGTTGCTCACATTGATACAGTCCACAAGGAACCACCACGAAACATTTTGTGGAATAACCGATATATTTGGTCTCCAGAAGGCATCGGTGGAGACGATAGATGCGGAGTTTACTCTCTTTTGCAATTTCAGCATCTATCGGTAAATTTGCTATTCACCGATAAAGAAGAAACGGGAGCCATCGGTGCTACTGAGGCGTGTGAATGTGAGTTATTAAATGATACTCCATATTTCATAGAGTTGGATAGAAGGGGCAACGATGCTGTTTTTTATAACGATGAGTTACTTTCCCGTGATAAAAAAGTAAGGAAATTTGTTAGATGTATAAAAAAGTATTTTCCGATAGGCGTAGGCACTTTTTCGGATATATCAATACTCGGCGAATACTTTCAAGTTGCATCGGTAAATCTTGGAATAGGCTTTCACAGAGAACATACGTTCGGCGAGTATATCAATCTCAAAGAAATGAAATACACGATATCAGTCGTGCCTGAGCTGATATCACTAATTGACAAAGAAATAAAAGGCAAGATTAAACATAAAGGCAATCGCTGGCACAGAACATGGGGTTATAGTCATAGATGTTACGAATGTACCGTTTGGGATTGTGAACATTGCAAATACCGTAACTCTCTTTATTACTGAGCCGAATTAAATCGATTTAATTCGGTAGGTATAACGGTGGATTTTATGAATTAAATCGATTTAATTCATAAAAATGTCAAAATATTGGCACTTAAAATTCAAAAATGATAGGGGTAAACTTTGCAAAAGTGCCAATACTTTGACGCTTTCATGAATTAAATCGATTTAATTCACAACCTATCGTTATACCTACCGAATTTAACTCATATCATACCGCGTAAATTCAATCATGCCTATCGTTACATCCTGTTAATAGCTCGATTTAATTTCTATCGTATAATCGTTATAGCCTATCGTTTCGGCTTTTTATTTTTTGTTTTCTCATAACGATATAAACGATATGTTTTTGTGTATCTTTTAACCGTGTCATGTCGTGTGCGAAGCACAAACAGACTTTTATTAGCCTTCTTTTGTCCACACACGTTATTTACAAAAAAAGTTTACTGCGGTTGAATTTCTTGACTTCACATAAAGGTTGACTGCCATTGGCGGTCTAAAAATAAGTAGGAGGTTTAAAATGAGTAAACAGTACAAGTATGAAGAGCTTTTTGACAAGTTATTGAAGGTAGTGAAAAAGAGTAGAGACAGAAGACTGGATTGTCTTTTTGTGACAGAGTTTATTCAAGTAAAAATTGGAGAGGAAACAAGAAATATGCGGGTAATCGATATACTAAAAGAATTCAACATCAAAATCCCAAGTTCTTGTATAGGCTACAGCAAACAAGGAAAAGTTATGTTATTCCGTGGAGGTATAGAAAAATCCAAACCAGCCAAAAAAGAGAAAAAGGAAAATGTAGTTGAGTTGTAAGGGGGGGCGAAAGCCCCTCTTTTTTAGTTTTCTTTTAACCGTGTTATGCCATTCTTATTCTTCAAAATTTGCGTCTTCATAAATTAAATCGATTTAATTTCTTATATGCCTACCCGTAGATGGGAATAGGGGGGTGTTTTATTAATCAGCATTTGTCTTTTTCTATGAGCTTTTCATAAATGGAATGTAATTTTCCATTTTCATAAATGGAATGTAATTTCATAAATGGAATGAGCTTTTCATAAATGGAATGTAGTTTTATAAATGAAACATGATTTTATAAATAGAATTAAGCTTTCTGTAAATAGAAGGAATCTTCATAAATGGAAGGTACTTTTATAACTGGGATAGGTGCTTTTATAAATTTAATTAAGTCTGCAGGGGCGAGGTTTGTTTAGACAGTTTTATATTTCATCTGATATAGGTAGGTGGGAAAGGGGTGGGGGCTATTGGTCTGCGGAGGCGGTGCTTTAACGTCTCTATGAATCTACAGAGAAATTAAATCGATTTAATTTCTACTTCTATGTAGTTCTCTCTTTTTCCACCTGCTGATAAATAAAAGCTGGGGCACCTTCTTATTATACAAAGCCCTCTTACTCACAACTTTCTCCCTCTCCATAAAGCCCCTCATTCAGGAAAATCTCGCCCATTTATTTATATAAGGTATAAATTCATATATAGAATTTCCTCTCAGGTTATAAAAGCTGAATAGGGAAAGCTATTTATAAGAGCTGGGCATTTATAAATTTCCCTCCAGTTTGTAAAAGCTGAATAAGAAAAGGCAAACTTTGGCTAATAAACTCCCTCCACGTTCCCACCTATACATATATTAGTAATATAATGCAGCTTTTAGTAAAAATCTGCAATAAGAGAAATTAAATCGATTTAATTCAGATTGTATATAAAATTTGTATATTAAACTTGACAAAAAGTTCTGTTTTGTTATATAATTTTAACAGAAAGGAGGTGAAAGTGTTATGATTAGATTGAAGGATTTTGCTAAAAGAAGAGGAATATCTTATATGACTGCTTGGAGGTGGTGGAAGCAGGGGCTGATTAAGGGAGAGCAGATAGGTTCAGTTATTTATGTAGATGATACAGAAGAGCTTTCTATTATAAGTATTGAGTCTATAATCAAAGAATTAGCCAAACAACATAATATCAGTTATTCTATTGCTAAGGTTATTTATGATAGGGGTTTTTCGGATGGATTTAAATATGGAAAGACGTGTTTATGTAGTTAATAGGATGGGCGAAGTGGTAGATGAGGGAGTTTATGTTGGTCAAGATGAGGGCTTCTATATTGTAAAGGTAATGTTTTTGTCTAAAGATGGATTATATGAAAAGAATTTGAAATTTATGAAACATTATTTTTCTTTGGTTAAGGAGGATTCATGGGGACGGGAATTGGAATAACAATAGCTAACATGGTTTTAAATATTTTAACTGATTACCCGGAAGGTATAAGATGTAATGAAGTATACAACATGTTAGCTGAAAAGGGATATTCCTATGATTCTGTAAGAATGGCTGTTCATAGGCATCTTAAGGATAATCTGGTTAAAATTCCTCTAAGAGATGGATATAAAATTGATGGTTGGTTATGGAAGCTGAAAAAAGGTGGAGTAGTAGTTGATAAAAGATTTAAGCATGGTAACCGTAGTATGTTTAAGTTAGAATATATATCATTAGCAGATAAAATAAGCAAGCAGTTACTGAAACAGGTTCATGATGACACTATCCATTTGTGTTGTGGCTGTGTGAATTTTAAATATAATGGTAATTATATTTATTGTGAAGCAGAACATTTGGAAGGGCAAGCATTTGATATGGCTCTTATAAGAAAAGAAATCACTTCCAATGTTAGTATAAAAGGGGAAACTATTGCATTTGCAAAGGCATTAATTAAAGTTAAAGCTTGTAAAGATTTTAGGAGGAAGAAGAATGAAATTTTTTAATGATGATATATCTCAATAAGCTGATAAAATTTTAAGAGAGACAATAAGAGATGAAAAAGCTATTTAGTTGGTTAATAACAGGCATAGTAATAGGAGTAATGCTGGGCTATGCTTGGCATTACTTCGCAGTGAAAAATAAATTAGAAATATATAATAACTATGAGCAGATACTGAGGCAGAAGGATGTACAGATAATAAATTATCAATTCAAGGCTGAACTCTGTTGTGGATATATAAAATACACTTTAAAGAAAAGTGGTAATGTAAAGTGTAATCAAGAGTAGTAACAGATAAGGAGGCAAGAATGAATCCGAATAAGAACAGACAAAGAGGCAAAAGAACAGAAAAGATAGTGGCTAAAAGATTAGGAGGTAAAAGAGTGGGAATATTGGGTAAAGAGGATGTTTCACACCCAATATTTAGTATAGAATGTAAGAGTGTTTCAAGGTTTGTAGGAGAAAAATGGTTTATGCAAGCTATTAGAAACTGCGAGCAAGGCAAAATTCCAGCTGTAGTTGTGCATCTTGTAGGGCAGCATTATAAAAATGATTATGTAATTATAAGAATGAAAGATTTTGAAGATTTACTTGGCAGGATAAAATGATTGAATATCAGAAAGTATAACCCCTGCTATAGAAAATAATAGTTATGATGTAAAAGAAATTAAGGAAAGAGTACAGGATTGTATTTTGTACTGCCTGCTGCTATATGCTATGGTAATTAATAAATATTCTGATGAATATTAATGTGATTTATTTTTAAAAAGCATCTTATATAGATTATAATTTATAATAAGATGCCAGTTATACTAAAACCACCAAAGACAAATACAATTTTAGACTTCTTATATCAAAATGTTGATTTACCCACTCCTACGCCTTTAATTGCCCGTGAGGCATTAACCAGAGCTACCTTGGCAGCTTTGCCTGAAATAATGAATGAGTCAGGCTCTTTTCTCACTTCAAATGTAATAAAAAATATTGCTTCTGATACAATACAGGCTATTCCTAAAAGACATATAGAAGGTATAAAGCATGTGGATGTTGTATCTCCAGCAGAAGTGGCTAAAATGGGGGAAAGTATTGCTGAATACATAAGTGGATATTATGTGCCTTCCCAAAGTGCTATTTTCTTAGTAAAAGGCAGAGCCTTACCTTCAACTACTGCCCATGAAGTAGGACATCACGTTTTTTATGTTGCCGAGCCTAAAAATATAATGTCTGTAATTCGGAGTTATGATAAAATACCTTTATCTGATTTAGCACGATTAACTGACTTAGGAGGAGCTTTGATTAACGACCCAGCTGAATTATTTGCCCAATTATATTCACTTCGTATAGCCGATTCATTAGCAAAAAGATATGGATATTATCCATTCAGATATATGGGTAAGGATTTAAATAGCTTTTTCAATATTATAAAGAACAATTATCCAGAATTATATAACATTCCATATAGAATGCCACCATATAAGGGGATTTGGTAATTGTGATTTATGAAATAGATTACAATCTAAAATCTGTCCCTACTGTTAAAAACTTTTTAGAAAGTAGGAAACCTCTTAAGTTCATTATGGGACCTGTAGGAAGTGGTAAGTCATCAGGTTGTGTAATCCATTTGTTTAATTCTATGATAACTCAAGAACCTTTTGAAAATGTAAGAAGAACAAGATACGCCATTATTAGAAACACCGCAAGAATGCTTCAGGATACTACAAAAAGGACAATAGATAATTGGTTACCTAAGCCACTTTATGTATGGAAAGAAGCTAAAGCTATGTATATATTCAAGTTTGGACTTGAAGACGGCACTGTTGTTGAAAGTGAATGGTTATTGAGAGCTTTAGATGAGCCTGAACAAGTAAGAGATTTGCTGTCATTAGAAATTTCAGGAGCGTGGATAAACGAAGCAAGGGAAATAGATTTTGAGTTTTTTAAGGTTTTGAGAGGTCGTATAGGCAGATATCCATCAAAAAAACAAGGAGGGGTTACATATTCTTATATAATAATGGATAGTAACCCTCCATCTACGGAGCATTGGCTCCATGATTTTTTTATTAAGAATGCGAAAAATAATGAAAAGTTGATAGGATTTTTTAAACAGCCCTCAGGTTTATCCCCAGAAGCTGAAAATATAGAAAATTTGCCAGTAAATTATTATCAAGATCTTGCTATAGGGCAAGATGAAGATTTTATTAGAGTATATATTCATGGAGAATTTGGCTATACAAAAGAAGGAAAGCCTGTTTTTACTGCATATTCAGATGCAATTCATTGCACTTCAGAAGAACTAAAGCCAATAAAAGAACTTCCATTGATAGTAGGAATGGATTTTGGTCTATATCCAGCTTGTGTCTTTGTGCAAAGCACTCCAGATGGTAAGCTTTTTGTATATGATGAATTAGTTACAGTTGAGCCTATTGATGTAGAAACCTTCATAAAAGATGTATTGAGACCTCATATAAATGCAAAATACTTTATGTATGATATCCATATTGTTGGAGACCCAGCAGGAACAGCCCGCTCACAAATTGATTTTCGTTCCTGTTATACTTTATTGAAATACTATGGATTTTCAAAAGCATATCCTGCATATACAAACAGTCTACATGATAGAATAAAAGCTGTAAATTATTACTTAACCAAGTATGTTCAGGGAAAGCCCGCGTTTATTCTTTCAAGCAAGTGCCAAACTTTAAGAGAAGGTTTTAATGGAAAGTATCATTTTAGAAGAATTAGAGTAGCTACTGAACGATATGCTGAGCTTCCTGAAAAGAATAGTTATTCACATGTTATGGATGCCTTACAGTATGCATGCTTAGGCTATTCACCTGCCATGTCTTATAATAAGGATACAGAGAAATTTAATCCTTTTAGAACAAAGTCTACCAGCAATTATGCTGGATTTATATAATTTTTAAATAGGAGGTAAAACATGGCAGATAAGAAATGGATTCAAAAGGCAATAAAAAATCCTGGCGCATTAAGAAAACAGGCAAAAGCAGCTGGAGCTATAACATCTCGGGGAACTATATCGAAGTCATGGCTGCAGCAGAAGGCTAAACAGGGCGGAACTGTAGGACGTAGAGCCAGATTAGCAATAACATTATCTAAACTTAGGAAAAAGAAATAATGACGGAGCAAGAGGAATTACATCCCTTAATCTCTCATATTAAAAATCTATTTGAGCGGGCTTCTCTGGCGAAAAGTCCAGTAGAATCCATAATGATTGAGAACCTGTATTATTTCAAGAAGAAATATACACCTGACAAATTGAAGAGTATACGAGAAATTGGTGGTTCAGAGATATATGTGCCATTATGTAATATAAAATGTAGAGCCTTGATAGCATGGCTTACTGATATTTTCTTTCCAGATACAGGAGAGCCCCCATTTGATATTGAACCTACGCCAAAACCAGAATTACCACAAGATCAGATGGAAGAATTTTATAGAGATTTGGCAGATACTGTAAGTAATATTATACAGCAAGCCTCTGCTTTAGAAGAACTTACAGCAGGGCAAGTCAGTCTTGATAGAATTCTTCCATATGTAAAGAAAGCTATTGAAAGAAACAAAGAGCAATTTGAGGATGAATTACTGGAGAGGGCTAAGAAATTAGCAAAGAAAGAAAAACAGAGGATATATGACCAATTTGTTGAAGGTGCCTTTTTTCCTGCCTTAAAGGATATCTTTTTTGATTTGGCTGTTTATCCTGCAGCTATCATGAAAGGTAGTATCCCTCGTAAGGTTAAGGTATTTGATAAGAATAGGCAACCAACTTGGAAGGTAATTCCTACATTTAATAGAGTTAATCCTTTTGATATTTATCCTTCTCCAAATGCCTCTGATTTTTCTGATTGGGTTATAGAAGTTCTACATCTTACTCCGCAGGATTTGGCTTCTTTGAAAGATATTGAAGGGTTTGATGAAGATGCTATTGATTTTATTTTAGGTTTATATGGAGATACAGGTTACTCAGTCTCTCAGACCTATAATACAGAAAGGAAAGAGCTGGAAGGTAAGTCTGGAGTATCAGAAGGATTAATAGATGTTCTCGAATTTTGGGGCAGTGTAAAAGGCAGTTATATTTCTGATTTTATTTCTAATATAGATGATAATGAATATTATGAAGTTACTGTCTGGGTATGTGATAATGTAGTCCTAAAAGCCACTTTGAATCCTGACCCACTTGGAAAAAAGCCTTATTGTAAAACTTCCTTTGTTGACATACCAAGTTCCTTTTGGGGCATGTCTCTTGTTGAAGTGCTTAAGGATTTGCAAGATGGTGTTAATGCATTATCAAGAGCCATTATAAATAATTCAGCTTTGTCATCTGGACCAATGATAGAAAGGAATATTGATAGAATCCCTCCAAATGAGCCTAAAGAGATAGCTCCATGGAGGATATTTGACAGTCATGATTATGGTATGGCTACTACACCAGCTTATAAGTTCTACCAACCTCAACTTACTTCCAATGCTTTAGTACAGGTAGTAATGTATTATATGAAATTAGCTGATGAATTAAGTGGAATTCCTCCGTATGCCCACAGTATGGTAACAACTGGAACATCAGGCAGAACTGCATCTGGTTTGAGTATGCTTATGGAGTCATCTGCAAGGGGGATAAAAGAAGTAGTTAAAAATATAGATTCTGGCATTATTGAGCCGGTGGTCACACGGCAATACATGTACAACCTTATAAACTTTTATGAAAATGATTTGAATATACCAGATTTAAATATAAAAGCTGTTGGTTCTATTACACTTGCAAATAAGATGGCTCAGATACAGAAGTTGCTACAGGTACTACAACTCGTATCAAATCCTATTGATACACAGATAGTAGGTGCAGAAGGAAGAAGGTATTTGCTTGAAAATATCTTTACTAATTTTGGATTAAAGGTTCCTATGAATAATCAAGTGGATTTATCTCAGCTTATGGGCATGCAGAAGGGAGTGGTACCTCCTAAAGAAATACCAGAACAAACGCCTGTTCAAGAACAGGCGGTACAAATGCAGAAGGAGCAATTAGGATGATAGATACAATTAGGTTGGAAAAAGTGTTTAGAGGATGGAAGAAATTTGATAAAGAAGATTTTGAAGAATTTATCTCTATTCTTACTGATGAGTACAATAAGATAACCAGTGGATTATATACAACTTCTGAGTATGAAAATATTAGATTTTTACAAGGGATTGGTAATTTTCTTAGTATAATTTTGGCTGTAGCCAATAAAATATCAAAAAATGAGGAGGTTTAATTATGCAATTACAATATGATGATGCTCAGGAACTTCAAAAGCAAGTTCCTGATGACACATCTCAACAACAAGTAGAAACTTTACCAGAGGACTACTCTCAATTTATCCAGACAGGAGAGGCTCTTCAGGACCAGACATCTAAGCAAGAACCTGAAGAACCACCCTCAGCTGGAGATTGGGAGCAGAAGTATAAAGTCCTCAAAGGCAAGTATGATAAAGAAGTTCCAAGACTATCCAAAGAGATAAAAATGCTCAAGCGTGAAAAGGAAGAACTGATGAACAGACTCTCTATGCTTGAGCAGGCTGTTATGTATATGAATCAGACTAAACAGCAACAATCTCAACCACAAGCAGAAGATGATGATATTGTTAAATTGAGGTCTGAGTATCCTGAGATATATAATGCTGTATCTAAATTGCTAAGTAGAAAGATTGGAGAAATTGAACCTAAACTCAATGAAATAAAACAAGAGGCAACTACCGGTAATTTCTACGCCAGATTGGATGCTATGGCTCCTAATTGGAGAACTCTCAATACTGACCCAGATTTTCTTGATTGGTTGAATACGCCTTCACAGGAAGTTCCAACAATGACGAAGCATAAACTTATGATGATTGCCTTTCAGCAGGGCGATGCTACGGCTGTTGCTCACTTATTTAATACTTATGAGAAGTTAACTCAAAATAATAACAATGAAGAGTCTGAAGCTCCCATGGCGCAGAAATTTACAGCTCCACCTCATAGAAAAGCAGCTCAGTCTACCCAGAATGTGGGGAAGAAAATATACAAGGAAAGTGAAATTAGACAGTTTTATACAGATGCGGCTTTAGGTAAAATATCTCCAGAAATTAAGGAAAAAAAAGAAAGGGATATTATTCAAGCTTTGCTTGAAAACAGAATACTTTATGGAAAATAGGAGGTAATATAAATGGCAGTTCCAAGAGTAACAGGTTATCCGGGTTATGAGTATGGAAGACCGGGTAGCCCCGGTAATGCTCATATCCCAATGCTTTTTAGCGGTAAACTTCTTGAGCGTTTTTATAGCAAGAGTGTTATCGCTAATATAGCAACAACTGATTATGTTGGGGAACTTAGAAATGTTGGAGATACTGTTGTAATTAGAACTCTACCAGATGTAACAATTAAGAATTATGAGAAAGGTAAGGCTCTTGAGATTGAATACCCAGAAAGTCCAGCTATTGAATTCACAGTAAAAAGAGCTAAGTATTTCAATTTCGCATTAGATGATATCGATATTAAGCAGGCAGATTTATCATGGATAGATAAATTAGCGGATAATGCTGCGCAGCAACAGAAGATTGTTATTGATTCTGAAGTATTCTCTACTATCTATACAAAAGCTCATCCAGCAAATCAGGGAACAACTGCCGGAGTACGTTCCAGAGCATATAATTTAGGCACAGCTGGCACTCCCGTATCATTAACCCCCGCCAACGTCCTTGATTATCTTATTGATTGTGATTCTGTTCTTGATGAACAAGATGTTCCAGATGAAGATAGATGGATAGTTCTTCCTCCTCTCATTATGAATCTGATTAATAAATCTGATTTGAAAAATGCAGCATTTGCTGGTGATGGTAAAAGCCTTCTGCTAAAAGGTGGATTTACTGGAAAGCAAATAGGCAAGCTTAACATTTTTGAATCCAATCTTCTCTATAGGTCAACTACAGATGGAGCATACTATATTCCATTTGGTTACAAAGGCTCATTAGTATTTGTTAGCCAGATTAATAAGACAGAGAGGTATAGACCTCATAATACATTTGCTGACGCAATGAAGGGTTTAATCGTTTATGATTTTGATGTCATTATGCCTGCTGGATTTGGTGTATTATACGCTAAGAAGGCTACATAATTATAGAGGGGGCTCCCCCCTCTGAATTAAATCGATTTAATTCGGGAGGCATAGTATGGCTAAATTAGTCAAGAGATTGTCTGACGGTGTAATCTTTGAGGTAAGTGACGATTTCAGATTAGGCAATGAGTTTGTAGAAATAAAACCTGAAGAGAAAAGAAAGGAAGTCAGGGATGATGTAACCCCTGCGTCATCAAAAATTAAAACAACAAAATAATTAAAGGAGGTAAAACATGGCAACTATAAATGGAATTCCATCAAATATGTTAGGTAGTAAACCTTTCGCAACTCTTGATAGAGTGTTTATTTTGGAGAATACAATTGATTTAGACTCCCTAAATATTGCATCTGGCGATGTAGTTCAATGCTTGCCTGTATTAGATGGTTATAGAGTATTAGGTACAGAAGTAGAAATTGTAACTCCATCTAATGCAGCTACTTCTGCTACTGCTATCCTTGGTGATGGTTCTGATGATGATGGTTTCATTGCATCAATAAATTTAAAGAGTTCAGCTGGTACAGTAACAACAACACCCGGTGCTTATGGCTATTCCCGCAGGTACACAGCTAATGCTACTATAAATTTAACAGCTACATATTCTGGTGCTACAACAGTAAAAGGTAAGGTAATTGTAAGAGCTATAGTGGTGAAGATGGATGCTAAGTAAGATACTTCGTAGAATTGCACCTATTATTGGTGGGATATTCATAATGGTAGTGCTGATTGACCTGTTGGATTTGTATAAAACTGCTATTGGAACCTCCCTTTACAAGATTTGTATGACTATAGTTGGATTCGTTCTTGCAGAATCTATATGGAGTATGGGCTTTCGACCTTACTTTGGAGAATTTGAGAATATAGAATTTATCTCGCAGAGTGGGAATTATACTCTTGCTATAGGGATATTTAGAGGATTTTTGTATTCATCTATCATAATAGCGTGTTCATTAGGGCTATAATATTAGTTCTGCTACTATTCACTAATGTGCATGCATTTGATAGATGTATCAAATATCTTCCTATAGTTAAGAGGGAAGCACGCTACATTGGGGGGCTACATGCCCCTTACCATTATTTTTTAGCTCAGATAAAAACAGAAAGTTCTTGCAGGGAAGGGTTAATTGCCTATGATGGAGGTGTGGGATTAACACAAATAATGCCTGAAACTGCAAGAGAGTTACATCAAAAATATCCATATCTAAGAAAAATACCATACAATCCATTATCTCCTGAATGGAATATAAGAGCCGGAATATTATATGATTATGCCTGTTATAAAGCTACAATTTGTGAAGGTTGGTATTTTGCCTTTAGGGCGTACAATGGAGGGATTGCCAATATAAATAGGGAAATAAAAAGAGCTGGAAGCTGTGAATGGAAGGAGGTTGAAAAAGCATGCAGGCGAGGAAAAGATAGGTATGTAGATTTTTGTAGTGTAAACATTTCATATCCATATAAAATATTTAAATTTGCAGAAGAATATAATTTAAAATGATGAGTAAAATGAAATGGATTCTTATTTTATTAGGTATCATATTATGTTTTATTCTAATTTCGTCTATTTCATATAGGCTTGGGAGTTCTATGTCTGTCAAGAAGGCTGATAGAATTATAAAACAAAAAGATATGGAAATAAAGCAATTAGAGGAGCAATTGAAATTTTATGAACAGGAAATCAAAGACAGGGATATGAAAATTGCATCTCTTAGAAAACAGCGACAAGAGATAAAAAAGCCTTTATCTGATGAAGAAATTGTAAAAAGATTTAAGGCGTTGGGATATGATATTTCTATATATTATAAGTAGCATATTACTTTTAAGCTCTTTTGTTTATGCTGAAGAGCTTGCTTGTATGTCTGTAGAGCAAGCTAAAATGGCAGTTGTTGAATTAGAGCAGAAAAAAATCTTGGAAAAAGAAGTTGAAGAATTATCAGCTGAAGTTGACCTACTTAAAAAACAAAATGAATTGTTAAAGAAAAAAATTAAACTTGTTGAAGAGCAAAAAGAATTACAAGATATTGAAATAAAACAACTAAAGCAGGATTTATCAAAACAAAAGAAGCAATCGTTTTTTGAGGCTATACAGAATTTAGGCATAGGCGTCTTAATTGGAGTGGTAATAGGAGGTCTATTATTATGACTATAATTGAATTTATTGACATATTAAGGACAAGATTGGTAGATACTACAGAACCTTATTTATGGAGCGATGAAGTTTTATTACAGTTAATAAATGAAACTGTAGAAGATATCAGCAGACGTGCCAATTTATATACCGAAGCATATTCTATTATACCAATAGTTAAGAATGTTACAGAATACACTACTAACGGGGTCGTTATGAAATGTAATATTTATGATAAAGATACCAATATGAGAGAAGAACCTTTAATTTACAGCCCACCAAATATCATAAGAAGTAAACTTAGAGGAACAACTAATACTGGAAGACCTACATATTACTCAAATGATTTGTCAACAGGAACTTTTATTATATACCCAATACCTGATGATTCTTATTATTTAATGGCTTTATTAACTAATATACCGATTTATACGATGAGCAGTACCTTTGATTTTCCAAATCAGGAATTATGTATTCTTGGAGTGATGTCCAGAGCTTTTGCTATGCCAGATACAGAGACATATAATTCTCAGGCATTTCAGATATATCGTAGTATGTATATAGATGCATTGAATGATTTTAAAGGGAAGTTTATACGAGATACAAGTATTAGTGAGGTAAGTACAATACACAAAGGACTTTTGTGAATTAAATCGATTTAATTCAAAAGGAGGTGTAGTATGATACAACCGCAAAGAGGAGTACCAGCTGGAGTTATGGCTCCGATAGCTGATTCATTGAGCATTACTGTGGCGGATAATGGGGGTTTTATTTTATATGTATATATATCCGAAGTGAGTGAAGATGGTATCCCTATTAAAACAAATAAAATGCTTGTGGCTCAAGATATTGAAGCCCTCACAAGAATTGTGCTTGATATAGCACCTAATATGAAATCCGCCACTGGAGTGAAATGCTGTGGCAATAAGTCTTAGTAATTTTGTAGGACAATCCAAAGAAGAACAATTACGAATAACTGAGACAAGGCAAACTTTTTTTAAGACTCTGATGAATGCCTATGTTACCAATGTAGGTGTTATCAGAGGATTTCCTGCATCTCAGTCAGTTATTAATATACAGAATCCAAGAGATGCTTTTGTCTCGGAAGATAGGCTCTTTTATGCTTCTGGATTAAATTTCTATTTATATCCTACTACTCTACTTCATACTCTATCTTCCGATTTGCCTCTTTATTACACGGAAGTAAATAAAACTATTTATGCATCAAATGGAATTGACTTTTTCAAAATAAACAAAACAAATGATGTAGTTCAAATACCACAAGGCAATATAGATGATTTTAAAATGTATCTTCCAGCTGGATTTCCAGTAGAACATCATAGAGGTAGATTATTTTCTGCTGTGGGAAATCTACTTTATTTTTCTGATTTGTGGGATTTTGAAGTTATAGATAAACGTTATAATCTGATACAGATGCCAGATAGAATTGTAATGATTGCTCCAACTAATAGTGGATTACTTATTGGAACAGATTCTGGCATATACTTAATATCTTATACAACTGATATAAGAGAGGCTGAATTATCATTTTTGTCTCCAGACCAATGCAAATCAGTAAACTATATAAAACATGGATGTATAAAAACTATTTTTATGACTGATAAAGGGTTTATGCTTTATACTGAAAGTGGACTTGTATCTGAGAGACTACAATATATGACACTTAACAGACAGGAACCTATTCTTAATTATAAGAGATTACAATATTTAAATTTGCCGTACGCTCAATTGGTTGCAGCGTACGATTTACGGAGATAATCATGCCTGAAAATAAGTGTGAATATCTTAGTTATTCGTTGGAAAGTCTTGATAAAGATTTGAAAGAACTAAAAAAAGACGTAGCCAAAATTATGGAAGGGCAAGAAAAGATAATAGAATTGATGGTATCTGTAAAATTTATAGGTGATTCTTTTAATGAATTTAAAAATATTTGTGGTAAAGATAAAGATAATATTTTTAATCGCATTAGAAGTATTGAGCAGGAGTATGTATCTAAAAAAGACATGGTGCTTTATAGTATTATTGTTGGCTCTCTTTTTACTCTTTTAAATTTTGTGTTTAAGTTTATGCTTAAATGAACTGTTCTAAATGTATAGTATTTTTATATGGTTATAAACAGGCATTATGGGATATTTTAAAATTTTTAAATAAAGGAGAATTAGAAAGCATCCAATTATTAGAAATTTTACAAACTAAAGAGCTTGAAATAGACGAGTTTTTACAGGGGAGGGGATGGAATGCTAATTGTGGTAAAACAGAATAGTGATGGCTCCGTAGATTTGTTAGGAAAACAAGGAGCTACTTGGGAACTAACTCTCTCCCTTACCGATAATTCAGATAATCCAATAGACCTAACTGGCTATATTGTAAGAGGGCAAGTTAGAAAGTCGTACCAGTCTTCAATAGCATATAATTTCATTTGTTATATAACTGATGCTGAAAATGGAAAATTAGTTATTTCAATGCCAGCAAGTTTAACAGCATCTATACCATCAGCCGATGATAAAAATCCAAAAGCTCCAGATAATACTTATGTTTATGATATAGAAATTGAAAGTAGAGACGGTGTAGTTACTCGTATCCTTGAAGGTAATTTATATATTGACCCAGAGGTAACAAAATAGTGAATATAACTGAAAATATAATAAAAGTTAAAATTACTACAAATAATCAGCCCAACATAACAATAAAACCTAAAGAGAAGGTATCAGTTGTAGTATCATCAACTCAAATTAAGATTGCTATATTTCCAACAGTATCAACAACACCACTGCCCCCAATTATAGATGGGGGAGTGTTATAAAGGAGGTATATTATGCCAAAGATTCAAATTAGAAGAGGGACGAATCCAATAGGTACCCAACTGGATGTTGGAGAGTTTGGATTTAAAACTGACACTAACGAACTGGCAATAGGTAAAGGAGTAGGTAGTCCAGCAGTAAGAATTTCAACTTGGAAGGAGTATAACGCAAATTATACAATACTGGTAGCCAATACTGCTGAGACTCCCGCAGCCTTGCAGATAGGAATCAATACAGTTGTAGGAAGACTAACAAATAATATTGTAGCTCTTACAGGCTCAGATATCTGGAACATCATCAATGGACAGAATTCAACAGCTATTAGTGCTAATAATCAAAGAATAATAAATGTAGCTACTCCTACTAATTCAACTGATGCGGTTAATAAAACATATGTTGATACTCTTGTATCGAGGGGTTTAACATTTCATGAAGCAGTTTTAGATAAAGATTTAACATCACCTCCCAGCTCTCCAAATCCTAATGACAGGTATTGGATAGCACCTTCTGCTACAGGTGCATGGTCAGGATACGATTACCAGATAGCTACTTGGAATGGAACAGCATGGGAGTTTGAGGAAGTTACAGACGGAGATACAGCATTTGTTACAGACGAGAATATATTTTACTATTTTGATGCTGATGCTTCTGATGACAAAAGAAAGAAACTTTCAACAGGAATGGGAACTCATGCTACAACTCACCAATCAGGTGGGACTGACCCACTTGATGTAAAAGATCTTGTAGATAGCAATAATAATCTTCTTCAGCATGCTTTTTCTTCTAAAGGGCAAATTCTTGTTGCAACAGGAAATGGAACTTGGACAGCTCTGCCTTTAGGCACCGACGGGCAAGTTCTTACAGTTGATACAAGTCAGGCAAGTGGAGTAAAATGGTCATCAGTTTCCGTAGGCTCTACAACATTTACAGGATTAACAGATACGCCAATTTCTTATACTGGATATGCAAATTATCTTGTTGCAGTTAATTCTTCAGCCAATGCTCTTGAGTTCATAAATATAGTAGATGGAGGAACATTATAATGCAGGCAACAATAACTGATGATGCAATTCTTTCAGTAGAAGATTTGATAATGAAGATAGGAGTATTGACAGTAGAAAAAATGGAATTAGAAAAGAAGCTCAAAAATGTGCCAAAGATAGAAGAAGAATATAAAAAGCTTGTAGTTAGGGAGCAAGACTTAATCAGACAGTTGAATGAACTGTCTAAGAAATATAATGAACTATCAGAGATACTAAATCAAGAAAGATTGAAGGTGGCAGAATTAGAGGAGAAATTAAATGATTATAAGACTAAAAAGAGGAACTAAATCACAAATACAAAACGCTACATTACAGATTGGTGAGCCTGCTTTTGCTACTGATACTAATGAGCTGGCTATACAAGGAACTTCAGGAAAAATTTTTATATCAACAAATGCTGACACAGTAGATGGATTTCATGCAACAAGCATCCCAACTGCCTCATCAGCGGTAGTATCTTCAAGCCGTGGTCCTTTTATAATAGATGGCTGGAATAAAACTGCAAATAATTTAACTCTTTATGTAGACAATGTTAATGGAAGTGATACAACTGGCAACGGTTCATCTTCTAGCCCATATAGAACTTTGACAAAGGCTTTATCTGAATTGCCAATTAAGCTGGCAAGTTATGTCACTATTGTTTTGAAAAAATCACCTATATCGTATGGTTCTATTTTTCTTAACGGTCTTGTTATGGAAATATTTGGTAGTTTAACACTGCAAGGAGAATTTAATCGGCTTGATAGTGGCACAGTTGGCAGTTTCAATAACTCTGTAAATGACCCTATATATGGCAGTTTGGTCACAGTTGCACAAGTTACTGACACCACAAAGAACTGGACAACAAATCAATTTCAGTATAAGCTCATAAGAGTTTATAAGGGCACAACATCATACTACAGAACAATCTGCTATAACGATGCCACATCAATTTATTGTAATCAGACTTTCCCCGTAACATTTGATAATACTTGGAGCTATGAGATATTAGATTGGGGGTCTATGTGTGATCATATTCAACTTGATTACAATTCTGGAACTATAAATATTCAGGGCTTAAAAATAAGTATGACTTCAAACTTTTATTGTGCTGTTTTTAGAAGAACATCAAGTTTTAATGTTAATAATTGCTTGTTTGAAGGTTATGCAAATGGTTCATATCCCACTATTACTTCAGGGGAAACCAATTTAGAGATTCATAATTCTGTAATAAATGCAAACAATACTTCTAATCATGCAGTGTTGCCAACTGCTGGTGCTCCTTACTGCTTTATTAATTTGCAAGGGTGTTTGGTTCTTAATATTTCATCTACTGCTGTCTATAATAATTATTCCTTCTCAAGGATATTTTTATCAAGCGGGACAAGATTGTATAAAGGAACTTCTAATCCAACTTATGGCGTTCAATTTATGTCTGGAATATTGATTGGTAGTGCTATATATGGCAAAATGCTTATTGATGTAGGTCAGACAGGGATTTTTTTGACACAAGGAGCATATGTTCAGTATAGTGCAAACTTTGTTTTTGGTCCAAATGTAACAACAAAGATTTCGTCGTATTTCGGTTTAGTTGATGGGGGTAAATTACAGGTAAATGATAATTTTGGTGTAAACATACCGAATAATAATCATGAAAACATACATAGTAGATGTCAAATCAATGGTTCATTTGCAACAAAAGTTGATGTGGTTTCAGCGAATATAACGCTCGGAGTAAATCACCATGTCGTTCTAGTCAATGCTTCAAATGAGGCAAGGACGATTACTTTACCAAATGCAACCACTTGTGCAGGAAGACAATATGTGATAAAAAAAATTGATAGTTCTGCGAATGCAGTAACAATTGCTCCGCAATCTGGGCAAACGATAGATGGTCAAGCAAGTATAAGTATTACCACACAATATGATTATAGGAGGGTGGTATCCGATGGAGCAAACTGGCATTTATTCTGAAAAATTAATTATTGAGTGCCTATTAAGTGAGCAAATGTCTGTGAGACAATTTATGGAGCATTGTAAAGAAAATTTGGAGCTTTTAAAGATTTTGAAGATTTTATGTAGGAGGTTTGAAAATGTGGAAATGTCAACTTTGTCAGAAAGAGTTTGATGATGCAGAGACAAAATATCAGGTGCCAACTACAATGTTACAAGACATTTTTAGAGGAGTCGTCATGATTGATATAGAGTTAACTGGCGAAACTTGTTACTTATGTGAAAATTGTAATCAAGAAAAGCAAGAATTAATGGAAGGATTTAGAATTTATTAGAATTATATATTTAGCATAAAAGGTAACGGTGGAGCAGAAGCAGGACTTCATGATTGTACAGGAAGAGCTGGAATACAAAACAGAAATGAAATTTGGCGTTGTTTTTCTTACAAAGATAAAAATGGGATTTTTATGTAAGATGAAGAATATATAGTAAAATGTCTGACATGGAATTAAGGAGGTAAAGAAAATGCCTCGTACTTTGGAAAGATGCGTGAAAAAATTACAAAAGAAGGGATATTCTAAAAATTCCGCCTATGCTATTTGCTCTACAAGCACAGGGTATAAAAGAGCAAAAGACGGCAAATGGAGAAAAACTAAAAAATGAAAACAACGAGATGGAAGGGGGCTGTTGAAAAAGGGTTATTAAAAGAGCCTTTAAAAAAACAATTAATAAATAGGCTCGAGCAAAGTGGATTAGATTTTGCACATGGGTGGGTGCATGAAGAAGATGGTTCAATTCATGTTGTAAAAAATGCTGATAATATTATAGCTGATGTTGTTTACGGAGAAGGAGAAATTCCAGAAATTTCCGCCCCATCAGGACAGATTAGATATGTATGGCTTGAATTTACTAATCTTATGGTAGATTGCTATAGATACCCATACAAATATCCAGCTAGTTATGCAAATAAATATCCTAATCTGTCTGCCCCTAGTTTATGGCCCGAATATTGGGCATACACACGTGATGGAATCTTCCCTTTACCAGAAGGGCGTAGAGAGTGGGGGCTTTCTCCTCCATTATTAGGACAAATGTTTAATGGACTTTTTAATCCAATTTATAGGGATTGTAGAATACGAATTATAGAACAACCTATATATATTCTATTTATAGAACAGAATGGAGTTTTAAAGTTGGTTGGAGCTTTCTCTTCAATTGATTATCCTGATTATACTTGGTTCAATACTAATTTACCTGTTTATAATGAATATAGTAAATATTTATCTGTAAGTTCTAAGTCCTTTAATGGGTTATGTTGGGCAGCTTTACTTTATGTAAAGTCTTTACATCCACAACATCCACACACTTCTTATTTGTGGACTTTAACCTCAGATGTAATTATTGACCAAGAAAATCCTTTCAACTTAATGTATATTTTTTCATTATGTGCAGTAGAATGGACAGTAGTAGGAGATGTGGATTATCATTACTATTATTATTATAATATTGGAATTCCTGTAACTTTAGTTAGAGATGGGGCATCAATGTTCTCTCCTCTGACAGCAATAGCATACAATTTTATTTTTTTAGATTCTCCACATGTACAACTTTGTAAGTATTATCCAGAAGAAAGAGTCATATATTGTGAAGGGCGTGATGAGTACAATCCATCATTCGAATTAGTAGACGGTGTTGTATATCGCACCCGAGCATTTTACGCCTCAAATCCTCATAGATCATTTCCACACAATATTGTTCTAAAGTGGGAATATCCCAGACATGTTGTTAAAACTTTAAAGAATTACGCTCTCGGATTGGAAAATTTAAGTGTGACACATGATGGATTCCACTTTCTATATATTCCCAATTATAATTCTTATCTTATTCCTGTTCCTTCTTCTACTATTGTTAATTATACTACTGTATCTAATTTCCATTCTGCTTTTATTCACATTGCTCCAACTGCACATTGTACCGTACCCGGGTATTGTCCAGAATGTTACAACTTTATTATACATAGTGGACAATCAGCTAATGAAAGCGTAGATTTTACCGGCCATAAAAGGTTATATATATATCCAAATCTTATACAATTAGATTTTGCCTTAGGATTTAAAATTGCTTCCTCCTATACCCTCGGACAATATCCTACACAGTACAACAGTATAATTGAAAGATGTGCAATTGAGACAATGCAAACATACAGAACACAAACTTCTATATTTGGATTTATAAAGAATGATTCGAATGGTAGTCTTATAGTATATGATGAACTGAATAAACCTTTTGGTCTTCCTTTTTGGAAAGGTGGATTATGTAGTGGACCTTACTTTGGTCGTACTGGTATTGTGCATCCTTATACTGATATTATAACAACATCTACATATCTTTGTGAATTGATTGATAATAAGTTGCACATGAAGGAAGTAGGTTATGTTCCTTTACTTTTTCGTCGAGGTGTATATGTAGATAGTTCTGAGAAGTATGTAAAACCGTTTAATAATAGAATTCCAGTTAATGTAGTAGAACCATTGAGACGGACAGAAAAAAAAGGCACTTTATATCCAGAGATAAGTACAAAGAAACTGAGAAAGTTTAACTTCTGCTTTAATAATGGAATATTTAGAATTTATTGCGGTTTGTCAAATGATATAAATGATTATATATTTTTAAAAAATCAGAATGAAGTATGTTTCCCACCTCCAGTAATCCCACTAATAAACTCTTCTATAATGAGTTTTTTAAGAGGGGTTCATATACTTGGGGAGAGAGGATATGAATATCTTTCATTTTGGGACGGCGAGCAAGATTTCAGAAGATAATTATAATTTATGTACAGGAGGTAATAAATGTCTTATTGTAATACAACTGGTTCTTGGGCTATATGGCACGGTCTTATAGGACGGGAGGCAACAAATATTGTAAATAATTATTTAAATACATTGTCCAATTATGCATCTAATACATTTGAATCATTAAAGAATTATTTACTTAGTCAAGACCCAACTCTTCCAACAATACAATACAATATTCCAACAAGAAGTTTTCCACTTGATGTATCAGTAAATATTGAAGATGAAACAAACTTTAGTGATACTGTAAATAATATAATATCCCAGATAAATACTATTATGCAGTATATTTCTTCCACTCAGCTGCCTGATGCTCCTTCGGTTTCAGATTTAAATTGGGATGTAAGTGGAATTTCTATTCCAAATGAACCTGATCAGCCAACAATACAATTCCCGCAGACTCCTACCATACAAGATATATCACTCGGTAATATACCACAAATTACTCTTAGGAATGATTATCCATCAATCCCTGAATCTCCTTTATTTAAATTTCCAGATAAGCCAGCTCTAATTGATGTAGAAATACCAGAGCCAGCTCATATAAATTTTGATGATTTTGAAGATTTAATAACAGAAATAAACAGTAGAATCAATGATTATAAAGTAACGGTAAATCAATTAGAAGGACTTTTACAAATAGCATATTCCGAATTAAAAACAAATCTCCCCGAAAAGCCGGATTTAAATAGTATTGAAACTACAATCTCTGAACTAAAAGAACCGATATATATAGACAGAATTGATGCAGATATGATGTCTTATGCTCAGCATACTATAGATAAAGCTGTTACTGATTTCATTAATAAATCACAACGAGGTTTTACACTACCTCCAGCTTTTACTACAGCAATGATAGCTGATTTGTATGGCACAGCCAGAGACAAAAGGATGGATATAATTCTTGATTTTAGCAAGCTCAGACTGACCACAGAATCAGAAAATAGAAGGTTGTTCTTCCAGTTATGGAGTCAGCTTCTGCAATATGTAAAGGATTATGAGATGAAATATGTCTATACTCTTATGGAAGTTGATAATTTTATAGTTAAAGGTTTATCTACAATAGCTGAGACAAAGAGAAATATTGTGGAAATATTGCTGGTTCTATTGCAAAGAGTGGAAGCATATAGCGAAACTATAATGAGGTACTATAATTTGAAATACGACTATATAAAACTCAAGTTGTCGATGAATCAGGCGCTTGTGGATACCTATAAAACGGAAATTGCAGCAGAAGCATCAAAGCTTGAAGCATACAGAACATTACTTGAGGGCACCAGATTACACACTCAAATTCTTACAGAGATAAATAATAATGAGAAAATAAAGATAGAACTTTATGAAGCAGACATAAGGGCTAAATCCTTAATACTGCAAGCTCAGCAGACTAAAGTGGCTTTATATGAAGCTATGATGAGAGGAGAGATAGAAAAAATAAATATGTATAGAGCGTTACTCGAATCGTATAGAACAAAGATAGATACTTCAGTTGCTGTACTTGAGGCTCAGATAAAAAGTCTATTAGGTAGAGCCGATTTTGAAAAGAGTAAATTAGCAACATACGCATCATTTTTGGAAGCATACACCTCGAAGCTCAGAGCTTATGCTAATACTATTTCTGCTCTTGGTTCGGCTGCTTCACCCCTTGGAGATATATATAGATCCTTAATACAAAAGGCAGCAACAGAAGGACAACTTAAAATCTCAGCTCAGGAAGTAGCTGGCAGATTGACTATATCCTCTGATGATACCAATATGAGAGCATATGAATCACTGGTTAGATTGTACACTACACAGGCATCTGTGCTTACTGATAAAATGAGAGGAATAGTATCGTCTCTTGCCCAGATTTGTTCTGCTTCATTGAGTGCTATTCATGTAGCTGCACAAATTACTGGTTCTTACCATAATTCATTGTCAGAAACATTCTCAAGAGCAAAATCTGACAGCTGTGTACAGCAGTACATAGAAAGCGTATAAAATCATTATAGGAGGTAAGTAATATGAAACTTACAGGATTTACAAAAGAACAATTAATGCAAGGAAAGGATTTAAGGGAGCTACTTGAAAGGTTTGTTATTAATATTTATGAAGGAACAGCTCCAGCAGAGGCAGAAACAGGCGTTAGCAATAGCCAACTTCTTGTAACAATTACTGCAGACGGAAATCCTATAAGCGGAACTGATACAGACCAGATAACCAAAGTTACATGTGCTTTAGCTAGTATAGGAGATTCATTTACAGTAAGTATTAATAATGTGAATTACACATACCAGAGCGTTAGCGGTGATAATGCATTAAAAATATTAACGGCACTCGAAGAGCGTCTTAGGTTTAGCACTGTTGTTAACGCTATGTGTGTTCCAACTTCGTCTAATAATGGAATTTTATGTCTAAAATCAAAGTATATAGGCACCCCATTTACAGTTACAGTTTCAGCAACTGGCTCCAGCACAATGTCTAAAGAGGATTTTCAGTCTGCCACACAAAATTCTAATTATTGTAGATATACTTACGATTCAACAACTGGAAGGCTTACTATTCCGAGCGGAACAATATGGAGAGGAACGGGTATAAAAAATGGAACTGCTACATTCTTTAGAATATTAACACCGGGCGATGATGGGACTCAAACTAATTCTAATACTGTTAGAATTCAAGGCACAGTCGGTACATTTGGAACCGATATGATTCTTACGTCAACAACAATAAATCAGGGCGGTGTTATAACAATAACATCCTCTTTCTTTACCATAAATATATAGGAGGGAATTAAATCGGTTTAACTTCTCAGATTGATTTCTGGGAGATTAAACCGATTTAGTTAATCGTGTCAGATTTCAATATAAGATGTTATGAAGTAATATCTGGTAATACATTAAACCTATCTTATACTCTTTATTCTATCATTAGTGATTGTATTTTTGTAACACAACATGAAGCTTCAATTACATATAATCAAACAATCGAAGGTAATTCTACAGACGTAGAAGGTTATTTTACGTCTTCAATCGCATACAATCAAACAATCGAAGGAAACTATATAGGAATAGAAGGTTATCTTACAAA